>Ga0194138_10001782_pt1 | contig 10288 bp, 14 predicted proteins | sample TARM_MetaG_T2_14_FD_134022 | JGI IMG/M metagenome (GOLD analysis project Ga0194138, IMG submission 134022) | Freshwater microbial communities from Pennsylvania, USA, analyzing microbe dynamics in response to fracking - TARM_MetaG_T2_14 (version 2) | ecosystem: Environmental > Aquatic >...
GCGAAATATAAAATTAAATCGGAGGGCGCATGGCCGGTACCAGTCGTAGCGGTCGCAAGCCAAAGCCCACTCAGCTAAAGCTGGTGCAAGGCAATGCCGGCAAGCGAGCGATTAACCAGGACGAGCCAAAGGGCGAAGTGCTGCAGCACATTCCGGAGTGCCCTGAGTGGATCCCGGGTGATGGCAAAGAGGCCTGGGGCAAGTTGGCCCCCTGGTTAACCAAAAACCGGATCCTTACCGGCACAGATTTACACAACCTCGAAGCGTTCTGTGCGGCCTATGGCCGTTGGCGTGATGCTGAATTTGAATACGCCAAAGATGGGCCGGTAGTAACCGGTGCAACAGGTGGGCCGGTAAAGAACCCGGCTGCAACAGTTATCAACGAATCGTTAAAGCAGCTTTCATCGTTCGGCGCGGCGCTGGGTTTAGACCCTGCCAGCAGAGTCCGACTTGGTGGTGGCGGCGACGATCCACAAGAGAACCCCTTTGCAGCACTGCTGAAAAAGAAGGGCGGGAAATAGTGATGTTACTCAATGGCCAGTTATCCGAATGTCAACGCAGCAAACAAGTATGCGCGCGATGTAGTGTCTGGCCGGATCGACGCCTGCAAGGAAGTAAAGCAAGCCTGTAAACGGCATCTGGATGATCTGAAGAAATCAGAAACCAGAGCGTTTAAGTATAAGTTCTGCCGCGATACGGCAGAGCAGGTATGTGAATTTGTGCAGCTGCTGCCGCACACAAAAGGCAAGTGGGCGCGGGAACGCGAACGCATAAAGCTGGAGCCTTGGCAAAAGTTTATCTTTAGCTGCGTCTTTGGCTGGGTTCACAAGAAAACTGGTTACCGCCGTTTCACTGAGGCGTACTGTGAGATCCCGCGGAAGAACGGCAAATCAGTAATCGCTGCCGGCGTTGGTCTGTATATGCTTTGCGCCGATGGTGAATTTGGCGCCGAGGTTTACTGTGGTGCTACCACAGAGAAACAAGCCTGGGAGGTTTTCCGGCCAGCTAAGTTAATGCTGGAGAAAACGCCAGAGCTAACCAGTTTTGCTGGCATAGAAATCATGGCAAAGAACATCAGCATCCCAGCTGATGGCAGCCGGTTTGAACCGCTGATTGGTAACCCGGGCGATGGTAGTTCGCCCAGCTGCGCGATTATTGACGAGTTCCACGAGCATGACGCTCCGGATCAGTATGAAACCATGCTGACTGGTATGGGCGCCCGCGAACAGGCGTTGATGTTTATAATCACCACCTCGGGCTTTAATCTGGCTGGCCCTTGTTACGACAAACGCCGCCAGGTGCAGCAAATGCTGGATGGCGTAATGCCGAACGAAGAAATGTTCGGGATCATCTACGGCATAGACGTTGGCGACGACTGGCAGGATCCTGCTGTGTTGAAAAAAGCCAACCCCAATTTAGGGGTATCGGTAGGCGTCGATTACCTGCTAAAACAGCAGCGTGATGCCATCAGGTACCCAAGCCGCACCAACGCCTTTTTAACCAAACACTTAAACGTGTGGGTATCGGCCAGAAGCACTTGGCTAAACATGGCCGACTGGCACAAATGCGGTGATCCATCACTTGCCCTGGAACAGTTCTACGGTAAGCCGTGCTGGCTTTCGGTCGACTTAGCCAGCAAAACGGATATCTGTTCACTGGGGTTTTTGTTTAAAGGCACGCTTGAAAGCGGCCGAACCAGGTGGACATATTTCACCCGCAGCTATCTGCCAGAGGGGGCGTTACAGCGGGCAGGTAACAACAGAGCCGCTTACGAAACCTGGGTGAACTCCGGCCACATTACCTTAATGGACGGTGACGAAATCGACTTCGATCAGATCCGCGAAGATATAAAGGATCTGGCAGGTTTGCTGGAAATAACCGAATTGCCATACGACCCGTGGCGAGCCACACAGCTTGCGCATCAGTTAATGAGCGATGGTGCGAACGTAGTCGAATTCCGCAACACAGTGCAAAACATGAGCCCGGCAATGCGGGAATGGGAAGCGGCCATCACCAGCGGCAGGTTCCGGCACAATGGCGATCCGGTACTCACCTGGATGGCAAGCAACGTTGTTGCCAAAGTCGATGCTAAAGACAACTTATACCCACGCAAAGAGCGGGAAGAAAACAAGATAGATGGCATCATTGCCGGCCTAATGGCAATGGGCCGCGCAGTGGTTAGCGGCATGACTGAGCAGCCACAATCAATTTACGACACCTCGGACGTACTATGTTAATTCAACTGTTTCTGTTTGTGCTGGGCCTGATAGGCGCTGGCCTTGTAAGCCTGGGCGTGTGGTTGCTGCATCCTGCAGCTGGCTATATCTGCATCGGCCTGTTTTGCCTGTTTGCCAGCTACGTCTATGCCCGGCAACTGTCGCTACAGCAAGCTATGCGAAAACAAACTAAGGCAGATAGCTAATGTTTTTACCTAACCTGTTCGGCACCGATAAAGGCGTAACTGCGCGCCAAAACTTTACCAGCTGGATCAGCTCAATGGCCAGCCGTCAAAGCAGTGCCGGCGTAATGGTAAATACAGAATCTGCAATGGGCGTTGCTGCGTTTCGTGCCTGCGTAACCTTGCTGGCCGAGAGCATTGCTCAGCTGCCGTGCGAACTTTATCGCCGTACTGCCGATGGCGGCCGCGAACGAGCCACGGATCATCCGGTATACAAACTGATCCATAGCACCCCAAACCGCAAAGATACCAACTTTGAATACTACGAGCAGGCTCAAGGTTCACTGGGTATTGATGGTAACCATATAGCTTTGATTGAGCGCGACAGCTACGGCTATCCGCAAGAGCTGATCCCGATTAACTTTAAAAAGGTTAAGGTGCTAAAGGGTAATGACGGTCTGCCGTATTACCGGCTGCTCGATTACAACGAAACCGTGCCAATGCACATGGTTCACCATATCAAGTATTTCAGCCTCGATGGTTATGTGGGCCTATCTCCGCTGCAAACCAATGCCGACACCATCGGCCTAAGCATCGCCACCGAACAACACGCGGCGGCAGTATTCCAGCGCGGCGCTACCATGTCTGGCGTTATCGAACGGCCGCGCGAAGCACCGCCAATTACCGACCAAGCAAAAGTCGACGGCCTGCTAAACAAGTTTACCGAGCGCCACGGCGGCGGCCTGCGCAATGCCTTTAGTGTGGCTCTACTGCAAGAGGGCATGCAGTACAAACAGCTGTCGATGGACAACGAGAAAGCTCAGCTTATCGAAAGCCGCGGCTTTGGCGTAATCGAAATTTGCCGGCTTTACAAAATACCGCCGCACATGATCCAGCAGCTTGATAAATCGACATTCTCTAACATCGAGCACCAGGGCCTGCAGTACGTTATTTACACGCTGTTGCCATGGGTAAAGCGGCACGAAGCCGCAATGATGCGCGACCTGCTGCTGCCGGATGAGCGCAGCGAATACTACATCGAATTTAATATCTCAGGCCTGCTGCGCGGCGATCAAAAGTCCCGCTACGAAGCCTACGCCATTGGCCGCAACTGGGGCTGGCTGTCGGTTAACGACATACGCCGGCTGGAAAACATGCCGCCTATTTCCGGTGGCGATCGTTACCTAACGCCTTTGAATATGGTTGATTCAGCCAATATGAAAAACTCACATAACGCCACCGAGCAACAACTAAAAGACATCGAGGAAATACTATGTCGCGTATGATCAACTTCCCGCATATTGCGGCTATGGTATTCGGTGCGCCGCTGTATGCCACACCCGAATTGGTTACCGCCGTAAAAGCAGTGTTAGAGCCGCGCCTGTTGGGCCGCGCCGTAGCTGATGTTGAACTGGCTGCTGAATTTGCTAACTCAATAAGCATGGGCAGCGACAGCGAACGCCAGCTGCGCGGTGTAGTAATTAGCGGCAACATCGCGGTTATCCCGGTGCACGGCATTCTGGTAGCCAAGGCCGGGCAAATTACCGCCACCTGTGAAGAGCTGCTTTCGTATGAAAAACTGCGCAGCCAAATTACCGGCGCCATTAACCACGAGCTGGTAAAAGAAGTAGTGCTCGACTTCCATACCGGCGGCGGCCAAGCCATCGGCTGCCACGAACTGGCAGAATTTATCCGCGCCTGCACTAAAATCAAACCCATTACCGCCATCGTCAACTTTGCCGCTTACAGCGCAGGTTATTATTTGGCATCAGCATGCAGTCGCATTATCGCCAGCCCAACTGCCGGCGTGGGCAGTATTGGCGTCATTATCGAAACCTACGAGGTCAGCAAGTGGGAGGCCGAGGTAGGCATTAAGTACAACACCTTTTTCCGCGGCGCTCATAAAAACGACATGTCGCCACACGAAGAAATTACCGATCAGGCCGTGGCAGAAATTAATAAACGCCTGGATCAGGCTTACGACATGTTTGTTAGCTCAGTGGCCAGTTACCGCAAATTAAAACCGCAGGCGGTTATCGACACCCAAGCCCGGCTATTCAGCCCACAAGAAGCGCTGGAATTAAAGCTGATTGACGAAATCGCCCCGGCACAAGACGCCATTAACCGCATCGCCCAAAGCTATGTAACCAAAACCAGCGGCCGCAGTATTCGTGCTCAGGCTGCTGCTATTAACACTAATCTGCAGCTCTAGCCACGCGGCGGGGCAGCATAACTCAAGCGCCAGATGGCGCTTTTTTTGTAACCAAAAAAGGTGAAACACCATGTCTAAAATTGTAGAACTCCGCCGCAAGCGCGCTGAAATTAACGCCAAGATCCAGGCGCTGGCAACTGTAGAACAAACCGATGGCCAGTTATCTGCCGAGCAGTTAACTGAATTCGACACCCTGTCTGCTGAATTTAAGCAACTGGGCGAACAATTAAGCCGGCTGGAATCGGCTGAGCAAATGGCCGCGGCAACGGCGACACAAGTCGCGGCTTTTGGTACCCAGGCGCCGGCGGTGCAGGTTAAGCAAGAGCCTAAGCAATACTTGGGCGCCAAAGTAGCCCGTATCGTTATGGCTATTGGCGCGTCAAAAGGTGATATGGCCGATGCTGCCAAATTTGCCCGCAGCGAAATTGGTGATAATGAAGTGGCTATGGCCATCGAAACCTCAGCCGGTTCTGGCGGTGCTCTGGTACCACAAAACATCCACAGCGAAGTGATTGAACTGCTGCGCGCCCGTACCGTGGTTCGCCGCTTAGGTGCGCAATCAGTACCGCTGCCAAACGGTAACTTATCACTGCCGCGCCTGGCGTCGGGTGCAACAGCAGGTTACGTGGGCGAGGGTAGCGACGTGGTGGCAACTGAAGCCGAATCCGACGACGTTAAACTGAATGCCAAAGAAATGATCACCCTGGTGCCTATGAGCAACCAGCTGATTGGTCGTGCCGGCTTCCAGGTTGAGCAGTTAGTGCTTAACGATATTCTGGGCGCCATGGCAGTGCGTGAAGATAAAGCGTTTTTACGTGACGATGGCACCAGCTCTACGCCAAAAGGCTTTAAGAAAACCGCCACTGATGCAACTCGCACCTTGGCTTGGACCGGCACCGCCACTCTGGCAACCATTGACGCCTATCTGGATCAGTTGATCCTGATGCTGATTCAGTCCGACAGCTTACTGATCCGTCCGGGCTGGGCTCTGTCGCCGCGCAGCTACATTAAATTATTGGGCTTGCGCGATGGTAACGGCAATAAAGTTTATCCAGAAATGGATCAGGTCATGCTGAAAGGTTACCCAATCTTCCACAGCACCACTATTCCGGTAAACCTGGGCGTCGGCACCAACGAGTCTGAAATCTACTTTGCCGACTGGAACGACGTCATCATCGGTGAAATGGACAACATGACCATCGATTTCAGCCGCGAAGCCACCTACAAAGACGCAGGCGGCAACCTGGTATCAGCCTATGCCCGCAACCAGTCGTTAATCCGTGTAGTTGCCTCTCACGACGTAGGCTTCCGCCACGTTGAAGGTTTAGCACTGGGTACCGCTGTTACCTGGTAACAGCAAGCCATCAACCCTCTAACCGGGCGGCATTAAACCGCCGCCCGCGTTAATAACTAAGTAAGGCACCACCATGACAAAAGCAAACCAAACGGCAGAGCAGCTGGCTGCAGCTAAAGCAGCCGAAGAAAAAGCCGCCGCCGAAGCCGCAGCTAAAGCTGAAGCCGAAGCCAAAGGCCAGGCCGCCTCAACTAAAAACGTAGTTGTTACCTTTACCAAACCGCACAGCCGTTACAGCCGTGGCGATGTTGCCGGCTTCCCAGCCGATCGCGCCAAACATTTGGTTGAAGGTGTAAAGGTAGCGGTAATGGGTAGTAAGCTACCAAGCGCAGAATAACAACTCCCGGCAGCAACTTAGCCGGTGTTAACAGCACCGGCATTTTTTTTTGGCTCAAAGATGATCACACTAGCGCAAGCAAAAAAGCACTGTAACGCCGAAGAGCATAACGAAGACGACACCCTAATCAGCACCCTGATCAAAGCCGCCTACCGTTACGCCGAAAACAAAACCGGCACCTGCTTTGAGCCAAAAGAAATCACACTGGTACTCGACAGCCTGCCACCAGGCGCCGGCAAGTTAGAGCTGCAGCACACCCCGGTGCGCGAAGTAAGCAGCTTTAGTTACGTCGACCCAACCGGCCAAACGCAAGACATAAACCCGGCAGAACTGCGGCTCGACACCCGCCCGGTTATGCCCACACTGGCGCCCAAGTTTGGCAGCCAATGGCCAGCCCTAATTGCCGAGCCAGAAAGTGTAACCATTACGCTGGCAGTGGGTTACGAACAAACCCCGGAGGATGCGCAGGCCGCCATGCTGTTACTAATTGGCCACTTGTATGCAAACCGTGAGGGCGTGGTTATCGGTACCATTACCAGCACCGTGCCATACGGCGTAGATGCGCTACTAGCCCCTTATACCTTTGTCAGGATTGGCTAATGCGCGCCGGTAAGTTACGCCATATTCGCAAGCTGTTCCGGGTTAACCGCAACGGCCGCGACGAATCAGGACAAAAAATTTCGGTGCCGGAATTAATCACCCCGTTTCGCTGCGAAATACTCACCGCAGTACAGGCCGAAAAGCGCCTCGCCAACGGCATGTTCCAGCCGCAGCAAGTGGTGTTTCATTGCCGCTATATTCCCGGCATCGAGTATTCACCCGATCTGCTGGTCGAGCATAACGGCATCATGCTCAACGTGACCAAAGTCGACAACCCAAGCGGTCTGAACAAAGAGCTGTTTATCACTGCCGAGCAAAAGATCAATGACTGATAACAAAGCCGAATTCGCCGTGGTGCAAATCCTAAACGGCAACGCCACCCTGGCAGCAGAGCTAGACGGCCGCATTACCCCATTAGTGCGGGACGAAAACGGGCAGTTGCCTGCAATCGTTTATGCCGGATCCGAGCCTAATCGCCCACGTTTTCTGGATGGCAGCTTTCAGGATATTGCCACTGTCGATATGAGCTTTGAGTTATGGGCTACCAGTTATGTGCAAGCAAAGCGCCTGGTATCAACTGCCATCGGTGCGCTAAACAACTTTAGCGGCAACGTGGCAGGTATTTCAGTATTAACCATTGACTGCGAAGCCGGCCCAGAGGGCGGCATGTGGGATGGTAACGAACTGGTGGTGGAGTTTACCGCCACTATTACCGCTAAGGGGTTATAGCCATGCCGGATCCGCTGATCAGAATCAAAGGCTTAGATGAAGCCTTAAAGCAGTTGCAGGCCACGGATCCAAAGCGCCAGTTAAAGGCTTACCGGGCCGCAGCCCGCAGCGCCATGCTGCCGTTACGTAACTCGGTGCGGGCATCTGCTCAGCAAGTTGATGATGCGTCAACCACTCGCAGTATCGCTGCTAACGTTGCTATCCGGACCATGAACCGGCGCAAACTTCGGCAAGCCGGCGCGGGGCAGTTTGATGTGGGGGCCAGTGTGGGGATCCTTGGTGGCGCCCGCCAGTACGCCGACAGCAAAGAAAACCGCCGCAAAGGTCGGGCCGGGCAAACATACGAAACTGGCGGCAGCAAAACCAACCCAGGGGGCGATACCTGGTACTGGCGGCTAATCGAGTTTGGCCGCAATGCCTTTACGACCGGCAAAAGCTCAATTACCGGCAAGCGGGTAAACCTGTTTAATCCGGCCACCGGAAAAAACTTTGGTTACAAGGTACGCGGTGTTACCGCCCGCCCGATCCTGCGCCCGGCGCTGCCGCAAAATATCAGCCAAATCATGGACCGCTTTGCTAAGCGGTTAAAAGCCATTATTGATAAATCCGCCGCTGGGCGGCCACAGTAGGAGACATTGCAATGTCAATTTTAACCCAAGGTACACACGTATTTTTTATCGATCCTGCAGATAACTCCGTTGTCCAGGTAAAAGGCGCTACGGCGTTTAACCCGGGCGGTGCGCCGTCTGATCAAATCGAAACCACCGCGCTGGAAGATTTCGACCGCAAGTATAAAAAAGGCATGCGCACACCCGGCCAGGCATCACTGACAATTCAGGCCGACCCAAGCGAACCTTCGCACGTTCGCTTACACGAGCTGTCTGAATCAAATGATCAAACCGAGCAAATCGTTAAATGGGTTGTCGGCTGGTCAGATGGTGTTGCGCCACCTACAGTTGATGTCGGTGGCAACTTGACCTTACCAACCACCCGCACCTGGTATGAGTTTGAAGGGTACGTGTCTGACTTCCCGTTCGACTTCGCCTTAAACACTGTAGTTACTACTCAGGTAACTATTCAGCGTTCTGGCGGCAGCTCCTGGACTAAGAAAAGCACTTAAGGGGTAGCGCGTGGAATTATCTATTGCCGCGCTGGAAGAGCTTGGGGCCTTTGCCCCGGCTCGGCCCGAGAAGCGCGAAATCGAATGGGTTACTACCACTGCCGGTGAAACCAAAAAGCACAAAGCCACGGTTTATGTGCGCAAGTTGTCATTCGCCACGCTATCCAGCGAGACCATGACCCCGAATTTCCGCGACAACGTAATGGCCGCGCGCATTGCTGCCAGCATTGTCGACAAGGACAATAAGCCAATTTTCACCGCTGCGGATCTGGTAGGCAATGAAACCCGGGGCCCAATTTGCCAGAGCCTTGGCATGGCGCTGCTGGCCGTAGTGGCCGAAGTAAACGATCTGGCAGGTGAAGTAAAAAACTCACCGCCGCCGAATCCGTCTGGCACGAGCTCGTCCTCGCCGGAGTCGGCGGCAGAACAATAGCCGAAGCCAAAGAGCGCATCAGCTATTCCGAGTTTCTTAGCTGGTTGGCATTCCGCCGCCAGCATGGCCCCATAGCACCGCAGTTAAGGCAGGAGCGGATCGCCGCCGCCCAAATGCTGCAGTTTAACAAAACGCACGGCGGCAAAGGCCAGTTGGATGACTTTATGCTGTGGACCAAACCGGAAGAGCGGGAATTAACACTTGAAGAGGCAATGGAACAGTGGGTATAGTTTAGGCTCCATTAATCAAAAGGAAATGATATGAAGCTTTTACTATCCATTGTGCTGGCTGTGTTTCTTGTAGGCTGTAGCAGTGTTGGTAACGAACAAATCAAGGCTGAAAGCCAGGAAACAATCGAAGACAAACTAATTTCTGGTGTGACTACCAAACAGCAGGTTAAAGAGCTATTTGGCGATCCAATGGATGCTACATTTCATCCGGACGGCTCGGAAATGTGGAAGTATGTTTTCACCAAAACAAGCTGTAATTTTTCATGCTACTTTATTTACACTGCCTGGGCTTACCGTTCATCGTCAGGTACAGCAAAAACCCTGACGATACTGTTTAACGATAACGACACAGTACGTAAGTACACCTTGTCAGAATCACCGGTAGAGAGTAAGTCAGGTATATTTGCTGGATAGATAGTTTCTTTTATTAAAATTTTATAACCCGCTGCGGGTTTTTTAATACCAAATTCCAGCCCCGGGCGTTAGCAGCGCACCGGGGTTTTTTATTTCTAATGGTGGCCCATGTCGAGTAAATCACTTGGCCAGCTAACGCTGGACATGATCCTGAAAACTGGCAGTTATACCGAGCCGCTCAGTAAAGCTACCCGGCAAACTAAGCAGCAGCTTCAGGAAATTGAAAAGAAAGCTACGCAAACCTCTGACATTGTTCAGCGTTCTTTTGCCGCCTTGGGTTTGGGTATCTCAATAAACGAGATCCGCAAGTACAGCGATACCTGGACGGACCTTAACAGCCGGGTAAGGCTTGCTGTTGGCCCTATGGGTGATGCCAATAAAGTTATGGCCGATCTGGAAAGTATTGCCCGCCGCACGTACTCCAGCTTAGAGGGATCTGCCGAGGGGTATTTACTTAACGC
>Ga0194138_10001783_pt1 | contig 10287 bp, 8 predicted proteins | sample TARM_MetaG_T2_14_FD_134022 | JGI IMG/M metagenome (GOLD analysis project Ga0194138, IMG submission 134022) | Freshwater microbial communities from Pennsylvania, USA, analyzing microbe dynamics in response to fracking - TARM_MetaG_T2_14 (version 2) | ecosystem: Environmental > Aquatic >...
CGAGTTCGGGCACTCCACCCCGCTCGGCCGTGCCGGGCAGCCCACCGAGTTGGCGCCCGCCTACGTGTTCCTGGCCTCGCCCGAGTCGAGCTACGTGATCGGCGAGACGCTCGCGGTGACCGGAGGCATGCCCACGCCGTGACCCCCGGACCTGTCGGCCTCAGGACCGCCGCTCGGCGTCCTCCATGACCATCCGCTCCCGGGTGTCACCGTGGACCGCGGTGCCCTCCGCGACCGGCTCGTGGAGGGCGCCGGCGGTGTCCGGCACGGGCGTGCCCTTGCTGATCTCGGACTCCGAGAGCTTCCCGGAGAACCGCTCGCCCAGCTCGCGGAACAGCCTGTGCGAGGACCTCGCGGTGCGGGCCTTGGGGCCGACCGGCCGCTCCTGCTGCGGATCGGTGCACGCGTCGATGATCGCCTCCACCACGATGTCGGGATCGTCCATCGCCGACAGCCTGGGCGCGTGTCCGGTGTAGTTTCCGACGTGATCCCACCAGGGCGTGTCGGCGGCCCACGGCAGGATCGTGGACACCGTGACCTGTTCGCCCAACCCGGCCAACCGCAGCTCCTCGTTGAGTGAACGTCCCAGGCTGCTGATGCCCGCCTTCGCCGCGGCGTAGCTGGCCTGGTACGCCAACGGCACCTCGCCGGCGACCGAGCCGACGTTGACCAACACGCCCTCCCCTCGAGCGGCGAAGCGGCGCAGCGCCGCATGGGCACCGAACATCATCCCCTTGAGGTCCACGTCGACGAGCCGCGCGTGGTCGGCGACGGGCACCTCCCAGAACAGACCCATGACGCCGACCGCAGCGTTGTTGACCCACACGTCGATGTGACCGAAACGCTCCTCCGCCGCCGCGGCGAGCTGCTCGACGGCGTCCGCGTCGCTGACGTCGGTCGGCACTGCCACCGCGCTGCCGCCGGCCCCGGTGATCTGCGTGACGACCTCCTCCAGCGGTGCGGCCCTCCGGGCGGCGACGACGACGTGGGCACCCCGCTCACCGAGTGCCAGTGCCGTGCCGCGGCCGAATCCGCTCGAGGCACCCGTGACGACGACCGTACGTCCCGCCAGGTCTTCCCGCTTGCCCATGATTCCTCCTCCGGGTGGTCTTCCAGGGTCCGACTGTGACGCCCATGGTCCACCGCGGTCGCCGACCACGCATCCGGTCAGGCAGCGCCGACGAACGGATGCGGCGGCCTGTGGTCGCCGGGATACTGGGGAGGTGGATTTGCTGCTCGACGCCGTACGCCGCTGGCGCCTGGAGAACGTGCCCGGCGCGTTGGCCAGGGTCGTGCACACCGGGGGGTCGGCGCCCCTTCCGCCGGGTGCGGCGATGGCGGTCGCCGCCGACGGCGAGGTCGTCGGCGGCGTCTCGGGTGGCTGCGTGGACGGGACGGTGTTCTCCCTGTGCGAGCAGGTGATCGCCGACGGCACCCCCGTGCTCGCCCGTTTCGGCGGGGATGAGCTCACCGCGTTCGCCGAAGGGCCGACCTGCGGCGGGACCTCGGAGGTCCTCGTCCACCCGCTCGACGACGCCGGTCACGATGCGCTGGAACGGGTGCGCCAGACGCTGCGCGGAGGTCGGTCGGCGGTCCTCGCGACCACCGTGACAGGCCGATGCCCCGGCGCCCACCTGGTGGTGGCAACCGACGGCACCGAGGGTTCCCTCGGTGACACGCACCTGGACCGTCACGCGACCCGCGTCGCGGCCGAACACGTCGGTCGCCCCGGTGCGGTGACGGTCGACATCCCCGGCCCCACGGGCGTCGACGAGCCGGCCACCCGCGTGCTGGTGCACTCCTTCGCTCCCCCCTCCCTTCTCATCTTCGGCGCGAGCGCGTTCGGCGAGGCGCTCAGCCGGGCCGGCGCCCTGCTCGGCTACCGGGTGGTGGTCTGCGACGCCCGCCCCGCCCTCAACCGACGAGAGCGCTTCCCGGAGGCACACGAGGTGATCACCTGCTGGCCGCACGACTACCTGGACTCCGTGACGGTCGCCGAATCCACCGCGATCTGCGTGCTCACCCACGACCACAAGTTCGACATACCGCTCCTGCGGTCGGCCCTGCGCAGTCCGGCGGGGTACGTCGGCGCGATGGGTAGCCGCCGCGTCCACGCCGAACGACTCGATCTGCTCAGAGCGGAGGGACTCACCGACTCCGAACTCGCCCGCCTGCGTTCCCCCCTCGGACTGGACCTCGGTGCGCGCACAGCGGAGGAGACCGCCGTGTCCGTCGCCGCCGAACTGGTCGCCCATCGCCGCGGCGGCACCGGCGCGCCGCTCACGGGCCTCGACGTGGCCATCCACCGATGACCGGCCTGGTGCTGGCCGCGGGCGCGGGTCGCCGGTTCGGCCGGCCCAAGGCCGTGGTCGACTTCCGCGGAGCACGGCTGGTCGACCACGCCGTGGCGCTGCTCCACGCGGGCGGATGTGAGCGGGTCGTGGTGGTCAGTGGCGCGGTCGAGCTGGACGTGCCCGGCGCCGAGGTGGTGCACAATCCGCTCTGGCAGACGGGGATGGGGTCCTCGCTGCGCGCCGGGCTCACGGCCGTCGGGGCCGAGGACGCGGTGGTCGTCCCCGTCGACATGCCGTGGCTGGGCGCGGAATCGGTCCGCCGGGTCATGGCCGCCGATGCGCCACTGGCGGTCGCGACCTACGGCGGGGTCCGTGCACACCCCGTCCTCCTCGGCGCATCGCACCATGCCGCGATCATCGCCTCGGCGGTCGGTGACGCCGGAGCTCGCCACCATCTACGGGAGCACTCGCACGAGGTGCGGGAAGTGCCGTGCGACGGCACGGGGTCCCCGCGCGACATCGACCATCCCGCCGATCTCGGGGACGACGGCGGTCCGACCGGCGGTCACTGATCGACGGGCAGGTGTTCCAGGAGCGCGTCGGCGTGGACCGGTAGGTCGCGGATGCGGGCACCGGTCGCGTTGTAGACGGCGTTGACGACGGCCGCCGCGCTGCCGACGTTGCCGATCTCGCCCGCACCGCGCGTGCCCATCGGGGTCGCGTGCTCGTCGACCTCGTCCAGCCACACCGCGTCGATATCCGTGGCGTCGGCGTGGGTCGGGACGTGGTAGTCCGCGAGGTTCTGCGTGACGACGTGGCCGAACCGGGTGTCCCGCACGCTCTGTTCGTGCAGCGCCATGGACAGCCCGAACGTCATGCCGCCGATGAACTGCGACCGCACGGTGCGGGGATTGACGACCCGGCCGATGGAGAACACGCCCAACATCCGGGGCACCCGGATCTCCCCGGTGTCGGCGTCCACGCGGACCTCGACGAAGTGGGCGCCGAAGGAGATCGCACGGTAGCGCTCGAGCTCGGGATAGTCGCCGGCCGCGGCGGTGGTCTCCGCGCCGCGGGGCGGATCGTCGCCGTACCTGGTCCGGAACCGTCCGGCCGCGGCGAAGATGGCCGAACCCCAGGATGAGATGCCGGACGAACCGCCGGCGACCGTGGCGTAGGGCAGGGCCGAGTCGCCGATCTCCAGGGTGATCGACTCGGCGGGTCGGCCGAGCGCGTCGGCGGCGACCGCGGTGAGCGCGGTCCACGTGCCGGTGCCGATGTCCACGGCCCCCGCCCGGACGCGGTATCGGCCGTCGCCCTCGGCACGGATCGTAGCGCGCGACCCGGGTTGCACCATGTGCGGGTACGCCGCACCCGCCACGCCGTAGCCGACCAGCCAGCAGCCGTCCCGACGGGAGGCCGGAGTGGTCGGGCGCCGGGACCACCCGAATCGCTGCGCACCCTCGCGCAGGCAGTCGACCAGGCGCCGCGACGTCCAGGGTTTGCCCGACTCCGGGTCGGTCTCCGGGTCGTTGCGCACCCGTAGGTCGATGGGGTCGAGCCCGCACGTCTCGGCCAGCTCGTCCATCGCGACCTCCGCCGCGAACGCTCCCGGGGCCTCCCCCGGCGCACGCATCCAGTACGGCGCGGGCACATCCAGAGGCACGGCACGGTGAGTCGTCCTGCGGTTGGGCGCGGCGTACATCGACCGGGACGGGACCGCGGACTGCTCCACGAACTCCTTGACCCGCGAACTCTGCGACCAGGCCTCGTGGCCGATCGCGGTCAGGTGCCCGTCAGCGTCGGCGGCCAGCCGGATCCGGGACACCGTCCGCGGGCGGTACCCGACGAAGACGAACATCTGCTGCCGGGTGACCGCGTACTTGATCAGCCTGCGCGGCAGGTGCATCGCGCCCAGGGCGGCCAGCACGTCGTGGGCGTGCGGTGCGCCCTTGGAGCCGAAGCCGCCGCCGACGTGTGGCGCGATGACCCGGATCTGCCCGGCCTCCAGGCCCAACACCGGTGCCAGCGTCGTGGCCACGCCGTGCGGGGACTGGGTGGAGTCATACATCGTCAGCAGGGGCTCGTCGGGGTCCCAGTGGGCGGAGACGGCGTGCGGCTCCATGGGATTGTTGTGTTCCTCGGGAGTGGAGTAGCTCTGGTCCACGACGTGGCCGTCGACGCCCGCCTGTGCGAGGGCGGGGCCCATCTCACCGGTCGCGGACGTGGGCCCGTAGCCGCCGTTGACGACCTCGGGCTCGTAGGCGTCGGCATGGTCGGGGCGAAAGGCGACGTCGTGGGGCGCCTGGTCGTACGCCACCCGCACCAGCGACTGGGCCCACCGCGCCACCTCGGCGGTCTCGGCCAACACCAGTCCGATCGGCTGACCGCGATAGAGCACCTCCGCGTCCTGACAGATGGCGTACTCGCGCTCCGAGGTGTCGGCCAGCCGCGGCGCGTTCCACGGGGTGAGCACGGCGAGAACCCCCGGCTCGGCCTCGGCCGCCGCGGTGTCCATCGCGGTGACGGTGCCCCGCGCGACGGTGGCGGTGATCGGATGAAGATGCACCGTCTCGCCCGGCCCGGTGTGCTCGAAGGCGTACGGTGCCGTCCCGGTCACCTTGGCGGGGCCGTCGAGACGGGGGACGGACGTGCCCATGGCGCTCATCGAGCATCCTCCTGTCCGGCCGCACCGGCGCGACCGCTCGTAGACCCGGCCGTCAGGTCGCGCAAGACGGCGATCATCGTCCGCCGCAGCAACGGCACCTTGAACTCGGTGCCGTCGACGGGCTCGGCCGCGGCCAGCTCGGCGTCGGCCGCCTCGGCGAACGACGCGGCGGTGGCGGCCCGACCCGTGAGCGTCTCCTCGGCCCGGGTGGCGCGCCACGGCGCGTGGGCGACTCCACCGCAGGCGATCCGGGCGTCGGTGACGACTCCGTCGTCGACGCTCAGATGCGCGGCCACGGAGACGATCGCGAATGCGAAGGACGCCCGGTCACGGACCTTGCGGTAGGTGGCGACGGCGCCGCGCACGGGAGGGGGCAACTCGACCGCCACCACCAGCTCGTCACTCTCCAGGACAGTGTCCCGCTGGGGTTGGTCACCCGGGAGACGGTGGAACCGTGTGACCGGGATCCGACGTTCCCCGCCGGGACCCACGACGATCACAGTCGCGTCGAGTACCGCCAGGGCGACCGCCATGTCGGAGGGATGGGTGGCGATGCAGTCGGAAGAGTGGCCGAAGACCGCGTGATAGCGCGTGTAACCACCTATGGCGGAGCAGCCGGTTCCGGGCTCGCGCTTGTTGCACGGGGTGGTGACGTCCTGGAAGTACACACAGCGGGTCCGTTGGAGCAGATTGCCCCCCGTCGTGGCGAGGTTGCGCAGTTGCGGTGACGCGGCGGACAGCAGTGCGCGGCTCAGCACCGGGTAGTCGGCCCGGATGAGAGGGTGGGCCGCCAGGTCGGCGTTGCGTACGTTGGTGCCGATCCGCACGCCGCCGTCGCCCGACCGGTCGACGGAGTCCAGCGGGAGCCGGGACACGTCCACGACGACGTCCGGGGTGGCCACTCCCAGCTTCATCAGATCGATGAGATTGGTACCGCCCGCCAGTGGTCTGGCACCGGCGTGCTCCTGCAGGAAGGCGACGGCCGAGTCGGTGTCCGTGGGACGTTCGTACCGGAACGGTCTCATCGCTCGGCCCCTTCCGCCTCGTCGCCCGCGGAATCGACGACCTGTCGGATGGCGGCGACGATGTTGGGGTAGGCGGCGCATCTGCACAGGTTGCCGCTCATCCGTTCCCGGATCTCCTCGTCGGTCAGGGCGATCTCCGCACCCGGATCCTCGGTGACGAGGCTCGGCGCGCCGGCCCGGGCCTCGTCGATCGTCCCGACGGCGCTGCACACCTGACCGGGTGTGCAGTAGCCGCACTGGAACGCGTCGGTGTCGATGAACGCCTGTTGGAGCGGATGGAGGCCGTTCTCGGACAGGCCCGCCGCGGTGACCACGTCCTTCCCCTCCTGCGCCACCGCCAGCGACAGGCACGAGGTGACCCTGCGGTCGTCAACCAACACGGTGCAGGACCCACACTGTCCGTGGTCGCAGCCCTTCTTGGCCGAGTAGTTACCGAGCCGGTCGCGCAGAGCGTCGAGGAGGGTCGTGCGTGTGTCCACGGTGACGACATGCTGCTCGCCATCAACCCTGAGAGTGATGTCCATCTCCATATTCCGACTGTAGGCGCGGCGGCAGGTGCCCCGCGACCGGTCGGGGGCGCGTGCGGTGGGAGCACACCGCCCAGTGCGCATACGCTCGACGGTCCGGGACCATCCCACCGCGGGCAGCCCGACCGCGGATAGAGAGGACGCACTCGTGACGACGACCCAGGCCGAGGCCACCGATCCCCACGAGGTGGCGCGCCGCGTGTTCGGCTGGGACGACCTGCGCCCGATGCAGGCCGAGGCGATCGAGGCGGCGGTGGGAGGCCGCGACGTGCTGGCGGTGCTGCCCACCGGCTACGGCAAATCGGCGATCTACCAGCTCGCCGGGATCATGGCGGACGGCCCGTGTGTGGTGGTCTCACCGCTCATCGCGTTGCAGAGCGACCAGTGCGAGGGTCTGAACTCGCTCGCGGATTCCGCGCCCACCCGGTCGCTGGCGATCAACTCCTCGATGGGCGTGCGACAGCAGGCGGAGGCCTGGGACGAGGTCGTCGCGGGGCGCGTCCACTTCGTGTTCCTCACCCCTGAGCAACTGGCCAAACGAGAGGTGCTCGACCGGCTCCGTGCCGCCGAGCCGAGCTTCCTCGTGGTCGACGAGGCGCACTGCGTCTCCGCCTGGGGCCACGACTTCCGCCCCGACTACCTGCGGTTGGACGCCGCCCGCCACCGGATGGGGTCGCCGACCGTCATCGCGCTCACCGCCACCGCCTCGACCCCGGTCCGCGAGGAGATCGTCGACAGGCTCGCCATGTCCGACGCCCTGGTGCTGGCCGGAGGATTCGACCGGTCGGAACTGCACTTCGCGGTGAGACGGCACGTCGAGGACGACGGCAAACAGGACGCGGTCGTGGAGCGGGCCGTCGAACTCGGCGGCCCCGGACTGGTCTACACCGCCACCCGCCGGTCCACCGAGGAGTACGCCGAGCGGATCGCCGCACGAGCGGCCGACTCGGATCGGCCGATGAGGGTGCGTGCCTACCACGCCGGCCAGAAGTCGGCCGACCGCGAGGAGACGCTGGGCGCCTTCCTCGATGGTGACCTCGACGTGGTGGTGGCGACGAGTGCGTTCGGGATGGGGATCGACAAGGAGGACGTGCGGTTCGTCCTGCACGCCGACATCCCCGACTCACTCGACACGTACTACCAGGAGGCGGGACGGGCCGGCCGCGACCGCGAGCCGGCGACGATCGAACTCCACTACCGCAGCGAGGACCTCGGCCTGCGGAGTTTCTTCTCGTCGCACAGCGCCGACGAGGAGGTCATCCGGGCGGTCATCAAGCACCTCCGCCGGGCCGACGGCCCGGTGCGGCTGACCCGGTTGAGGAAGTCGCTGGACTTCGGCGGAAAGCGCGTCACGGGGGCGGTCAATCTCCTCGAGGCGGCGGCGGTCGTCGAGTCCGGGCGGGAGGGCCTGCGACTCGTGGAGGACGTGCGGCCCAAGGAGGCGGTCCGGCGGGCCGAGGAGACGTCGGAGACGTTCGAGCGGATCGATCGCTCGCGGATCGAGATGATGCGCGGATACGCCGAGACCGACGGGTGCCGTCGCCAGTTCCTGCTGGGGTATTTCGGTGAGGAGCTCGCGGACCCGTGCGGGAACTGCGACACCTGCGACGCCGGCACCGCGGTCGACCTCACCCACGACGCGGCGGATTTCCCCCTGCAGTCCGCGGTCGTGCACCGTGAGTGGGGCTCGGGGATCGTCATGAGCGTCGACGACGACCGGCTCACCGTGTTCTTCGAGGAACAGGGCTATCGGACGCTGTCACTCGACCTGGTGCGCGACCAGGAACTGCTCACCCGGGCATGACGGGTGGCGAGCCCGGCAGCCCGGCAGCGATGCCGGCGACGGTCTCGAGCCACCACAATGCGGGGGCGCAGGCCGCGGCCAGCAGGACCGCACCGCTCTCCCACACCGGGCCGAGCGCGGCCGCCGCGGTGCCGAGCACGGTGACCAGCGGGACGGCCGGGGCGACGGCGATGTTCGCGGGCAGGGCCCACGGCCCCTGACCCAGGCCCGAGGCCACGAGCACCGGCAACGTCGCCAGGTGGGCGACGACGCACACCGCCAGGATGTCGGCGGCCGGCCCGGGCATCCACGGTCGACGGATCCGCTGGGCCACCGGCCTCGCCGCCAGGACCAGGGCGGCGGTCGCGGTGACGGACAGGACGAAGCCGGTGCCGGTGGCCGTGGCGGGATCGAGCAGGGCGACGACGAGCACCACCGCCGCCAGCGCGGCCAGCGGGCGGCCGGTGCGGTGGGCGCCGAGTGCCGCCAGACCGATGGCCCCGGTGCCGGCGGCGCGCAGGACGGCCGGTTCCGGGCCGACCACCGCCACGAATCCGGCCAGCGCGAGTCCCGCGGCCAGGATCCGCCCACGCCGCCCGACCCCGAGAGCCGCCGCGGCGAGCAGGACCGCACCCACGACGTAGGTGGTGTTGGCACCCGAGACCGCGGCGAGGTGCGCCAGCCCGGCCGCCCGGAACTCCTCCCGGGTCCGGGTGGACACCCCGCCCTCGTCGCCCAGGACGAAGGACGGGAGCAGCCCGGCGGCCTCTCCCTCGAGTGCGCGGCCGGAGACCTGCCGGAGCCGCTCCCGCACCGCCGCCGGGATCCGTCCGGACCATCCGGGTGGGCCCGTCACGCGGGGCGGGGACAGCGCCCGGAGTGCAGGTGGTTCTCCCGCGGATCGCGGCTCCACCACCGCCACCGATGCCTCCACCCGGGTCCCCGGCGGGAGCCCCCGCCAGCCGCTGCGGGCCAGCAGCACAACGTCGAGTTCGGCCTCGCGCGCCGAGCTCCCCGACCCGGTGGACTCCACCCGGACCGGCACCACCACCCCACCGCCGCGGATCGGCCGGTCGAACCCGGTCACCACCGCCTGTACGCCTGTGCGCGCTCCCACCAGATCGTTCAGCGGGTGCGCGGCCAGGGCGTGCACCCGGGCGGCCTGCACCCCCGCCGCGACCGCACCCGTCGCGCACGCCAGCGCGAGGACGCCCAGTGCGGTGCGGTCGAGACGCTCGCGCACCCCCTGCGTGGAACCGGTCGACCCGCCGACGGACCACAGTGCGGCGACCACCGCGGCCGCCGCCAACACCACCGCGACGGCGGCGGCGAGAGCCGGTCGGGCCTCGCCCGTCGCAGCCGTGGCCGCGAACACCGCGAGCGTCGGCACGACCAGCCGCAGATCGCGCGCCGCCGGAATCCGGCGCCGTGACGTGTCGACCCGGTCGCTCACACCGTGACCAGCGGCCGGAGCCGTGCCAGGGTCGCCGGCCCGATCCCGTCGACCTCTACGAGCTGGTCGACGCCGGAGAACGACCCGTTCGCGGCCCGCCACGCCAGGATCGACGACGCGGTCACCGGCCCGACACCGGGCAACGACTCGAGCGCCGCGGCGTCGGCGGTGTTGAGGTCGATCAGACCCCCACCTCCTCCCGGATCCGTTGGGCCGCCCGCTGGCGCGCCGGTCCCCGCCGTTCCCGGCCCCGCACCAGAACCCGGCCCAGGGCCGGGGCCCGGTCCGATGATGTCGCTGCGCGGACCTCCCGACCCGTCCGGGCCGGGGGCTGACCCGACGAGGATCTGTTCGCCGTCGGAGACCTTGCGCGCCAGGTTGAGCCCGTCCCGGTCCCCGCCCTCCAGGACACCCCCCGCGCTGTCGAGCGCGTCGGCGACGCGCGCGCCGGGCGCGAGGGTGACCAGTCCGCTGCGGCCGACCAGCCCGACGACGGAGACGACGAGCGGTTCCCCGGCGGTACCCGCTTCCCCGCTC
>Ga0194138_10001784_pt1 | contig 10287 bp, 8 predicted proteins | sample TARM_MetaG_T2_14_FD_134022 | JGI IMG/M metagenome (GOLD analysis project Ga0194138, IMG submission 134022) | Freshwater microbial communities from Pennsylvania, USA, analyzing microbe dynamics in response to fracking - TARM_MetaG_T2_14 (version 2) | ecosystem: Environmental > Aquatic >...
GGCTTTACTGATAAAGAAACAATCAAAACAGGCTCTTTAGCAGCAGCGAGAGGAGGCGTAACCACTGTAGGGGCCATGCCGAATACAAATCCTGTTCCAGATACTCCAGAAAAATATGCAGCCATACAAGACATTATTGAGAAAGATGCAATTGTAAATGTCTTACAATATGCGCCAATTACTGAAGAGTTACACTCTGAAACATTAGTCGATATGTCAGGCATTGATGCTTTTGCCTATACGAATGATGGAGTTGGTGTTCAAACAGCAGGTACTATGTACTTAGCGATGAAAGAAGCGGCTAAATTAAACAAGCCAATTGTGGCACATACAGAAGATGATAGTCTTCTTTTCGGTGGTGTTATGCATGAAGGTAGAAAGAATGTAGAATTAGGTTTGCCTGGCATACTAAACGTTGTAGAGAGTAGCCAAATCGCAAGAGATATTCAATTAGCTGAAGTGACAGGTGTTCATTATCATGTATGTCATGTATCGGCAGAAACATCGGTTGCGGCCATTCGTGAAGGCAAAAGACGTGGGGTGAAGGTAACCGGTGAAGTGACGCCTCACCATTTAATTTTATGTGAAGATGATATTACGCATGATGATGCTGTTTTTAAAATGAATCCACCTTTGAGAAGTAAAGCCGATCAAGAGGCATTACTTGAAGGATTGCTTGATGGAACCTTAGATATTATTGCGACTGACCATGCACCACATACACATGCCGAGAAATCACAAGGATTCAAGAACTCACCATTTGGAATCGTTGGCATCGAGACATCATTTGCTTTAATGTATACGCATTTTGTCAAAACTGGGCGTATGACGTTAGAATTTTTATTGAGTCGAATGGGTGAAAATGTTGCGAAAGTGTTTAAATTGCCATATCAAACGTTAGAAGTTGGTGCCAAAGCGGATCTTGCAGTTTTCGATTTAGAATCCAAATACGTTATCAGTCCAGTAGATTACTTATCTAAATCAAGTAATACACCCTTTAATGGATATGAGGTCTATGGTATGTGCGCCTTAACCTTAGTTGATGGAAAAATTGTTTGGAAATCCAAGTAAAAAGGAGTCGATTATAATGAATAAATTAGCTGTAAACTTACCCGGTATCGCTTTAAAAAATCCGATCATGCCTGCATCAGGTTGTTTTGGTTTTGGTGAAAACTTCGCAAAGCATTATGATTTAGGAAAATTAGGAGCCCTCGTTATTAAGAGTACAACCTTAGAGGAAAGAATTGGAAATCCCCAGCCACAATATCATCATGCAGGTAATCGTATTCTAAACTCGGTTGGTTTAAAAAATCCGGGTGTTGAAGCGGTGTTAGCCCATAAATTACCTTATCTAGAACAGTTTGATGTGCCGATTATTGCGAGCGTTGCGGGTTCGAAGGAAGAAGATTATATTGAAATGTGTCAGCGTATTGCAGCTGCGCCAAATGTCAAAGCGATTGAATTAAATATATCATGTCCAAATGTCAAAGAAGGTGGGGTTGCTTTTGGTACAAGTCCAGAAGTAGCAGCACGACTAACAGCTCAATGTAAAGCCGTCAGTTCATTACCAATCTATGTTAAGTTATCACCGAATGTAACAGACATTGTTGAAATAGCAAAAGCAGTCGAAGCAGCGGGTGCGGATGCAATCTCGATGATTAATACAATCACTGGTATGGCTTTCGATTTAGCATCAAGGCAGCCAGTCTTAGGTGGGATTACAGGGGGATTGTCCGGTGCAAGCTTGAAGTTTGTTGCCTTAAGAATGGTTAGGCAAGTAGCTCAAGCAGTATCAATTCCGATCATTGGTATAGGTGGAATACAAACTGTAGATGATGTCCTTGAAATGATTCTAGCTGGTGCAACAGCTGTTCAAATTGGTTCTGCCAACTATAAAAATCCATTAGTGTGTCCTGAAGTCATTGCTGGCTTACCACATAGGATGGAAGAGTTAGGGATTGAATCGATTCAAGCATTTATTGAAGAAAGTCAAAAATTAATCAAAGCACAAAACTAATTTTAACCTACGAATGGCAGTGCTTCTCATTATGAGAGGTGCTGCTGTTTTGTTTGTTACATAAGGAGTCATGAGACTTATGTTGGTTTACACAGCTGCATACTTCGGTCAGCTCAAGGTTTTCCAAGATGAGATTGCTTCCAACGCCTCACGGATGTTCCTGATTTTCTAACTCAATCGTTTATGCTCTATCTAATTCTATAGCTGTATTGATTGTTAGAAGAAATTGTGTATCGGGCGTATGGTCTACCGACGTGATTGCGAAGGGATTAGATTCTTATATAATCGTCGTGAACGATAGAGAAAGACATCTCCTTGATTCTCTTGCAATAATAAATACTTAGTGAGTGAGCGTGACTTAATCTAGTCAAATAGCCATAAAAATTTGGCTAGATTGAGAGCTATTCTATCTGATGGTGTTCGACTATCGGCTAATGTTCCCACAAACTTAGCAAAGCATCAAAATGAGCGCAACTTACATGACATCAAAAAAAGCCCCCGATTTTTCGGAGAGCTTTTTCAATGGATTAATTATTCTGCAAGATCATCAGTTTCTGAAACTAGTGTAACATTAGCTTTTATAGTAGTTTGATCTTCCGCTTCTAATTTTTTACCTAAATCAATGATGTATTGTCGTAGGTCATCGCTAATTTGTGGATGTTTTAGTCCATATTCAACACTCATTTCTAGGAATCCTAATTTATTTCCAATGTCGTAACGTTTACCGTCGAAGCGAGTGGCAAAAACTCGTTGAGTTTGGTTTAATGTATCAATCGCATCTGTTAACTGAACTTCATTACCAGCACCAGGCTCTTGATTTTCAAGGATTTCGAAAATCTCAGGTGTTAATAAATACCGCCCAATAATCGCTAAGTTACTTGGTGCATCTTCTGGATTAGGTTTTTCAACAAATTTATTAACGTTATATACCCCATCACGAATCTCTCTTTCAGGATCTACAATACCATATTTAGATGTTTCTTCATGAGGTACTTCCATCACAGCTAAGTTAGAGGCGTGCGTATCGTTATAGACATCAATCAACTGCTTAGTTAAGGGAACTTCACCAGTCATGACGTCATCACCTAGCATGACAACAAAAGGTTCATTACCTACAAATGCTTTAGCTTGAAGAACTGCATCACCTAGACCTTTAGGATAGGATTGACGAACGAAAAATAAGTTTAAATTCGTTGTTTCTTTAATCAAATCAAGCAACTCTAGTTTGCCTTGTTGGCGCAAGTGTTCTTCTAATTCGATGTTTGCATCAAAGTGATCTTCGATTGGGCGTTTACTTTTACCTGTTACAATCAGAATATCTTCAATACCTGAAGCAATCGCTTCCTCAACGATAAATTGAATCGTCGGTTTATCGACAATTGGTAACATTTCTTTTGCCATCGCTTTTGTAGCTGGCAAGAATCGAGTCCCATAACCTGCTGCAGGTATGACTGCTTTTCTAACTTTAACCATAGTATAATACAAGCTCCTTTTTATAAAATTATGTTTAACTGAAGTATATTAACGATTTTCTTTAATCGATTGATAAAGTGTTTCGTATTTGGCACTCACTTCTTCCCATTTAAAATGTTTAATACCTTCAAGTGCATTCTGAACGGTTTGAGGGTAGTGGTTTACAATATACTCAATGGCTTTAGTAAAACCGATCACATCTGTTTTTTCAACACTGACGCCTACGTGATAACTTTCAAAAAAACTATCAAAGCCTTCAGATTTAGTATAAATAACAGGAAGACCTTGACTCATTGCTTCAGGATAAACTAAACCAAATGTTTCAGGAAAAGAAAGAAGTGCGAAAATGTCCATCTCCCGATATAAATCACGCATCTCTTCTTTTGATTTAGAACCATGATATATAACATGTGAAAAACTTTTTAGTTGCTCTGCTGTATTCTTATCCCATGTAGGGCCAATAATATGCAGTTCTGCTGGAAGAATGTGATTGAGTTTTCCAACCATTTCAGCCAAAGCTACAAAGCGCTTCTCTCGGAAAACTTTACCTGTTGAAACAATTTTTAACGGTTGATGCAAGATTGGTTGTTTGTCTGAGTAGACATTATCGTGCCAAAATTCATCAATACCATTTGCGATTATACTTGTTTTACTCTTCATAGACTCTTGAAGTGAACGTGGAATATAGTTCTCAAACACTTCATTATATGAGTTTCTTGAAATGAAAACGACATGTTGTGCATCTTTCATAATGTTTAAGCCCATGCTGCGAAGCCAAGGCATACGATTGAAAAAAGTTCTCACATCCGCATTTCTGACTGCGACGACATAAGGAATTCCGTAAGCTTTATGTAATTTCCAAGCTAACCAACCGTTTGAGAAAAGGGAGTGAGCATGAAATAAATCATAACTTTGAAAATCATAATATTGAAGTAAGTCTTTATATATTTTGCGATGTTTATAGTGGAATAACCAACGATCTAACTGATTGTGATTTCGACTGACCAAGGTATAATCTCCGTTGGTCGCCAGACGATTGTCGGGATATTGATGAGAAACCGGTACATAAACATCAATTTCATGACCGCTTTTTACTTGGCGATCAAAGAGTTGTTTAAATAATCCTGATGTCTGGAAATAAGAATTAATATGTAAAATTTTCACTGAATAGCTGCTCCTTATCGATACTTTAACGTCATTTATTCAAAATCTTCAAGTAAAGATTCTAGTTCTAGCACACGACTTTCTAAGTTTTGAATGCGTTCTTCAGTAACTGCTTGTTCAGTAGATGCTTCTTCACCAGTAGGAATACTAAATATTGTGACTGTCAAATAAACAAGTAGGAAGAATATGACCAACACTCCTACTAAGTAAAACCATCCACTACGATCTAACCTCCGGTCGATTTGTTGGATTTGTTTGGCAATTTCTTGTTCTAGATTGTTGGTATTTTTAGAGTTTGACATACTCTTTTCTCCTTTTCTAAATAGCGAGGATTAAATCGCCCATTCGCCATTTCTAAATACTGGAATGACTTTACCGTCTGCTGTTATACCGTCAATATTCATTTCAGCATTTCCGACCATAAAATCCACATGAACATTAGAGCGGTTTAAACCGGCTTCTTTTAATTCATCTTGAGACATTTTTGTTCCGCCTTGAACTGAGGTAGCGTAAGCTTGTCCAATTGCTAAGTGGTTTGATGCATTCTCATCAAATAAAGTATTGTAGAAAATAATACCCGATTGTGAGATGGGTGATTGGTGTGGTACTAAAGCAACTTCACCTAAAGAACGTGAACCATCATTGTCTTCTATTAATTTACGTAATGTTTCTTCACCTTGTTCAGCTTTTACATCAGTGATTTGACCATTTTCAAAGTAGAATGTCATACCGTCGATAACTGTACCGCCATAACTTAATGGTTTAGAACTTGTAATATGACCTTCAGCGCGATTTGCATCTGGAGCAGTAAAGACTTCTTCAGTTGGCATATTCGCAATAAATGCTTCGCCTTTTTCATTTAAGCTTCCAGCACTTTCCCAGATGTGATTTTTAGGTAAACCAAGTTTTAAGTCGGTGCCAGGACCAGTATAGTGTAAGTAATCAAATTGAATTTCGTTTAAAAAATGGGCTTTTTCGTTTAATTTTGCTTCATGCTCGTCCCATGCCTTTACTGGATCCGCTTCGTAAACACGGGTGGTTTTAAAGATTTCATTCCATAAAGTATCAACTTTTTCTTCAGTAGTAGCCAATTCTGGGAAAACTAATTTAGCCCACTCTTGACCAGCACCAGCAACGACTAACCAGCTCACAACGTTAGCTTGAGTCGCAATTCTTTGTTCCTGTAAAGCTTCAGAAGCAGCTCTTTGAGCAGCACTGATTTTACTAGGATTTATACCATTTAAAGCATTGGGGTTACTTGAACGTAACGAAATACGTTTTGCACGTTTTGCAATCCAGTCTTTTGACTCATCGATTGTATACTGTGGAATATCTGTTAAAGTTTCAATTGATTGATTTTCATAACCAATACGTGTTAACTCATCATCAGCCCATGTCACTTTAACTTTCTTAGCACCTGCTTTATAAGCAGTATTAGCTAATAAACGTACTAAGGGAGCTTGTTCAATATCAGCATTGATTAATAAATAATCATCTGCCGCTACTTGGATACCTTTATGAATAATCACATCCGCATATTTTTGTAATAATTTGTCAAAATTTTCTAAAGTCATATAATACCTCTTTCTGTTTTATAATGTTAATATAAATCCGCTGCTTTTTCAGCAATTGAAGTTGCAAGAGCATGTAAACGCTCAATATCCTCTTCTTCAGCATTTAAATTAATCTTTACACTTTCTCCACCTTGTGTAGCCCCTGTTTTTTTGAATTGATCTTCAAAAAAGTCAATCGCTGCACAGAACACTTCATAAAAATCATCACCCGAACCGAACACGCCAAAAATCTTATCTGTTAAGTCCAATTCGCCTAATTCTTCATGGAAATCAATCATTTCGTCAGGAAGTACGCCATCCACACCGTAAGTGTAACTGCCGACAAGACAAATGTCATAATCAAGAAAATCTTCAGCATCTGCTTGCATGACATCTAAAACTTCAACATTAATATCATTAGCCTCTAACTCAGCGGCGACAATCTCAGCCATTTCTTCCGTATTACCTGTTAAGCTGGCGAAAATAATTAATGCATCTGCCACAATTTCGCCTCCTTTACTATTAAATTAGTGCCAAACTATACAAAACACGTACACTCTGTATACTTTTTCACTTTAATCTTTTCCATTATAACAAAATTAAGACTTGCTTACATTAGAAAGCACAATATTATTTTATTCGGCCATTCATTAAGTGAAATAAAATCCAAAATTTAATATTTCTAATACAAATTCTCTCGCTAAATTATGGTATACTACAACGTGAATCTTTAAATAATTAATCATTTACTTAGGGGGAACAAATGTGGCGATTTTAGTTACTGGAGGAGCGGGCTATATTGGTAGCCATACCGTAGTCGAATTATTGAATTTAAATCAAGAAGTCATTATTGTTGATAACTTTTATAATAGTAAACCAGAAGTATTAGAAAGAATTAAGGAGATATCAGGCAAAACATTTAAATTTTATGAAGCTGATATACTAGATCGAGTTAAAATGGCAGAAATTTTCGAGGGAAATACTATAGAATCAGTTATTCATTTTGCTGGTTATAAGGCAGTAGGGGAATCTGTTGAAAAACCGTTGATGTATTACCATAATAATATAGAAGGAACGGTTGCTTTGTTAGAAGAAATGAATAAAGCAAATGTGAAAAGTATTGTGTTCAGTTCATCAGCAACAGTCTATGGTACTGAGAACATTGCACCATTTTTAGAGGAAATGCCAACGGATTCTTCAAATAACCCTTATGGGTATACAAAAGTTGTGATTGAACATATGTTGAAAGACTTATCTGTAGCCGATTCTGATTGGTCTGTGACTTTACTACGTTACTTTAACCCAATTGGAGCCCATGAGTCAGGTAGAATTGGAGAAGACCCACAAGGAATTCCAAATAACCTAATGCCTTATGTGACTCAAGTAGCCATCGGTAAACGTGAAAAATTAAGTGTATTTGGTAACGATTACGATACACATGATGGAACTGGCGTAAGAGACTATATTCATGTAGTTGACTTAGCTTTAGGTCACATTAAAGCTTTAGAGCATAATCAAGCAAATAAAGGTGTGGGTGTCTTTAACTTAGGGACAGGTATTGGCTACAGCGTTCTTGACTTAGTAAAAGCTTTTGAAGGAGCTAACGATATTGAAATAAAGTACGAAATAGTAGATAGAAGACCTGGTGATAATGATATTGCATATGCAGATGTTAATCATGCAAAAGATGAGCTAGGTTGGGTGGCTACACGTAATTTAGTGGATATGTGTCGTGATTCTTGGAACTGGCAATCGAATAACCCTAATGGCTATGACCAATAGTTGGAAAGGGTAGGTTTGCTTTATGAGAAGAAAATATATACATTCCAGTTCATCGTTAACTACACTTAAGAAACAAAAACCAAAACGTTTTTTAACTAAACGTATTCTGAGTTTATTTATTATTATGATAATTGGTGTAGCAATTTTCTTCTACTTATTTACGCTGTATCATGATATTGGCGAAGCATACCGTACATCCATTGAGGATGTCTTACTTACAGAGTCCAATCCTCCGTTAGACTCGCCTATCAATCATCATGAGACGGTGACTTTTTTATTCGTGGGTGTTGATTATGGACATGCTGGCAGATTAGATGAGAAAAGGGCTAATGTAATTACAACGTTAACAATTAATCCATCGAAGAGACAAAGTATTCAAGTTAATGTGTCAAGATTGTTGAAAGATATTCAGCAAGATGTTACACTAAGCCACGTCTATAAAAACGGCAATGTAATGGAAATTAAGCAATCAGTCGAAGAGTTGTTGCAAATTCCAATTCATCATACAGTCAAGATTGAATTATCAGAATTGCGACCACTACTTGATCAATTAGGTGGTTTAAAATTGAAGCTTGAGTCTCCAATACAAATAGGTGATCAAACTTATGCAGCCAATCAAGAAGTACAGATGAGTAGTCGCGAAGTCATGTTATATATGCAAGCTCAAACGGATGAGTCTGAGTGGGAACACAGTAAACGAGAAACTGAAGTTTTAGAACAAATTAGTATCGCATTGTTTGAAAAGTTTTCAAATGTTAGCCGCATTAGCGAATTAGCTGCAACGTTAAATGAGGCCGAGTCTTGGTTAATTACTGATTTGAAGTATGAAACATTTTTCAATTTTATGAGAGAAAACTATATTAAAAACCTAGACCAACGTTCGGTTAAAAATTTACGTGGTGATTATCAAGCCGATGAATCACCTTGGGAAAAAATAAATGAACAGTGGTTAGACCGAACACGATCAGATTTACAAGAGCTTGTAGGCCAGTGATTCCATATTGTCGTTTGTACTAGGTAGGGAAGTGAAGACACCACATGAAGAAATTTTTTACAAACGCAGAAGGAAACTTTAGTTACTGGAAGCTAATTCGTAATATCTTAGTGCTATTATTATTAGTAATAGCCGCATTAGCTGGTAAAGCAGTGAATGATATTAATGAAGCACTTAATAGTGTTTCACAAGATGTCGAAATAAAAAGTATCCGTCAATCTAAAGTTGATATTGCCGAAGGTGATCCAATAAATGTATTATTAATTGGAACTGACGGTTCGGTTGAAAGAACGGAAAATAATGGTGATGTTAGTCGATCTGATACACTGTTACTAGTTTCCTTAAATCCACAAACAAAAAGTACAAAGTTATTGAGTATTCCTCGTGATGCTATGACGTTAATAGACGGTGTAGACACACCAGATAAAATTAATCATGCTTATGCATATGGTGGTGCTCAATTAACGATACAAACAGTTCAAGATTTTTTAGATGTACCGATTGATTACTATGCAGTCATCAATATGGATGGTTTAACGGAATTAATTGATGCGATTGGTGGTATTGAAGTAACAAGTCCATTGACTTTTGAATACCGCGGAACTGGTTTCGTCGAAGGAGAAACTCGAGAGGCAAATGGTTTAAAAGCGATGAACTTTGCTCGAATGCGTTACGATGATCCAGAGGGAGAAGTTGGTCGTCAAAATCGTCAAAAGATTGTGATTAAAGCGGTCATTGATAAGGTATTATCATTAGATACTTTAACGACTTACCCTGAGATATTAAAAGTAGTGGCGTCGAATGTTCAAACTAATGTTGATTTAACCAATGCAGTAAGTATCGCACAAGATTATATTCCAGCATTAGAGAACATTAGTTCAATTTCTTTTGAATCGCTTGAAGATATGTATCTAGATGAGATATTCTATTTCTATATTCCATTAAATTCACGCGTCAAGGTCGCTAACGAAATACGCCAGCACTCGGGTCTAGCTCCAATAGGGTTTGCGGATTTGATTGATCCAATTGGTGAGAACGGATCGAATGCGACCAAAAGATTATCCATTGTTTTAAATCAGTATCCAAGCGGTTTAACCAGTGAGCAATTAGCTGAACTACAAAGTTCTCAAGATTCCTTACAATCGATTCGTGAGAATGAATATAAAACGGTACCTGTTGCACCTACTTATCCAGAATCAAGTTACGTGCCACCGACATCATCTGTGCCAGAAGTGCCGAATCCAGAGCCAACTCAGCCAGTTGAACCTGTGGAACCAATTGAACCAATTGAACCAATTGAACCA
>Ga0194138_10001785_pt1 | contig 10286 bp, 5 predicted proteins | sample TARM_MetaG_T2_14_FD_134022 | JGI IMG/M metagenome (GOLD analysis project Ga0194138, IMG submission 134022) | Freshwater microbial communities from Pennsylvania, USA, analyzing microbe dynamics in response to fracking - TARM_MetaG_T2_14 (version 2) | ecosystem: Environmental > Aquatic >...
AAGTTTTCTGGCGGGTGTATACGGTATGAATTTCACCCATTTTCCTGAATTGAACTGGACATACGGCTACACAGGTTTTTGGATCTTGTCGATTATCATCACAGGGTTGATGCTTCTGTTTTTAAAGAAAAAAAAGTGGTTTTAATAGACATATGAATGTAACAATTAGCTACTATTTAAACGTAATCGATTACTGTATTTACTTTAAAATGAATAGTATTTCTACCTGTTGTCATTTCAACGAATTTATTCATGCTTATTTGGATATTATTTGAATAATATTTCTCCTAAAAAAGATTACTAATGGATAGTTCTCGTAGCAGAATAATTAGTTATAAACCTTGTTTAAATTTGCTAGAGCTGCTATGATGTATGTATTAGGAGGATTGCCATGACATTTAATGTTATAGAAACATTTAGCGGTATTGGATCACAAGCAAAGGCTTTGTCCAATATTCAAAAAAAAGATCCTACCGTTGACTTTAATATTTCCGCAACAGTAGAGTGGGAGATTGGGGCTATGTATGCCTACGACCTTCTTCATAATGGAAATCAAAAGTTGGATAAATATAAAGATTTTTCAAAAGAGGATATTATTTTAATTTTAAATAAGTATAATTTAAGTTCGGATGGTAAAAATCCTCTAGCAAAAAAATCATTACAACGGATGCCTTTGAGCCAACTAAAAGCTATACTTTATAGTATACAAAATAATAATAATTTAGTTGATATCTCCAAGGTAAATGCTATAAATTTACCTGAAGCTGATTTGCTCACCTACTCTTTCCCATGCCAAGATTTATCTATTAGTTCTTATTGGCATGGAAATATCAGCGGTATAAATAAGGATATTAAGAATCGTTCTGGTTTGCTATGGGAAATTGAACGTATTCTAAAAGAATACAAAGATCTTCAAAAAAAAATGCCCCGATTTTTATTAATGGAAAATGTATCAGCAATTCATAGTTCCTTGCATGACAGTAATTTCAAATTATGGCAACATGAATTAAAAGATTTAGGTTATATGTCCGAGTATGATGATTTAAATGCAATTCACTTCGGCATTCCTCAAAATAGATTAAGAACATTTATGATCAGTATTTATGCAGAAGATCTTAATGAATGGCAGAAAAATGAAATTAGGAATTTCTTTGAGCAATGGAAATACAGGGAGTTTCAAGAAAAACCCAAAATTGATAGTTTTCTACGGTTGGATTATTCTATTCCAAAATATTATCAAGAGGCCCTTGAAAGCACTCCTAATAATACCGACTCTAGAAAAAAGATTATGGCGGATTCACTTAAACTTGCATACGGCAACAAAACGGCGGGGACTATTGCTAAAACTATCACTACTAAGCAAGATAGAAATCCAAATGCGGGTATTATAATACATGAAAGTGACTTTGGTCCCCACAAATCTAAGTACCGAAACCTTACTCCTAGGGAGACTTTCTTGCTAATGGGATTTGAGGAAAAAGATTTTGATAGGTTAATTGAAAATAATATATACATCACGAAATCTCGCAAGTTGCTAAGTAGGTCAAAACTATTAAAATTAGCGGGGAATAGTATAGTAGTTAATGTTCTTGAAGATATTTTTACTCGAATCATTAATTTTAATTATGAAGTGATAGAACCTAATAATATAGTAGATTTGAAACAAAAAATGGGGTAGGTCGTTCAGATAATTGAACAGTCGAAAAATTCACATAAATCAATACTACTTATGTGAATTCTCGACTGTTTTTTCGTTGTATTTTCATTCAGTAAGGTAGATAATAATTATTGTGGAAAACTCTCTAATCTAGCTTTTTCTAATATTTTCAATATTTTAACTGCTTGTTTGTCCGAAGGTTGTCTTCCCCCCGATTCGATTTGAGTAGCAATTTTCAAAAAGCTCTTATCTTGTATATTCCATATCCTTTCTCTTTCTCCCCAAAAGTTAACTTCTTTCCAGAAAGCTTCCCCGTATTCATATACTTCAAGTAAAGCTGTGAGTTCATTAATTTCTTTTTGTTCTCTAACTGCAGCTTCTTGTTGAGTATGAATATATTTTTTATTTATCAATTCCTCCATAAATAGTGAATCTAACTCGAAATCTATCTTTTTTGCTAATTCCCAAGAGATTTCTCGTTTAGCCCATTCAGTTACGTTTTCTACCGTTCTTTCTGGTGAAATTAAATGTTCATACATAATTTCTGATACAATTTGCACCTGTCTATACCAACCATTAGTTATATCCTGTATTTTCCAAATATCTAATAAATCTATTGTTAAATTTGGAAAATCAGATTCAACTTTATGAAATATCGCAGAAAGTGTATATGCAACAATATTAGCTTTATAACTATCATACCAAGTCTGGTTTTTAACTATATAGTCAGTTCTTTTGAACAAAATGATTAAAGATACAATTTCTTTATAAAAATTATCATTAACAAAGTTCTTATTTTTATTCCATTTTGGCACCATCCAAGAAGTAAATCTCATAAAACTTTTTTGGGCACCAGCACTAGCTATATGTGGCTTTTGAAGATAAATATTATAGCTTTTTGCTAAATCTATTTTTTTGAACATCTGCTCTTTAGGATGTGTCATCTCGAATTTTTTCTTCACAGATATAGAGGCTTTATATGTTTCTTGTTTATATTGACCGTTAGCACGTTCATAATACCAATAAGTTCCAAATTGAGCACCTTTTGCAGTAGGGGCCATAATTCGACGAGACATCTCTTCTATAACACGATGAAATTCGTGGTTAGATTCAAGATCTGAATCACTTACTTTGTTCTGGCTATTAGCATACTTAGATATGTTGGGCACTAAATCCTGAGCTACTTCTGTAGTGACAACTGATATTTTCATAGGAACATGTATTTTTTTTATTGCTTCTCTAGATCCATGCCTAGTATCATTAACCCAAGTATTCGCTAAAGATGCTATTGTTTGACCTCCATTAACAATCTGCAAAGATTTAAATCCAATGATTTTCGTCCCATCTTCGTTAAAAGTAATCTCTTCAGCAGTTGCCGCAATACCATTGTTATACGCAAAAAACATTTCTGGTTCACGTAATATAGTATTTCTAATCCCTTTATTAACTTTTCCTCGAGTTTGTAAGAAGGACCTAACATTACCCTCAAGTAATCTTGACTGGTATTTATCATACAATCGTGCTAGTAATTCTCCAGATACATTACACAAGTAAGCACTATATTCAGAAGTTTTTGATGCTGACAGAGTGGAAATACCACTGTAGTCGAATTCTTCTAACAAATCTATCTTTAAAGCTTCTCGACCTGTTGCTGATTCATCAATAGCTTTTATACGCATAATGTCGAATATTGAATAATCTATGCGTATACCGTTCTCTTGAGTGCTTTCAATCACTTTTATAAGATCTGATTTTATATTATCAGTTAACAAGAATAACTCTAGAACTTTAACATTCATTTTTTTGTTTACTATATCCCATGCTAGGCCATATCCTTCGGAGCTTTCTTCAGCATTGGTTATTAGCATATCCGCATCGAAATAAAAAGCTTTAGCGCGTTTAAATTGAGCATCCGCTTCGGTTCTAGTTAAAGTGATGTTTTGATAATAAGATAATTCTGGAATTATAATTAAAGTCAACTTTTCATCAACCTCATTGTATACATATCCATCAATTTGAACATTGATATTTCTTCTACCTTTTCCTTTAAAAAAAAGGTAGTGAGAATCTTCTAGAATCTCTGACTCTTCTAAGTGATTACAGTAATAATTAAAAAAAGCTTCTCTATCAGTTATTCCTTCTGATATACTTTTCGCTTTAATATTGGCTACTAATTCTTCTCTATATTTTTCCATGTCTCCTCTTCTCTCCTAAACCCACTCAACATAGGTAAATTTAACTTATATTTCACTTGTGAAATAGAGCCATCTTCAGGTATAGAGACTTTTGGGAAATTTTGACTAACAAGATAATATTCCGTGCCACTTATAGTATATGAATAATCCTTATAGTCTGAAGAAGGTATAAACCCTAATTGAGCTAGTTTCTCAAAAAACGTTAATCGAATATTATGATTTTCAATTTTTTCCACTATTAAATTGTATAGACTCATTAAATTGAATGATGATTTGCTTAATTCACTTGTTCTTTCACAAGAAATGACTGTTAAATAGCCTTCTCGACTAGATTGCAACTGATTCTCATTTGAAATTGTGACTTCGTGTGAATTGATTGACTTTGTTTTAACTTCAAACCAATTTTCACTAAAAGAAAAATCAAGATTTGAAGCATCTGGTCCTGTCCAACTCTCTATTGTTGCCTCTACACCATACACTGGAAACAGTTTAAAATTGATGAAATAAAGTTCCCCAACTAGACCTTGGATTTGACTAGGAGATAGAAGTTTATCCTTAGCAACTTCAAATAACCTCTCCCATTCAGAATATCTTTGAACAAGTTTTCTTTCAGCAACCATTTGAATTGTCTCTTTTGATACAATACTCACCAAATCCGATACCAAAACTTTAAACACACTTAAGTACTTATCGTTTGTTAATGATACTTGGAATGCCCATTGTTTATCAGATCTTTGTGTAACTCTTGTTGTTAGTAAACTAGATTGCAGTGAAATACTTGGTTTGTTTTTCATCTTGACAAATAAACTGTTAAGCCTGTTTTCATCTAATCCAGTATAAATATCTACTACATCTGAACTCGGTTCTCTTCTATAATAGTTTTCTCCCATATTTTTACTCCATTAATTCCTCATCGTTCTCATCATCTTCTTCAACATACCATGACGGAAGTCCTAAATATTTACGTTGCATTACCACATTCATCTCGTATTCATAAATTACGTTCTCAACATTTTCTATATCTGGTATTCCTATTGCTATACCTGTTAATGGTTTGTCTAATCCTCGTACAAAATCATTAATTGCAGAGTCTTCATTATTATCAGATTCTTTTAGATAGATAGGGTATATTACAATTAAGGGGTTTCTCTTAATCCCTGTATTGAAATACATATTTTCTGAAGCGCTTTTTATATTACCAGATTTCGTTTTTCCACGTGCTTGTCTTTGAGATTTTACGTTAGGTTCAATTTTAGCATACTGTTCGACTGTCAGTCCTCCCTTAGCATATTGAGTTGATCCCATACGTCTTTTACTACCGCTTAGTCTTATATTCGATTCAGTCCCCCAAAAATCAAACGAAAGATTAATTGGACTAATAGAAAATGGACCATAATTATATCTCATATCACTTCTAGCACCTTTCTCAGCCGAAGCTATAACTAGATCCCATTTTTCAAATACCTCTGAATTGCTTTTTTTGATATTCTCTTCGATACTTTGGATATCATTCACGAAAGGAAATTCTAATAAACTCAAAAGTTCCACCACTTTATCCTTAGGGATATCTTTCAATGTATGTCTATTTAGTTCTAGCAAATCTAGGTCTTCAATGTAGTAGTTGATATTATTATTCAACCATTCGTTCACAACATGAAAATTCGTCTCATTTATTTCTGAATCTTTGTAAAGAATTGGTGTTTCTATCATTTGTCCATTCAGACTTCTACGTAACCTTATAGGTGTTGCGGACCTCATCTTATTTCTAGCTGTTATAATGAGAGGAGTATCTTGAGCAGAACGTACTTTAAGACCGAACTCAATTGGTTTTCTGTCCTGAGCAGTCATTTTTTTTATTTCCCACCGCAATTCTTCTGTGGCAGCCGCTATATGTGCATACCAATCTGCCGATTCAGAAGAAGTCCACAATCTACATAAATCTTCATAACCCTGTCTATAACCAAACCATCGGCCCATTTGCATCAAAGTATCATACATTTTTGTATTCCTGTAAAAATAGCTAACCATTAGACCTTCTAAAGTAAGACCACGAGCAAGACTAAGTCCCCCAATAGCAATAATTCTCATTCCATCTGGATATTCATCATAGTTCATTTCCTTTGTGGCATTGCCACTATTTACCACTTTTACTTGAATTGGCATAACCGACTTATAAATTGCATCTTGAATTTCATCCCACGTCTCTTTAACTTCTTTTTTTTCTGTGTCATTGAAAGTCTTAGCAGAAAACTCTTTTTCATAAAGATGTTTTAACCTTGAAATTATTTGATTCTCTTGAGGAGCTAAAATATAATTTTTGATTTGCCTTTTCAAATCGTTTACAAACAGATCAACATTTTCTTTAACATTATTTTGAACCGAGATAAACCTTGAGATATGAACAAGCATTGATCTATGTTCTTTTAAATCTCCACGAATATCTCTTATCGCATTTCCAATAAAAAAGATCATAATTGCATCTTTTAAAGATTTAGGTACTCTTCCTATAGTTGTTCCGTTTTTATGGCTTAGAGGCAAAATATTCTCAACATCATCATTATTGCGAATCATATAATGATATTGGCCATCTTCAGGATACATATCATTAGGACCTACATAATTGGATGGCTGTTCTAAAAGAGATATGAAATCTCGTGGGAATAAATCATCTCCGTCTTTATCTTCAAATTGTGGGTTGATAAAAATATTTGCAAAAGGTGTTGCTGTAAACCCAACATAACTACTTTTAGTGAACAATTTTAAAATATCTCTAATCTTTTGGTTTATAACAGTTGCCTCTTTATCTTCTGAGGCAGTATTAACTGATGCATTATCAGCTTCATCGTCTATTAGTAATAGCGGCTCTTCAATCTTACCTGTTAGAGGATTGCGATTGTGAAGCCAAAGCCATCTTTCAAGCTTTTCCAATATAGATTTATTTTTCTTCAACACAAAAACTACTGGTCCCTTCTGACCAGCTATTTTAATCGATTCTTGAATATTAAAATCTTTATCTGTTCCAGTTAGAGAAGTTACAGCTAATTCATTATACTTTCCTACTCCAACTAAAACAGTTTTCTTCTTTAGTCGTTGTGCTTTACTGTCAGACCCTGTGAATCCTTCGTCAACACGTGCTTGCGTTTGCCGCCTTAACTTTTCGATAGTTCCAGTAAGTAAAATTATCACTTTGTATCCACTATCCGCAGCTTTATTCATTAATGCGATGTAATTTGATGTCTTTCCTGATTGAACAGCGCCTATAACCAACCCTTTTCTATCAAAGTTTTCAGATATCTGAGGATCAGCAATATTAGCCATAATATCATCTGATGCAATATCAATTCGATCTATCACTTGTAGTGGCATTCTTTTATCTTTTTCTAAGTATCTTTGATACCTCTCCCAAAAATCTGAAGGTCTGGTAGCTTTAGAAGCATGATACCATTCCGTATATGTATCTCTATTACGAATAGTAGCACCAGCATCCATAGTGATATAATAACGTGTTTCAAGATTTCGGATTGCCTCTTCTATCTCCTCATCTGTGACATTAGGTACTATATTTCTAAACGTGGTTACAGCAGTCCGTATTGTCTCTTCTTTTGGTGTTTTGTTTAGATTTTTAATATAAGTTTCTGCGTAATCTTCTAGAGCCATAACATTTGATTTAATCATATAACAATTCCTCCTCAATTTTATCTAATACTTGGGGATATTTACTAAAAACGTCAATATCACGGTAAGTTTTCAGCAAAGCGGGTATGTCATTCCTGTTTACGTTATCTGAATCTATAGCAGATTTTACAATATAGTAGATTTCTTCTTCTTCTAAAGTATTTTCTTCATATTTTTCTTCTTTAGCAAGGTCATAGTAGACGGAAGCATATGGAAAGGCATCTTCTATAGTTCTTATAAAACTATTAAGAAGTTTATATTGATCATCGTTTAAAGTTTTTTCAAGTAATTTGAATGTCGGTAAATCTTTGTTTATCAGATATTGTATTTTCTCCCGATTAATCACTTTATTCCAAACATGCTCATAGCTATCACTAGTATGCCTTCTTCCTCTATACTTATAAACACGTTCACTCTTTCCAGCGGCCCGCTCTGCAATTACTTTTAACTGTTCCTTGATCATACTTGGGATTTGTGCAGAAGATTTTTTTACATCAATTGTCCAGTGTTCATCGATATTATTAGGAAGATCGATTCTTATTTTAGCTAATCGTTTTAACTCATTATCACTAGAAATTCGAAACCATTTCCCCCAAACAATCAGTCGCTTATTTCTATATATATATAGTCCTTGCTTTAACTCTAAATCTTTATATTCTTGAATGAGTCGCTTTTCTATTTGATTAAGCTTGCTTGCAAATGGAGTGATGAAAGGGGTTACTTTAATTATCTTTTTTTCTATGAATAATGTCTCAGTTTCTAATTGTTGGCTAGAAGGATTACTAGAAAAATAAGGATCAATAGGCTCAACTTTCCGATTATTAAAATATAATTCAAAATAATCTTTTGACCTTTCGTTTTCGAGAAATCTATGAAATACTAACGACATGTGCTTATCCGCAAAATCTAGTTTTTCATTAAACTCCTTGTCAAAGTCTGAAGGGGTTTCGGAAATCCTATCCAAATTTTCCCACAACACTATTGTTCCAGTGTTTCTCAGAAGCAATTCATCAGCAAAAGGCAATTCCTTTATTTGACTTTCGGAATGCCTAATTAGTGTCCACTTTTCAGTTTTATAGATGTAGTCTAAATCCCAAGAAGATGCTGATAAGTCCTGAAACTGTTTTGAAATTACAGTAAGTCTTCGGCATTGAGATAATGATGCCATCTTCAAGCCCAAGCCAAATCTACCTAGATCGTTCTCATTGCGTTCTTCCAATGAGCTACTACTTCCATATCTCATTGCTTTCTCTAAAGTAGATGTAGACATTCCATTGCCATCATCTATTATGGCAACGTAAGGCTTTACTCCATTGTTAAATCGAACGTCTACACGTTTAGCGGCATTGCTAACAGAATTGTCTATAATATCAGCTAATGCTGTATGAAATGAATAACCTATTGATCTTGTTGATTCGACCAGGTTTGGTGCATAAGGTGTTAATTCTAAATCTTTCATCTATAAAACCCTTCTCTTTGTATTATTCGTAATTTTTTATTTGTGAACAATCTTTTTATTCTCTAAATGCCTTTCCTACTGATTAAATAATATGGTTTGTCCATCTGCTTAAACGGTTACATTAATTGCTTTAAGTATACGATTTAAACACACCTCTAAGCAAGCTGTTTTTAATTATTACTTATAAAAAGATAGTCGAAAGTATATTTTTGAAATATAACAAATAGTTATGATAGAAGGCCTAAAACACCTCCTCAATCATTACTATTTAAATTTTCCCAATATTTGATTATTCCCTCATGTTACAGAGTCTGAAATACCTATTCCCTCTTGAAGAAGTTAAGTGAAGCCTCAATACAAACAATTCCAATTAGAATGACCAAGATAATTGGCACCACCACATTGTCTATTTCTAATCCAAGGATGGCTCCTTTTAAGAGTTCCATTCCTTGGGCTGTTTGCAGAACATCCGATACTCTCTGAATAACTCTTGGCATCACTTCATAAAGCCGTGGAACTCCAGATAAAATGAGCATAGGGAAATACAATAGACAAGCTATGGTAGCCGTTAATCTTGTGTTGGGTGCAAGACCACGGCCCGCCTATACTAAATGTTGATACGATGACTAAAAGTATCCCCGAAAAAATAAATCCTTGAGTCCATCATTTGAAAATTGAAGAATAATACTACGACGACATACAAAAGCAAAACCGATGCGATTGCATAAAAGGTATACACAACCAATTGAACCAACAAAATAAGAAAGGGCGTAACAGATGCTACCTTAAATCATTTAAATATACTCTTACTGCGGTGATCAGTAATAACTAAAGGTAGTCCGCTAACTCTTGCCGTTTGCTTAATCTTCTTCCACTTCTTTATCAGAGCAACCTACACTAATCAACAGAGCTATTAGTATTGACGTTGCTGATAACCATTTAGATACCATACCCTCGTCTCTTCTTTAAAGATAAGTAATAACATCTATTTAAAGGTGTAAACATCTCTATTTATTTTTCTTATTTTCTATCATATAAGAGAAAAATGAATGAGACTACCTTACTTAGCATCCGATGAAATCTTAGAATTATACAGCAGGCATATACCTCTGTCAAGATAAATTTCTTATTCTTGACTATTTGTGATATACTGTTTATAAGCGCTAAACAACTGCTAACAAGAATCGTGCACAATTTCTTTTAAAAGATGTTGAGTGCGGTTTTTTTATATACCCACCCCTATTACTAAAGGAGAATCAGATATGAATTTAGTTAATCAAAAAATTATACACAAAGTATT
>Ga0194138_10001787_pt1 | contig 10285 bp, 12 predicted proteins | sample TARM_MetaG_T2_14_FD_134022 | JGI IMG/M metagenome (GOLD analysis project Ga0194138, IMG submission 134022) | Freshwater microbial communities from Pennsylvania, USA, analyzing microbe dynamics in response to fracking - TARM_MetaG_T2_14 (version 2) | ecosystem: Environmental > Aquatic >...
CGACGACGTCGACGTCGTCGAGATCTGCGCCGGTGACCTTCGCGACCTCATCACGTACACGGGCGTGAGCATCGGTCAGACGAACGCTCGTGACCTCGACCTCAGGCAGAGCGTCACAGCGCAGAAGCCACCCCCCAGCGACCTGCCGGGCGACGAAGGTCAACGTGGCATCCATGAGTCATCCAGGCTATCGGCGAGCACCAACCACGCCGCTGCGTGGCGCTGCCCACCCACGCCGACGGCCTCATGACGCCTGCGGTGCCGCACTCATCGGCGTGAGCGGTCGGGGCCGACGGGGGAGTGTCCGGAAGACGTCGTCGGCCGGTAGCCAGCTCACCAGCTCGTGGGCATTGCTCGGCGCCCCGGGCGCCTTCAGCATGACCATCACACACCCGTCCGCCCACCGGATCGCCCGACCCGGCAGCAGCTCCTCGTGGCTGGCCCACAGCAGGCGCACGATCACCGGGATGTCGCCCTGAGGCCGAACCGGGACATGGCGCGGCATCCGCTCGTTGAGCGGCTTGGGCGCCGGCCAATACGCAGCCGCCGGCAGCGACGGCGGCAACACCGGCTCTTTGCGCCGCCCCTCCCCAGTCACAACACCATCGTATGCGAACACATGTTCGATACTGGATCTGTGACGGCAGACCGCGCGACGACGCTCGCAGCTGCTCGTGCACTGCTGAGGCAGGCCGAGCAGCGCGTCGGCGTGACGTCACACGAGCCGGAGCCGATCGCCGACGCCACACCACAGACCGGCGGCCTCGACCTGCTCCTGCCCGCCGGCCTCCCGTCCGGCGCCGTCTGCTCGGTCGTCGGGTCGACGAGCGTCCTACTGACCGTGCTGGCCGCCGCGCAGACCTCGGAACGGTGGGTGGCCTTCGTCGGGATGCCCGCTCTCGGCATGCTCGCCGTCGGCGAGGCCGGCATCGACCTACGCCGCGTGGCGATCGTCCCCGACGTCGGCGCTCGCGGCACCGAGGTTGTTGCTGCGCTGCTCGACGGCGTCGACCACGTCGTCGTCGGTCCCAGCTGCGGACTGACGGCCGCCGACCGTCGTCGCCTCCTGGCGCGAGCGAGGGAGCGCGGCACAACCCTCGTCTCAACTACGCCGTGGGAGGGCGCGGCCCTCTCGCTCGAGGTCCGCGGCACCAGGTGGGCCGGCGCCGAGAGCGGGCACTACTGGCTGCGCGAGGCCCGCTGGGACGTCATGCGCCACGCCAAGGCGGACGGGGCCGGGGCCAGGTTCAGCCTGAGTCGTGACCGCGAGGGTGGGCTCACGGTGCAGGCGCCAGCGCAGCGTCTGCGCGTTGTGACCGGTGCTGCCTGACGTCGAAGGCTCAGGGCTCGTCGTGCTCGAGGAGCACCTCGGCGAGCTCGCGCGCGTTCGCGCGGAGCACGGGGTCCAGGGCGGGTCGCTCGGGCCAGCGCCCCTCTACGCGGTAGAACATCGCATCGAGCTCGGCGAGACCCTCGGCATCGAACATGGCGGAACGGTACGTGTACCGGCGCGACCGCAGGCCTCGTCATCCACAGCCCGCTGCCGCCGGATCAGGCCGCCGGCTGGCGCCGCTGATGGAGCCAGATCGCGTGGTCGAGCGCCCGCTCCGTCACGTCCAACCGGCTGGCGGCCGCCTTGACCGCGCCCTCGGCCCGCTCCTTGGAGACCAGCGCCGGCGCGCCGACAGCCGCAGTGACGAACCGACGCACCATGGTGTCAGCCTTAACACCCTGGACCCCGGCCAGCATCAGGACGTAGTCCCACGAGACCGCCCCGAGCCCCTTCACGCACCACGCCCGCCGCGCAGCGGCCTCGTCAGCACCACGGAGATCCTCGGCCGTCTCAACGCCCATCTCGCGCAGCCGGCCAACGGCCTCGGCGAGGGCCTCCGACTTCAGCCGCGCACCGCGCGTGCCAGGAGCCGCCCCACGGTTCCCGAACAGCACCTCGGCAGCAGCGGCCGGCCCGCCTGCGTCGTCGACGGCCAGTAGGAGCTCGGACGCGCCGTCGCGCTCCGGATCGCCGCCCTGGCGCCGACGGGCGGCGCGGTAGCGATCGAGGACGCGGACGGTGGCCGAGTAGCGGCTCTGGAGGGAGTAGACCGAGTCGATCGCGCACAGCGCCAAGGAGTCGCGGTAGCCCGCTGGCTCCTGCCACCCGGTGGCGGCGCCGAGCAGCTGCGTGGCTGCGCGCTCGACGTCGAGGGCATCCGAGGCGTCGGTCACGGTCTGACGCTACGCCGAACGCTGCCGCAGGCAGTTGTGCTGGCCGTCGTCGCCTGGGAGCTCGGCCACGCCCTCCCAGGCGCGCTCGTCGGCGGCCCGCCCGGTCATCTTGCAGCCGGCCGCGTGCCAGACCCCGGCCGGCTGGTCGACGCCCTGCCGATCGCGGAAAGCGCGCTTGCGGACGAACGCTCCCTTGAGCGCGATCGCCTCGACCATGCGTTCTCGGGCCGACCCGTCGTCGGGCACCTGGTGAGGTGCCGGCAAGCCGCCGGCCCTGCACTGGCTGCACAGCCGCCCGTCGTCGGGCAGCGTGTCTGTCCCCTCCCAGATTTCCGGCTGGCGCGCCTCGGCGACCCAGTTGCAGTCCGTCGCGTGCCACGGCCCGGGCCCTCGATCCGCGGTCGCCCGGGTGCGCACATACGTCCCGAGCTTGGCGATCGCCGCCTGGCGCTCGCGGCGCGCGGTGACCCGCGCGCCGATGCGTTCGGGGTCCTCGATGTAGTCCCGGAGCCACCAGGCAACGTGCTCTGCGTCGGGGCCGCACATCTCTGCGAGGTCTGCCGCGCGTGCCAGGGCGCCGGTCGCGACTCCGGGGACGGCGCTCACGATGTACCGCACGATCTCGGGCCAGCTGCGCACCCGCGTCCCGAACTCCCGCCGCAGCTCGGTCGAGAGCTGCTCGACGTCGGCCTCGCTCAGAACGCCATCCGGACTGGTCATGGCAGGAATCATCCCGCACCGCGGTGGGGCCGCCGGCGTCGCGGTTCCGGACGCAGTGGAGCCCCGCCGCGGTGGGAGTGCGGCGGGGCTCCGGCGGGCGCTGGCCGGGTCACAGGTACCCACGGAGGTGAACAGGTTCCTCACCAACCATCGGTCCCACGCCGGCGATGCAGGACGCCGGGTGGGCTGGCGTTGACGCCCACACCAAGGAAGGTGCAGCCGCGCCCGCCGGGGTGACCTGACGCTGTCGAGCTCGACGTCGCGGGGACGGGCGGCATGGGGTGCCGGAGGGCGGTTTTCTGCCGCTCCTGGCGTGGGTGGGGCTGCGTAGCGTCGGTGACGACCAACCCATTGGCGGCCTGACCATCCGCCCTGGCTCCGAACGGAGTTTCGTCATGAGCGACCTCGCTGCGACCGTGACCGTGATCGACGCCTGCGGGCGTGCTGGTGTTCCCGTCTTGCTGTTGTCCGACCCTGGCATGGGCAAGTCGTCCCTGATTCGCGGCATCGCTGCCGCCGAGGGGGTGGCGTGCGAGACGGTGCTGGGGTCGGTGCGCGAACCGGCCGACATTGCCGGCCTGCCCGTGGTGACCGACACCGGCGTGACGCTGTGCCCGCCCGAGTGGGCGCGCCGTCTGGTGGACGCTGAGGCCGGGTACCTGTTCCTGGACGAGCTGACGACGTGCCCGCCTGCGGTGCAGGCCGTGATGCTCGCCGTGTCCCTCGACAAGACGGTGGGCGACCTGCGCCTGCCGGACGGGGTGCGGATCGTGGCCGGGGCCAACCCGCCCGACCGTGCCGCTGACGGCTGGGAGATGAGCCCGCCGCTGGCGAACCGCTTCTGCCACGTCACGTTCGCGCCGTCCGTGGACGAGTGGCTCGACGGCATGACGGTCGGCTGGGGCGCCCCGCCCGCCTCGCGTGCGATCACCGCCGACCCGACCCGCGCGGAGGCCGTCAAGGCCCTGGTGACCGGGTTCATCCGGCACAAGCCCGAACACCTGCACGCCTTCCCGCGCACCGCCGAGGGCACGGGCGGGCCGTGGCCGTCGCGCCGCTCGTGGGCGATGCTCGCCGCCGCGCTCGCCAACGTCCGTGACGACGACGCCGCGGCCCGCCAGGCGCTCACCTTCGGGCTGGTCGGGGAGGGGGTCGGCGTGGAGTTCCTGACCTGGTGCGACCTGGCCGACCTGCCCGACCCCGCCGCCGTGCTGGACAACCCCTCGCTGGTGGACTGGACCGGGCGCCCCGACCGCGTGTGGGCCGTCCTGTCCGCCGTTGTCGGCTGGGCGGCGTCCGCCGCCACCGTGGACACCTGGCGCAAGGCGTGGGGGCCGCTGCTCGCCGCTGCCGAGGCCGGTGCGCCCGACGTCGCCGCCGCCGCCCGCCCGCTGGCCGCGTGCCGACCCGCCGCGGCGAAGGTGCCCGCCGCCGTGCGCGACAAGTTCAAGCCCGTGCTCGACGCGGCTGGGCTGACCGGGCAGGCCGTGGCATGAGCACCCCGACCCGCACCCTGACCCGCGACGAGCGCGAGGCGTTCCGGCTCGGACGCCTCGTCGCCGCCGAACGCGCCCCGTACTTCATGCACGCACTGTTCGCCGTCTCGCCCGTCGCCGCCCCCGGCCTGGACACGTTCGCCGTGGACGGCGCCTGGCGGCTCTACCTCGACCCTGACCTGCTCACCGGGCCGAAGCGCTGGGACTCCACGACCATCGGCGCTGTCCTGCTGCACGAGGTAGGCCACCTGCTGCGCGACCACGCCGGACGCGCCGCCAACCTGCCCACCCCGAGGCACCACCTGGCCTGGAACCTGGCCGGGGACGCCGAGATCAACGACGACCTGCTCGCGGCAGGCATCCCGCTGCCCGAAGGCGTCGTCACCCCCGCCGCGATCGGCTGCGAGGACGGCGACCTCGCAGAGACGTACTACGCCCACCTCGTGCCGCCCAACGGCGCCCCGCCCGACCTGCCCGACGACGGCTCGGCCGGGTGCGGCTCCGGGTCCGGCTGCCCACCCGCCCCCGGCGAACTCCCGGCAGGGGTCAACCTGGACGACGGCACCGCCGTCCCGCTCGCGCCCGCCGAGGGCGACCTCGTGCGCCGCCGCGTCGCCCAAGCCGTGCAGGAAGCCGCACACGCTAAGGGACGCGGCTCCGTCCCCGCTGGGCTGGCCCGCTGGGCATCCGACGTGCTCGCCCCACCCACCGTGCCCTGGGAGCGCGTGCTGCGCGCCGCCGTCCGCCGCGCCGTGGCCGACCGCGCCGGACGGGTCGACTACACCTACTCCCGCCCCTCCCGCCGTCGCCTGCCGCGCATCATCAAGCCCGCCATGCGCGCCCCCTCCGTGATCGTGTCCGTCGTCGTGGACACGTCCGGTTCCATGAGCCAAGCCGACCTCACCGCCGCCATGAGCGAAGTCACCGGCGTCCTGCACGCCTCCGGCGTCGCCCGCGATCACCTGCGCCTGCTCTCCGTGGACGCCGCCGCCACCAAGCCCCAACGCATCCGGTCGGTCGCAAGCATCAACCTCACCGGGGGAGGCGGCACCGACATGCGCGTCGGCATCGCCGCCGCCGAAGCCGCGACCCCCGCCCCCCACGTCGTGATCGTCCTGACCGACGGCGACACCCCCTGGCCCGACGCACCGACCCGCGCCCGCCTTGTGTGCGCCGTCATCAGCGCCCGCGAACCGCACGGCACCCCGCTCTGGGCCACCACCGTCCACGTCCCGCCCGCCGCCTGAGCGCCGCCCGGCCCCGTGAGCTCGAAGCCTCGGGGCCGGGCGGCATGGGGCGCCTGGCCCCGCCTCTGCACCCCTCCCGGCGTCGGTCCCGCCGCGTAGCGTCGAAGACGACCAACCACCAGGCGGCCCGACCAACCGCCCGAACGGAGAACCACCATGCCCGACCTCGACCCCGCCCTGACCGCCCACGCCGCCCGCCTGCTCGTCGGCACCGACCACACCCCCGCCACGGCGCTCGCGGCCGCTGAGGGAAGCGTCCCGACCACGGGCGCCGTCGCCGCTGCGGTGCGCGACGGCTGGACCGCTGCCCAGGCAGGTGAGCGGCCGTGACCGTCGAGTGGTTCGACCTGGGACAGCGGCTCTACGCCGCGCGCACCGGCCAACCCGTCGCCCGGCTCACCCACGCGCCCGTCGTCGTCGTGCCGCACCCGGTGGCCGTGCGCGCCCGCCGCGACGGCGACACCGTGACCGTCGCCGCCACCGCCCCCGGCATCACGCCTGCCTCCGCGTCCGGCATGGCCGCGCTCGACCTGCTCGGCACCCTCGGCGTCACGCTCACCGCCGACAGCGGCGCCACCTTGGTCACCGACGACCCGGCCACCTTGCCGCTGCTGCATCGCCTGGCCCGCACCGCTCCCCCCGACAGCGACCAGGACACCGTGGCCGCGCACATCGCCTGGTGGCGCGACCGGGCCGACTTCCCGGGCGGACGGGCCGTCGTGGACACCCTCGACGCCTGCCGCGCCCGATGGATGCTCGGCACCGCCCCCGACGCCGAACGCGCCCCCGTCACCTGGCGCCGCTGGTTGGGGCTCACCGACGACTCGGTGACCGGGCTGCTCGACCTGCACGACCTGCTCAGCGACGGCGAACCGCTGCAATGGCTCGACACCCTCGTGGCCGACGACGAGTACGCCTACGGCACCGCACAGAGCGAGCACAGCGACGGGTTCGACTGGCGCCGCCCCGACACCACCAGCCGCGCCGCGTTCGGCCTGCGCTCGCGGTGCGACGCCGCCGACCTGCTCACCGCCGCCCTGCTGACCGACCCGCTCTACCGCCGCCGCGCCGTCCACTCGGGCCACGTCGTGACCGGCACTGCCCACCCGCTGCGCGACAAGCTGCGCCGCGTCGAGGTCACCAGCGCACGTCTGGACGCCCGCCTGCGCCCCGGCAACGACGTGACCGGATGGGTGGGCACCCCCGGCACGAGCGGGGCGCCGTTCTCTGCGACCGTCGCTGCAGCCACGGTGCGTGCCGGCCACCTGGTCCTCACCGTGTCGGGCACCACCGGCGTCGGCGCCCCCGACGACGGCGCCACCGTGACCCTGATCCCCGCACCCCCGTCCACGGGCATGCAGGGCAGGGGACGACGCAACTACCGGGCGCTCTACGCCGCCCGCCGATCCTGGCTGACCACCGGACGCACCCCGACCGCCACCCGCCGCCCCGTGCCGCTCGACGTGCTCGTGGCCGGTGCCGAACCGTCCTGAACCGAACGGAGCCACCATGCGCACCATCCCGGCACTGACGCCCAAGGCCCCCGTCGTCGCCACAGCAACACCTCCCCCCGGCCTGACCCCCACCCCGCCCCCCCGCCCGCCCGCCCCCCCGATCCCGGACGACCCGATCACGGCCGGGGTGCTGCACTCCGCCTGGTCCGGCGACCCCGCCATCGTCGTCCCCTCCCCGCCCGGAGCGGGCAAGACACGCCTTGTCGCGCTCCTGGCCGCGTCCCTCGCCGGACGCGCCGACCTGCGCGTGGGCATTGCCGCCCAGACCCGCGACCAGGCCGCCGAAATCGCCCGCCGACTCAACGCACTCGACTGCGCGGCACGGCTCGTGTGGTCCGCCAAGCACCCCGCACCCGACCTCGGCCGCGGCCCCGCGATGATCGTCACCGGCCGCAACGTGCGCTACTCAACCTCGGGCGGCGGCGTGATCGTGGCGACCACCGCCCGGTGGATCTTCACCGAACCCGGCGCGCTCGCCTGCGACGTGATGATCGTGGACGAGGCATGGCAGGCCACCTACGCCGACCTCGGCGCGCTCGGAGCGTTCGCCCCGCAGATCGTATGCGTCGGTGACCCCGGCCAGATCGACCCCGTCGTGACCGGCGAGACGCGCCGATGGGCCGACTCACCGACCGGCCCGCACCTGCCCGCACCGGCCGCGCTGCTCGCCGCCCACGGCGACGCCGTCTCCGTCGTCACGCTGCGCCACACCTGGCGCCTCGGCCCCGACACCACCGCCCTGATCCAGCCCGCGTTCTACCCCGACCTGCCGTTCACCAGCCGACGCCCGCCCGAACACCTGACCGACGCGGACGGGCACCGCATCCCCGAACTCACGGCTCGCACCGTGACCTCCACGGCCGGACCCGGCGACCCCGCGCTCACCAGCGCCTGCGCCGACGCTGCCCGCGCCCTGCTCGCCGCCGCGCTCACGACGACCGACGGCACCCGACCCCTCACACCCGCCGACCTCGCCGTCGTCGCCTCCCACGTCAGCCAGGCCGCCGCAGTCCGCGCCCTGCTGGCCGACCTGCCCGACGTGCTCGTGGGCACCGCGAACCAACTGCAGGGCATGGAGCGCACCGCCGCCGTCGTCCTGCACCCCCTGGCCGGATACCGCGACCCCAACGCGTTCTCCACCGACCTCGGCCGCACCTGCGTCATGCTCTCCCGCCACCGCGCCCACCTGACCGTCGTCACCGATGCCACCACCCCCGCGGTGCTGCGCACCGCCGAACCCACCCGCGCCGTCACCGCACACCGCACCCTGCTCGACGCCCTCCTGACCTCCTGACCGCGCCCCCCAGGCACGGTGCTCGCGGCGACGAGCTCGACGGCGCCGAGCCGGGCGGCATGGGGTCCGCCGTCCGGCCGCGAGCGCCCAGCGGCCGGACGGCGGACCCCATAGCGTCGAGAGTGACCAACCCACCTGACGGCCCGACCAGCCGCCCGCTCGAGGAGCAGACATGGCACGCACGACCCCGTTCCCGTTCCACGACCGCCACGACCCCGAGGTTCACAGCCCGGAGATCAACGGCCTGATCACGGACCTGATCGACTCCTACGCGATGGCCCTCGGGGACTGTGACAAGTCCGGAAGCATCGACGACGCCTCCTACAACGAGGGCCTCGCGGCCGGCTACGAGCACGTCCTCGTGGAACTGCTCCACGTGCCCTGGGCCGACGTGCGCGCCTGGTACAACCGGACGGTTCCCGTGCCCTCCCCAGCCTCCTGAGAACCCACCTGCCCGCGTCGTCGCGATGCGGCGCGGGCAGGCGTGGTTGAGGCCACGGGGGCGGGCGGCATGGGGTACCAGCTACGGCCGGCACAGGCCCTCGGGCGTCACCTGCCCCGCGTAGCGTCAAGGACGACCAACCCAAGAGGCGGCCCGACCATCCGCCACGACTCCCGGAAGGGGAGACAGCCATGACCACCACCACGCCTACGGTCCTGACCGTCAGCACACCCGCCGACCTGCTGCCGCTCGTGCCGCACCTGCTCGGCTACCAGCCGATGGACGCCGTCGTCGTCCTGAGCCTCAACGGACAGCGCCTCGGACTCTGCATCGTCCTCGGCGCCGACCTCGACCCCGAGCAGGACGACTCGACCGCCGTCATCGCCCAAGCGGTCGAGCGGCTCTGCACGGAGGAACCCACCGCCGCGTTCGTACTTGGTTACGAAACGATCACGGACGGAACGGCAGACCTCGCAGACCGTGTGGCCGAAGCGCTGCGCGGGAAGGGCCTCGACTTGACCGACCGACTCGTCATCACGCCCACCACATGGCGCCACGCGGCCTGCTCGTGCTGCCCGAGCGAGGGGAACCCGCTGCCCGCAGGCGAGTCCGAAGCGGCCCAGACCTACCGAGAGGTCAAGGGCACCGCCCCGGCCGCGAGCCGAGCCGCATTGCGCGCCCGGCTCACGCCCACGCACCGGGCGGCCGAAGTCGAGCAGACCTGCACCGCGCTGCTCCGCGAAGGAACCCCCACCGCTCACGCGGGGATCATCGCGTGGGGGAGCATCCTCGGCTCCGAGACCCCCGTGGCCGACCTCCCGGCCAACACCCTCGCCACAGCCGCCCTCTCGCTCGCACACGGCACCCTGCGGGAAACGCTCGTCATGGCCCTGTGCCCAGGCCTGGCAACCGCCATTGGCCTGGGAGGACAGCGCGCACCGGAGGACACCAGCAACCCCTGGAGTGGCACCGAGCCGACCCCGCGTGACCTGACCCGCGCGATCGACCGGATGGTTGCGGCCTGCGCCGACCTCCCAGACGCCCACATGGCCCAGCCGCTGGCGATCCTCGCTGCGGCCTCCTGGTGGGACGGGCAGGGCGCCCTCGGCACCATCGCAGCGGAACGCGCCCTGCTCGCTGACTCGTCCTGCCGACTCGCGCAGCTCGTCCACACCGCCCTGCAGTTCGGTGTCCGACCGAAGCGCTGAGAGCACCCCCACAAGGGGAAGGGGAGGGACCGGCCCGCAGGGGGCCCGGTCCCTCCTCAGTGTGAGTGTGCAGACACCGCCCAGCCACACCCGGAGGCGCGCAGCGCCGACCCCTCCCGACCACCGCCCCGGCTTGCC
>Ga0194138_10001788_pt1 | contig 10282 bp, 3 predicted proteins | sample TARM_MetaG_T2_14_FD_134022 | JGI IMG/M metagenome (GOLD analysis project Ga0194138, IMG submission 134022) | Freshwater microbial communities from Pennsylvania, USA, analyzing microbe dynamics in response to fracking - TARM_MetaG_T2_14 (version 2) | ecosystem: Environmental > Aquatic >...
ACCACCTTCAACATCAAAGTTAAGACCAACAGACTTAGCCATACGGGTAAAGTCATCAAGCATAGCAATAGGTGCATTCTGCATGATACCTAGTGCTGAACCATTGTTCTTACCATCAATCTCCATGAACATAGTAGCGTCAAAAGTAAACGCACCATCTGTCTTAGCATCTAAGTAATTACTGTATGTCCATACAGCATCTAGAGTATGAGCAATAGACTCACCATCAATGGCATCAATCAGTGCTTCAAGTTCATTCGATGCTTCTTCAGTTAGTGCAGACTCTTTAGCTTGACGTACTAACTCTACGGCACGAGTAAAGTCAGCATTAGTTTCTAATGTATCGAACAATTCTTTCGCACGTTCATTAGAAATTTCTTCTGGCTTCGCCATGTCTAAGGCTTGCAGCATACCTTTGTAGAACATGTTCTCTACAGCAATATCAGAAGCAGCAGTAGAACCAATAACAACGTCTGATTGTTCTTCTACGTTAACTAAGAAACGTGCAGCAGAAGAACCTACAGGGTCGATACCTTTAGGGTTGTGACCAGTGAAACGAGTGTTACCACCTACGATTTGGTGTAGGTAAAATTTATTGGTTCCAGCTTGGTCTAGTTGACCAGCTTGATAAGTAATACGACCAATATCAGACAAAGCTCTACGATTCTTAGCCTCTACAGATTTCTTACGTGCTTCATGTACAGTAGCTACATCAATACCACCACCAAACATACGTTCCTGTAGACGACTACTTAAATTATTGAATACAGCTAACTTGCCTTTGTGTAAGTACTGTGGAGCACGTTTAGCCATAGCCATAGCCATGTTTTGCTTAGTCTCGTCACCACCACGTACTGTAATTTCATCAGGAGAAGTAGCGATATTTGCTTTAACTTCTTTGCCGTACAGTTTTTCAAGTGCTGATTTAGATAGAGATAGGGTAGCAAATACATTCTCATGAGTTGCATCTAACTTAGTTAGTGTCTCCTCATTGTACGAGTACATACGATATACATCTTTACCATCTACCTTAGCTTCAACTTTCTTAAAGTCAGGTTGAGTATGTACAGTCACATTATTGTTTTGACGTACAAAATAAACAGTCTCTGGTTTGATAACACCTAGTTTCTCTAAACCAAGTAGAGCCATATGACCTACAGAGTTTTCTAATTGACTCAAGTCAGCAGGAATAGCTGCGTTAGGGTCAGCAACAATGCCTAGACGTTTAACAATTTGAGCACCCAATCGAGGAGCCAAAGCAGCAACAGTTGAGCCTGAACTAAACGCATTACGTACATCTGCACGTTGGTTCAATGAGGTATCTGGAACCAAAGATTCGATAGATTCTTGATTGTTGTACCCTAACTGCATAATGCCATCTGACATTGCATACTCTAATGCTGTCTGAGCAATTATTGCAGATAAGTTAGGATGCATTGCGTTGTCAGCACCTGTAGAAGATGTAGCCATTGACTCAAATAGGTCGATAGCTTTGTTATTCATCATCAGTGGGGCTAACTTCTCATTGTTAGCATACATATGAGAATACATGTTACGCATAGACTGAATGTAAGGTAATACAGTCTTAAGTTCTGCTAACTCTTGAGTAGTAAATGAACTAACAATACGCTCGTAGTTCTCATGTGATTCATCTTCCAGAACACTGAACAAGTTAAATACTTGGTACATACCACCTGCGTTAGTATCAGCAGTAGTAAACATAGATAACGCATCAGAACCAAGTTTAAGGCGTTCTAGTGCTTCTTTAGTACCAAAGTACACATTACCTGCCCATTGAGCGTCTACGGCAATATCAGCTTCTTTAACAGTATTAGGTAAAGTGTTTTGATTGACGAATGCATTAACTCGACTTGCCATAGTTGGGTTAACTAGAGCAACAGAGAGTACATTGTCACCATCTGGATTATGTAAGTACGCAGTAAGGTCAGTAACTATCTTACCTTGAGGTGATAGACCTTCCTCACTTACTAAGAAATCAATAAACTCTTGTACCTTATCAGTACCTGCACGTTGAATAGCTGATAGACCAGAATCCATCATACTGGTTAGTTCAGTAGTAGATTTAGGTAAGTCATCACGATTTACAGGTAGCTCAACATACACAAGTTCTTTAGCTGCTTTGTTGAATTCAGCAGAGAACTCAGAAGGGATTTCTGTATCTTGTAGTTTAGTGTCTAAAGCATTACGAACTTCAGGCATGTACTTAGATAACACATACGTCAAATCACGATGCTCAGGGTCTACACGATGGAAGTACTCAGCTAGAGCCAAATAAGCGTCAGAAGATGCTTTCTCTTGAGTAGCAGTAGTAGTTACATCTGTGAAACGAGCACTACGATTAGCTAAGTAAGCTTGGTTAGTGCCTGTTAACGCAGTGTATAGCGTATCAAACTCAGAAGGAGATGCAGTCAGCACAGACAGTACGTTATCCATCAGCTCTTGTGGAGCATCAGATACATTACCTGTAAGCATATTAGATACTAGATTATTCAACATACTGAATACTTCAGGTACTTTTAAAGCTTTCATACTTGAAGTCGTATGTACGCCAATACGTTTAGTATTAGTTACTGATGCTGAAGGTCTATCTAAACGAGTATCTTGTTTAGGTTTAGCTGTGGTTCCAGAGTTAGCCAAACGCTGAATATGCGTAAACAAGTTAGGCGCATCTTGGATATTAACACCATTAGCTGCCAACGCTTTACGAATAGTACCAAAGTTAACACCTTGCTTGCCTAGCAATAAACCAAGCTCAGCATTATTAGTGTTATCCAAGTCTGCATAAGATTTAGCGTAAGTAGCAATAGCATTTGTTAACGCAACTGCATTAGCCTTGTCTGCATTAGTTAGACTTGTCTTAGTGGCAATACCAGATAGGTCTTTAGCAAGTGTATTAATGGCACCTACAAAGGTTTTAGCATGAGTATTATCACCCTTACGTAGACCTGCATAGATACGAGTCATTGCACCATTAAAGTTCTCTAAGTTACCTGATTTACCAGATACAGGAACTTCAGCTTTATTTGTAGCCAAGTGAGCAGCTTGATATGGAGCAGTGCTAGCACCTACAGTAGGAGCATTTAATGGAGTATCAGGAGTTTCACCCTCTAGATTCTCATCAATAGCTTGTGTTACTTCAGACTCTGTAGCAGGAGTAGTTTCTACTTCTTCATCTACAGTAGTTTCTTGTGTTACCCCAGCTTCAGTAGGAGCTAGACGAGAATCAAATGCAGAGATAGTTTCAGCCACAGTCATCTTGGACTTCGCTTTAGTCTCAGATACATCTGCCTTAGTCGCAGCTTCTTCTACACCTGCTTTTTTCTTAGCTTTCGCTTCTTTAACTTTAGCTTTTTGAGCTACTTTATCTACTTGAGATTGAGCACGTTCACCTGCAACCAACTCATCTAAATTGTAGTTAGACACTAGTTGGTTAGCTGAAGTCACTACTTGGTTCACAATACTGCTTACAGTAGACGCCAACGAACCAATATCACTGCCTAATTGTCCTCTTTGCTCAGGAGATAGGTCAGCCATACGAGAACGAATAGTTTGTTCCACTTCTGGGTTAGCTGCCATTTGTTGAAGTACTGTATTAGCATCAGTCATAGGCTCCAAGTCAGCAACGACATCAGCAATTACTTGGTTCAATGGCGTACCAGCACGTACAGCGTTTTCAATGTTCTCACGGAAACTTACTGTGTCAGCAGCTTGGATACCTGCTAGAGCAGAATCTAGACCAGCAATATTACTTAGTACTGTATCGTACATACCAGCAACAGCAGTGGCATTGGATTGAGTATTAAGTACGTTACCTTCTTCATCACGAGCCAAAGATGCATCTACATCATTCATTTGACGTACTGCTTCAGAAATAACAGTTTGAGCAGAAGGGATATCCGTAATTTCGTTACGGGTTACGGTATAGCCTGACTTAGCATCTTCAAGACGACTGACTAATTGACCTTGCTTAACTTTACGTAGACCTGAGCCTAAGTCACCCACAGCACCAGTTAAACCACCAGCACCTGAAGCCATTAATGCTTCTACAGTAGCTTGTTGTAAATCAACTTTGTCTAAGTTCTGTAGTCCAGCATATTGAACAGCAAGGCTTTCAGAAAATTCTTGTAGAGTTTCAGTCAAAGCACCAGTAACAGTACGTGAAGTAACAGCCTGAGTTGCAATACCAGCACTAGGGGCTGTACCACTTAATACGTCTTTAATAGCAGTTGTCTTAACTTGGTTAGGACGCATAGCTAATTTCTTAACGCTATTAAGCATGTACTCATCACCACCTAGAGCCAAGATTGCAGCTACAGAGGTAACACCATTAAGAATTAGTGCTTGTTGAGCATCAGGTAAATGACCATATTCTTGTTCAAATTGTTCGTAAGCATCAGCAGCGAACATTGATTGATAGTTAAATACTTGACCAAATCGACTTGCTACTGAAGCACCTTTAGCCGTACTGCCAGCAAGTGTAGCTAGAGCACCAGTACCTTTACCTACTACACCACCAGCAGCCATCATACCAAATGATTGAGCAGTGATATCCAGTATGGCTCTTGGGTTACGTACCATTGCTTCCACTGTGTCAGCAGCAAGACCTGCAATACCAGCAAAAGCTGACGCAGTAGCTTTAAGTAAGTTACCTTGGTCTAATTGATTCTTAGCTTCATAGAGAGCATCTACGTTATCACCAAACGAATCACTGATTGCATTGGCTAAATCGTTAGTAGCTTCATGGTTAGCAATACCTGAAATAGAATCACGAACAGAACCAATAAAATTATTGGCATTGTCTTCGTAGTAACTAGTTAAGTACTTATCTTCAGCTCGTTCAAAGTCTGGTTGAGCTTTAAGGTCAGAGTACATCTTAGCTACAGTAGGTTGCATTGCTTCATAGTCAGCTTGAGCTTTAGCTCTTTCAGACTTAGGTAATGCTTCATTGTCTTTAGCCAAGTAAAGTTCACGTACTTTTTCACGACCTAATAAGTACGTTTGGTAAGCTTTGTCTGTATCTGTAACAGGCTCTTGAGCCATAACAGAGCCATGAGTAATTACAACATCAGGAATAGCAAGCAGAGCATTAGCCGCACCAGTAAGACCTTGTAGAATTACGTTACCACCTGCCTTGAAGATATTATCTTCAGGTGCTTCAATCCAACTAGACTCTAATGCTTGCAGACGTTGTTGTGACTCATGAATCATTCGACTATTACGATGGTTCTGTAGGTCACTAGACTTAAGCACACCAGCAGCCAAAAGAGGTAAAGCTGAATCAGGGTCAGCGTCAATCTGACTCAATAACAATGCTTTAGAGCGATTGTCATTAGAGTATTTCTCTAATGCTTGCTTAGCTGTATTAACGTAAGGGTCTTTCTCAATTCTACGTTCGATATCTCCAACAGGAGTGTCAACCAAGTCTTGAGGACGTGATTTTACAGGCTCTGGGAGTTGGGTAGTAGGTTGAGTTGGTTCAGTTTCTACAGGCTCTTGAGTTTGAGCCAGTTCATCTTGAACTAGTGAGGTATCTTCGACAGGTTGTTCAGTAGGTAGTTGGTCTACAGTTTGCTCTGCATCTGCTTGGGTAGTAATTAACCCTTCTAGAGATGCAATGCCCTTTGGGGCATTAATATTCTCAGCCATGTTGTATTCTCTTTATAAAGAAAAAGGGACGAATTAACGTCCCTAATCATAGCAGTATCTATTTGTATTTAGTAGCGCATATTATAAGGAATAGGCTTACCAGTTGGGTCAGGCATGTTGAATGAGCCAGAATTACCGTCTACCAATTCTTTATTTATCTTAAGCATCAACTTAGCTGCATTAGCTGGCACACTCTTAGGCATAGTTTCCATATTGATAACTTGCTCAGGAGTGACCGAATAAATCTGCATTAATTGAGCCAAAGAAGCTTGCTTGCTCTCTACTGAGTTATCTCGTTTAAGTCCTTTACCTATTTGAGCTACGACTTTGTTTGAACCTGCATCAGTTGTTGCCCAATCTTTAGCTGCATTAGGTGGAGCAGATAAAAACTCTTGGGTCTGAGAACTGATTGTCTCAAAGTCAGTATGGAGTCTAGCTAACTCTTGCTTTAACTTAGATGTGTCTAAGCTACCAGCATTTGCTATCTGTTCTTTCACACGTACTTGAGCCTTAAGATTAGAGTTAAGTCTATTACTCAAATCACTTCGCTTAGAATCAAAAGATGCTTTAAAGCTATTTTGATTCTGACGCATTAGCGTATTGTACTCTTGAAGTAACCCATATTCTGATTTCAACTTAAGTACAGCTCGCTTAAAGTCACCAGTATCTGTAGCACTACTTAAGATACCTAATGTCTCTTCTGTCTTAAGTTCTGAAGGTAGTTCAGAGAACAAAGCCGTATCAACATCGTTTGCTTGTAAGTCAGTCAACAGTTTCTGAGTATCACTTAAAGATGCAGGAGTAGAAGTCATTTGACCTACAGCACTTGGGAACAACTCTCTAGAGATATCAGCAGCTTGCTTAGCATAAACTTCTTCACCTTTTACAGTAGAAAGCATGTTCACATTAGTTAAGTACATGCCTTGCATATCTGTAGATAGCTTACTTACTACACCATTGATACCAGCTTGCTGTCTTTCATTGAAACCATTGATAACTAAGCTTCGTACAGCAGCTTCAACGTTAGTTGGGTTCATACCATACTTATCAACCAAACTACGAGTAATGCTATCTACACTGCGTTCTAAATCATCAGGACTAGGTTCTGATTTTAGAAAACGTTGCATAGCATCAGTAGTCACATTGATAAGTTCTTTGTTGTACTGTTCTGTCTTTTGTTGATTACGTAGGTTAGTGCTCAACTCTTGTTGACGTAAACTAGTAGTACGTTGGTTCTGTAGTGTTAGACGCTTTTGTGCTACTGCATCGGCAATTTGCTTAGAATTACCTACAGTAAGTCCTTTACCTCTCAAACCTTGAATCAACGCATCAAGCTCACCACCAGAAGAAGCAGTCTCTACGCCTAACAAAGCTGCTGATACAACTTCGCCTTGCTCATTAGACTTAAGCCCTTCAGCAATAGTAGTACGAGTCTTTATGGCTTCAGGACGAGCATCTAATGCCTGAACCAATTGAGTAGTGTCAATATAGAAATCATTTTCATATTGGCTCTTAAACTCATCAGAAGACAATTCTCTGCGTAGTGCATCTACTTCTTCTAAAGATTGAGCACTATTGATTTTGTTTGCCCATTGAGCAGTATTATCTCTTCGAATTCGAGTATCTTTCTCAATGTTCGCATTACGTACTAAATCAGCACCAGCAGTAACCGCCATAGCTGCATCTTTAAAAGAAGATTGGGCATTACGCATAAGTGAAGCTGTAGATGATACATCAGGAGCCTTCACTTGCGTAAATTCAAAGAAATTAGCCATAACTTCACCTTACTTGTATTGCTCAGCGTACTTGTTAACTACATCACTTGAGACACCATGTGCAGCTAAACCACGTTTACGAGCATCTAGTTTAAGAGCAGCTTCCATATTAGCCATAGCTTTATTCTGTGCAAATTGTTCCTTCTGCATAGACATACTTTCTTCTGCTAACTGTAAGTTCTCATAACCAAGCCAAGCACCAATAGCACCACCAATTGCTTGAGTACCTACCTGTACCGCACCTGCTTGTTCTTTATTGCCAAATAGGATATTCATCCAATCAGAATCACCTGTAGCGTTACTACTACCAGTATCTGTAAACCCAGACACATTAAATAAGTTACCTAATGCATCATCGCCATATGCGTTATTAACAGCCATATTACGTTCTCCTAAATTAATTCGTCTTCTGAAGTAGCTTTAAGGGAGTTATCCACAAATAGCTCAACACGTTGGGTAGTGATTTCTGGCTCATGTAATAATAATTCTAACGTAACAAACATAAATGTACTTGGAACCATTCTATGATATATCGCTTTATCTTCTGCATATTGTTTGTACAGTGCAGCAAAACTATCACTAATTCCAAATAACTCTTCCATCATAGCATCATACTCAGCTTCCCAAGATGAGTATTCTTCTAGAAGGTTAGCCATTTCAGCACTTATCTCATCTATGGCAGATGCAAAATAATCTGTAATGGAATTAGTAGCCGTACTAGCAAAAGCAGACACACTAAAGTCAGTATCTCCAAAACCACCATATGCCATCGCTACAGCAGATATAATCACAGCTATTATACCTGCTGTTTCCCAACCGTATTGCTTAATTAATTCACCCATAGCCCAACTAGTAACAGCAGAGTAAAAAGCTGCTGTCATAGCTACAGAAGCTGCTGCATAAGCTCCAGCAAGTCCACCACCTGCTGCTGCATATGCACTTGACATACTACTAGCCAAAGTACCTGCTGACCATACAGTAAGCACAATAGCAATTACGATTACAATAAAGCTAAACAGCGTAGTTTGATACCACTTAACTTTAACTTGCTGAAAGAACGTTAGAACCAAATTATAAGTCCTATACGTGAAGGTATTCCTATCAAGTAACTTAGGAAATACCCTCTTGGTCAACTCAGGGTTAACAGGAATTGTCATTGGGTCTGCTGATTCTTCACTAGTATTAAATATATCAGATACTGTCCAAGTCTTAGAGTACTGGTCGTTGATGTAACTAGTTTGAGTTAAACCAACAATATTAACTACTTCATATTGGTTATTAGATATTTTACGTAAAAACTGAGCACTACTAGTGTCTATAGTCCTAGCATCATCACTGTTAGGTACTTCTTGATTTGAAATGGAATAAGTACGAGCAAACTCATTGGTTCCGTACAACCATGTACCATCAACAGTGTTTCTTTCTATGTATAGCCATTCGATATCAAACTTACACCCAGCCATTCTGTACTGCATGATATTAGCTGGTGGATTCCCATAGTTACCTACATCAATAGATAACCATGCATCAAATTTTGATTTTCCATATTTTTGGTTATCACCAAGTAGATAAAAATGATTGAACAGATACTTTAGTGCTAATTGGTCTTCATCACGCATTCTGACACTTGGTAAAAAGTAAGCTTGTTGTATCTGGTCATAACTATCAGACTCTTTAAGTGAGTCAGAAATGTTATCCATCTTCAATTCAATGGTATTAAGAAGTAACTTACTCAGTTTGTATTGAGCAGTGTCTTTATAGGCTTCTTCTGTTTTGTTCTTCGTGTACTCAATGATAGGGACTACAGGATAGTAATCACCAATACTTCGGTAAGCTGTGGTGCTTAAGAAGGCATAAGTGCCTGTAGATGTATTGTAGTTCCAATAACTTAACGTATTAGATGAGCCAACGTAATACAAGGTATGGTAGTAGTAATCTGCTGTGTCTATACCTGTAATATCAGTCACTTCAGTATAAGTTTCATTCCCTTCACTGTCCTCATAGATAATAGTTAATGCACCATCAGTCAAAGTACTATTACTAAAGAAGGTATCAGTTACATCCATGTCATTGGGGACAGTTTGAAACGTACCAGTGAAGAAATCATAACCATACGTATTAGCCATATACTCATAGGCTAGGTAATCAGTGTTTAATGGCTCTAATACGCACCTATGTATAGACACACTAGAACCATGAATAGTTTCCAGTACGTACTTAACATCAAGAATACGAGTAATGGTTAGATTTAAATTGGAGTCAGGGAGCAAGTTAACGCTACCCTTATGGCTATTACCAATGTGGTAATAGGTCTGAAGTTTGCTCGCAATACCTGTCATAAGATTAGTGATAATGTCTGCACTAATCTCAGTACCACGAGCAATGGAATTCAATACGGATTGCTGTATGACATCAGGGGAGTCAGTAACTAAGGAAACTACTGTCGCAGATGTAAATGTTCTAGTACGTCCCAAAGTTAATGACCCCTTCCCCAACAAAAGACTTTAAATAGTGACACCAATCAAGGCGTAGTACTTACTGATTGCGTTATCAAGTGCAGCTTTAGTAGTTGCAGTAGGTGCGATACTCACATCACCTAACGTAGTTACTTGAGCTGTGTTACTTGAGTTGTTCATATTAATTAATTGGTACAAGTCCTTAGCTTTAAATGCAGTAGCTTGTGCGTCTTTCACTGCATTGTCTTTAGCAATCGAACCACCTACAGCACTACCATTAGGCAGTAAATCATGAGTAACTGCAAATTCAGCATCTGCTCTGTATTCCATAGCTGCTGCTTTATATTCAGCCGCGACAGTTTCATGTACCAATGCTTTACCTTG
>Ga0194138_10001790_pt1 | contig 10279 bp, 8 predicted proteins | sample TARM_MetaG_T2_14_FD_134022 | JGI IMG/M metagenome (GOLD analysis project Ga0194138, IMG submission 134022) | Freshwater microbial communities from Pennsylvania, USA, analyzing microbe dynamics in response to fracking - TARM_MetaG_T2_14 (version 2) | ecosystem: Environmental > Aquatic >...
GTTTAGTCATTGGAGTAAAATAAGTAATAAAAAGGACTATTTCATTTAGCGAAATAGTCTTTTTTTGTTCTATTAGTGCAACATAGCGCTTGAAGTTAGTGCGAAATAAAACCAAAATTTACAGAAAACCTGAAAAAAGCCGAAAAACTAAACCTATGTGGGTTAACCCAGGTCAGTGCGGTGACCAAAGGGTTTCAAGAAGAAGAAGAGGCCTTGGTGGATGTGGCGGCCCTGAGGCCATTGACCTCGATGTTCTCCAATGATGGGAAGAACTTGGGGGAAGCAAAGGCCATGCGTAAAGCTTTGGTGGCGGCCAAGGAGTATGACTTTCTTTTGTCTTGCCACTGTGAGCCAGAAGCACCCATGGCCAAAGGGTACATGGAGATGAACAGGGAAGTGGGTGCCCCCCTCCACCTTTGCCACATCAGTGAAAAAGAAACCCTGGATGCAGTGAGAACCTATAAGAAAAAAGGGGTGCGCGTCACCTGTGAAGTGACGCCCCACCATCTGTTTGCCTCAGGGATGGATTATAAAGTCCATCCTCCCTTTGGAGAAGAAAAGGACGTGAAGGCGCTTATCGAAGGGATCAAAGAGGGCATTGTGGATGTCCTGGCCACAGACCATGCGCCCCATACCAAAGAAGATAAGCAAGAGGGGATGCCAGGGCTCTCAAACATTGAAGTGGCCTTTGCCATGTACTGGAAAGTATTTCAAGAAGAAGGGCTTTCCTTATCCAAACTCAGTGAGATGCTCAGTAGAAAACCTGCAGAGCTCTTAGGGCTGCCCATGGGTCTCTTGGCCCCTGGCATGGAAGCCAGTTTCATCTTGCTCAATCCCCATGAAAAATGGACCCTAGACCCAAAGGTTTTTGTCTCTCGAGGGAAGAACAATCCCTTTGGCGGCAGAGAACTCCTGGGACGAATCACAAAAACCTATCGAAAAGGAGAACTGAAATATGATCATGGACAAGCTTAAAATAGCAGCAGAAAAGAAGAGCCCCATATGCATCGGCCTAGATACAGAGCTTTCGTATTTACCCAAGAGCCTTCTTCAAAAAGACATTGCCCTTTCAGAAAAACTTTTTCTCTTCAACAAAGAGATCATTGATGCCACGGAGGATCTGGCAGCTTGCTTCAAAGTGCAAATCGCCTTTTATGAAGCCTTAGGCATGGAGGGGCTACTGGCCTATAAAAACACCTTGGCGTATTTGAAAAGACAAGGGCTACTATCCATTGGAGACATCAAAAGAGGAGACATTCAAAGTACTCAGGCAAAGTATGTAGAAGGACATCTCCGGGGAGATTTTGAAGCCGACATGGTGACCTTATCCGCCTATATGGGAGAAGATGCCCTTTCGCCCTTTTATGAGGATTTAAAGCGTGGAGACAAGGGAGTATTTGTGCTGCTTCATACCAGCAATCCTTCCGCAGGGGATCTGCAAAACCTCCAAGCTGGGGAGAAAAAAGTCTATGAACACATGGGGGACTTATTGGAGAAGTGGGGTGCGCCGTTTATAGGAGAAGAGGGCTTTAGCGCCATCGGCGCTGTGGCGGGGCTCACCTATCCCAAGGAATTTGCCCTGCTCTCTAAAAGGTATCCAAAGATGTTTTTCTTAATCCCGGGCTATGGCGCTCAAGGGGGCAAGGGCGAAGACCTACAACAGGTTTTTCGAGATGGCATCCATGGGGTGGTGAATTCCTCTAGAGGCATCATCACGGCCCATCTTCATAAACCAGAAGGGGAGCATTTCGCCATCCATTGTCGAGAGAAGGCATTGGCCATGAAGGAGGATTTGTGTAGATGGTAAAGGTTGTAGCGAACATCCCCGTAGGTCCTGGGGTTTTTCTATTAAAGTGCCAAGAGCCTACAGTGGCAAACCCTGGACAGTTTTATATGGTGCGGACAAAGCTTGGCTTCCCACTGCTTTCCAGGCCCTTGTCTGTATTTCACTGTGATGGCAAGGAAACACATTTTCTGTGTCAGGTTTTGGGGGAAGGGACGAAGATGTTGGAAAGTCTTACAGAAGGCATGGATGTCCTTCTAGAAGGGCCCTATGGAGAAGGGTTTCCGCTGCCAAAAGGGGAGAAGAAAACCATAGGACTCCTGGGGGGAGGGATGGGGGCTGCGCCCCTTCTTCTTCTGGCCAAAAGGCTTCGAGAAGAGCGGCCTAAGGATCAAGTGGAGATTTATCTAGGATTTCAAAGAGATCAAGATATTGGGGATCTATTTCAGGAGGCAGGGTTTCAGGTGACGGTTCAACTGGGTGGACGCATCACGGAAAGCATACCCTATGAACGCTTTGACATGCTCTATAGCTGTGGCCCAGAAGCCATGATGAAAAGAATCCATGAGCACACAAAAAGTCTAGCCTACCCCGTCTATGTGTCCTTGGAAAAGCATATGGCTTGTGGTGTAGGGGCATGCCTAGGATGCACCCAAAAGACCAAGAGCGGTCAAAAAAGAGTGTGTAAAGAAGGGCCGGTTTTTCTTAGTAAGGAGGTTTTTTATGAGTAGACTCACCACCAGGTTTCTAGGTTCCTTACTGAAGAATCCTGTGATGACAGCATCAGGCACCTTTGGGTATGGGAGAGAATACGACGCTTATTATGATCCTTCGATCCTGGGGGCCATCATCTCCAAAGGCCTTACCCTACATCCTAAGGAGGGGAACCCAGGGCAAAGACTCCAAGAAACAAAAGGGGGGCTACTCAATAGTATTGGCCTTGAAAATCCTTCTGTGGCAGGGTTTTTAAAGAAAGAATATCCGGAGATGAAAGCCATTGGTACGGACATCGGGGTGAACCTTGGGGGCAATACTTTGGCCGAGTACATAGAAGGTGCCAAGCTTCTGGAGGAAGCGGAGATTGCGTTTCTTGAGCTGAACATTTCTTGTCCCAATGTGAAAGAAGGGGGCATGGCCTTTGGGGTCGACAAAAAGATGGCTGCCTTGGTGACCAAAGAGGTGAAAAGACATACCCGGCATAAGCTCATGGTGAAGCTTTCACCCAATGTCACAGACATTGGGGAAATGGCCAAGGTTTGTGAGGCAGAAGGTGCCGATGCCATATCCTTGGTCAATACCTTTCAAGGCATGGCCGTGAACGTGAACAAAAGAAAAGCCGTCTTTGAAAACATTTATGCGGGTCTTTCAGGACCGGCCATAAAGCCTCTGGCCTTACGGATGGTCCATGAAGTGGCCAAGGCGGTGAAGATCCCGGTGGTGGGTCTTGGGGGAATTATGGATACGGAGGACGTCCTTGCTTTTCTCATGGTGGGGGCCACAGCGGTGCAGCTGGGCACCGGCCACTTTGTGAATCCACGGCTTGGTCAAGAGGTCATTGAAGGCCTTCTGGCCTATTGTGAACAAGAAGGACTGCATCAAATAGAAGAGATCCGAGGCATTGTGTAAAGACGAGATACCATAGGGGAGGAAGAAATAATGAACAAAGAGGTATTGACCATTTTAGAAGAAACTGGTGCATTTTTAACAGGACATTTTCTCTTGTCTTCGGGCAAGCACAGCGCACAGTACGTGCAATGCGCCAAGGTGTTTCAGCACCCAAAGAAGGCAGAGGAGGCCATGGCGGGGGTAGTGTTGGCGCTTCAAGGGTTCGGCATCACAAAGGTGGTGGGTCCCGCCATGGGCGGCATCATTGTGGCCTATGAACTGGCAAGGCAGCTTCAAGTGGAGGCGATTTTTACAGAGCGTCATGAAGGAGAGATGAAGCTTCGCCGTGGATTCACCATAGAACCAGGGGAAAAGGTCCTCATTGCAGAGGATGTCATCACCACGGGGAAATCGACCAAAGAAACTTGGCAATTGCTGGAGCACTTGGGGGCAAAGGTTGTAGGGGTAGCGTCCTTGGTGGATCGACGAGGCCCTGGGGTCTTTGAAGATCTTCCTGTCTATAGCGCCATACACGTAGACTTTGTGGTCCATGAAGAAGGTGCTTGTCCCGTGTGTAAAGAAGGCATTCCCTTGGTAAAACCTGGGAGCAGGGTTGCGGTGTAGGAGGAAATCATGGAAAAATATCTACAGCTAGAAAACGGGAAGATATTTAAGGGTACGGCCTTTGGCTATGATGGCGAAGCTTCAGGAGAGGTGGTGTTTCAAACGGCCATGAGTGGCCATGGACAGATCCTCACCAATCCTTCTTACAAAGGACAGATGGTGGTGTTCACCTTTCCACTCATTGGCAATGGGGGCATTCATCTGGAAGATTTTGAAAGTAGTGGGGCCACGGCTGCTTGCGTGGTGGTGAAAGAAGTGGAGAAATCCCCTGGAGGTTTTCGCTGTGAAATGGATTTGGCCAGCTATCTTGCCCATGAAAAAATTCCAGGGATTCAAGGGGTGGATACTCGGGCCTTGGCAAAAATACTACGGGAAGAAGGCCCTCAAAAAGGGGTGCTTACCAAGAGACTGCTCACCAAAAAAGACATGGAGAGGGTGTTTCATAAAGATCATAAAGAAGCCTTGGCCTATGAGGTGACCACCAAGGAGCGCTACACCCTAGAGGGGGAAGGCCCCCATGTGGCGGTGATGGATTTGGGGATCAAGAAGAGTACGCTGAAGATGCTGAGAGAGCAAAACCTCAAGGTCACGGTACTCCCTTGCACCGCTAGCCTAGAAGAGTTCCTGGCAGTGCATCCTCAGGGCATAGTTCTTTCAGAAGGACCAGGAGACCCTAAAGAGTATGAAAAAATCCTCGGGGTGGTGAAAGGGCTCTCTTTGGTGAAACCCGTCCTTGGGCTCTCCTTGGGTCATCAGCTTCTAGGTAAGGCCTTTGGTGGGGAGACAAAAAAACTACCCTATGGGCATCGCGGAGGAAACCATCCTGTCTTAGAGAAAGCCACAGGGAAGATCTTCGCCACCAAGCAGCATCATGGGTATGTGGCTTGGGATGTAGAAGAAGCCTTTCACATCACCCATGTGAGTCTTCAAGATGATACCATAGAGGGGATGAGGCATAAAACGCTACCGGTGTCTGGAGTGCAGTTTCAGCTGGATGAATCCCCTGGAGACGCAGTCACCAAGAGGTTGTTTGAGACATTCTACCAAGATATGGAGGGGAAGTAATGCCAAAGAAGGAACACATAAGGAAGGTCCTGGTCATTGGGTCGGGTCCCATTGTCATCGGTCAAGCTGCAGAGTTTGATTATGCAGGGGCTCAAGCTTGTCAGAGTCTTAGGGAAGAAGGCGTTCAAGTGGTGCTCATCAACGCAAACCCCGCCACCATCATGACAGATGAAGAAATGGCGGATCGGGTGTATATTGAGCCATTGACCATGCCATACCTGCTAAAGGTCATAGAGAAGGAGCGGCCCTATGCCCTTTTGCCTGGGATGGGGGGACAAACGGCGCTGAATCTTGCCCTGGAGCTTCACGACCAAGGCATTTTGGAGAAGTACCAAATAGAGGTTTTGGGCACATCCATCGATGCCATCAAAAAAGGTGAGGATCGAGAACTTTTTAGGCAGCTCATGGAGAAAATTGGAGAACCGGTCATTGAGAGCGTCACGGTGAAGTCTATAGAAGAAGTCAAAAAGGTAGGGGAGATTCTTGGCTATCCTGTGGTGGTTCGGCCGGCGTATACTTTAGGGGGTGCAGGAGGAGGCATTTGTGAAGATGAGGAATCCTTGGTGGAGGTGGTTCGTCGAGGGCTTCAGCTAAGTCGTGTTCATGAAGTGCTTCTTGAGAAGTGTGTCCGGGGGTGGAAGGAAATTGAGTTTGAAGCCATGAGAGATGGTTTTGGCAATGCCATTGCCATCTGTAGCATGGAAAACATTGATCCTGTGGGCATTCATACAGGGGATTCCATGGTGGTGGCTCCAGCCTTGACCTTAACGGATCAAGAACTCCAGATGCTACGACGGGCTTCGCTGAACATCGTCGATGCCGTGGGCATCGAAGGTGGTTGCAATGTGCAATTTGCTTTAGACCCCCATAGCTTTACCTACGCCGTCATTGAAATCAACCCCAGGGTGAGTCGCTCTTCTGCCTTAGCCTCCAAGGCCACAGGCTATCCCATTGCCAAAGTCTCCACGAAGATCGCTTTAGGCTATGGACTTCACGAAATACAAAATGCCTTAACAAGGAAAACCACTGCAGCCTTTGAGCCCGTGCTGGATTATGTGGTGGTGAAGCTCCCCAAGTGGCCCTTTGACAAGTTCTATACAGCAGATCGAACCTTAGGCACCAAGATGATGGCCACGGGGGAAGTCATGGCCATGGGAGATTCCTTTGAGAGTGCCTTTTTAAAAGGACTAAGGGGTTTAGAAATTGGTCAGTATGGGTTGGTCCATGAAGAAGCCTTGGGCCTTTCTTTGACAGAGCTGAAGGAGCGGGTACATTTTCCCAGTGATGAGCGGATGTTTTATCTAGCAGAGCTCATAAGGCGCGGGTATTCTTTGGCCCGCCTTGAGAAAGATACAGGGATTCAAAAGTTTTTTCTAAAGAAAATTCAAGGCATTGTGCAATGGGAAGAAGCCCTTCAGGAAAAGACTTTTCAAGAGCTTACAAGAGAAGAACTACTGCATTTGAAGAAAAAAGGGTTTTCTGATAAGGGCATTGGCGATCTTCTCAAGGTCTCTCCAAATGAAGTCTATGAATTAAGGATGCTCTGGGGCATCAAGGCATCCTACAAAATGGTGGATACCTCTTCTGGGGAGTTTGAAGCGGTGACCCCCTATTACTATGCCACCTATGATGAAGCTTGCGAGGTGGTGGTGACCAAGAAGAGAAAGGTGATGGTCATTGGTTCAGGACCCATCCGCATTGGTCAAGGCATTGAGTTTGATTATTGCAGTGTTCATGGGGTGAAAGCCTTGAAGAAAATGGGCATAGAAACCATCATGGTGAACAACAACCCAGAGACTGTAAGTACAGACTTTGATGTGGCAGACAAGTTATACTTTGAGCCTTTAACTGAAGAAGATACCTATGAGATCTATGCGCTGGAAAAGCCAGAGGGGGTCATCTTACAGTTTGGTGGGCAGACCGCCATTAAGCTGGCGGCATTTTTACAAGAGAAGGGCGTCCCCATTTTAGGGACTTCTCCAGAGGACATCCATCACGCAGAAGACCGAGAAGCATTTGAAGAAGTGCTTCAAAAATTACAAATCATGAGGCCTCAAGGCAAAGGGGTTTGGCATCTTCAGGAAGGACTAGCCTTTGCAAAAGGCATAGGCTACCCTGTGCTTGTACGTCCTTCCTATGTTCTTGGGGGACAAGGAATGGAAGTGTGTCATGGGGAAGATGAACTGCGCTACTATTTGGGGAAAGCCTTTGCCAAGGATCAAAAGTATCCAGTGCTCATCGATGCCTATATAGAGGGGATGGAGCTGGAAATGGATGCCCTTTTTGATGGAGAGGACATCCTCATTCCTGGGATCATGGAGCACTTGGAACAAGCAGGGGTTCATTCGGGTGATAGCATCAGCATCTATCCAGGGATTCATATCAAAGAAAAAATCAAAGAAGACATGGTTTGTCTCACAAAATCCTTGGCCAAGGAGCTGCGCATCCTGGGGCTTATGAATTTACAGTTCATTCTAAAAGGGGAAGAGCTGTACTTGATCGAAGTGAATCCCAGGTCTAGCCGAACGGTGCCTTATATCAGTAAAGTCACAGGGCTGCCCATGATCGAGATGGCTACAAGGATTCTACTGGGAGAGAAATTAAGGGAAATGCCCTATGGGGTAGGCTTGTATCCGGAACCCAGCTTTGTCTCGGTGAAAGTTCCGGTGTTTTCCACAGAGAAGCTGCCTCAAGTGGAAGCTTCCTTGGGACCGGAGATGCGTTCCACAGGGGAAGTGCTTGGCATTGGCAAGACCTTTCAAGAGGCCTTGTTCAAGGGACTTTTGGCAGCGGGGATGGATCTACAAAGAAAGAAGCGCAAGGTTTTGGTGACGCTAAAGGATCAAGATAAAGAAAGGTTCTTACCTTTGGCTAAGAAGATGCAAGGGTTAGGCTACCTATTCTATGCCACGGAAAAGACGGCGCAGTCCCTTCAGGGGGCAGGGGTGGAAGCTTCTTGTGTCCATAAGCTGGGAGAAGAGAGCCCGTCCATTGTGGACATCATGGGTGAAAAGAACATAGACCTGGTCTTTAATACCCCCACCAAAGGAAATGATGCCAAAAGGGATGGCTTCCTCATCCGAAGAGCTGCCGTGGAGAACTCTGTGGAGCTTGTGACAAGCCTTTCCAAGGCAGAAGTTTTGGTGGAGCTTCTTCATGGAGGTCTCCTAGAAGAGGAAACGGACAGCTATCCCTTGGGCAGCTATGGCGTCCTATAAAGATCAAGGCAAACTAAAGAAGGTGCCCTAGGGTGGACTCCATGAGTGGATTTTGTGAGGCTCTCTAGCTGACAAAAACATTTCCCATGGCTTGCCATGGGAAGGGAAGAAAAAAAGACAAAAGAGAAAAGAGAAAAGAGAAAAGACAAAAGAAAAAAGAGATCCCACAGAAAATTTTGTGGGGTCTCTTTTTAAGTTCATGGTTTTCTCTTCTTGGTTATATTTTGAATTTCATGATGAGTTCTTTTAGGTGCATTGAAATGCGTTGGAGCTTTTCTCCACTGGCGGCAATTTCATTGATGGTTGCGGCTTGTTCTTCAATGGATGCAGAGGCTTCTTCTGTGCCCGCTGCATTTTCTTCTGAAATGGCAGAAAGGTTTTGGGTCAATTCGATGATTTTGTCCTTATTGTGATTCATTTTCAAGGAGGAATCGTTGAGTAGACTCAAGACCTTTCGAATTTCATCTATGGATCTTGCGATGGAGTCGAATTTTTCTTCTGTGGTGTGGACACTGGTCTCCTGATCCTGGATTATTTGGACCACCTTTTCCATGACTTTCACAGCAGACTCGGAGTTTTCTTTGAGTTCTTTGATGTCGTTTTTGATTTCGCTGCTAAAAGCGCCAGACTGCTCTGCAAGCTTTCTGATTTCCTCTGCCACCACGGAGAATCCTCTACCAGCTTCACCGGCTCTGGCAGCTTCAATGGCTGCATTGAGGGCCAAGAGGTTTGTTTGATCGGAAATGTTTTGGATCATGGAGCTGGCTTTTTCAATCTTTTCTGCACTGTGGTTGTTCTTTAAAATGGACTTATGGATGTCCTGTGTAGCGTTGCTGCTTTCTCTGGTTTTTTCCACCAATCTTTTCAAGGTGTCAAATCCATCCACTTTTTCCTTTTCTATGGCCATGGCTGCATCGTTAAGAGCGCTCAGTTCTTTTTCATCTTCCTCTAGAAGTCTACCCATGTCATAGACATTTTCTGCGGTGACTTCGGTATCTAAAGCTTGATCGCTGGCACCCTTGGCAATTTCCTCGATGGTTTTGGCCACTTCATCAGATACCAAGGAGGCTTCTTGAGAAGTTTTAGATAAAAGCTCTGTGAGCTCTGTCATCTCTTCTGCATTCCTTGAAATCTGCTCCACCATGGTGCGGAGATCTTGTAAGACCAGGTTATAAGAGGCGCCCATTTGACCCAGCTCATCTTTGGTTTTCACGTCTACAGGCTTTGTAAAATCTCCATCTGCGAGGAAAGAGAGGTTGTGGGCGAAGCCTTTGATGCCCTTTGTCAGGGAAGTGCTGTAGAGACTGATGAAAAATGCAGCAATGAAGAGTACTGCAAGGGTCACCAGCATCCCTTTGACCACCATGGCATCCACGGCGCTGTAAAGCTCATCAATGGGAGCCATGACCACCAGGTTCCACCCAGTGCTCTCTAAAGTGAGGAAGTAGGCGTCGTACTCTTGTCCATCCAGAGTGACGGGGGCTTTGCCATGGGCTACCTCGCCGAGCTTTGAGGACAGATTTTGTAGCTGTGCATCGTCGTTGATGTTTTGGTTCATGACTTTGTCAGAGTCTTCATGGGCGATATAGAGGCCGTCTTGATCCAGGAGAAATGCATAGCCTGTGATGCCCAGTCGAACTTCGCCAATGCGTTCTTGAATGGTTGAAAGATCATAGTCTGCGGTGACTACCCCTTGGAAACCTTGAGGCATGAGGATGGGGACAGAAGTAGTGATCATGGTGATCCCTGAGGTTTCATCATAGTAGGGACTGGACCAGGCACTGCCTTCTTCAATTTCTTTTCCTGCCACATACCAGTCTGTACTGGGATAATCATAGGCCGCTGTTTCGTAGTCTTCTGTATTTGAACCTCTCATGGCTAAAGCCACGAGATTCTTGGGTAGTCCGCTCTACTGAGCAGAATTAGTACATGAAGTACCACCAAGCTATCCCCGCAGTTCCTGCGGTTCCTGCTACTATGCAGA
>Ga0194138_10001791_pt1 | contig 10270 bp, 11 predicted proteins | sample TARM_MetaG_T2_14_FD_134022 | JGI IMG/M metagenome (GOLD analysis project Ga0194138, IMG submission 134022) | Freshwater microbial communities from Pennsylvania, USA, analyzing microbe dynamics in response to fracking - TARM_MetaG_T2_14 (version 2) | ecosystem: Environmental > Aquatic >...
AGATAAAGAAGTTGGAAGTTAGGAGTTAGGATAACCACAAGCTTCCAGCTTGTGACTACGAATCCGCGTCCTGCCGCTCTTTGGCGACGTTGACGACGAGCGCCCGGCCGGCGACTTCCTGGCCGTCGAGCTGGCGGATGGCTTCCTCGCCGGCGGCCTCGTCGGCCATGGTGACGAACCCGAAACCGCGGGGGCGGCCGCCGCCGGGGCGGGTCACGATGAGGGCGTCGTCGACCGCACCGATCGGGCCGAAGATCTCGCGGAGATCGTCGGCGGTGGCGTCGAAAGAGAGATTACCTACGTAGAGTCGAACGGACATGGGGGAATCGAGAATTGAGAATTAGGAATTAGGAATTGAGAATTAGGAACTGAGGTTAGAAGAAGTGCATCATTGGCACGGCTGTCCACCTTTTATTCGTATTCGGATTTGCCAATGCCCCGCAACGGGGCTTGCCTGTGTGGACCCAACTTCCCAAACCCGTGAGCGAAACAACCGACCAACCGAAAAAGAACACCATCCTGCGGGTCTCCGCCTACCTGTTCCGCTACAAGGGGCTCTTCTGGCTGACGATCGGCCTGGCCGCCGGCATGACGGCGATGGAGATCGCCGTGCCCCTGGCGATCGAGCGCATCCTGGAAAACATCGAGAACGCCGGCGCGGTGCGCGGCCTGCTCTGGGGCGTCGCGATCATCGCGGGGCTCTACCTCGGCAGCGAGCTGTTCAACAGCCTGCGCATCCGCGTGAACAACACCCTGGAGCAGCGCGTGCTCCTGGAGATGCGGCGCGACCTGCACTCGAAGCTGCTCCGCCTGCCGGTCTCGTTTTACGACCAGCGCAAGAGCGGGGAGATCTCCTCCCGCGTGATCGAGGACGTGGCGGCGGTGGAGCGCGCCCTGCTCGACGGCACCGAGCAAGGCACGGGGGCGATCCTCAAGATCGTCGGCATCACCACCTTCCTCTTCATCCTCCAGCCCTTCCTCGCCTGGTTCGTCTTCCTCCCGGTGCCGATCCTGCTGCTGGCCGGCATCCTCTACTCGAAACGCTCCCGCAAGGTCTGGAAGGGCGTGCGCGAGAGCGCGGCGGATCTGAACAGCCTGCTGGTGGAGGACATCCAGGGCAACCGCCTGATCCAGACCTTCGGCCTGCAAGACCGCGAGTCCGCCCGCTTCGAGGACAAGGCGGAAAATCTGCGCGGCAAAACCCTGCACGCCATGTACCGCTGGGCGCTCTACAGCCCGGCCACCACCTTCGTGACGAAGCTGGGCTTCCTCAGCATCGTCGGCGTGGGCGGCTACCTGGTGCTCCAGGAATCGGCCGGTTTCGGCATGCCGCAGCTGCTCACCTTCTTCCTCCTCGCCAACATGCTCTACCAGCCCATTTCGCAGCTGCACGGGCTGAACCACCTGATCGCGGCCGGCCGCGCCTCGGGCGAGCGCGTCTTCGAGGTGCTCGACGCGCAGGTCGAGGTGGCCGAACCCGCCGAGCCGGTGCCGCTCCCCCCCGGGCCGATCCAGGTCGCCTTCGAGAATGTGCGCTTCGAGTACCCCGGCCGCCCGGCGGTGCTGGAGGATTTCGAGCTCACCCTCGAGGCCAACCAGGTGACGGCGCTCGTCGGCCACACCGGCGCGGGCAAATCGACCGTGGCCAACCTCGCCATGCGCACCTACGACGTGAGCGGAGGCACGGTGAAACTCTCCGGCGTGGACATCCGCCGGCTCGGCCTCGGCGAATTGCACGACAAGGTCGGCCATGTGGCGCAAGACCCCTTCCTCTTCGAGGGGACGGTGCGCGACAACCTCATGCTGGCCAAGGCCGACGCCACCGGGGCGGAGATCAGGCGCGCGCTGGAACAGGCCTGCGCCTGGGAATTCGTGGAAGCCCTGCCCGAGCAGCTCGACACCAACATCGGCGAGAAAGGCATCCGCCTGAGCCAGGGCGAGAAACAGCGCCTGACCATCGCCCGCGTGCTCCTGAAGAACCCGCCCTTCGTCATCCTCGACGAGGCCACGGCCAGCGTGGACACGATCACCGAGCGCAAGATCCAAGAGGCGCTCGACCGGTTGGTGGAAGAGCGCACCGTGCTGGTGATCGCGCACCGCCTCTCCACCGTGCGCCGGGCGGACAAGATCGTCGTGATGGAGCAGGGCCGCATCATCGAGTCCGGCTCGCACGAAGACTTGATCGGGCAAGGCGGCCACTACGCCGACCTCTGGGCGCACCAGAGCGACCTGATCCCGGAATATTCTTAAGCGATTCTTAGCCTTGACGGGAATTTTCGGGACGGGCTTAATGACCGTTCCACAGAGTTCACACGGATTTTGCAAAATTGGATTATATCTTGCTAATGTCTTAAGTCACTCTTTTCTACCCGCAGATATCGATGAGCACACCAGAGACCAGCGACAGCAATGAGACCGTGAAAAAGGAACTCATCGTCCAAAACAAGATGGGCATCCACGCCCGTCCCGCCGCCATGATCGTACGTATCGCCAACACCTACAGTGGCGAAGTGTGGGTGGAAAAAGACGGCGAGCAGGTGAACGGCAAGAGCATCATGGGGCTCATGATGCTGGCCGCCGGCAAGGGCTCTAAACTCGTCTTCCGCGCCGAAGGCTGCCCGAAAGACGGCGGCCGCATGCTCGGCGAGCTCAACGATCTCTTCGACCGCCGCTTCGAGGAGGCGTAAGGCGGGTTCGGAGGGCGGACACTCCTGTCCGCCGTAAACGATGGCGGTGCCCCGGAGGGCGGACACTCCCGTCCGCCGTGAACGATGGCGGTGCTCAGGAGGGCGGACACTCCTGTCCGCCGTGAACGATGGCGGTGCTCAGGAGTGAGCACCCTCCGGGGGCGGACACTCCCGTCCGCCGTGAACGATGGCGGTGCTCAGGAGTGAGCACCCTCCGGGGGCGGACACTCCCGTCCGCCGTGAATCGTGGCGGTGCTCAGGAGTGAGCACCCTCCGTTCCGCCTATAGCTCTACGGAATGAAAAAAGCCGCCCGGTTACCCGGGCGGCTTGAAAGTGTTTGTTGGAATCCGGTTGGATTCCGGTCGCTCCGGTCGCTCTAGTAGCTGTCGCGACCCCCACGGCCGCCACGGTCGCGGTCGTAACCGCCGCGTCCGCCGCGATCGCCGCCGCGTCCGCCGCCACCGCCGCCGCGGTTGAATCCGCCGCGACCACCGCCGCCGCCACCGCCGCCGCCTTGGGGGCGTTCTTCGCGGGGACGTGCTTCGTTGATCGTCAGGGCGCGCCCGGCGAGTTCCACACCGTTGAGCGCCTCGATGGCTGCGTTCATTTCTTCGGGGGTTTCCATCGACACGAAAGCGAAGCCGCGGGGGCGGCCGGACTCACGGTCTTTGACGATGAAAACGTCGGTTACGGTGCCGTGCGCTTCGAAAAGCTCGCGGATATCGCCATCAGTGGCGTCGTAGGACAGATTGCCTACATACATCTTTGTATTCATTGATTTACCTTTATCGTTGGGCTATCCCACTTGCTTCTTTGCTTTGAGTTCCGCAGGAGTGCGGATTCCACCTGTCTGAATACATTGCTTTATCCAACTGAGGCGACCCATGCTCTGAATCTTAACATGTGTTATAGTCATGTGGCTTATCGACTGTTTTCCGGCAAATAGCAAGCCGCAACTTGATCACCCGTGATGATACTTCGATCCGGTCTGGATGGAAACGGCGCGGTAGAGCTGCTCGCAGAGGAGCATGCGGGCGATCTCGTGCGTGAAGGTGAAGGGCGAGAGCGAGAGCAGGACGTCGGCGCGCTGTTTGACGGCGTCGCTCAGCCCGTAGGCGCCGCCGATGATGAATACGGCGGGGCGGCCCCGGAGGGCTTGGAGCTCGTCGGCCAGCTGCTGCGAGCTGCGGGTGCCGCCCTCCTCCGCCATGGCGTAGATGCGGGCGTCGCCGCGCTTGGCCAGTGCGGCGAGGATGCGCTCGCCCTCGCTCGCCACGTCGCCGTCCTTCAGCTCGACGAGTTCGAAGTTGCCCTGCCGCTTGAGGCGCTTGCCGAAATCGTCGCAGAGCGCCGCGAGCGGGCGGTTCTTCATTTTGCCGACGGCGATGAGGGTGTGGCGGAACATTTGGATGAGAATTTAGAAAGAAGAAAGAAGAAATCCTCGACTGACAACGCATTAGCCTATGCCCGCCAATTTCTTCTCTCCTATTTCTTAATTCTTAATTCTTAATTCCACGACGACCGGGCGGTGGTCGCTGACGTAGCTGCGGAGGACTTCGCAGGAGCGGACTTGGTAGCCGGGGGGCACGAAGACGAAGTCGAGCCCGTGGACGGGCAGGAGCGAGGGGAAGGTGCGGCTGCCCCGCCCCTGGGGGAGGAGTCGGTAGGCGCACTGATCCTCCAGGTAGCGGAAGAGGTGGCGCACGGCGTCGCCCCGGCGGCCGGAGCGGCTGTTGAAATCGCCGCAGACGACGGGCGAGAGGTGGGGCGTGCCCTCCGCGGTGTATTTTTTGTCGTCGAGGAATCGGATGAGGCGCTCGACCTGCTCGATGCGGCGCAGGCGCGAGCGGAAGTCGAGGTGGAGGTTGACCACGGGCAGGATGCCGTGGGGCGTCTCCAGTTCGGCGCAGACGAAGCCTTTCTCCCCCAGCGAGGCCTGGCCGAAGGCTTCGTGCTCGGCGTGCCGGATGGGGAATCTGGTCAGGAGCCCGTTGCCGTAGGCCAGGGGCAGCTTGCCCGATCTGCGGTTGTGCACGCCGAGGTAGGCGTGGGCGTAGCCGGCCTGTTCCTGCAGGACGTCGAGCAGGTGGATGCGCCGGTTCCAGTGCGAGTCCTCGTCGACCTCCTGCAGGGCGACGATGTCCGCGTCGACCTTGCGGAGCAGGTGCGCGACGCGCCGGAGGCTCCGCTCGATCCCGCGCACCGAGTGGAAGCCCTGGTAGGCGGACAGACCGCGCCCGTGCGCGATGTTCAGCGTGAGGATGCGGAGGATCTGCGACATGTGTACCACACGGGGCGCGAGCGAGCTCGCACGCCACTCTTAAGACTCGTCGGCGTCCTTGACCGACTTCGCGTAGAGCGAAACCGACTTGAAGAGGCTGTCGGCGAAGGAAGCGATGGTGACGAGGATCCGCTGGAGTTCGACGTCTGAGAAGACGATCGCCTCGCCCTCTTTGAAGACTTTGCGCTCATCGACGAGTTTGCCTTGCGCTTTGCCGGCTTCGGCTTCGCGTTCGAGGATTTTGACGGTCTTCAGATCCAGCGCGAGCTCGCCGTGCTCGTCCACCTGCGGCTCTTTCACGATGCCGCCCTGCTGCATGAGCGCCTGGAGGATGAACCCGATCGAGACGATGGAATCCTCCAGCTCGCACATGATGCCGTAGTCCTGCTCCAGACGGTTGAACTTCTCGTCGAGCGGTGCGGGGACGAAGGCTTTCTGCGACTCCCGGGCCTGCGCCTGCGCTTCGGGGCTGACCTTGGCCTTGGCCTTGGTGGCCTTGACCAGGGCGAGGAAGAAGTGGGCGTTGTTCATCCCGGTGACGGCCAGATTCATACAGTCGCCGATCACCTGGCGCACGAGGAGGTCACGCGCGTAGGCCTGCATCTGCTCGAAATTCTGGTGGCGGGGGGCGGCCGGCATGACCTTGGGCGCGTTGACGCGGGCCTTGTAGGCCGCTTCCCGCACGCCCTCGCGGGCGGCCAGGTTGAAGGCGAGCATATCGAAATGGCGCTGCAGGCCGGCCATGAACTGCTGGGCGATCTGTTGCAGGTTGACCTGCTGCGGCTGGCCGGGATTCGGTTGTGGATTGTCGGACATGATGCGATCCAATGAAGGCGGTATTCCGCCGGGGGACAACCCTGGAATGCAGGGCTCTTTCATCTGGCGGTTTTTGTTGGAGTTCGGCATTTATGCCGCCCCACCGAGTGCTGAAAACTGCCTGAACAGCCGTCGCTCTCCGGGCTATGGCCGTCCAGAGGCAGGACTCCAACAGGGAGTTCGCTCCACCCGAAGCCAGATGAAAGAGCCCTGCCCTGGAATGCCGAAGACGGCCGATTTCGATTGTTGTCTAACGACACAGTCCTAAATTATCAAGCGTGATCGAATTTCTGATGCAATACGTGGTCGACCCCGTAATTGATTTACTGGGAGGCAGCCTCGTCATCGTTCTGACCAACCTGACGACGGTGCTCGGCTTCGTGCTCGCGCTCCTCATCATCCGGCGCGTGTTCGCGGAGAAGCGCAACCCGAGCAACTTTTTCGCATGGTTCCTGCTGGTCGTCTTCGTGCCCGTCCTCGGTGTGCCGCTCTACTTCATGTTCGGAGGGCGCAAGAGCCGGAAGATGGCGCGGATCAAGCGCGAGATTAGCCGTCATGCGCTCGACCTTTCCCAAAAAGAGGAGACGCCCGACCCTTACAGCGAAGACATCCTCGCCCTCGAAACGGTCAACCGGGCAAGCAAGGGCAACCACTTCGAGCTGTTATCCGACGGCGTCGCCACTTACGAACGCCTCTGCCATGAAATCGAGAGCGCCGAGCACACCATCCACATCGCCACCTACATCCTGGGCAAGGACGCGACGGGGCAAAAGGTCGTCGATCTGCTGACGCAGCGCGCCGGGGAGGGCATCACCATCCGCTTGCTCCTCGACTCACTCGGCAGTTGGAACAAGACGCGGGCGGCGCGGATCAAGATCCGCAAAGCCGGCGGGCAAGTCGCCATGTTCATGCCCGTGCTCCCCATCCAGGCGCAGACCTCTTCCAATCTGCGCAACCACCGCAAGATCGCCATCTTCGACAACTTCCGCGCGATCACCGGCGGTCAGAACATCGACCGGCGTTTCATGGGCGCAGAAGACAGCCCGGAGCTTTTCACCGACTTCAGCATCGTCACGCAGGGGCCGGCCGTGGCCGAACTGACCCGCACTTTCCTCGGCGACTGGGCCTTCGCGGCCAAAGAAACCCCCGCCGAGCACGTCGACCTGCTGCGTTACATTCCCGAAGAGGCCGGCGACAGCACGATCGAAGTCATCGCCAGCGGCCCCGACGTGCCGAACGACCCCCTCTGGGAGCAGATCGTGCGCATCATCCAGGAGTTCAAGCAGAGCCTGACCATCGTCACCCCCTACTTCATCCCCGACGAGGTCATCCTGCGCTCGCTCATCGTCAAAGCACACACCGGCCGGCGTATCCGGCTCATTCTCCCGCTCCGCTCCAACCAGAGCCTCGCCGACATCGCGCGCCACAGCTACCTCGCGGAACTGGAAGCGGCCGGCGTGGAGATCCTCTTCTACACGCCGCGCATGCTGCACGGGAAGCTGATCCTCGCCGACGACAAAGTCGGGCTGGTCGGCTCCGCCAATATCGACATGCGCTCGCTCTTCGTCAACTTCGAGATCGCCGTGCTCCACTACAGCCCGGCGGACATCGCCGGACTCACGGAATGGTGCGAGCGGATCAAGCAGGACTGCGTCGATTACGCCACCGCGATCCAAAACGAAGGCCTGATGCCCTCCAAGCTCAAGCAGGACATCGTCCGCCTGCTCGTCCCGCTGTTATGACATTCTTCGCCGATTACAGCGAAGCGATCCTCTGGATCGCCGGGGTCAGCTTGACGGCCTTCTTCGTCTCCATTCTGGCCCTGCCCCTGGTCATCATCCGCCTGCCGGGCGATTTCTTCGTGCGCGCGCCGCCCATCGCCAGGCGACTTTCGCCGCTGCGCCTCTGTCTCAAACTTTTGAAAAACGCCCTCGGCCTCATCTTCTTCGTCGCCGGTTCCATCATGCTCTTCATCCCCGGCCAAGGCATCCTCACGATGCTCTTCGGGATCAGCCTGACGGACTTCCCGGGCAAACGGCGGCTGGAAGCGAAGATAGTCCGCCTGCCGCGCGTGCACCGCAGCCTAAACTGGTTGCGCAAAAAAGCCGAACGCCCTCCGTTTATTCTACCGAAAAACTGAAAAACCGGTTAGACGCAGCCCGGTTTTCGCGTATGCTTTGGCATTATGAATGATCACGTATACAAGAAAATCGAACTCGTCGGCTCCTCGAAGGAATCCATCGAAGCGGCGACCCGGAACGCGGTGGCCAAGGCCTCCGAAAGCGTCCGCAACATGCGCTGGCTGGAAGTCGGCGAAATCCGCGGCCATATCGTCGACGGCAAGGTCGACCACTGGCAAGTCGGCGTGAAGATCGGCTTCACGCTGGAAGACGGCGATTCCCCCGAGACTCTGGAAGAGAAGTAAGCTTAGCGCCGTGGCGTGTCCGCTCGCGGACGCCCTTCGCCTGTCTAATCACCCGCCCACCCGCCAGACACCGGCGCTCGCAAGCGGGCACGCCACCCTTTGGCGCCCCGTGGCGCGTCCGCTCGCGGACGCCCCCTCCGCCCGCCTAACAAGCGAAACAGCTTGCAGGCGTTGACTCGCTCGACCTTGTTATCGTCTATGCTTCCTCCACGCACATCCTGGCTCCTGTCGATTTGCGCCGCCTCGTTATTCAGCGGCTGCGGCGACCGCCAGAGCAACGTCGAGCGGGGCAACGCCGCGCAGGAACTCTACATCGGCATCGGCACCGAACCGGAGGGACTCGACCCGCACCTCGTCACGGGCGTGACGGAGCACTACGTGCTGCTCTCGCTCCTCGAAGGGCTCACCACCGTCCACCCCGAGACACTCGCCATCGAACCCGGCGCGGCCGAGAGTTGGGAGATTTCCGAAGACGGGCTCCGCTACACCTTCCACCTCGACCCCGACGCCCGTTGGTCGAACGGCGACCCCGTGACCTCCGGGGACTTCATGTTCTCCTTCGAGCGCATCCTCACCCCCGCGCTCGGCGCACCCTACGCCTACATGCTCTACAGCGTCAAAAACGCGGAGGCCTTCAACAAAGGCGAGCTCCACGACTTCGCCGAAGTCGGCGTAAAAGCCCCCGACCCGCGCACCCTGACCTTCGAGCTGGAAGCGCCCACCCCCTACTTCCTCAGCCTGAGCACCCACTACACCTGGTGGCCCGTGCACCCGCCCACCGTGCTCGCCCACGGCGGCATGACCGACCGCATCTCCAAATGGACGAAACCGGGCCACTTCGTCGGCAACGGCCCCTTCGCCCTCAAGACCTGGAGGCTCAACCACTCCATCGAGGTCGAGAAAAACCCCTACTACCACGCCGCCGACAGCGTGCGGCTCAACGGCATCCACTTCCTCCCCATCGCGATCGACGCGGAGGAGCGCGCCTTCCGCGCCGACCAGCTCCACATCACCAGCACCGTGCCGATCCCCCGCATCGACTGGTACCGCAAAAACGCGCCCGGCGCGATGCGCTTCGACACCTACCTCGGCGTCTACTACTACCTGATCAACACCGAGCGCGAGGCGCTCAAAGACCCCCGGGTGCGCAAAGCGCTCGCCTACTCCATCGACCGCGGGGCGCTCACCGAGCACGTGCTCAAGGCCGGGCAACAACCGGCGCACCACTTCACCCCGCCCAACACGGGCGGCTACACCGCCGAGGTGCGGCTCCCCTACGACCCCGAACTCGCCCGCGAACTGCTGGCCGAGGCCGGCTACCCCGGCGGCGAAGGCTTCCCCGAGTTTGAGCTGCTCTTCAACACCAGCGAGTCGCACCGCACCGTCGCCGTGGCCATACAGCAGATGTGGAAAGAAGAGCTCGGCATCGACGTCGGCCTCTACAACCAGGAGTGGAAGGTTTACCTCGCCACCCGCAAGGCGCGCGATTTCGACATCGCGCGCGCCGCCTGGATCGGCGACTACGCCGATCCCAACACCTTCCTCAGCCTCATGACCGGGGACAACGGCAACAACCACAGCAACTGGGGCGACCCGGACTTCGACGCCCTCATCGCTCAGGCCGCCGCCGAGCAGAACCCGGAAGCCCGCTTCGCCCTCTTCCAGAAGGCCGAAGCCATCCTCATCGACGAGATGCCCGTCCTCCCGATTTATTTCTACGTGCGCAGCACCCTGATCGACGCGTCCGTGCGCGGCTGGCATCCCAATATCCTCGATTACCACCCCTATCAAGACGTCTGGCTGGACGCCCCATGAAAACACATTTGAGATCGAAAATTTGAGATTTGAGATCGAAAGCTGATCCTCGACGACTTTGAAGGCAGGACTCCAACAGGGAGTTCGCCCCACCCGAAGCCAGATGAAAGAAGCCGCCGAATCCCAGGGCTCTTTCATCTGGCGGTTTTTGTTGGAGTTCGGCATTTATGCCGCCCCACCGAGTGCCAAAAACTGCCTGAAGGCAGGACTCCAACAGGGATTTCGCTCCACCCGAAGCCAGATGA
>Ga0194138_10001792_pt1 | contig 10270 bp, 10 predicted proteins | sample TARM_MetaG_T2_14_FD_134022 | JGI IMG/M metagenome (GOLD analysis project Ga0194138, IMG submission 134022) | Freshwater microbial communities from Pennsylvania, USA, analyzing microbe dynamics in response to fracking - TARM_MetaG_T2_14 (version 2) | ecosystem: Environmental > Aquatic >...
CAATGATGGCCTCGTTATTCGGATTGCTACGGCCAGCCGGCGGAACAATATCCAGAACCCCGACGGCTTTCCGGCTTATTCGGGTTCCGTCCGGTAGGTGGGTTTTGGTCTCCGGAAGGCTCGAGCCGGCGTTGTCCAGAGTGTGAGACAGCCAGTCAGAAGATTGTCCGAAAAGATCGGTGATGGCGGGCATATGGACTCCCCGAAAAGGCTATGAGGGTGGCTGGCCGGGAAGGCTCCGGCCAGCCGCCCAGGCCCTAAAGTCTGAATCAGGAGCTAACCGGCTTCTGATGCTTCAGCAAGTGGTTTTCGAGTTTGCGGAAGGCAAACACCAGGGTAAAGGTCAGCACCATGTAACACAGAGCGACAAAGATGAAGGCATCAAAGGGCGCGTAAAACCGCGAATAGATGTTCCGTGCCGCCCCGGTAAGATCCACGATGGTCACCACGCTGGCAATGGCGCTGGAGTGCAGCATGAAAATCACCTCATTGGAGTACGCCTGAACCGCCCGCCGCGCGGCACTCGGAAGTACAATGCGGCGCATCCGCATGGCCCAGTTCATGCCATAGGCCTTGGCGGCCTCAATCTCGCCGTGGGGCGTTGATACAATCGCGCCGCGGATGATTTCAGTGGTGTAGGCGGCGGTATTCAGGGTGAACGCCAGCAGGGCCGGGTAAAAGGGCTCCCGGAAAATTTCCCACCAGAAAGTATCCTGGATGCCGGGAATCTGGGCAATGCCGTAGTAGATAATGTAGAGCTGAATCAGCAGCGGGGTGCCACGGAACAGGTAGGTGTAAATCCACACCGGCCCGGAAACAAACGGGTTCTTTACGGTGCGGAGAATGGCCAGCGGCACCGCGCAGATCAGGCCGATCACCAGTGACAGGAACACCAGTTGTACTGTGTTCACCAGCCCCTGCCAGTACTCCATGAGCGTCATGGGGGTGAAGATTTCGTTCTGGTTCAGCCACTGGATGATAAAGTCGGGGATAAATTCCGGCATGCCTTATCCTCCCTGAACCACGCCGACATTGGCGCGCTTGTCGAGCCACTTGATAAACAGCTCGGAAATGGCCGTCAGCGACAGGTACACGAACGCCACGGGGATAAAGAAATGGAACGGCATGCGTTCGGCCTTGGCCGCCTCTTCGGCCACCCGGACCATGTCCGTCAGGCCGATGATCGAAACCAGGGCTGTGGTCTTGAGCAGCACCTGCCAGTTATTGCCGATACCCGGCAGGGCATGGCGCATCATCTGGGGAATCATGATGCGCCGGAAGGTATGCAGGCGAGTGAATCCGTAGGCCCGCGCCGCTTCAATCTGGCCGGATTCCACCGCGAGGAAGGCTCCCCGGAAGGTTTCCGTCATGTAGGCGCCGAAGATCAGCCCGATGGTGATAACACCGGAGATGAAAGGATCGAACTGAAAGAAAAAGTCGATTTCGTACTGCGCCCAGAGATAATCCGAGATCATGTTCACCACAACCTGTCCGCCATAGTAGAACAGCATCATCATCACCAGGTCAGGGACGCCCCGGATCAGTGTGGTGTAGGTGGTGGCAATACCAACGGCAAGGCGGTTGCCGGATAGCTTGGCGGAGGCGCCTATCAGGCCGAGGGTCAGGGCAAGGGTCAGGGAAAGGAGCGCCAGTTCGATGGTGACCACCGCTCCGTCCAGCAGTTCCGGTCCATAGCCTTTCAGATCAATCATGGGAATGTCCGGTAATCGAGAGTCCGGTAATCAGGGGCGACCCCGCAGGGCCACCCCAAGCAGGTCTTTACATCTTGATGTCGTAGTTGAAGTACTTCTTCATGATCTCGTCGTAGGTGCCGTCTTCCTTGAGCGTTGCCAGAGCGGCATTGACGTCTTCAGCCAGATCGGTGTCACGCTTGCGCATGGCAACGCCTACGCCCTGACCGAGCTTGACGGGCTCGCCAACTTCCTTGAAGCCTTCCTTGCTGAGAATGGTCTGCTCACCGACCGGGTAGTCAACAAAGACCACGTCCAGGCGCTCGCCCTCAAGATCCAGCACCATGTCATCCGCTGTGGTGTAACGCTTGATGGTTACAATGCCACCCATGTTTTCGGTGACGTAGGTGTCCATGGTGGTGCCGCGCTGAACGCCAACCACTTTACCTTCCATGGCCGCCATGTCGGTCACATCGGTGCTGAAGTCTTCACGGGCGAACCAGCCACCGGGGGTGTTGTAGTACGGCTCGGAGAACAGGACCCGCTCGGCGCGCTCTTCGGTGATGGACATGGAAGACATGATCAGATCGAATTTGCGGGCCAGCAGGCCCGGGATCATACCGTCCCATGCCTGGATCACGAATTCGCAGTTGGCGTTCATTTCTTCACACATGGCTTCGGCCAGCTCGACTTCAAAGCCGGTCAGTTCGCCGTTTTCGTCCTTGTACTCAAACGGTTCGTAGGGCACGTCGAAGGCGATACGCAGATTACGTTCCTGGGCGCTTGCGCCGCCGGCGATCAGGGCCAGGGCACAGCTTGCTGCAACAATCAGTTTGTTCATGTGTCACTTCTCCCGTGGTTTGCCTTGTGGGCTTTATTTTTCGTGGATATCTGCCTATCCAACGTTTTCTTGTCTGCACCGGTTCAAGATAGCACCGAGTGTCAGAAGTTGGGAGCCAGGAACTGCTTCATGCGTTCCGAATCGGGGTTGTCGAACACCTTGTCCGGCGTGCCCTGCTCCTCGATCACGCCCTGATGCAAAAACAGGACCTGACTGGACACATCCCTCGCAAACGCCATCTCATGGGTAACCACGATCATGGTGCGGCCTTCCTCGGCCAGGCTCTGCATAACCTTGAGCACTTCACCCACCAGCTCGGGATCCAGAGCCGACGTGGGCTCATCAAACAGCATCACTTCCGGTTCCATGGCCAGCGCCCGGGCAATGGCCGCCCGCTGCTGCTGACCACCCGACATCTGGGCCGGGTAGTAGTCTTTGCGTTCATAAATACCGACCTTGTTCAGGTAGGCTTCGGCACGCTCGATGGCTTCTTTCTTGGGCACTTTGAGCACATGAACGGGAGCTTCAATGATGTTCTCGAGCACGGTCATGTGAGACCACAGGTTAAAGCTCTGGAACACCATGGAAAGTTTCGCCCGGATCAGCTCTACCTGTTTGTTGTCGGCAGGAATGCGCACGCCCTTGCGGTTGGTGGTGAACCGGATCGGATCGCCGTGCACAATAATGTCGCCCGAGGTGGGCGTTTCCAGCAGATTAATGCAGCGCAGGAAGGTGCTTTTACCGGAGCCGGAACTGCCGATGAGGGAAACCACATCGCCTTTGCGGGTCTCCAGTGAAATACCCTTGAGCACCTGATGCTGATCAAAGGTCTTGTGAATGTCCCTGCAGATCAAAGGCGCTTGGTCCGCCATGGGTGACTCCTGGGGGTAAAATTCAAAGGCGCATGTTTTACGGACTGTCGATGCGGAAATCAATACCTGCAGGCGGCTGTTTTACCGCATGTCAGTGCCGTTCGCTGCATATCATTGTGGGCGAATGGGTGCTTAATACAAGCTTTTTGCCACCCTCAGGTTGCGGCCTGTGGGTATTGGGTTCCGGCCTCTGCGCCGACGGGCAAACGGATTAACGTACTGCCGTCCTTTTCCATCTCACGCATGGCTTCACTGACGAACCGCACATGAGCCGTGGCAGCTTTCTGGGCGGCGGCGGCCTTGCCGGATATCACGGCTTCATAAAGCTGCCGGTGCTGGCGGACAATTTTCTTGCGCATCTCTTCCCTGGGATTCAGGTTGGCAACGGACGCCTGAACGGTCAACAGCATCATGTTTTTCAGGCCGCTGAGTACGTGCACCAGGATCGGGTTGTGCGAGGCCTCCACGATGGCGAGATGGAAACCGTGATCGGGGCGGGCGTTGCTGAGTGGGTCGGTATCCTCCAGGGCGCGGAACGCCTTGGTAATCCGGTGCCGGTCCAGCCGGGTTGCCCGCTGGGCCGCCAGGCAGGCTGCCTGCCCCTCCAGTTGCTCCCTCACTTCCAGCAGATCATAGAGGGTGCGGGGGTGCCCCTCGAAAAGATGCATCAGGGGGCTTTGCTCGTTCAGATCGCTGGCGCCGGGAACCATGCTCGCCACAAATGAGCCTTTGCCATGCCGGGTTTCGATGACCCCGCGCCCCTGAAGCTCATGCAGCGCTTCGCGAATGACTGCCCGTGAAACACCAAGCCGCGCGGCCAACTGCCGTTCAGAGGGTATTTTCTGCTCCGGGGCGAGTCCGCCATCAAGGATAAGGCGTTCCAGCCGGTACGAAATTTCCTGGGAGATTGCCATTTGGGTGCCTGTTTATGCTCTGTGGTCTGACCAGTCATTGGTTTTGATCGTTGTTGGTGAGTTAGCCAACCGATACGCATCCGAGCCCGTTAAATATGGCCGATTGGGAGTATTTCGTCCATTTTTAATACCTCAAAAACTGGTCTGACCAGTGGCCTTGGAGCTGGACTAAAACCGGTTTGGCTACGAATATCAGTCTAATGTCGGCCTGTGCCGGCGTTGCCTTGACGCTGATAACAACAATGCCAACGGAGACGTTTCGATGAATTCGAAGAATAACATCCGAGATAAATACGACACTGGCGAGGCCGCCCCTCGCAGAAGTTTCCTCAAGACTGTCGCGGTAGGCGCAGCCTTCGCCGGCGCGATGCTGATGGGGGCCGGCCAGGCCCAGGCAGCGACCACCTGGAAGATCCAGTCTGTATGGGATGCGGGCACGGTGGGCTATGACCTGTTCGAAGAATGGGCCAACAGCATGAAGGAGAAATCCAACGGTGAGCTGATCATCAAACCTTACCCGGCGAAATCGGTTGCTGCTGACAATAACGGTCTGTTCGAAGCGGTACGGAACGGTGTTCTGCAGGGGATGAACCCGTTCACCCTCTACTGGTCCGGCAAAATTCCCGCGACGGTTTTCCTGTCTTCCTACCCGGCCGGTCCGGATCAGCCCCATCAGTGGGACATCCTGTTCTATTCCATGGGCATGCTGGAAAAGACCCGTGAAATCTACAAGAAATACGGCCTGTTCTATGTTGGCCCGATTCAGCACGACGCCAACATCATCCACTCCAAGGAACCGGTTAACAGCCTGGATGACCTGGAAGGCATGAAGATGCGGGTGCCGGGTGGCATGGTGGCCGAGGTATTCCAGCAGTTTGGTGTTTCAACGGTAAGCCTGCCGGGCTCGGATATTTTCCCGGCTCTGGAGAAGGGCACCATCGATGCGGCTGACTATGTTGGCCCTGCGGTGAACTATGAGCTTGGTTTCTCCCAGGTTACCGACTACATCATGTTCGGACCTCCTGGTGTGATGTCTGTCTACCAGCCGGTGGACCTGATGGATCTGACTGTGAACCTGCGGGCCTGGAATGCGCTGGACCCGGAGCTTCAGAAACTGGTTGAGAATGAAGTTCGCAACTACTCGCAAAAGCACTATCTGACCATTCAGAAGCGCAACATCGCAGCGATGAAGAAATTCGTGGCAGATGGCGACACGGTGACACGTCTTAGCCAGGACGACCTTGAGAAGTTCCGCAGGGCGGCGATTCCGATCTGGTTCAACTGGGCGAGCAAAGACGAAGATGCCAAGGCGATTCTGGATATCCAGCTCGAGTATATGATGAACCCGACCATGGGCTACATCACCGAGGACGATCTCAAAGGCATCGAAGGCATGTAAGCCTGAAAAACCATAACAAAACTGATCACGGGGAAGGGCAGGGAGTGCAGCAAGTGGGCGCTCCTCCTTCCCCGCTCTGTGATTAAGGTGATAACAAAATGTCTGATCTGAGTGCGTTCGGCTTTGTGATGCCGCACTGGTTCTACTGGGGCTGGCTCGCAGTGATGCCGCTGATCATGATGGCGCTGGATCGCTGGTATACCAAGCGGGGCGTCAAAGCTGTCGACAAGAATGCTGCGGCCAACGAGAAGCTCCAGCAAATCGAAGACGAAATCCAACAGAAAATTGATTACAGCGAGGTGAGTAACTGGTTCACCGAGGCCGTGGACTGGATCAGCGAGAAATCCGGTGTATTTATTTCTTTCTGGACAGTAAATGCCGTGGTCTTCTACTTTTTCGAAGTGGTCATGCGCTACGCATTCAACCAGCCCACCATCTGGGTTCATGAGGCCAGTTTCCTGCTGTTTGGCATGCAGTACCTCCTGGCCGGCGCGTTTGCATTGCTCCATGGCGCCCACGTGCGGGTCGACGTGGTCTATAACTTCCTGCCGGTGCGAGGCCGGGTGGGCATGGATATCTTCACGTCCGTGTTCTTCTTCATGTTCGCGATCGCGCTAATGATTACCTCCTGGACCTTCTTCCAGAATTCCTACTCCATGGACGAACGAACCGTTGAGACCTGGGGTATCCAGTACTGGCCAGTGAAAGGCGTGATGCTGCTGGGCTCCTTTCTGCTGTTCATGGCGGGCCTGTCCAAGCTGATCAAGGACATCGCACTTTTCATTAAACTTGGCCAGGGGCAACGCGCATGAGTTCAAATACCACGACCAACCAGAACCACAACCCCCTGATCGGAAAGCTCGGCACCTGGCTGATGATCATTGCCACCGTGGCCGTCGCCTTCGTAATGCTGGTGGAAGTCATCAACATCCTGTTTTACGACCCGTTCAGCGATGAAAAATTCCTGTTCAAGCTCGCAGGCTCCCTCTCCGAGGTGAAAATCGGACCGCTGACCTACATCATGTTCGGCTCCCTGGCTGTACTTCTGATGATGGGTTTGCCGCTGGCGTTCGTGACCGGCGGTCTGGGCGTGGCGTTCATCTATCTGGTGGGCGATTCGCTGATGCTGAACATCATTCCCAGCCGAATTTTCCCGATGATGACCAATTCGGACCTGGCGGCGATACCGCTGTTCATCTTCATGGCCTCCATGCTGGAGCGGGCCGGGTTGATCGAAGAGATGTTCAATGTGGTCTACAAGTGGATGGGCGGCCTTGGCGGCGGCCTGGCAATTGCCACCATCATTGCCTCGACCATTCTGGCGGCCATGGTGGGTGTTATCGGCGCCGCTGTTGTGACCATGGGTATTATCGCGCTCCCGGCGATGCTGAAACGGGGCTATGACCAGAAGATTGCCCTCGGTTCGATCATGGCGGGCGGTACCCTGGGCATTCTGATTCCCCCGTCAATCCTGGCCATCCTCTACGCAGTGGTGGCCCAGCAGTCGGTGGGCGAGCTGTATCTGGGGTCGGTTATTCCCGGCCTGATTCTGTCCAGTCTCTATGTGCTTTACGTAGGCTTCCGTTCCTGGCTGAACCCCAAGCTGGGGCCGCCGGTGCCGGAAGAAGAGCGAATCGGCTTCAAAGATAAAATGCTGCTGCTGAAAGATCTGATTGCGCCACTGGTTCTGGTGTTTCTGGTGCTGGGGCTGCTGTTCGGTGGCGTTGCCACGCCGGTTGAAGCGGCCGGTATCGGCTCTTTTGGCGCCATCCTGGTGGCGATGAAGCACAAGGTCTTTACCATAGCCACACTGCGGGATGCCTCAGTAACCACCGCCAAGGCATCAGCCATGGTGCTCTGGATCATGTTCGGTGCCTCGGTCTTTGTCGGGTTCTATATCCTGCAGGGCGGCCAGGACTTCATCACCGAGACCATTCTGGGCATTGGCCTGTCACCCTACGCGGTTCTGCTGCTGTTGATGGTGCTGCTGGTGGTCCTGGGTATGTTTCTTGACTGGGTTGGTATCCTGTTGCTGGCGGTGCCGATCTTTATTCCGATCGTCGAGGCACTGGAATTTCCGGGTCTGCTGGGCTTCCCTGCGGTTCCGGGTGAGGACGTGGTGCTGTGGTTCGGTGTGCTCTATCTGGTGAACATGCAGATGTCGTTCCTGAGCCCGCCGTTCGGATATGCGCTGTTTTACATTCGCGGTGTCTGCCCGCCGGATATCACCATGGGAACGATTTTCAAATCGTCCCTGGTCTTCCTGGCCATTCAGGCATTCGGGCTGTTCATCTGTGTACTGATACCGGGTGTTGTAACCTGGCTGCCCAATCTCGTCTATGGCTGAACACCAAAACTAAACGACAGGAGTAAATTGTTATGTTGACGATCAACCGGCTGGACCTGGCTGAGGCCCGAATCCTCATCGAAGGCGCCGCTGAAAAGGCGCGTGAGATCGGCGTGCCCATGTGCATTGCCATTGTCGATGAATCCGGCAATCTGGTCGCTTTCGAGCGCATGGATGGCGGCAAGATCACCAGTGTGACCATCGCCCAGGACAAAGCCTTCACTGCGGCGGCGGCCAAGAAAGCTACCCATGACTACAACAAGGTGAACGTGCCCGGCAGCCTGGCTTTCGGTATCCATACCGAAGTGGGCGGGCGCATCAGTTCTGTGGGTGGTGGTTTGCCGGTGATCGTCGACGGCGAAGTGGTGGGTGGTATCGGAATCAGTTCCGGTACCCCGCAGCAGGATATGGACTGTGCCCAGGCCGGACTGGATTATTTTGAAACCAAACGCGGTTGATGACTGTCACACTGACGTAATTCACACCCAGAGAATGCTATGACTACCAAGCCGAAAGTCAGCAAAGCCGAGCTGGCGGAGCAGTTTCGGGCCTTTATAGACCCGGACTACGTCATCACCGATGACGAAACCATGAAGCCCTACGAATGCGACGGCATGTCGATGTATTGCGAGATGCCCTTGCTGGTGGTGCTGCCGGAGACCGTTGAACAGGTGCAGCGGGTGATGCGCATCTGTAACGAGAACGCAGTGCCGGTCGTGGCCCGTGGTGCCGGAACCGGGCTCAGCGCCGGTGCCATGCCCAACAAGGAGGGCGTGGTGCTGTCGCTGGCCAAGTTCAACCGCATCGTCGAGATTGACCCGCTGGCACGAACGGCAAGGCTGCAGCCGGGGGTGCGCAACCTCGCCATCAGCGAGGAAGTGGCCCAGTATGGTCTTTACTACGGCCCGGACCCTTCCTCCCAGATCGCCTGCACCATCGGTGGCAATGTGGCGGAGAACTCCGGCGGCGTGCACTGCCTTAAATACGGTCTGACCGTTCACAACATCCTCAGCGTCGAAATGGTCACCGCCGAGGGTGACGTGGTAACCGTGGGCAGTGATGGCCTGGACAGCTGCGGCATGGACCTGCTGGCGCTGATGACCGGCTCGGAAGGTCTTTTGGGTGTGGTGACGGAAGTCAAAGTGAAACTGTTGCCAAAGCCGGAAGTGGCTCAGGTAGTCATGGCCGGGTTTGATGATGTGCAGAAGGGTGGAGACGCCGTGGGGGGGATTATTGCCCATGGCATTATTCCCGGCGGCCTGGAAATGATGGACGGCCACGCCATTGTTGCGGCGGATGACTTCGCCCAGGCCGGCTACCCACGGGACGCCAAGGCGTTGCTGCTGTGTGAGGTGGACGGTACCGAGGAGGAAGTCCACGAGCATATTGCCCAGGCCGAGGAAGTCTTCCGCAAGCTGGGCGCCACGTCGGTTCGTACCTCCCAGAGTGAAGAAGAGCGCGCGCTGTTGTGGAAAGGCCGTAAATCCGCTTTTCCAGCTGTCGGCCGGATTTCCCCGGATTATTACTGCATGGACGGCACCATTCCCCGCCGTGAGATCGCCTACGTTCTGACGGAAATGGAGAAAATGTCCGAGGAGTTCGGCTTGCGTGTCGCCAATGTGTTCCATGCCGGCGATGGCAACCTGCACCCGCTGATTCTGTTTGATGCCAACGTGCCCGGCGAGTTCGAGCGAACCGAGGCCTTTGGCTCACGCATTCTGGAAATGTGTGTGGAAGTGGGTGGCTGCATAACCGGAGAACACGGCGTTGGCGTTGAAAAAATTCGCCAGATGGCCGTTCAGTTCAACGATGAGGAACTCCAGCAGTTCCACGATGTGAAGGCCGCGTTTGATCCCGCCGGTATCCTGAACCCGGGCAAGGGCGTACCGGCCCTGCGGTTCTGCCAGGAATACCGCTCCCTTGAGCACAAACAACACACGCACGAGCATACGGAAGCCGCCCATGGCTGATATTTCCCAACAACTGAAGGAGCAGGTGCTCCAGGCCCGGGACAGCGGGCACAAACTGAATATTGTCGGCGGCGGCACCAAGGCGTTCATGGGCCGGGAAGCCGCCCCCGATGCCGGAACCCTCAACGTGGGCGAACACACCGGCATCGTGGATTACCACCCGGTGGAACTGGTGCTGACCGTCCGTGCCGGCACACCGCTGAGCGAGATCGAGGCCACACTGGCTGAGGAAGGTC
>Ga0194138_10001794_pt1 | contig 10268 bp, 6 predicted proteins | sample TARM_MetaG_T2_14_FD_134022 | JGI IMG/M metagenome (GOLD analysis project Ga0194138, IMG submission 134022) | Freshwater microbial communities from Pennsylvania, USA, analyzing microbe dynamics in response to fracking - TARM_MetaG_T2_14 (version 2) | ecosystem: Environmental > Aquatic >...
AAACCCGCATACGCCGTGACGCCTGCCGCAGCCGTCACACCAGGCACCACCTGAAACGTGATACCGGCCTGCGCCACCGCTTGCAGCTCTTCGCCGCCGCGGCCAAAAATGAAGGGATCGCCACCTTTCAGGCGCACTACCCGCTTCCCTTCCTGCGCCAGCTTCACCAATAGCTGATTAATCTCATCCTGCGGCAACGAATGCGTACTGGCGCGTTTTCCAACGCAGATACGTTCGGCATCGCGGCGCACCAAATCCAGTACGTCGGCGCTGACCAGATGGTCATACAGCACCACGTCCGCCTGCTGCATCACCTGCAATCCACGCAGCGTCAGCAGTCCGGCATCACCGGGGCCTGCGCCAACCAGTGCGACTTCGCCACGTGCTGCCGCGGGCTGCTGCTGTTCCTCTTGCTGATGCGCCAGCTGCTGTTGCAATTCATCCTCGGCCTGCGCCAGTTGCCCCGCGGACACCAGCGACGCAAAGCGTCCGACAAACAGCCGTTCCCAAAAACGACGGCGTGCCGGCATCGAATGCAGTCGGGTTTTAATTCTGTCGCGCCAGCTTCCGGCGATATCCGCCATCGTGCCCAAACTGGCGGGCAGTAATGATTCCAGCTTTTCACGCAGCAGACGCGCCAGCACCGGTGCCTGTCCACCCGAGGAAATGGCCACCACCAGCGGAGAGCGATCGACAATCGAGGGGAAAATAAACGAGCACTTCGGCTGATCGTCTACCACGTTCACCAATAAGTGGCGCTGATTCGCCGCCTCAAATACCGCAGCATTCAGCTCAGCATCATCCGTAGCGGCAATCACCAGAAATACGCCGGATAGCAAATCAGGCGTAAAAACCTGCGCCAGCCATTCAACCTGCCCGGCCTGATGCTGCGCCGCCAGCGGTTCGGCCAGCGCCTGTGCGACAATTTTTACCTCCGCACCCGCGCGTTGCAGTAGATCGATTTTGCGCGTAGCAACCTCGCCGCCGCCGACAACCAGTACCGGACGCTGACGAAGATCGGCAAATAAAGGGAGATAGTTCACAATCGCCTTAACTAAGCAAAAAAGTAGATAATGCGACTATACGGTGCGGACAGAACACTTATGAAATGCCGAATTGGAATGACAAGTTCCGTAATGGAATAACAGTAAAATAAATCCGACTACTCACACATCCTCGTCAGCTATCGACCTTACACCGACATTTGTACGAAAGAGTTTATGACGCATGTCAAAGTTGCGGACAGTTTGCCGATTTTTGATATTTGCTTTTCCAGATTCATTGCAACATGCCAGTAGCCCCGCGGGTAGCAAAAAGCCATTAACGAGAAGAGGTTCACACGATTCGTTCAAGCGTTGACTGAACAGAATGGATCACGATTCCTCGTGGTATGGACGCAAATCTGTTGTGGTCATGCCACGACAAACGTCAAGCCAAATTAGCTTATTAATAGAAGAGGATTGCGCGTATGGAACAATCAACACTCGAGCTCAACGCCCCGGCACGCCCTGTTACTGATTTCGATGCACAATATGGAATCTTTGCCTCTCTGGACGATGCCGTCTCTGCCGCAGCGCACGCGCAAAAACGGCTGGATAACGTCATTGTGCGGCAAAACGTTATTGCAGCCGTCCGTCAGGCTGGCGAACGCTATGCGCAGGTTCTGGCCGAAATGGCCGTGGAAGAAACCGGCATGGGACGCGTGGCGGATAAATATGCCAAAAATGTCTCGCAGGCGCGTAGTACGCCAGGAACCGAGAGCCTGTCGGCAAAAGTCGTGACAGGAGATAACGGCCTCACGCTGATTGAAAACGCACCATGGGGCGTCGTGGCATCCGTCACGCCGTCAACCAATCCGGCCGCCACCGTTATCAATAACGCCATCAGTATGATTGCCGCAGGCAACAGTATCGTTTTTGCTCCACATCCCTCGGCAAAGAAAGTATCGCTCTACACGATCAGCCTGTTGAATAAAGCCATTGTTGCCGCAGGTGGCCCAGAGAATCTGTTAGTGACGGTGGCTGAGCCTAATATTGAAACTGCACAGCGGCTATTCCGGCACCCCGGTATCAGCCTGCTGGTTGTTACCGGCGGCGAAGCCGTCGTGGAAGCAGCTCGCAAACATACAGACAAACGTTTGATTGCCGCTGGCGCGGGAAATCCACCGGTAGTGGTTGATGAAACGGCAAATATCGAACGTGCCGCACGTGATATTGTTCGCGGCGCATCGTTTGATAACAACATTATCTGTGTCGATGAGAAAGTGGCAATCGTGGTTAACAGCGTCGCCGATGAGTTACTGTCGGAAATGCAATACCATCAGGCTGTATTACTTACTCGCCAACAAACCGAGCAACTTCAGTCATTGTTACTCACCGATATTGATGAGCATGGGAACGGGCGTCCACATCGCGATTGGGTAGGACGCGACGCGGCCAAAATTGCGGCGGCTATTGGTCTGGATGTTAGCGAACACACTCGCCTGTTACTGGCGGAAACGGACGCGAATCACCCGTTCGCCGTAACCGAAATGATGATGCCGGTTCTGCCCATTGTTCGTGTACGGGATGTGGAGGAAGCTATCGAACTTGCCATCCATCTGGAAGGCGGACGCCGTCATACCGCCGCCATGCATTCAACAAATATTAATAATCTGCACAAGATGGCGAATGCGATCAACACCAGCATCTTTGTGAAAAATGGCCCCTGTATTGCGGGATTAGGATTGGGCGGCGAAGGATGTACGTCCATGACCATTTCCACGCCGACGGGCGAAGGTGTGACATCCGCACGCACTTTTGTGCGAATTCGACGCTGTGTGATGGTAGATATGTTCAGGATCGTTTAGTTTTATCAGTACCATACCCTAAATAATTCGAGTTGCGTGAAGGCGGCAACCGACCGAATCCCCGGGAGCTTACACCAGTAAGTGACCGGGGTGAGTAAGGGCAGCCAACGCACAAGCAGCTTGAAGTATGACGGGTATACAGCCATCGCCGTGAATAACAGGCAATAGCGCGTTATAGCGACGATGGCTTGCAAACATGCAGGGTATCACGATGTTGGATGTCACCATAGAGTAAAGCTTTTTCTGGGAGGAAAATGCCTATGAGAACCGAGAATACCCCACCACTGCATCAGCTTGATGCCAGGGTCACTCCTCCAGAAAAACGATTGTCTTCTCAGGAGCAGTACATCCATCAGTATTCCACACAGGATGTTTATGCCCAGTCCTGTACGATCACAGCCTGGCAGCAGTTGTACGATCAGGTTTCACCCGGCCATTTCCGCGGCGAACTTCAGGAATTACTGTTAGATGGCATTCAGCTTTGTCACGAATACACAAACCTCGCGCTCCGCCAATCTTGTATGGTATGGCCCGGTTCATTCTGGTTCGGCGTCCCTTCAACACAAGAGAGTATGGGATTTATTGATGCCCAACCGCTGGATGAATACAGCATCGCTGTTAGCCCCGGCGGCAAAGAGTTTGAATTAAGTACACCCGACGAGTTTTCCATTTTGGGCGTTGTTATCTCACACGATGTGCTTAATCAGTATATTGGCGCACTTAGCGATCCAGAATGGCTGACTCAGAGGTTGAATCAGGGGGCAACGCTGCAAATAGAACACGACAAAAAAGCCACGCTGTGTTCATTTATCCGTCAGGCTCTGTGGTATAGCTGCCATTTCCCCCACGTGATGAAAACACGTAATGCAGAAAAAGTGCTGAAACATAATCTACTGACTACGCTCATTTCCTTTCTGGAAAACGTTCAATCGCCCTCTGAATATGCGCAAAGTCATCACTATCGCAAATTGATTTCGTTTGTACGTGAGTATGTGTTGAGTCAAACATCAGAGCCAGTCACCGTGCTCGATCTCTGCCGCCAGTTACACGTGAGTCGCCGAACATTACAGAACGCCTTCCACAGCGTGGTAGGCATTGGCCCCAATGCCTGGCTAAAAATCATCCGTCTCAATGCGGTTCGTCGCGAACTCATCAGCCCAATATCGCCGCACCGTACGGTTCAAGATGCCGCCATGCAATGGGGGTTCTGGCACCTGAGCCAGTTTGCCAGAGATTATCAAAAGCTCTTTAACGAGAAACCATCGTTAACGCTACGACGGCGCTTACAACACTAGCCACTTATCTTTTCTTTATCCGTATAACGAGTCTTTCTGTGATGCCATCCAGCATCACAAGGTCAAACTCATCTTAATTTTTCGCCGTCGCCTCATAAGAGGCATGTGCCATCGTCAGCTTATTTATGTGTTAAATACGAACAGGAGTCAGTTATGAAAGCAGTTATCGCCGGTAAAGGTGGAAAAGCCGAAATTATTGAAAAAGCATTACGCGAACCCGGCCACGGCGAAGCGTTGCTTGCCATGGAATACTGCGGTGTCTGTCATACGGATCTACACGTCAAAAATGGCGATTATGGTGATAAAACCGGGGTCATTCTCGGCCATGAAGGCATTGGCATCGTTAAAGCCATTGGGCCCGGTGTCACCTCACTCAAACCGGGCGATCGTGCCAGCGTGGCCTGGTTCTATCAAGGATGTGGACACTGTGAATACTGTGTCGGCGGCAATGAAACGCTATGCCGTGGCGTCAAAAATGCCGGTTATACCGTCGATGGCGGTATGGCTGAGGAATGTATTGTCGTCGCAGATTATGCGGTCAAGGTTCCCGATGGGTTGGATCCGGCTGCGGCCAGCAGTATTACCTGCGCGGGCGTAACAACCTACAAAGCGGTCAAAGTTTCCACCGTTAAACCCGGCCAGTGGATTGTTATTTATGGCCTCGGCGGGTTAGGGAATCTGGCATTGCAATACGCAAAAAATGTCTTTAACGCCAACGTTATCGCCGTGGATGTTAACGATGCCCAACTGGCCTTTGCAAAAGAGATGGGTGCAGATTTAGTCATCAACCCAGCGAAAGAAAACGCGGCAGAAATCATTCAGGAAAAAGTGGGCGGTGCACATGCTGCCGTCGTCACCGCCGTCGCACGGGCGGCGTTTAATTCTGCCATTGATGCGGTACGCGCCGGGGCGCGGGTGGTTGCCATCGGCCTGCCTCCCGAAAGTATGGACCTGTACATTCCGCGTCTGGTGCTTGATGGCATTCAGGTCATCGGTTCACTGGTAGGGACACGTCAGGATTTACAGGAAGCGTTCCAGTTTGCTCAGGAAGGGAAAGTCGTCCCTAAAGTGACACTACGCCCAATGACCGACGTCAACGCCATTTTTGAAGAAATGGAGCAAGGAAAAATCAAAGGCCGGATGGTCATTGATTTACGTAGCAGTAGCCTGGCGGCGTTAAATCACAGTTAACCCAGCTCTCAATAAATTATATTCAGGACAGTGCATTGGCGTATCCAACTATGCATAACCCATTTTATGCATAACCCATTTGCTGTATGACGAGCCGCTATCGCACGAGAAAATAAGAAGGATAAGACATGCCCCGTACCATTATGCTCATCCCTACTGGCACAGGTGTGGGGCTGACGAGCATCAGCCTCGGCCTTATTCGCGCAATCGAACGTAAAGGTGTACGCCTGAGTATCTTCAAGCCTGTCGCGCAGCCGCGCGACAGCAACGACATCACGGATCTAACCACGGCAATAGTTCGCACCAGTTCCCGCCTCCCCGTTGCGGAACCTCTTACGATAGCGCATACAGAATCACTGCTGTCACAGCAGAAAAAAGAGATTTTACTGGAAACTATTGTTGCCCGTTATCACGAAAACACCCGCCATGCCGATATCGTGCTGGTTGAAGGTCTGGTACCGACGCGTAAGCACCCATTCGCCGCATCGCTTAATATGGAAATTGCCAATACCCTGAACGCAGAAGTCATTCTTGTTCTGTCGCAAGGTTCTGACAATGCCGATGAACTAAAAGCACGCATTGAACTGGCGCGAAGCAGTCTGAAACCCAATAAGGGAACCTCCATCATTGGTGCCATCGTCAATAAGCTCAACGCGCCAGTTGATGAACAAGGCCGTGCACGACCGGACCTTTCGCGGATTTTTGACGATGCAACCGGAGCTAACGTCGTCAGTCTGGACATAAAGCGGCTGAAGGCGATGAGCCCACTTCCTTTACTCGGTGCGGTGCCATGGAACTTTGATCTGATTTCAACTCGGGTCAGCGACATTGTCAGCCATTTGCAGGCTGCCGCGATCCACACCGGCGATCGACAGACTCGCCGCATAAAATCGATCGTCTTCTGCGCGCGCAGCGTGCCGCATATGTTGCAGTATTTCCAGCCTGGCGCACTGCTGGTGACATCAGCCGATCGTCCCGAAGTCATTATTGCCGCCTGTCTGGCTGCGATGAACGGGGTGGAAATCGGCGCTCTTCTCCTCACCGGAGGCGAGCCAATCCCGAGCAGTATCCATACCTTGTGCGAACGTGCTTTTGCCACTGGCCTACCCGTCTATCTGGTACAGAGTAATACCTGGCAAACCTCTTTGGATTTACAGAGCTACCAGCCAACGGTGCCCGTTGATGATTACGAGCGTATCGAGCAGGTATGCGACTACATGGCAAATTACATCGACCCCGTCTGGATTGATACGCTGAGTGCGGCCACCGAGCGTACGCATCGTCTGTCACCACCGGCGTTTCGCTATCAGTTAACCGAACTGGCGCGTCGCGCAGGTAAACGAATCGTGTTACCCGAAGGGGATGAACCACGTACAATCAAAGCGGCGGCCATCTGTGCCGAACGCGGCATCGCTCACTGTGTATTATTAGGCGATCCGGAAAATATTCTGCACATCGCGGCGTCTCAAGGCATATCGCTGGGTGATGGAATCACGATTATCGATCCCCACGTTGTCAGGGAACGCTATGTGCCACGCCTGGTTGAGTTACGAAAAAATAAAGGAATGACGGACATCGTCGCCCGCGAACAGTTGGAAGATAATGTCGTACTTGGCACGCTGATGCTTGAACAAGACGAAGTGGATGGTCTGGTTTCTGGCGCGGTACACACGACTGCCAACACGATACGCCCTCCACTACAGCTGATTAAAACCAGACCGGAAAGCGCTCTGGTATCCTCCATCTTCTTTATGCTACTGCCTGAGCAGGTATTGGTGTACGGCGACTGCGCGATCAATCCCGATCCTACGGCAGAGCAACTGGCCGAGATTGCGATTCAATCCGCAGACTCAGCGGCGCTATTCGGCATTGAACCACGCGTGGCGATGATATCCTATTCGACCGGCAATTCCGGCTCTGGCAACGATGTCGAAAAAGTGAGGGAGGCGACGCGGCTGGCACAGGCTAGACGGCCGGATATGATTATTGATGGTCCGCTGCAATATGATGCCGCGATTATGGCGGATGTTGCCCGCGCGAAGGCACCGGACTCAAAGGTAGCAGGGAAAGCGACCGTTTTTATTTTCCCGGATTTGAATACCGGCAATACCACCTACAAAGCCGTTCAACGTTCCGCCGACCTGACCTCTATCGGGCCAATGCTGCAAGGGATGCGCAAACCCGTAAACGATCTTTCACGCGGGGCGCTGGTTGACGATATCGTCTACACCATCGCGCTGACTGCGATTCAGAGCGCGCAGCACAACCCTTAATCCCAGAAGTAAAAAACCGGGCGATGCCCGGTTTTCTCTTTTACCCTTCGTGCAGCCCGCATTCGCGTTTCAGGCCGAAGAAACGCGTTTCTTCTTCGGCCATACCCGGTTCCCATTTACGGGTGGTGTGCGTATCACCGACTGACAGATAGCCCTGCTCCCACAGCGGATGGTAATCCAGGCCGTTTTCTTTCAGGTACCGGTACACCGTTCGGTTGTCCCAGTCGATAATCGGCAGGAATTTGAAGACGCCGCGCTGAATCGCCAGCACCGGTAATTCCCCCCGGCTGCCGGACTGCTCACGACGCAGGCCAGCAAACCATGTTTTCGCTTTTAACTCACTCAGCGCCCGATTCATCGGCTCGACTTTATTCAGCAGATTGTAGCGCTCAATGCCTTCCACACCCTGCTCCCACAGCTTGCCGTAGCGCGCCTCTTGCCAGGCCGGAGATTCAGCCGCGCGATACACTTGCAGATTCAGCTTCAGCTGTTCCGTCAGCGCATCAATAAACTGATAGGTTTCAGGAAACAGATAGCCCGTATCCGTGAGGATAACCGGAATATCCGGCCGCTGTTGCGTCACCAGATGCAGCGATACCGCCGCCTGAATACCGAAGCTGGACGACAACACATAGTCGCCCGGCAGATTCTCCAGCGCCCAGCTCACTCTTTCCTGCGCCGATAGCTGCTCAAGCTGACCATTGACGACAGCCAGCGCGGCCGACTGTTCCGCTTTCGGCAACGCGTTGAGCGCCTCAAGATTAAATTCGGCCATCAGGCTCTCCTGTCAGTCATAAAAATCGCGGGCAGGATCCAGCACCGCTTTGATGATGTTGGTGCGAATCACGAAATCCCCGAAGCCTTCATTCTGCTGGCGATCTTGCGCCCACAGCCCGATAAGCCGATCCATTTCTGCAAGGATCTCGGTTTCATTAATGTTCTCACGATACATACGCGGAATGCGTGTTCCCTCGCGATTCCCGCCCAGATGCAGGTTATAACGCCCCACCGCTTTGCCCACCAGACCGATTTCCGCCAGCATTGCGCGACCGCAGCCGTTCGGGCAGCCCGTCACGCGCAGAACGATGTGTTCATCGCCCACGCCGTGCTGCTGCATGATGCCTTCCACTTTCGTGACGAACTCCGGCAGGAAGCGTTCGGCTTCCGCCATCGCCAGCGGACAGGTCGGGAACGACACACAGGCCATCGAATTCTTGCGCTGCTCGCTGACGTCGTCATCAATCAGGCCGTGCTCACGCGCCAGCGCATCAATCTTCGCTTTGCTACGTGCAGGAACGCCTGCGATGATCAAATTCTGGTTCGCCGTTAAGCGGAAATCCCCTTTGTGGATCTTGGCAATTTCCGCCAGACCGGTTTTCAACGGACGACCCGGATAATCCAGAACACGACCGTTTTCGATAAACAGCGTCAGATGCCATTTATTGTCGATGCCTTTTACCCAGCCGATGCGATCGCCACGTCCGGTGAATTCATACGGGCGCACGGCTTCAAATTTCACACCGGCACGCGCTTCCACTTCCTGCTTGAAGTTGTCTACGCCCACACGCTCCAGCGTGTACTTGGTTTTCGCGTTTTTACGGTTAGTACGATTACCCCAATCGCGCTGCGTGGTCACCACCGCTTCCGCGATGGTCAGCGTATGCTCAATGGAAATGTAACCCAGCTCACTGGCGGTACGCGGGTAAGTTTCTTTGTCGCCGTGCGCGATAGAGAGCCCACCGCCCACCAGCACGTTGAAGCCCACCAGACGGCCGTTATCGGCAATCGCAACGAAGTTGAGATCGTTCGCATGCAGATCGATATCATTCTGCGGCGGGATCACCACCGTGGTTTTGAACTTACGCGGCAGATACGTTGAACCTAAAATCGGCTCCTCATCCGTCGTGGCGACTTTCTCCTGATCCATCCAGATCTCAGCATAGGCGCGCGTACGCGGCAGCAGATGCTCAGAAATCTTTTTCGCCCACTCATAGGCCTGCTGATGCAGTTCGGATTCTATCGGGTTAGACGTACACAGCACGTTACGGTTCATGTCATTCGCCGTCGCCAGCGCGTCCAGCCCGATGCTATTCAGCATCTGGTGTACCGGTTTCACGTTCGATTTGAGAATACCGTGATACTGGAACGTCTGGCGGTTCGTGATGCGAATGCTGCCGTAGATCGTATTTTCAGTCGCAAATTTGTCAATCCGCAGCCACTGCTCTGGCGTCATCACGCCACCGGGAAGACGGCAGCGCAGCAGCATCGCATGGCGCGGCTCCAGCTTCTGCTCGGCACGTTCGGCGCGAATATCGCGGTCATCCTGCTGATACATACCGTGGAAACGGATCAGCAGAAAGTTATCGCCCCTGAAACCACCGGTCAGACCATCGTTCAGGTCTTCAGCAATCGTGCCGCGCAGAAAGTTACTTTCTGTCTTCATGCGCTCAGCATCAGCGAGTTTCCCTTCTACCCTAGGACAAAACCTTGCCGTTATGGGTTATAGCAATAACGTTTCAGGAAGTGCATTGCAAGTAATCATGTACAGGATCTTTAGCGGCAACCAATTGAAATAGATATAAAAAAGGCTTCGTTTGTGATCTGATTTTATCGCCAAACAAAATCAACACGCGCGAAGCCTATGACTATTATCAACGCTAA
>Ga0194138_10001795_pt1 | contig 10261 bp, 12 predicted proteins | sample TARM_MetaG_T2_14_FD_134022 | JGI IMG/M metagenome (GOLD analysis project Ga0194138, IMG submission 134022) | Freshwater microbial communities from Pennsylvania, USA, analyzing microbe dynamics in response to fracking - TARM_MetaG_T2_14 (version 2) | ecosystem: Environmental > Aquatic >...
ACTTTGACCAAGCCAACACCCAGAAAGTAGCCAACCGCCTGCTCAAACGGCTGCAGAGCATAGGCTACAACGTGCAGATAACGCCGGCTTGAATGAGTCGTGGAGTCTGGTTTCACTTCAGAATGATGCCGAACACTTTTCATCGCGACTAACATGCGCCGAAACTCAGCCTCCACGTCCTGGCCAAGGCCGGTGAGACGGCTGTTCTTCCCATCGCGATAAATGAGCGGACCGCCGAGTTCTTCCTCCAAGCGGCGGATCGCGCGTGTCAGACTTGGCTGGGACACACCGCTCAACCGCGCCGCTGCTGTAAAATTCAGCGTCTCGGCCAAGTTGATGAAATAGCTGACCTGATTGAGTTCCATAGCCCTTCGGCCTGCGCGCCCTGACTGATGCCGCTTCCAGGACCGCTCTTTTCGACCGCCACCAGAAGTATGCGCGACGCATATAATCACGCTTTAGGGGCTTGTCTATATGCGCCACGCATATAAAAAGAATGTCTTGGACGGCTAGTCCGGGCCTCATGGCGCTTCCGCCAGGGCCCAAGGGTTCCGGTGCACCCACTAAGTCGCCGTGGGAGGCTCGACGCTTATGACAGGAACACCGTTCACGTTTCCCGGTGGTGGAGGCTCTGATCTAACCGGGTACTTGGAGGCGCCCGAAGGTACGCCTCGCGGCTGGGCTATTTTCGCCCATTGCTTCACTTGCGGGAAAGACAGTCGCGCCGCCGTGTACATCGCACGTGCGCTTTCGCGGGCCGGTATTGGCGTCTTGCGGTTCGACTTCGCCGGCACAGGGATCGAGAGTTCTGCGGATGAAGCGATAAGCTTCGCTTCCGACGTCGATGATCTTAGGGCCGCCGCGGAGGCCATGGCTATCGCCGGTAAGGCCCCCTCCCTCCTTGTCGGACACAGCCTGGGTGGCACGGCTGCGATCGTAGCCGCCGCCGACTTGCCGGATATCGCAGCGGTAGTGACGATCGGCGCCCCGGCTGACCTTCAGCATATATTGCGCGTCTTTCAACCTGCCGACCTAGACGCGATAGCGAGCGAGGGCGAGGCATCTGTGGAGATTGCTGGCAGGCCCTTCCTGATCCGCCGCAGTTTCCTGGAAACGGTCGACGAAGTGGACGTCGAGAGGTCTATCGCTGCCCTTCGACGTCCGGTGCTTGTGATGCATTCACCGGTGGATCAAGTCGTGGCTATCGAGCACGCCTCGCGCATCTTCGTCGCGTCGCGCCATCCCAAGAGCTTTGTTTCGCTCGACAAGGCCGATCACCTTCTCACCGATGTCGAAGATGCGAATTACGCCTCAGCGATGGTCGCAGCCTGGGCAAGCCGCTTCCTGCCTCCGCTCGCGGCGGACCTTCCACAAGTCGAGATAGCGAATGGAGTCGTGGCGTCGGAAACGTTAGCAGGGAAGTTCCAACTCACGGTCCGTAGTGGCGGGCACACGCTGTTCGCCGATGAACCGGAATCGGTCGGAGGTCTCGGCAGCGGCCTGTCTCCGTACGAACTGGTGTCGGCCGGACTGGCCGCCTGCACGGTGATGACAATGCGTCTTTACGCGAACCGCAAAGGCTTCCCGCTGGAGCGAGCGACGACGACCGTGCGACACGAGAAAGTGGCGGACATGATGCCTCCCGACCGCTTCACGCGCACCGTCTTTCTCGATGGGCCGCTCAGCGATGAACAGCGCGCGCGCATACTGGAAATCGCGGATCGGTGTCCGGTCGACCTGACACTCGTTCGAGGCTCGGATGTGCAGACCGAACTTTCGAGCAATGCGCAGCCTGCAGGTGCGGCGCCGGCGAACTGATGTGGTGCACAGAGCGGAGGTTGATCGGATGCAGAGTCTGCCCACTACTGACCAGACGCCGACACGAACCGAGCGAGCGATACTTGCGGGTGGATGTTTCTGGGGCCTCGAAGATTTACTTCGCCGCGCGAAGGGCGTCGTGGCGACGCGTGTGGGCTACATCGGCGGCGAACTGCCAGACCCGACTTACACGAGACACCATGGTCATGCGGAAGCGGTGGAGGTCACGTTCGATCCGTCGATACTGACGTATCGTGCTCTCCTTGAACTCTTCTTCCAAATCCACGATCCGACGACATATGAGCAACAAGGCAGCGACGTCGGGCCAAGCTATCGGTCCGCGATTTTCTATACCTCTGAAGAGCAGATGGACGTCGCTCTGGAGACAATCGCCGAGATTGAGGCGTCTGGTCGCTGGCCGGGACCTGTCGTGTCCGAGATCAACCCGGAAGAGCCGTTCTGGGAGGCCGAGCCAGAGCATCAGAAGTACCTCCAGCGTCGACCCGGCGGCTATAGCTGCCACTTCGAGCGACCGGCCTGGCGATTGGACCGAGCGAAACGATGAGCGCGCTGGGACGATCGTCAACGATACGGACGCGAAGGCGCTCGCCCCGCGTCGCTAGGTCAGCTGGGTTCTTGCGATGATACCCGAATACGTAATCGCCGGCTTGTGGGGGCTTTTGTCAGGAAGCGGACTTCTGGTGGGGGCGGTACTTGCGGACATGCTGTACGGGCGACTCACTCACCGCATGATCTCAGCGGTGATGGGCTTCGGTGGTGGTGTGTTGATTGCCGTGGTCGCTACCGAACTCATCGGTGATCGCGTGTCGGCTGGCATGGGACCCTTGGCGATCTTTGCGCTGCTCGCAGGGGCCGCAATCTTCAGCGGCACAAACTGGTTTCTCTCTGGCAGGGGCGCGAAGCATCGAAAGCGATGCGGTGAATGCACCGAGCAGGCCACTGAACAGGAGCACCGCGGTAGCGGTGCTGCGATTGCGCTCGGCAGCGTTCTCGACGGCATTCCAGAGGCCCTCGTAATTGGGATGTCCGTGGCTGGCGGAGGCAGGATCAGCCTTGCAGTGGTGGCAGGCTTCTTTTTGGCTAATGTGCCACAGGGTCTGTCGAGCACTTCCGGAATGAAAGTCGCGGGCCGATCGCGAAGCTATATCTACGCGGTCTGGATCGGTATTCCGTTACTTGTTTGCATCGCCGCCGGCACGGGAAACCTTCTGCTCGGCTCGGCGTCCACTCAGGCCCCTGCCATTCTCTCGTTCGCAGCCGGCGCGGTCATAGCGATGCTGGCGGAAGCGATGATCCCTGAAGCTTTCGAGAAGGCGCCGCCGTTCATAGGCCTGATCACGGTCGTGGGGTTTCTGGCGGCGTATCTCATCGCTCAACACTGAAACCTGCGACTTCCAGAGCTCTAAGCCTCGCCGCCGTTCTCGCGGTCTACGCCGCGCTCGTGCAACTCGGCATCGATTGGGCAATTCGTGCAGCCCTCGTAACAGCACAAGCGGCAGATGCGGTAGGAATGCTCGAGGTTTTCCAGGCGATCGCGCAGCACGCGTTCAGCAATGCTGTAAAGAGCGTCCATCTCGGTAGGGGTGAGGATCGATAGTCCCTCAGCGATCACCTTGTCGCGCGAGGCCAAGACCGCATCGCTCGCGACCTTGCCAGCCTCTGTAAGATGAAGGGACCGCGTGCGCCCGTCAGTCGAATGCTCGCGCCGCTCGACCAATCCCTCCGTCGACAAACGGTCCACCAAGCGGACGGTCGCGGCATGAGAAAGTCCCACCCCAACTGACAGCATGCGGATCGATAGCCCTGGCTTATGGGCAATCAACGCAAGCGCCGAGGCGGCGGGTCCAGCTTCTGGCGCCCGCGATGAACTAGCGCGAACGATGTCGTCGCTGATCATGAGTGCGAACGCCCCAAAAATATTTCGATCTCGAGGTCCATCCATTGCCCCATCTATATGTGCGCGAAGCATAGACAGCAAGCCATACCCCTCCAATGCCAAGGGATCGAGGTGACCCGAAAGCAGCGTCTTTACAACGGCTTAGGACGTGCTGCGGATTGCGCGGAAGATTGAAATCCGGGACCTGGGTCGTCCGGTCGCATAAAATGGCGATACCTGGCGGCTATGGATCGGTGTGGGCTGTCGCGATTTTGGCTCCCAAAACGGCCGAATCACATCACCCCTGCGCCAGGGGCCATCCCTCGTCGGCACCTATTGGCGCGGTTCGGCGGTATGCTCTCTGCGCCGCACCTCGACCGTCTCGCCGCGTCCGATCACGACAGTGTCAATCTCGCTGAGAAACAAGCCGTGCTCCATGACGCCGGGGATGGCATCGATCGCTCGGGCGATCTCAATTGGCCTAAGGCCCTCGCCGAAGGCTGCATCCAAGATGTGATTGCTCTGGTCTGTGAGGAATGGTTCTCCCTCGACCGAGCGAAGCCCCACACGGGCTCCGAGCTTGGCAAGATGCGTTCGAACGAACTCACTCGCGGAGGGCACGACTTCGACCGCCAGAGGAAACTCGCCGAGTCGTCGAACGACTTTGCTTGCGTCTACGATCACGATCATCCGGCTAGAAGCGGCAGCCACGACCTTCTCTCGGAGCAAGGCGCCGCCACCGCCTTTGATCGCCTGAAAGTGGCAATCGATCTCGTCGGCGCCGTCGATCGTGAGGTCTACCGAACTGAACTGCTCAAAAGGAACGAGCGGCACCGCGAGACGACGAGCGAACATTTCGGTCGCTCGGGAGGTGGCGACAGCGGTGATGCGAAGGCCCTGCCGAATGCGGTCGCTCAGGCTTTGAATGGCATAGGCTGTTGTGCTTCCGGTCCCAAGTCCAACGAACATACCGTCTTCGATCTCGTCGACCGCTCTAGCTCCAGCCAGCCTCTTCTCTGCTTCTCGGTTAGACATCTAACGCCACTTCATCTCGCCGGCATGCGTGCCATCACCAGGTCGATTATGAAACCGGGCGGCGCAAACCTAATACTCCATGCCGACATTGCCTCGTTGACCTGCAGCCAACAGACGGATAGGTCTATGCGTGGCGCATACATAACGTGGATGGTCTGATCGGCAAGCTTTCGCTGCTGGAGACGACCACCGTGTGCCAGGCGGCACTGAGCGAAGTGCGTATGCCGGAGCCAGTTCGGCGAACCAGGGGGCACAGGCATGACGGTCAAGGTCGCAATCAACGGTTTCGGTCGGATCGGACGACTGGCCTTACGGTCGATCGTCGAACTACGGCGTGACGACATCGAGGTGGTTGCGATCAACGACCTCGGGCCGGTTGCTACGTTGGCGCACCTCCTGAAGTACGATTCAGTTCACGGCCCCTTTCAAGGATCGATAGCCACCGGCGAAGACTGGATCGACATCGGGTCCGGTAAAATCAAAGTGTCTTCGGAGCGCGATCCATCAAAGCTTCCGCATAATGAGCTTGGAGTCGATGTGGCGCTCGAATGCACGGGTTTGTTCACCTCCAAGGAGAAGGCTGAATCGCACATCCGTGCGGGAGCAAAGCGCGTGCTCGTCTCCGCGCCCAGCGAGGGGGCAGACAAGACGATCGTCTTCAAGGTCAATCACGAAACGCTGACAACCGATGATGTCGTCGTATCGAATGGCTCATGCACCACGAATGTCCTCGCGCCCGTCGCGAAGATCCTGAACGATCTATGTGGCATTGAGCGGGGCTACATGACCACGGTTCACGCCTATACCGGTGACCAACCGACGCTGGATACGGTGCATAAGGATCTCTACCGCGCACGGGCAGCCGCGCTGTCGATGATCCCAACCTCGACCGGAGCCGCGAACGCAATCGGACGCGTGCTGCCAGAACTGAAAGGCAAGCTCCATGGCTCGTCAATCCGCGTGCCAACGCCGAACGTATCGGTCGTCGATCTCGCTATTTCCGCATCCCGGGAGGTCACGATCGACGAAGTGAACGACGCCATTCGTCAGGCTGCGAGTGGTCCTATGAGTGGGGTGCTCGCTTACACGACAGAGCCATTGGTGTCTGTGGATCTGACCCACCGGACCGAATCCTCGATCGTCGCGCTACCCCAGACCGATGTCGTCGATGGCCGGATGGTTCGCGTGCTTGCTTGGTACGACAACGAGTGGAGCTTTGCGACACGCATGGCGGATGTCGCCGTGGTGATGGCGAAGCTCATCTAGCGGATCGGTTGCGGGAAAAGTCGGATCTTGGCGACAAGATGCGTTCGCGAAACGGAGGCATTGAACATGAATGGGCCACTAGCACGTGCAGCGAGAGCGCTCATTCAGTGGCCGCGATCACATGTCGCCAAGATCGCAGGCTTGGAGGAAGAGGCGCTAGCTCAATTCGAAGCCGGCGCCAGCGTGTTTGCAGCCTCGGATCTGACGCGGCTGCGGGACGCGCTCGAACGCGGCGGCGCGGTTTTCATCGGCGAGGACAATAGCGGAGGGCTCGGCGTAAGGCTCAAGTTCAACGCCAAGGATGTGCGTGCGATCAATCGGATGGAGGGCGAAGGTGGGCCGGTAGGCACCGACGACGTCTAAGCCTTCCAGCGAACGCTTGTACTCCGGCACGAGGCTCGACACCGGCCCACAGATATTGTATGCGCGACGCATATATTTCGTGAGTCGCGGCGATGGATGACCCCTCGGATCGCTTGATCAACATCTTTGGCGCGCTGTCTCAAGCGGTGTCTGACCGCGTGCGCTTGGCGATCGCTGAAGCATTCAATGCGGGGGGCGAGACGGCCGCGGCTTTGATCGCGATCGGTCACGCGCCAGGAATGTCGATCGGCCAGGTACGGCAAACTCTCCGGCTTTCGCATGCAGGTGCAGTTCGCGTCGTCGAGAGGCTAGGCGAGCAAGGCCTGGTGGCGAAATCGCCATCGCCCTCTGACCGCCGGGTAGTTCATGTCTCGCTGACCTCGCGTGGTCAGGTGGAGCGGACCAAGCTGCTAGGTCTGCGGAACGCGGCGGTGTCCGAGCTGCTGAGCAAAGTGTCGGCTGACGATCGCGTCGTGCTGGAGCGGGCCGCGGACAACATCCTGTCGTCGCTGTTCTCGGACCTCCACGGCGGCTTGGCAATCTGTCGTCTGTGCGATCAGGCCCGGTGTGCCGATTGCCCAGTCGGCCACCATCGTCCGTGACGCCCTGACGATCATCCCCTTTTGAGGAGTTCGATATGAGTATTTTCGATCGGTATGAATTGCTTGTGCCCGAGCGCAGTCGGAAGGAACTGGCGCTGTTGAGATGGGCGCTCGTGATCGTTTTCTCTTGGTTCGGCGCGATGAAATTCACGGCTTACGAGGCCGATGGCATCGCCCCTTTCATCGGCCATAGTCCGATCATGAGTTGGCTGGGTATGTTCGGGGTACAGGGCCAAAGTTACTTTGTCGGCGTCATCGAGCTGTCGACCGCAGTCGTGCTGGCCTTAGGGGCTTTCCGCCCATCCTTCTCAGCGCTTGGCGCGCTTATGTCGGCGGCGACCTACTTCATCACCCTGACCTTCTTTTTTACGACGCCTGGGGTCGGGGAGCCGACTGCCGGAGGCTTTCCTGCGATATCCGCCGCTCCTGGCCAGTTTCTGCTGAAGGACGCAGTTTTGCTGGCGGCATCACTTGTGCTGCTGCTTGCGTCGGTCCAACCCAAAAATGAGCGCCTTGGGCCGATGACCATCGATCGGTCGTGAACATAGGCACGATGGTCTTGGACACGCTCCGTGGAGAGTGGGCGCTTCGTCGCAACGTCGATCCGACGGGCGAACAACTGATTGGCGACGCGGATTTCGCTTCGACAGGTGAATCCGCGCTCACCTATCGAGAAAGCGGGATACTTCGGCTTCGGGATGGCCGCGAACTCTCAGCGTCTCGGCAATATCGGTACTGCGCGGTCGGCCACCAAGTAGACGTTCAGTTCGCAGACGGACCGAACACCGGGAAGCTGTTTCTCAACCTTGCATTCTCGCGCAAGAATTGGGGGTACGAGGCAACAGACACCCACTTCTGCGGTGACGACGCCTATCACGCTTTTTACCGAATTCTCGACGCAGGATCTTTCGAGACAGTTATCAGGGTCATTGGTCCACGAAAGGCGTACGGCCTGCGGAGCCGGTACTCAAAGGTGTCACGAACGACGCCGGACCGTCTACTTTTTCCCCTGGCCTGACGCGCCGTTCCTGGCCAGTCTGTCACGCGCTTCGAATCCGAAAACGATCGTGGTCGTCATCACGAGGTAGGCGACTATGCCGCCCGGAGAAAGCGTAGGCATTGCGGCAAGGATTAAAGCGTCGTTGCCACCGGGTATCAGGCCGATGCCTATTCCCATCAACGCGCCGCCGGCGATCGACCGCAGGATGCCGGCGGCCGTCGGCCGCTGGAGACGCAAGCGACCCTGGCGCACGGATGCCGTGATGGCTCCCGCAACTGAGGCAATGACCGCAACCAGTGCGACCTCGCCTGTTGGCGACATTCGAAGAGGAAGGCCGCGTTGGATAAGGTCAGCGAATGTCCATGCTGGCGAAAGCGCGTAGAGAAGCCCACCAGTGATACCGAGGCCGATCATTGAAGCGCCAAATGCCCAGCTCTGCCTTCTTCGCGGTGGGGTCTTCCGCGATACGAAGATCACCGCCAGCGCGAGCACGACGGCTAAGGCAAGAAGCGTCGCGGCCCCAAGGACACTCGGCCTAGCGATGAAACTTGGCCATGTCGCGACGGCGCCAAACCGGCCGAAATCAGCGGCCAAGATGCCGATTGCCAGTCCGGCAGGAAGGGCAAGCAACCGCATCTCTCCATCCCCTAACCGTGCCAGTGAACCTAGCAGGCAGGTGTCATTTATGAGCGCGCCGAGGCCGAAGGCGATGGCGCCGATGATGAGGAGGCCGTTGACGCTCGTCGAGAGTGGGAGGGTCGCGTTCAGTGTCCCCGACCAGGCGAGCGGTATCGCAATAAGGCCAGCAGCCGCAGACGCCGCAACAAATCCGACGAACATTCTTGGTCGGCGCCGTTGCTGCAACTCATGAGCCGCTACGACCAAGCACGTGCCGCCTCGGTTCGCAGAATACCCGAACCAGAAGGCCAGTATGCATATGAGAAAGTCGAACGCGATCGATGCCAAAGATATCAAGCCTGCCTCGGTTTCTCGTCAGCCCTTGTGCGAAGGGCGCCGGCGCAGCTGGCGGGCGGGCTGAGATGCGTTTTCAGCCGGTGTCTGTCCCCGGTGGCCAACCACGGGCCACATAGTCTCGACACCAGATTTCTCGTAACCGTTTGCGATAAGGAGCCGCTCGGACAATCGGCCTAGTTTGTTCAGGTCAGCCGGCGACAGCGGCGAGACACACGCTGCAATCACTTGTTCGCGCGCTCTGAGCAGAGCGCCGGTCATTTTCACACCTGCATTGGTCAAGTGGATAAAGCGCGCCCTCTTGTCCGCCGTGTGTCGCCGCCTTTCCACCAGGTGATCGGATTCGAGCCTATCGATCAATCGGACCGTTCCCGCATGCGAAAGCCGGATCCGGCTCGCAAGGACACTGATAGGTAATCCCGGCTCGAAGCTAAGGAAAACCATCAATGCAGCCGCGGGGCCGCTCGGCGAAAGCGAGGCTGATGCGCTCGCGATGCTGTCAGCTACCGCGAGCGCAAGTGCACCAAAATGATATTTGGCGGCCGCGGGCTCCATCCGGGAAGAATATATGCGTCACGCATAGACATCAAGCGCTCGAATATGTATGACCGGCGCATACATCTATCACGGATTCGGAGATGGTCATGCTCACTGATGGGCTCGGCTTGGATTCCCCATCTGAGATCGAAAAGCGGGGCCTCCAGCAAAGGCTTTGGAGCATCGCGCGCTGCTCGTGTGAACGGAAGCCGGGAACCGGGAATGCGCGTCATGCCTGATCTGACGCTCGATCTTCGATACCTTAAGTATGCTATCCATGTCGCCGAAGCGGGTAGTTTCCGCAGGGCGGCGGATCGCCTTTCGATATCGCAATCAACGGTCAGCCGCCGCGTTCAGATGCTCGAACGGCAGCTTGGCGTTTCCCTGTTCAAGCGCACGCGATCGGGCGCTGGATTGACGCCGGAAGGAGAGCGATTTCTGCAGCAAGCTGCGGTCGGGGCGAGGTATCTTCGCGAGGCCGCCACTGAGATGCGATCGGTCCGTAAACTTACGACTGGACTAGTCAGGTTCGGGATGCTCGAGGCGTTTCCGGCATGTCCCATAATTTTGCCCGCGCCCGCTGCGACGACTGCGGACACGACTTCCTGGTCGCCTTCTCGTGCAAAGGCAGGGGTGTCTGCCCATCATGCAACACCCGGCGCATGGCTGAGACGGCGGCACACCTCACCGACCATGTGTTTCCCCGCCTGCCGGTGCGCCAGTGGGGTGCTGTCGCTGCCCAAACGGCTGCGGTACTACATGCAGCGAGAG
>Ga0194138_10001796_pt1 | contig 10256 bp, 5 predicted proteins | sample TARM_MetaG_T2_14_FD_134022 | JGI IMG/M metagenome (GOLD analysis project Ga0194138, IMG submission 134022) | Freshwater microbial communities from Pennsylvania, USA, analyzing microbe dynamics in response to fracking - TARM_MetaG_T2_14 (version 2) | ecosystem: Environmental > Aquatic >...
CCCCGACACCGCCATCGTGCGCGACACCTTTTAGACCTCCACTCTTCCCACTTGCATCCCCGACGGATTCGGGCTACCGCGCGGCATGCGAATTTCCGAAGATGACCTGAAGTCCTGGACCACCCCCGCCCTCTTCCAGGAGGGCGCCGCCTGGTACGAGGCCGGACGGGTCGAACACTGGACCGAAACCGACGGCCACTTCGAAGCCCGGCTTTCCATCCGCGACCGCGCCCAAATCTGCCGCTTCACCGTCGACGAGCACGGCGCCTGCGCCAATGAATGCCCCTGCCGCGTCAATCGCCAGGAAGGCCTCATCTGCGGACACGTCATCGCCGTCATGCTCGCCTGGCGCGAAAAACACGCCGATCCCCTCGAGGAACGCGCCGCCCGCATCGACAAAAAAATGGAGACCGCCCCCGAACGCCGGCGGCATTTCCGACGCCTCGGCGCCTCCGGCATTCCCGCGAAACTCCATCTGAGCCTGCGCCGGAAATGGGGCGAGGAACTCCTCAAAGACGCGGTGCACGTGATTCCGACCGTCGAACTGGAAAACCGCATCCGCCGACCCGACCAGCTCCATCCCAATCAGGTGCTCCGCCTCTCCGAATCCGACCAACGCCTCCTCGCGCTGTTGGAGGACATCTCCGGCCGCGCGCTCGAACCCGTGTTTCCGGTGAACAACGCCGACCTCGTGCAGATCCTCGACGAAGTCGCCCCCGGCGAAATCGGTATTCTGGACTGGCCCGCGCCGCTCCGCCTCCACACCGAAGCCGTGCTGCCGATGCTCACCGTGGATCTGGACCGGAAAAGCGGCGAACTGAATGTCAACCTCCAGATGGATCTACCGGAACGCCCCCCCGCCGGCACCTCCCCCTTCGTCCTTCTCGCCGCCAAACGAGGCTGGGTCGTGTCCGGCGAGCACGCCCGCCCGCTGGAATCCGTTCCCCCGCCCGAGCTGCAAGGGCTCCACGCCGGCCCCGTCCGCATTCCCCGCGAACGCGTCCTGCCGTTTCTCAAAGAGGAACTTCCCGAGCTTGAAAAAACCATGCTGGTGGACAACCGCGTCCCCGAAGACGATTTTCGCTCCGCAAGGGTCTGTCCCCCGTTTCACCTCTCCCTCAAAGGCGGCCTGCAATACGCCAGCGGCGTCCTCCACGCCCGCTACGGCGAGGTGGAGGTACTGGCCGGCGGTCCCGACCCCGGCCGGGTCTGCGCCCTGCCCGACCCCGACGACCCCCTCGCCTACGGCGGACGCAACCCGGAGGCCGAACAGGAGGCCCTCGCCCGCCTGCGTGAATTCGGCTTCGCCGCCTCCGCCGGGGATCGCCTGGGCACCATCGAGGGACAGACCCCCATCCTCAACCTCCTCTCCCGCGTCCGCTTCGAGCTGGAGCCCGAGGGATGGGAAGTCGACCTGCGCGGCAACCTCGAAGCTGTGGCCGCCAAGGCCGGTATGCTCCTGGCCAAAGTCGAAATCGCCGACACCGACACCCCCGACTGGTTCCGGCTGGACCTCACCCTGCGCGAAACCGGGGGACAGACCCTCACCGAGGGCGCGTTGCGCAAGGCGTTGGAAAAAGGCGAAGATTTCGTCCGCCTCGGCGACGAGGTCGTCCTCCTGCCCAAACAACAGACCGAAGCCCTCGTCGACGTCGTCCGCGAAGCCGAACCCGGCCCCGACGGACATCTGCGTCTCAACAAGCGCACCTGCGGCTACGTCCAGTCCCGCCTCGGCGGCGCCGACGGGATCCCCACCGAAACCGACACCCGCTGGATGGAGGAGGCCGCCAAACAAAACCGCGACCTCGCCCTCGAACCCGTCGATCTGTCCGACGACCTCCAACGCATCCTCCGCCCCTATCAGGACACCGGCGTCCGCTGGCTGCGCCGACTCGAAACCGGCGGCTTTGGCGGCATCCTCGGCGACGACATGGGCCTCGGCAAAACGCTGCAGACCCTCGCCTGGCTCTCCCTGCCCCGCGTGCGGGAAGATCTCCGGGACGCCCCCGCCCTCGTGGTCTGTCCCTCCTCGCTCGTGGAAAACTGGGCGGAGGAATGCCGCAAATTCCTGCCCCGTTTCAACGTGCTCCCCGTCCAGGGCGCCAAACGTAAACCACTGTGGGACGAGGCGGAGGACTGCGACCTCGTCGTCACCTCCTACGGCATCCTCCGCCGCGATATCGCCCGCGCCGGAGACATCGAATGGGCCGTCGTGGCGCTCGACGAGGCCCAGCACATCAAAAATCCCGGCACCCAAAACGCCAAGGCCGCCAAAAAACTGCGGGCAGGCTCCCGGCTCGTGCTCACCGGCACCCCCATGGAAAACCAGGTGCGGGACCTGTGGTCGATGATGGATTTCCTCATGCCCGGCTACCTCGGCACCGCCGCCCAGTTCAAAAAACGCTTCGGCGCGGTCATCGACGCCGGCGGCCCCGGCGCCACCACCGCCCTCCACCTCCTGCGCAAAAAACTGCGCCCCTTCCTGTTGCGCCGCCTGAAAACCGAGGTCGCGAAAGACCTCCCCCCGCGCCTGGAGCGCCGCGTCTACTGCGACCTCACCCCCGCGCAACGCGCCCTCTACGAGGAAATCGAGTCCCGCGTGAAATCCGAGGCCGCCGAAGCCCAGCGGGGCGGGAAATCCAAACTCGAAGTGCTCCAGGGACTCATGCGGCTGCGGCAGGTCTGCGGACACCCCTCCCTTCTGCCGAACGGCAGCTCCCTGCCCGACGAAAGTGGCAAGCTCGACACCTTCCTGGAATTGCTCGACGAGATTATCGACGGCGGACACCGCGTGCTTGTCTTCAGCCAGTTCACCTCGATGCTCGGCGTGCTCCGCAAGGCGCTGGAGGAAAAAGAGGTCGCCTACAGCTATCTGGACGGCTCCACCCAAAACCGCCAGGCCCTGGTGCACGAGTTCAACCAACGCGAAGACCTGCCCGTGTTCCTCATCAGCCTCATGGCCGGCGGCACCGGCCTCAACCTCACCGGGGCCGACGTGGTCATCCATTTCGATCCCTGGTGGAACCCCGCCGTGGAGGACCAGGCCACCGACCGCGCCCACCGCATCGGCCAGGAAAAAACCGTCTACGCCATGAAACTCATCACCCGGAACACCGTGGAGGCCCGGGTGGCCCGCCTCCAGGACCGCAAACGCGAACTCATCGAAACCGCCCTCGCCGGCGACGAAGCCGTCATGGAATCCCTCAGTTGGAACGACGTCCGCGACCTGTTGGACCTGTAACCCCCCACCCCCCGATACGGACAACCGGAATCTTGTTGCATTCCATCTTTTTGCCACCCTCTCCTCCTGATGGCATGGTCTCCCCAGGACCTCAGCGCAGCTCGCTCACGCAGATCTCGAACCGTTCCCCGTGCAACTCCACCTCGTGATGGTCCGGATCCACCCGGAACCCGGCCCGCAGCATGCGACCGAAAAACTCGTGCGCCTGCGGACGCCCCGGCTCCGCGATCCACAACGCCCCCTCCTCCCGCAGCAGGGCCGTCAGACTCCGCACCAGATCCGGAAACGTCTTGGCGTCGTACAGCACATCCGCACCGAGAATTAGATCGTAGTCGCGGGCCACGTCCGGCGCGCACCAGTCCAGCGCCTCCACCGCGGCCGGTTCCACCCCGTTCCGCTCCCAGTTCGCCTCGGCCAGCTCCAGCGCCTCCTCCCGCACATCCGTTACCGTCACCCGCGCGCCGCGCATACCCGCCGCGATGCCCGCCAACCCGCAGCCGCATCCCAACTCCAACACCTCCAGACCCTCCACATCCTCCCGCCCCGCCACATGCCGGGCCAGCGCCACCGACGACGGCCAAAGCGACGCCCAATAGCAGTCGTCCGCCGCGCCGGAGAATTCCCGCGCGTACGCCAGCCGAAGCTTTCGGTCCCGGATTCGAACCTCCCTTTCATCAAACCGCACATCCATAACCCTCCGCCTATGGGCTTCCGCCCTCCCACACAAGGATCGGATAAAGAAAGATGGAGCGCCGTCTGCCAGACGGCATCCACCGACGCGAAAAAACGCCATGCACCTCCCCTTCTCCGTGGTCCATCCACCTCGCGACTTGCAAAAAGTGTCGCCTTTTCATAAGGAACGCCCCCATAGGCGACACCCGCCTTGCGCGCAAATTCATCTTTTTCAGTAAAAACCGAACCGCGCCGGGTTGATCTTCCCCACCCGACGTGCATATTCGGTACAATCCGTATGTCCATCTCCCAACCACTCGAAACCCCGCCCGCCCTGAAGCGGCATCTGGACCAGGTCACCACCCTGATCACCGATACGCTGGAACAAACCACGCTGAAGGGGCTGATCAGCGACTCCGCCTCGCTCGTGGGCCTGGGAGGGAAAATGCTGCGGTCCCGACTCGCCTATCGCGCGGGAACCGCCACCCGCGTCGACCCCGACCTGCTCGTCTACGGCTCCGCCGCCGTGGAAATGATCCACACCGCCAGCCTCCTGCACGACGACGTGATCGACGGCGGCCTGCTCCGCCGCGGCATGCCCACCTTCTGGGTGGAAAAGGGCAGCGCCGGCGCCATCCTGCTCGGCGACCTGCTCCTGTTCAAGGCCGTCGACCTCATGTGCCAAGTGGCCGACGGACGCTATACCCACGACCTCGTCAAACTCACCGGCGAAGTCTGCGAAGCCGAATCTGAACAGGAACTCATGCTCGACGGCTCCGACTCCCGCCTCGAACTCTGCCAGAGCATCGCCCGCCGTAAAACCGGAGCCCTCTTCGCCTTCGCCGCCATGATCGCCGGAGATGGCGACAACGCCCGCACCGCCGATCTCAAAGAGGCCGGCTATCTGCTCGGCACCGTCTATCAGCTCGCCGACGACATCCTCGACACCCGCGAGGACAACGCCGACTCCGGCAAAACCCTCGGCACCGACGCCGCCCGCGGCATCGTCTCCGCCGCCCGGCTCGACGAGGACAAACTCCGCAACCACCTCGAACGCCTCATGGAACGCGCCACCGAGGGACTGGACGAGGACGCCCGCCGCGGCGTGACCGACTACCTCCGGGAAGACCTGCGCCCCGCGCTGGAAAAACTCCTCGCCTGACCCCGCCGTGAACCTGCTCGTCACCTACGCCATGCCCGAGGAGGCGCCCCGTTGCCACCTGCCCTCCACCTGCCGCCAGATCGTGACCGGCATCGGCAAGGTCCTCGCCGTCAGCCGCGTGGCCCGCGCCGTCTGTGAGCAACGCCCCGACCTGATTCTCTCCCTTGGATTCTGCGGCGGACTCAACGGCACCCGGCAGGGCGACATGGTCGTCCCCGACCGCACCCGACAGTGGGACCTCACTCTCAACGACCTCGACATCCCCCTGGGACACGGCTACGCCATGCACTGCCCCATGTCCCTGCCTGAGGTCCGCTTCAAGACCGTCCCGAACCCCGTGCGCGGACTCGTCATCACCGGCGACCGCTTCGTCGACAGCTCCGTACATGTCGACAAACACGCCGTGGCCGTCGACATGGAAACCGCCGCCCTCGCCGTGCTCGCGGCCGAACTCGACATTCCCCTCGTCTGCCTCCGCGAAGTCTCCGACGTCGCCGACGGCCCCCAGGGCATGCCCCATCAACAATTTATGGACTACATCCGCGATAAAGGCCCCGGCTACTCCGACGCCGTGGCCGAACTCATCGAACGCGGCCCCCTCGACCTGCCCCCGCCCCGCAAAGAGGGGGCATGACCCAAACCGTGTGTTTCGCCAAGTTCGAGCGGCGCTCTGGCGATCTTCGGGCTTGCCCGGAGATCAAGATCGTCTGGAGGGAGAGATCCCCCCCCCAAAAAAAAACCGCGCCCCGGAACGGGTGCACGCAAGATGCAGGACGTTAGGACGATTTTGGTCATGCGCCCCCGCAGGGAATCCCCTCCTGAATAGACTTCCCTTTTTAACCTTTTCGACATAAAGACTCTTCGCCCCGGGACCGAAAGGCCCCGGTCTTTTTTCGCCCCCTTTTCCCGATGCTACCACAGCATCCATTCTTGCACACCACCACTGATTTCACTGATTCACACCGATTTCTTCAGACGATGGGAAAATCAACCCAATCCAGAACCGAATCAGTGACCATCAGAGTCATCAGTGGTTAAATTCCTCTACACCCTCTTCCTGCATTTATCATGTTCAATCTCATCACCAAAAAACGCGGCTCTCTCAAAGACGACTCCCTCTCCGGCCTCACCGTGGCCCTGGCCCTGGTGCCCGAAGCCATCGCCTTTTCCTTCGCCGCCGGCGTGCCGCCGCTCGTCGGCCTGTGGGCCGCGGTTTTTATGGCCTTCATCACTTCCGCCTTCGGCGGACGCCCCGGCATGATCTCCGGCGCCACCGGCGCCATCGCCGTGGTCGTGGCCAAGGCCTACGACTACGGCCAACTTCAGGGCGACGGACAGGGACTGCAATACGTCTTCGCCGCCGTCATGATCGCCGGCGTACTGCAAATCCTTTTCGGCCTGCTCAAACTCGGCCACTTCATCCGCCTGGTGCCGCACCCGGTGATGATCGGCTTCGTCAACGGCCTCGCCATCGTCATTCTCATGTCCCAGTTCCAGTCCTTCCAAAACGCCTCGGGCGAATGGCTGCCGGACCACCAACTGATGGTCATGTCCGGACTGGTCCTGCTCACCATGGTGATCATCCAGTTCTTCCCCAAACTCACCAAAGCCATTCCCTCCACCCTCGCGGCCATCGTCACCGTCGGCCTCGTCAGCTATTTCACGGTTGAATCCCGCACCGTGTCCGACGTGCTGCTGGAAAACACCGGCAGCGGCGTGCTGCACGGAAACTTCCCCCTTCCCTCCCTGCCCATGGACATCGTGTGGAACGCGGAAAACCTCAAGGTCCTCTTCAGTGTCGGCGCCACCGTCGCCCTGGTCGGACTGATCGAATCGCTGATGACCCTCCAACTGGTCGACGACCTGACCGAAACCCGCGGCAAAAGCGACCGCGAGGCCCTCGCCCAGGGCGCCGCCAACTTTCTGTCCGGCCTCTTCGGCGGCATGGGCGGCTGCGCCATGATCGGCCAGAGCCTCATCAACATCAAGTCCGGCGGACGCGGACGCACCTCCGGCATCGTGGCCGCGCTGGCCCTCCTCGTGTTCATCATGTTCGGCGGCCCCGTCATCGGCCGCATCCCCATGGCCGCCCTCACCGGCGTCATGTTCATGGTGGTGATCGGCACCTTCGAATGGTCCACCTTCTCCGCCTTCGGGAAGGTCCCACACTCGGAAATCTTCGTCATCCTCAGCGTCACCCTCATCACCGTCTTCCTCCACAACCTCGCCCTCGCCGTGTTCGCCGGCGTCATCCTCTCCGCCCTCGTCTTCGCCTGGAAAAGCGCCCAGCACGTCGTGCTCCATCCCGTCGACCAGGAGGACGGCTCCCGCATCTACCATCTCCACGGACTGCTCTTCTTCGGCTCCGTGCGGGAATTCGCCGAACGCATGTCCCCCACCCGCGATCCCGACGAAGTCATCATCGATTTCAAGGACGCCAAAGTCTGCGACTACTCCAGCATGGAAACCCTCAGCTCCCTGACCGAACGCTACCGCAAGGCCGGCAAACGCGTCCGCCTCCGCCACCTCAGCCCCGAATGCGCCACGCTGCTCGAAAACGCCGGATCCCTGGTGGAGGTGGAAGTCGCGGAAGACGACCCGCATTACACCGTCGCCCGCCTCTGATTCTCGGAAGAACACCGCCCTCTGTGCGGGTTTTTGCGCAGGATCCCTTTCGTAATTCCCGACAGCGGGGCGCATCCATTGCATGTCCCTGCGCGCGGCGGTAGACTGCGCGCATGTCCGACCCCGCCTCTTCCTCCATCGAAGCCCCCGAAAACGCCTTCACCGTCCCCGCGGACGAGGTGCTCTCCGCCCTGCGGGTGAAGGCCGGAGAAGGCCTTTCGTCTTCCGAGATCCGCGAACGCCGCGAAACCTTCGGACCCAATAAAATCGAGGAGGGCAAACGCACCGGGGCCGGTGAGATCCTGCTGAACCAGTTCAAGAGCATGGTCATCCTGATTCTCGTCGCCGCGGGCGTGCTCGCCGGCGTCATGCATGAATGGCCCGAACTCGTCGCCGTGACCCTGGTGGTCGTCGTGAACACCGCCCTCGGGTTTTTCACCGAATGGAAAGCCGTGCGCACCATGGAGGCGCTACAGAAGTTGGGACAGACCCGCGCCCGGGTTCGGCGCGGCGGAAAGGAAACCGAAGTCGACGCCACCGACCTCGTGCCCGGCGACCTGCTGCTCCTCGGCACCGGCGACTTCCTCGCCGCCGACGCCCGTGTCGTCGAAACCGACCGATTGAGTATCGACGAAGCCGCGCTCACCGGCGAATCCGTCCCCGTGGGCAAATCCCCCGACGCCCTCGACGACCCCGACACCCCCCTGGCCGAACGCGCCTCCATGGTCTACAAAGGCACCACCGTCACCGACGGCGAGGCCCTGGCCGTCGTCACCGCCACCGGCATGCGCACCGAACTCGGCCGCATCGCCCGCAGCACCCAAGAGGCCGAAGAGAAGGACACCCCCCTGCAGGGCCGCATGGACCAGCTCGGCAACCGCCTCGCCTGGATCACCCTCCTGCTCGCCGCCGGGGTCGCCGCCCTCGGCCTCGCCACCGGCAAGGACCTGCGCACCGTGGTCGAAACCAGCATCGCCCTCGGCGTCGCCGCCATTCCCGAGGGCCTTCCCATCGTCGCCACCATCGCCCTCGCCCGCGGCATGTGGCTCATGGCCCAACACAACGTCGTCGTCAACAAACTCACCGCCGTCGAAACCCTCGGCTCCACCAAAATCATTTTCACCGACAAAACAGGCACGCTCACCCGCAACAGCATGAAAGTCCGTCGCGTGGTGACCCCCGACGGCGAGGACCACCAGCTCTCCGACGACCCGGAGGAAGCGCCCTCCGAGGCCGTTGCCCGGGTACTCGAAGTCGGCGTGCTCTGCAACAACGCCGACCTGGAGGAGGAAACCGGCGACCCCATGGAGGCCGCCCTTCTCAAGGCCGGACAACGCGTCAACCTCCGCCGCGACGAACTCCTGAAAGACCAGCCCGAAGAGCGCGAAGTCGACTTCGACCGCGAAACCATGATGATGACCACCGTCCATAAACGGGACGGCGAGTACCGCTACGCCGTCAAAGGCGCGCCCGAGGCCGTGCTGAACGCCTGTGGGGACATCGACGACGTCGAGGCCTGGTCCGAACGCGCCGACCAACTGGCCGAGGACGGCCTCAGGGTCCTCGCCTTCGCCCAGAAAACGGACGCCTCCGCCGACGGCGAACCCTACGAAAACCTCACCTTCCTCGGGCTCGTCGGCATGGAGGATCCCGTGCGGGAGGAGGTCAAAGACCCGCTGGCCGTCTGCCGCCGCGCCGGCATCCGCGTCATCATGCTCACCGGGGACCAGCCCGCCACCGCCCGCGCCATCGCCCGCGACCTCGGCCTGTTACAAAAGGACGACGGCGGAGAACTCGAGATCCACACCGGACGCGACATTCAGGACGCCAGCGAAGAAGAGTTGGAGGACATGATCCGGCACACCGCCGGCTTCGCCCGCGTCTCCCCCGAACAGAAACTCGACCTCGTCAGCCTCTTCCAGAACCGAGAGGAAACCGTCGCCATGACCGGCGACGGCGTGAACGACTCCCCCGCCCTCAAGCAGGCCGACATCGGCATCGCCATGGGCCGCCGCGGCACCGACGCCGCCAAAGAGGCCTCCGAGATGATCCTACGCGACGACGCCTTCGCCTCCATCGTCAAGGCCGTCCGCCAGGGCCGCATCATTTTCAAGAACATCCGCAAATCCGTGATGTTTATGCTCTGCACCAACGTGTCCGAAATCTTCGCCGTCGGCGTCGGCGCCGTCACCGCCCTCGGCATGCCGCTCACCGCCATGCAGATCCTGTTTCTCAACATGCTCACCGACGTGTTCCCCGGCCTCGCCCTCGGCATCGGCAAAGGACGCGACGAAGTGATGCGCGACGCTCCCCGCCCCTCCGGCGAATCCATTCTCACCCGCGCCCACTGGCTGCAAATCGGTGCCTGGGCCCTCGTCGTCGGCTCCACCGTGCTCGGCACCCTCTGGATCGCCTCCGGGCCCCTCGGCCTCGCCGACCCCGAAGCCACCACCCTCTCCTTTCTCACCCTCGGCTTCGCCAAACTCTGGTTCGTCTTCAACCTCCGCGACGCGCACACCACCCTCTGGGACAACACCGTCAGCCGGAATCCCTGGA
>Ga0194138_10001797_pt1 | contig 10255 bp, 10 predicted proteins | sample TARM_MetaG_T2_14_FD_134022 | JGI IMG/M metagenome (GOLD analysis project Ga0194138, IMG submission 134022) | Freshwater microbial communities from Pennsylvania, USA, analyzing microbe dynamics in response to fracking - TARM_MetaG_T2_14 (version 2) | ecosystem: Environmental > Aquatic >...
AAATTGGATTTCAACGATCTTCGTTGTTCCTAGGAGGACATTCTCAGTGGAAAACCTGATTCTTATCCTGCATATCGTGGCCTGTGTCGCCCTGGTTATCCTTGTTCTGCTTCAGGCCGGCAAGGAAGGTATGGGTGTCATCTTCGGCGGCGGCAGCCAGTCCATGTTCGGCAGCGGTGGCGCCGGCGGTATGATTGCCAAGCTGACCGGCATCATGGCCGTAATCTTCCTGTTTACTTCCCTGAGCTACAACTACATGACCGGTCATTCCTCCTCCGACGAATCCGGCATCATTGATGTGAAGATCGAAGAGAAGTCCGCACAGGACAAGCCCCTTCTTCTGGAAGAGGCTGCCCCCAAGCAGGAGCCTGCTGAAAAGCCTGCTCAGTAATATGGTATTCGGGTCTTGATGACCTTGCTATACACGGGAAATCGCCGGGGTGGTGGAATTGGTAGACACGCTATCTTGAGGGGGTAGTGGGAGAAATCCCATAAGGGTTCGAGTCCCTTCCTCGGCACCATAAGGTAGAAAGGCCTGCAGCTAATGCTGCAGGCCTTTTTCCTTTGCAAGTGCGTCCGGGCAGGCGTTGCATCATTTGCCCAGAAATTCGTTAATACAGCTCATGAGCAACTCGGGTTTTTCTTCATGAATGGTGTGGCTGGCAAAGGGGACGTTCAGCAGGCAGGCACCGGCTACCATGTCTGCAATTTCCACCGCCTGCTGACGGGAGATGAGCATGTCGTCATCTCCGCGAACCACAAGCAGGCTGCCTGTGATGTCGCGTATCATCTCGCCGGGATACCCCTCCGGACCGGTATCAAGCCACAGCCGGAGTATCTGGTCCGTGAGCGTGCAGAAATCGGGCTTCGGGTTGAGCCGTTGGTAAGCGTTGTAGCTTTCCGGAAACATGGCCTTCCAGCTTTCTGCTGTTACTTCCGCAAACAGGGCGCGCGCCGGGTCATCCTCAGCGAGATGCCAATGGGAGCCGATGGTGACAAGCTTTTCGATTGTGATGTTGCCTTCAGCCGCCAGACGAAGCCCGACAATGCCACCATCACTGTGACCGATAAGGCTTGCGGTGGTGATGCCCAGATGTTTCAGCACTTCTTCCACATCTTTCTGAATTCGGGCGTATGTGAGTGGTACGTCGCCCAACGTGGATTTTCCCTGTCCGCGGCTGTCTATGCCAATGAGCAGGTAGTCTGCTTTCATGAAGGGAAGCAGGGCATTGAAGGTCTCCATGTCACCGAAGCCACCGTGGAGCAGGACAAGCGGTTTTCCGTTCCGGTTTCCCCGTAGCTCAAAATAGATACTTGCACCTTCCACATCAAGGTGCTGGCCGTCGGCATGATTGAATAAGGGCATGGAAGATGCTCCATAGTTGAATTTACGTAAAAGGAAGCGCGGCACTCCGGGGGCAGACCGGAATGCCGCGCGGGGGAAACAACCGACCGGGGAAGCCTTTTCGAGAGTCGGTGTATTTCGCGCAAGTGATGGTTTATATGATGCAACAGCAGAGGGCCAAAAAAAACGGGGCTGATCCCGCATGCATCTTTCCGCTTTGATAGGGGCGGGCCAATACATTACCGCAGAGAGTCGATATCAAGCGGGCGTCCGCAGCAGGGGCAGCTTTCCACCCGGTGTCCGGCCTTGAGTCCTGCGGAGAATATCCGGCAGGCAAAGGAATTGCTGTTCATGATGTAGTCGACCAGAACCATGAAACCACAGGTGCAGAAACGCTTTTGCATGACCGTTCTCCTTGTATGTTGCCTTCTTGTTTATTAAAGTTAACTTTGCTGTTCCAAAAAAAGGGCATTGCCCTTTTTGTTTCCGAAAAAATTAACGATATTCCCGACTAATCCATACTATGCGCCCGATGACGCGAAAACTCTCAAGCTCGTCTCCCCGAACCTGAATGGGGGAGTAGTCCGGGTTGTCGCTATGCAGGACAACCTCTCCCATTTTGCGTTCAAGGCGTTTGACCATGACAGTCTCTTCAAGGCCCACGGCGTAGATGGAACCGGCAAAGATGTCCTTTTGCGACTGGTCCACGAGGACCATGTCGCCTTCCCGAATTTCGGGTTCCATGCTGTTGCCGAACACATCCATGAGGACCATGGAACCTGGCTTTCCCTTTCTGGCAAGCCAGTCCTGTCTGAAGATGTGCTCTTCCACCACGGCTGCCTCCACGTCAAAGGAGCCGCCGCCGGCGCACAGTCGTGCGTAGACCTTGGGTACTGTCGCAATGGCCGGAATACTTGCCACCTGTTCGTGCTCAGAATGAGTGGCGGGGGCGGGGGAGGCGGTTGCAGCGGCATCCGCTTTTGCACGCTGGGGCATCCCCTTCCCGAATTCAAGCCAGTCGGGATTCAGGCCGAATTGACGTGACAGGGCCAGAATCCATTTGGAAGGCACGGCATCGCGGCGTTTCGCCTGTGTAATGGCGGAACGGTTCACTCCCAGCGCCGTTGCAAGATCCTGCTGACTTTTGATGCTTGTGGCTTTCTCCAGTCTGCGGAAGAACGTGTGGAAGTCCAGTTGTGCCATGCTTTCTCCTTATCGTGTTGCTCTGTTGCTGTTTATAAACAAGGTTCTCATCCTGTGGCAAGCTTTTTTTGAACATTTGTTTATATAAATATCCATTGAGTTGATATGGTGCTGATTATAAAAGAAGTTTTAAATAAAAACGCCGGAGGATTTCTCCTCCGGCGTTAACAATGTGCGATGGCTCTGTTTATTAAACCAGATTATCAAATTAGATTTTTGGGCTAGATTCCCCGGCTTTTACTTGGCCTGTCTAGCTGGCCTGTTTATCTGATCCCTGTATCTTGTCTGGTATCTGGTTTAGCTATCTGCCCAGACAACTGGCCCAGTTGTCTGGGCGGGCTGTCTATTTGTCGTGCAGTATAACTGTCACGGTCACTGGCTTCCTTCTTCCAGCGCAGTGAGGTCCGCATACGTTTCGCGCTTGCGGATGACCTTGACGGTATCACCATCCACCATCACCTCTGCGGCACGCAGGCGGGAGTTGTATTGCGAACTCATGGAAAAGCCGTACGCCCCTGCAGAGAACAGGGCGAGCAGTTCCCCTTGCTCCACGGCGGGGATGGTTCTGTCCTGCGCAAGAAAGTCGCCTGATTCGCAGATAGGGCCGACCACATCTACATCCCGCTGCTCCCGTCCCTGTGGGACAACTTCCGCAATGCGATGGAAAGACTGATACAGGGAGGGGCGCACCAGATCGTTCATGGCGGCATCTACGATGACGAAATGCTTGCTGGGAGTATCCTTGGTGTACACAACCTCGGTTACCAGTATGCCGGAGTTACCGGCGATGACGCGGCCGGGTTCAAGAATAAGCGTAAGTCCGGTTCCCTTGAGGCGTTCCGTGACGGCTCTGCCATATTCTACAGGGTGGGGCGGCTCTTCCGTATTGTAGGGGATGCCAAGCCCGCCGCCAAGGTCGAGGTAACGGATGTTTATTCCCTCGGCCTTGAGGGTTTCGTAGAATTTCATGACCCTGTCCAGCGCTTCGAGGAAAGGTTCAATGCTGGTCAGCTGTGAACCTATGTGGCAGTCGATGCCAATGGGCTCGACACCTTCAAGCTCGCCGGCTCTGCGATAGGTCGCCAGCGACTGTTCAATATCAAGCCCGAATTTGTTCTTTTTGAGTCCAGTGGAGATGTAGGGATGCGTTTTAGGGTCCACATCCGGGTTTACGCGCAATGAAATGCGGGCAACCATGTTCAGCTCGCGGGCAACGGAGGCAATGCGCTCAAGTTCCTGCTTCGATTCCACATTGAACATCAGGATTCCGGCTTCCAGCGCTTCGCGTATTTCCGTGTGCTTCTTTCCCACACCCGAATACACAATGCGTTCAGCGGGGACTCCGGCCTTGAGCGCCCGGTGCAGTTCACCACCTGAAACAATATCCATGCCTGCGCCGAGCGAGCCGAGCAGCTTGAGGATGTTGATGTTGGAGCATGCCTTCACCGAATAGCAGGTAAGGTGCTGAATGCCTTCAAAGGCGGAATCGAACGCCTTGAAGTGATGCGTGAACGTTGCCGAGGAATACACATACAGCGGCGTGCCATATTCCTGCGCAAGCTTGCGTACGGGCACGTTTTCGGCATGAAGTTCCCCGTTACGGTATTCAAAATGATGCATGCGTGCCTCCTGTTGCGGAACTGTTTATTCCATTTCCACACCACGGACGGTGGAAGTGGCGTGTTCCAGCGTACCGTAGACGTTTACCCCGACCAGTCTCCAGCGATAGGCATCGGATTTGCGGGTGGGGCAGTAGAGCGTGGAGAAAGCACCCTGCTGGGAGGTGATTCCCAGCTCTTCAGGATGATATTCCACCCGTTCGTTGGGGTTGAAGGGGCAGGTGGGGCAATCTTCCGCCGAGCCTGCGGTCTGCAGTTCAAGTGCAATATACTCTATGTTGCGCAAATTGCCATTCAATTCCGCTTCGACCCGGATGCATCCGGAAGCAGGAGTGGCGTTGGCCCGTACCCAGCTGAAGCTGTCACTGGTGTCTCTGGGTTGCGGCCAGCCTTTTTTGCCGCAGCCTGCAATCATGGGTGAAGCGGCAAGCAGGGCCACAAGAAGGCCGGAACAAAGCTTTGTAAGGGTAGATCTAGTCATCGTTATCCTCGCTTGCAGTGCTGCCCCAGAGCATTTTCCATTCGGTCAGGCGTTTCAGGGCATCCATTGGTGTCATATTATCGGTATCAATATCGCGCAGAGCCGTGAGCAGGGGATGCACAGGGGCTTCCACCACCGGCTTTTCCTTTTGTCTGGGCGGTTCCGGTGCGGGCACCCCCGGAAGAAGAGACTGGGCCGGACGCGGCGGCTCAAAATGCTGGCCGGAAGCCTTTGCCTTGCGTTCAAGATCTCCGAGAATTTCCTTGGCACGGCGGACGACTCCGGCGGGAACTCCGGCAAGCTTGGCTACTTCTATACCATAGCTCCGGTCCGAGGGGCCGGGGACGAGGCGGCGCAGGAACACGATATCGCCGTTCCATTCCTTGATGGCGATATTCATGTTGTGCACACCGGGTATGGTGCCTTCCAGCGCCGTGAGTTCGTGGTAATGCGTGGCAAAAAGCGTGCGTATGCCATCGGACCTGCGGGCCAGTTCCTCAACCACGGACCATGCCAGAGACAGACCGTCGAAGGTGGATGTGCCGCGACCGATCTCGTCCAGAATGACGAGGCTGCGTTTGCTTGCCTGTCGCAGAATGCGGGCTGTTTCCATCATTTCCACCATGAAGGTGGACTGCCCCTGTGCCAGATTGTCCGATGCGCCCACGCGGGAGAATATGCGGTCTGTCAGACCTATGCGGGCTTCACGGGCCGGAACGAATGAGCCTATCTGTGCCAGAATGCAGATAATGGCTGCCTGCCGCAGCACGGTTGACTTACCGGCCATGTTGGGGCCGGTGATGAGCAGTACGCGGCGTTTGTCATCTATGCGCAGGTCGTTGGGAATGAAATTGCTGCTTCCCTGCACGGCTTCCACAACGGGGTGACGCCCTTCGACTATGGTGATGTCCTGTCCGTTGTGCAGTTCGGGACGGGTCCAGTTCCATTTGCGCGCTGTCTCGGCAAGGCCTTGCCAGTAGTCCAGCCATGCGAGCATGTCGGCCATGAACAGCAGGCGGGGGCGGGCCTGCGCCACCAGATCGCGCAGTTCCTGAAACAGCTTGTATTCAAGTGTCTTGCGGGTATCGGAAGCCTCAAGTAATTTTTCTTCCAGCTCCTTGAGGCGCGGGGTGGTGAAGCGTTCAGCGTTGGCCAGCGTCTGCCTGCGGATGAAGTGTTCGGGTACGGATTCCCTGACAGCGTTGGACAGCTCGAAAAAGTAGCCGAATACCCTGTTATACTTCATCTTCAGCTTGGGCAGGTTAGAGCTCTGCTGTTCTTCTGCCAGCAGTTCCTCAAGCTTTGCCTCGCCATGCTCTGTCAGTTCAATCAGCTCATCCAGTTCCGGTTTGTAGCCGGATTTGAAGAGTCCGCCTTCCGTGAGCAGGTGAGGCGGGTTGTCCACAAGGGCTCTGTCCAGCATGTCACTGTAGTCGAACATGTCGTCCCAGTTGGCAAGCAGGCGGGCAAGGAAGCCGGGAAGGGACAGCCCCTGATCTTCATCGGCGGTGGTATAACCGCCTGTAGTATCCGGTTGCTCCAGAATTGTGCGGATGCGCGGCAGTGAATCAAGGCTGTTACGCAGCGCAATGTAATCTTTGGGCGTGGCCCTGTTGAGCTGTATGCGCGTGCTCAGGCGCTCGATGTCATATACGTCCCGCAGAGCAGTGCGAAACTCATTGCGCAGGCTGTCACGCGATGCGAAATGTTCAACCGCATCAAGCGTTTCACTGATGGGGCCCAATTCCCGCCACGGGTGGCGCAGACGTTCTTCAAGCAGACGCCCGCCCATGGGGGTCTGTGTCTGGTCAAGGACGTGCCAGAGGGTACCCAACCCTTTTCTGCCATCAAGACGGCGGAATATTTCAAGGTTCCGCTCTGTGATTTCATCAAGGATAAGATGCTTGCTCAGATTGAGCAGTTTGAATTGCCCAAGGTGCGTGAGTTCCTGCTTCTGGGTTTGCCCAAGGTAGGTGAGCAGCGCCCCGCACGCGCGGGTAAGCTCCTTGTGCTTTTCAAGGCCGACAACTGCAAGGTCTGCAATGTTGTGTACCTGCATGACGCGGTCGCGACTGCTGGCATAGTCGAATGCGGGGCGCGACGGCATGCGGTTTATATGCGTATCAACCAGCGCAAAGGATTCCGGCACGGCAACCGTGTCCGGCACCAGCAGCTCGCGTGGGCCCATCTTCTGAGCCCATTGCCACAGCTCGTTGATCTTGGTGACGGAAAGGCCGGACCAGTCGCCAGTGGAGTAATCCATCCAGGCAAGACCACCGCTGGCTGCCGCTTCATCCCAGAACAGGGCGGCAAGAAAGTTGTGTCCCTTGGCGGCAAGGTTTGCGTCTTCCACCACGGTGCCGGGGGTCAGCACCCGTTTTACGGCGCGTTTGACCAGCCCTTTGGCTTCCTTGGGGTCTTCAATCTGTTCGCAGATGGCAACCTTGTGTCCCTTTTCAAGCAACTGAGGCAGGTAAGTTTCCGCCGCATGATAGGGAACACCGCACATGGGGATGCGGTAGTCGGCATTGGGGCTTGAACGGCTTGTCAGGGCGATCTGAAGATCACGGGCCGCAATTTCTGCATCCTCGAAAAAAAGTTCGTAGAAGTCGCCCATGCGGTAGAAAAGCAGGCAGTCCTTGTAGTCTTCCTTGATCTGGAAGTACTGCTCGAACATGGGGGTAAGCTTGGGAATTGCGGCGTCGCTCATGGTATTGTTCGATTCTAAGGTCATGAAAATGTGGTGAAAGTTATGATGATGTCCAACTGCTCAATAGGGGGGAACAGAGGAACGGAATGAAAAATCAGTCTTGCAGCGTGATTCTGAAAGCGGCGGAATGCCAACTGCGGCAACGCGGGCAGACATAGAAGGTATGGGAACGGCGTATGCCGCAACTGCTGCACACGAAGCGTTTCACCTGTTTTGCCTGTTCCACGAAGAAGGCAAGATGGTTGCGAAAAACCGGCGAAAGGGGCTGGTCATCCATGGAAAGGCCAAGAAGCTCAAGCCGTGCCGCCCAGAAATCGGGGCTGAGCACCATGGTTTTTGCGAGCCATGCGTTGGCTTCTTCAGGATTACCGCAGCGCAGCAGAAAAAGAGCCCCGTAGTACTGCAGAATAAGGTCAGGCGCCTGCGCCTCCAGAGCGGGCATGACCGCCTCGCAAAGGTTGGCGGTGAACTCGCCTTTGCTTTCCTTGGTCGCCTCGGCCTTGGAGGGAGAAAAGGAGAGCATGCCTTCCAGCAGCAGGAAGCGCATGGAAGGAGCAACGGAGCCAAGCGCCTGCGTAAGCAGCAGACCTGTTTTTCTCCATTCCCGATCGGTGGTGGCCAGCGAAATAAGCGCAAGCCATGCCTCGACCGAGCCGCTGTAAACTTTCAGGGCCTTGTGCAGAAGCTTCTTGCTGTCGGAAACGGCACCGGCATCATACAGCTCTTCCGCATGGCGGACCAGATAATGGGCCTGAGCAATTCTGTGATCCAGCTTGCCGTAAAGGCTGGCCGCATTCTGAAAGCTGCCGGTTTCGGCATAGAGCCGTGCCATGGCCCTGAGCAGTTCTTCCGTTTCTCCGCCGAGCTTGCGGGCCTGTTCAAAAGATTGCATGGCGCGGTCCATGAATCCGCCGCGCTTGTAATCGTGGCCGAGCTCGAAATAGGCCCGGGCCTTGAACTTGTCGTCAAGACCCGGGCGAACGATCAGGTTGCTCCGTATCTGGACCGCCCGTTCAATTTCCCCCTGAGACCGGAAGAGGTTTCCGAGGGCGAGATAGATCTCCACGGCGTCCGGATCATTGCGGACAGCCTGTGAAAGCTCGTTGATGGCGGCGCGGGTATCTCTCTCCCCCGGAGGAGTACCTCTGACGGGAGAAAGAATGGTGTTTCCCGGTTTTCCCGTGTGGGTGCCGGGCCAGAAACGTCGCAGTATGGACACGGATTATTCCGCCTTTGCCGCCTCGGGGGCAGCAGCTTCAACAGCCATGGGCTCGGCGGACTCCAGCGGCTGGGTGCGCAGGGCGTTCACTTCTTTCTCAAGCTTCTTGGACTGCTTGCGTGCCTTGCGGACAGCAGCACCAAGACGGACGCGCTCAATGAAGAAGAACAGAACCACCACAATGGCACCAAGGGCAAACGCGCCCAGAATCAAGAAATAGATGGGCAGGGGAATGGTCGACCACGACTGGAAGAGCAGGTCGAACTTGAGGGTTATTGTCTGGGAAAGTTCCGCGGTGTTCTGCTGGAAGAAGACCATGGTAAGGAAGAAAACAATAACAAGCCCCAACACCTTGATAAAACGCATATATTCCTCCTGAGTTGGCTCGTGCCGGGGCGGATTGTTCGTGTGGCAGACCCGCTTGCCGACTTTCTGATTTGTTATGCAATATTATAACTCGTCAAACAACGGTTTTAATGCCTTGTATGTTGAATGCAGGTGTTCCGGAATGACACGGGTTTCGTTCATGACTGCCATGAAGGAGGAATCGCCGTTCCATCTGGGCACAAGGTGAAAGTGCAGATGTTCGCGGATTCCGGCGCCGGAAGCTTCGCCCAGATTCAGTCCCACGTTGATGCCGCCGGGATTGAAGTGTTGCTTGAGGATGCGCACGCACGACTGCAGCAGGTCCATGTTTTCATGGGCTTCTTCCGGCGACAGGTCGGCCAGATTCATGACATGCCGGTAGGGCGTAACCATAAGGTGGCCGTTGGTGTAGGGAAACTTGTTCATGATGACGAAGTTGTGTTTGCCGCGATACAGTATGAAGCGCTCTTCGTCTTCATCTGCATGTTCGGGCAGACAGAACACGCACGAATCCGGCTTGGGACCAAGAATGTAGTCAAGCCGCCAGGGAGCCCATAACACTTCCATGGTTCAACCTTTGCTTTAACTTTATCCGGGCCGGAACGCTGAAAGGGCTGCGTCCTAACCCATTAAAATTCTGTCATTTCATGACGTTGTCAACATCCGGATTGTTGCTGGCATTGCGTTATCCGGTTCCTCACTGTTCATCTTGCATGAGCAGGCGAGGTTAGTTGGGTCTACACGCGATATGTCGTAAGGGCAAGCCCTTAGCAGCAACGGGCCTTGCGCGGTTACCCACTTGAACTTCAGCATTCTGTCGCGTTTCTCAATGCTCCTGCGTCCCTTCCGTGGAAGAATCCGTGCTGAAATCCGAGCCGGAGGCACCGGTTGCTTCTTCGACATGCTCCTCAAACGGTTCATCGTCGGAAAATACGGCATGAAAAGGCTCTGTATCCGGTTCAGGACCGCGGCAGGTCTTTCTTCTCGCCAGATAATCGGCGTCCTTTGCAGTTTCTTCCCGTATGAGAGACTGCGCCATATCCAGCTGCAGCTGCCGTGTGGTGGCCGTACCATCAAGCTTTGCTGAGAGAACGCGGGAAAGAATCCGTCCATACGCCGGTCCGGGCGGAGCGCCCATGATGCGCAGATCCTCTCCGTTTATATCCACCTTCATGCCACGCAGGTGGGTGAGATAATGAGAAATACTTTTGCGAAGCTCATCTACGCGTGTTCGTGCCATGATGAACAGCAACCCTTCAACCCGGATGGGAGAAAGGGTTCTGTGCAGCCCGCTCATGGACCTGTCGTGCCG
>Ga0194138_10001799_pt1 | contig 10243 bp, 11 predicted proteins | sample TARM_MetaG_T2_14_FD_134022 | JGI IMG/M metagenome (GOLD analysis project Ga0194138, IMG submission 134022) | Freshwater microbial communities from Pennsylvania, USA, analyzing microbe dynamics in response to fracking - TARM_MetaG_T2_14 (version 2) | ecosystem: Environmental > Aquatic >...
CCACACGTGAATCTCCGTCGTACTGATAGCCCCAAAGATGGACTAGCAGTTGATCTCTTGAGAGCACCTTGCCGGTGTTTTCAATGAAGTGTTTGAGCAGTTCGAATTCCTTGAGTGTGAGTGTCACGGACGTTCCACCGTCTTTGACACTATAGGATTCAAGATCAATTTCTATCGTTTCATATCTGAGATGACCGCTTTTTGCGCGGGTTTCCTTTTGACGTCTTAAAACGGCTTTTACGCGAGCCGTCAGCTCTCTTGGAGAAAAAGGCTTTGTGACGTAATCATCCGCACCAACGTCAAACCCCTGGATTTTGTTAACCTCTTCATCCATGGCGGTAAGCATGAGAATGTAGGGTCTGGGGTTCATCATCAATAGTTTTTCACTGATGTCAAACCCGCTCATGGACGGAAGCATCAAATCCAAAATGATAATCGAAAAATCTCCTGATTTGGCAAGGTCATACCCTTTTTGTCCATCACTTTCACAGACAACAGGGATGCCGAGCTGCCTCAGGTCATACTCAATCATTTTTTGAATACTCAGTTCATCTTCAATGACCAGTATTTTACTCACTACGTCACTTCCTTAAGAGGAATGATTTTTTCACCTTGATTTTACCACAAGACGCACGATTGTAAACAAGAAAACATTTTCTTAACAGAGTCTTAACAAACAAAGGGTCTAAAAAAAGAAGGTCCGAAATGGACCTTCTTGCTTGGTTGGTGTTACTGAAGATCAAATGCGACTACGATGGCTTCATCGAGGCATCTGAAAGTGAAACTGTTCATGATGTAGAGTTCAACGTTTTCACTGTCGTGTGCGTGATAGCCAACGGTGTAATCCTGACCGATGGTGAGTTCAAGATCTTCATGATCGCGTGGAATCAGGAATCCGCCCTTGACGGCGCGTGAACGAATGATTGACCCGCCAATCACAGCTTCTACGTTTTTACGAAGCAAGCCACCTTGATACATCTGGTTGAGTATCTTGAGCAATTCATCGGAAACAATCATGTCAAACGGACGTTCTGCGTACGCGTCTTTAAGAGCGCATGCCGCTTCACTGACTGCTTTCATGACTTTGTTTGGATCATTAGAGATGTTGATGCGTTTTTCAGCAACATCATTGAGTCCTTTGATGCCGGCGTCTTTTTTACCGTTGTAGACAACGTCTTCTTCAAATAGCGCGAGTTTCTCCGCGGCGTCTTCAAGATTGTCCAGTTCTGCGTCTTTTTCGCCTCTTAGGATGTTGTCAAGTTCCCAGCGGGAAAGCTTGAAGTTAATCCTGTTTTCAAGAAGTGGCTGGACATCGTAAAGACTTGATCCGACTTCGCCAGTTTTTGGCTTGTTCAGAAGTTTGAGACGTCCATGTCCCACACTGTTTTTCTCAAGTCCGTGAGGGCCATCGACAAATAGTACGCTTCGTGCTGTGAGTTGTGATAAAATGACTTCTTTTGCGCGGTCGTTGATTTCTTCCCAACCTTCAGTTGGAATGGGTGCAAGTGATTGTTTGAACAAATCCATTAATAATCCCTCCTAGCGTTTAATCTTACCAATGTTGAGACTTTCTGCCGGAGCATCTTCCGCTTCGCCTTCTTCTTCCTCATGATGACCGATAGGGCCTTCAGTGAAAAGATTTTCCTGGAGTTCGCTGTCGAACTCAGGCATTTGACGACGTAGCCATTCGATGCCCATTGCAGCATGTTCAAGTTCTTCGTCCCGATTGTGCTTGAGGATGTCGCGCAGTTCTTCATCGCTGGTCGCAGCCATGCGTTGGTTGTACCAGTCTACTGCTTCGAATTCCTCTTGAATGCTTTTGATGATACGCGTGATGTCTCTCGTTTTTTCATCGAGCAGTTCAATCGGTTCATGGTATTGATCCGTTGCCATAAAATCCCTCCTAAAATTTGTTTACAATCTAATTATAACACTATCAAAACAGTCTTTCAACTATAATGTAAGTGCAGACTAACACTAGCAGTATTCATTCGGCGCGCAGCAGCCGTTTAGATTTCTTGAAGCGATTTCCGCAGCCTTGATGATTGGGTATTTCCCAGGAGATGCGGTGAGCATCGGCTGAGTACCGATTTGCATGGTGAGAACATCGTTGATTGTAGAGCCTGTCTGGATGATGACACCAAGAACATTGATGAGTTCTCCTGCGGATTCGCCGCCGATGACTTCGCCACCGAGAATGGTGCCCGTTGCTTTGGATACGACGAGTTTCACGGTTTGTTCATGCATGCCAGGGAGTTTTCCCGGGTGTCTGTCCATGCCTTTGAAAAGGGTGCCGATAACGTTGAAACCTTCTTTTTTCGCCGCTTCTTCAGTGATGCCGGCCACCCCATAGACGGTATTTCCGATCATGGTAGAGTAAATGCCGATGGTGCCTTTGAAAGAGCGATACGTTGAGAGTGAATAAAGATTTAGGCCTGCAACACGTGCTTCAGCGGCCGCGGTGGATGCGAGCATGGTTGTAGAGAGTCTGCTGGTTGCGAAGTCGCGTTTCTCAGCACAGTCTCCTGCTGCGAAAATATCCTTTTCGCTCGTGCGCATGTAGGCGTCTACACTAATAAAGCCGTGTTCGTTAATCTTAAGACCCATGGCTTTGGCCAGATCCGCATTCGGTCTGTAGCCCATTGATAGAATGACAGCGTCCGTTTTGAATGATGTATCATCGCTTAGAAGCACGCTATCGACTTTTCCGTTTCCTAGGATTTCTTTAACGCCGACACCGGTTTTTACGTCAATGCCGTCCTGAACAAGTTTTTCTTCAGCGTGCTTGGCAATTTCTTCGTCAAACGCAAGACCGAGAATTCTCGGCTGGATTTCTACGAGGGTGACATCAAAGCCGCTTTTTGTAAGTTCATCTGACATTTCCACGCCGATGAACCCGGCGCCTACGACGGTGATGTGTTTCTTGTCTGAAAGGTTTTTTTGAAGTTGATCGAGATAGATTTTGTTTTTGGGGATGGTAAAGACATTTTCAAGCTCTGCACCTTTGAGCCACGTAGGTTTGAATGGTTTTGAGCCTGTAGCGAGCACCAACTTGTCAAACTGAATGGTTTCTCCATTTTCAAACGTTGCGATTTTTTCTTTTTTATCGATGGATTCAACCGTATCGATTCTGATGGCGATGCCGGCATTTTCAAGGCCGGTATCCGGCATGATGTCCTTTTCAGATGAACCCAGGGTTCCAAAAATATAGGGAATGCCGCAAGGTACAACGGCTTTTGGTTCTTTTCTTACAAGCATGATTGATTTGTCTGGATGTTTGCTTTTGGCCGTTGATGCTGCCACGGTTCCTGCGGCACTGCCTCCAATGACCAGTATGTCTACTTTGTTTTCCATGAATGTTGCCTCCTAAAAATATTATGAATGATTGTTAGTGTGTTCTCTTTCTTTTATGAAGTCGCATCCCTTATGATTGCAGATATCTTCTTCAGTGCAAAAGCGGTAAAACCCGCCTTCAATCTTGATGGGTCTGTTGTCTATGAGGGTCGCTGCAAGTTTCTTGCGCGCTTTTTCATAAAGACTTTGCACTGTGGTTCTCGCCACCGCCATCTGAACAGCGCACTCAGCCTGGGTGAACCCTTCGTAATCAATGAGACGGATGGTTTCGTATTCTTCTACGAGCATGACGATGGGGTCCTTATGGGGAGTAGCTCCGTCGAGTGAACCAAAAAGTTTTCTTTTGGGCTCCTGACAGACTCTTTTTCTCTTTCTTGGTCTTGGCATGTTTTCACCTCTTTTGCATCCAGCTCAATTGTACCGCATAAATGACATATGTCAATAATCACGCGTTAAAAAAAACCGCACTGAATAAAGTACATTCAATGCGGTTTAAAATCACTACCAAATACTATGAAGCCACGCGTTTACCTCTCCATTCGCCTCTGAGCCACCGGATTAAAACAAGTATGGCTCTTAGTATTTCATCTGCGGCAAGTCCTATGAATATTCCTGCAAGTCCCAATCCGAAATGAATCCCAAATAGATAGGAAAGACCAATCATCGCACTGATCATGCTGAAAATGGCGATGACGACAGGGAAAATGACGTCTCCGCTTGCACGCAGTGCCTGGATGACTACGAGATTGGTCATTCTTCCCATTTCAAGGAAAATCCCGATTAGCATGGCGCGCTGTCCCATCGCTATGATATCTTGGTTGTCTGTGAACAAGGAAAGCAGCCACCCGGAATTGAAGTACATGAAACTTGATGCGAATATGACGAATATGAAAGCGAGTCTCACGGTTTTAAGCGTTCGGTGATGCGCGTCCTCATAATCCTTGGCACCTACGCGCCACCCTACGATGACCTGGTTGCCCTGAGCGACGGCGAGTGAGAAAATCATGACGGGCATCATGAGATTGTGGACATAGATCTGGGTCGTGACTGCAAGGGTGCCTATCGTGTTTAAAAATCCGAGTACGACGACTTGTGAAAACTGATACACGAACCGTTCGCCTGCACCTGGAAGGCCTATCTTCATGATTTTGACGTAGTACTTTTTAAGCGGAGCGAACTTGAGGAAAAAGGGCTGTATGCGGAGGTATTTCCAAAGAAAGTAAAGCGTAAGTGCGAACGCGAATATTCTTGAAGTCAGTGTGGCGTATGCCGCACCTCTTGATCCGAGTTCTGGAAAGAAGCCAATGCCGAATATGAGAAGGAAGTTAAGCAGGACATTCAATATATTCATCGCAGCAACGATGTACATGACCACCTTGGGTCTTCCAAAGGCCTTGAATCCCGCTCCCGCCGCCTGCGTGAGCGCTACAAAAAGGAGTCCCGTTGACACGATCCTAAGGTAATAAAGGGATTCATTGAAAATGGTCTGATCGGTATTGATGATGGTAAAAAGGAGTGATCCGAAAATCTGCAGTAAAACCGCCAGTAAAAGCGCGACCAGCACATTGCCAAAAAGCCCTGTTTTCATGGCTTTTTTAGCCTGGTCTTCATCCCCTGCGCCAAGATACTGACTAACAACGACGCCTACACCAAGCGAAGCGACATTCAAAATGACGATGAATAGTCCGATGACACGTTGCGCGTTTCCAACCGCCGCGACTGAAAAATCAGAATAGCGTGCAAGCATGAGCGTATCCGCGACTCCGAGAAACATTGTAAAAAGGAGTTCTATGTATATCGGCCAGCTAAGGCTTAAGAGATTTGTCTTTTTTTGATCCATGTTCTCACCACTTTCAAAACAAATGCATTATATCACAAATGGAATGAATGTTAACAGCTGAAGTGATAAATTGCATTATTTATTTTGTCTATAGCGATTTCTCGTTTTCTCAAGCAGTGTTTTAATGGACGCTTTGTCATTGTTTTCAAGGTGTGTTTTAAACGTTTCAATGGCGGTTTGAAAATCATCGAGTGTATGAATGAGCGCTTGTTTGTTTTCCATGAAGAGCTCACTCCACATATCAGGTTCGATATCGGCGATTCTCGTCAGATCCCTGTAGGAGTTGCCCATCACTTCTTTTGGCAAGGGAGCGTCATTTGAAAGCACGAGTACTGAAGAGATGAGGTGGGTAAGCTGACTTGTGTGGGCGATATGGGTATCGTGCGTAGTGGCGTCCATCACGGAGAAACTTGAAAAGCCGAGTTTCTCGAGCACTGAATTCAATCTGCCGAGATCGCTTTCCTTTGTTTTTTCAGTGGTGACATAAACGAGGTTGGCATTTTCAAAGAGTGTAGGTGAGCTGTTTTCAAAGCCCCCTTCAGGATTGCCTGACATGGGGTGGTGGGAAAGGTAGCTCTGTTTTTCACCAAGCCGGCTTTCAATAAAGGAAACCACTGGTTTTTTAACACCACACACGTCTGTCAAGAGGACTGTGTCTTTCAGTTCGTCCCCATGTTTTTCCATAAACGTCTTCGCAATGGGAGGGTTAAGCGCCAGAACCACGATGTCCAGCGAAGCTAGGTGTTCAAGCGCGTTGCCTTTCAAACTGTCTTTTTGCATCCTTTTCATCACGGACGCATCGATATCGTAGCCATAGATATCGTAAGTTTTTGAAAGCCTTTTGGCGTAAGATGCGCCAATAAGGCCAAGGCCTATGATGCCGATTTTCATGAAAGGCTCCGACCCAGTGCCTTGGCCATGGCATGCAGATCTTCCATCATGTCGTCAAAGGTGTCCAGTTTTAATGATTGAGCCCCATCACTCAGGGCTTCTTCTGGTTTATGATGGACTTCGACCATGAGACCGTCGCTATCAACTCCCAAAGATGCGCGGGAAAGTTTGGCAACCATGTTGTATCTTCCAGCCGCATGGGAGGGATCGACAATGACGGGAAGATGTGATAGGTTTTTGACCGCAAGCACGGCGGAGAGATCAAGCGTGTTTCTTGTGTAGGTTTCAAACGTACGGATGCCACGCTCGCAAAGGATGACGTTCTCATTGCCTGAAGAGACGATATATTCTGCGCTCATAAGCCATTCTTCAATGGTTGAGGCCATGCCTCTTTTGAGCATGATGGGTGTCTTGGTTCTGCCAAGTGCTTTGAGCAGGTGGAAGTTTTGCATGTTGCGAGCCCCGACCTGGATGATATCGACATACGCTTCAAATGTCTCAAGCAAGTCCGCACTTGGGATTTCGCTGATAACAGCCATATCAAGATCATCAGCGACTTTTCTAAGCAGTTTGAGGCCTTCAAGTCCAAGGCCCTGGAAAGTGTAGGGCGACGTTCTTGGTTTGTAGGCGCCTCCTCTTAAGACATGCACACCCCGCTTTTTAAGGTGCGTCGCGATGGTTTTGAGCTGGTCGTAGGATTCGACTGAACAAGGCCCGCTGATCATGGTGATGGACCCATCCCCGATTGAAATGTTTTCATTGATTTTGACGATGGTGTCTTCACTTTTGAAATCCCGGCTGACCTGTTTGAAAGGACTTTGAACGCGGATGACGTTCTCAACGCCTTCAAACACGCGCAGATCCGCGGGATCGAGTTTTGAAGTATCGCCGATGATACCGAATATTTTTACCGTGTCACTGCTTACATCCTTTAGCTCAAACCCTTTGTGTCTCAGATAGCTTTTGAACGAATCCAGTTCCTTTTTGGTGACGGCTTTTCGCATTTTGACAATCATAGTATCGCTCCTTCTTATAATAAAAAAACATCCCATGGGGTCCCCCACAGGATGCATAATGTATACATTCGGTTTGCCCCAAGTACTTAAAAGGCTTGCTTTCGCAATCCTATTTTAAATTATGGGGATAATACCATTCGTTGTGTCTTTTCATGTTCAACACACCTTTCAAGTATAAAGAAACTATAACACATTCATCATTCAAGTTCAAGCATTTGCGTGAAGCTTTGCGACCGTTTCAACGTCCTTGTCCCCACGCCCCGATAAATTGACGATGATGGACTGGTCCTTGTCCATTGTTTTTGCGAGTTTCATTGCGAAGGCGATGGCATGGGCGCTTTCAAGCGCAGGAATGATGCCTTCTTTTTTACTAAGGAAGCTGAACGCTTCAAGTGCTTCTTTGTCTGTGATACTTTCATAGCTTACACGGTTTGTGTCTTTTAAAAATGCGTGCTCCGGTCCGACCCCCGGATAATCAAGCCCTGCCGAGATGGAATAGACATCCTGGATTTCACCGTCTTCTTCAAACAGGCCAATTGTCTTCATACCGTGAATGACACCGGGTTTGCCAAGGGACATGGTCGCGGCATGTTCTTTCGTATCAAGGCCTTTACCCGAGGCCTCGGCGCCATACATTTTAACGGTTTCATCCTGCAGGAATGCGGTGAAAAGGCCAATGGCGTTGCTGCCTCCTCCGACGCAGGCAACAAGTGCGTCAGGGAGCTTGTCATTCATGGTCAGGAACTGTTCTCTCGCTTCCTCACCGATCACGGACTGGAAGTATTTGACGATGGAAGGGAAAGGGTGGGGGCCTACTGCACTTCCAAGCAGATAAAAGGTGTCTTCAATATTTTCCATCCAATCGCCAATGGCTGCGTCAACGGCGTCTTTAAGGGTGCGTTTGCCTGATTTGGCCGCTCTTACTTCCGCACCCAGAAGTTCCATTCTAAACACATTGAGTCTTTGACGCTTCATGTCTTCTTCACCCTGGTAGATGATGCACTCCATGCCGAAAAGCGCAGCAGCCGTGGCAGTAGCCACACCATGCTGTCCTGCGCCCGTTTCTGCTATGATGCGTGTTTTGCCCATGCGTTTTGCAAGCAGAATCTGTCCAATGGTGTTGTTGATTTTATGAGCGCCCATGTGATTGAGATCCTCTCGCTTGAGATAGATTTTGGTACCCCCAACGCTTTCTGTAAGTCTTTCTGCCAAAAAGAGGGGAGATTTTCTGCCGATATAGTTTTTGAAATAATACCTGAGTTCCTTGTCGAACTCCGGGTCTTTTTTTGCGGCTTCAAAGGTTTCTGCTAGTTCATCAAGTGCGACTTTCAAAGGTTCTGGGACGTATTGTCCTCCGTAGTTTCCAAATTCATGCATGAGGGATTCTCCTTAGTGTTTTTAGTTTTTTGTATGGTTTGCTTGATGATGCTTTGAGTGTTTCTATGCTTTCAAGTCATGGGGAATCCCTCCTTTTTTGGAATTAAAAAAGCCCTCTGCAAGCAAAAATGCCTGCAGAGGGCGTCGTTTACAACGCGGTGCCACCTCAGTTCAACTGTAAAAAACAGTCCTCGGATACCAACATATCCTGGCCCTTTAACGGGGGCTTCCGGCAGGCATTACTGTGTTCGGGTCTGCACTCATGGATCCATTTCATCATGGGTCATTCTTCGTTCTCAGCACCACGAAGTCTCTTCAAATGACTAAAATGATTACTTCTTCCATTCAACGTGTTAGCGTAAGTTTAGCATGGAACATGTCTGGTGTCAAATCAATCAAGGATGTTTTTGACCCTGCCCACGGTGCCGTCTTCAAGACGGACCTTGATGCCGTGGGGATGGGTTTTGGAGTTTGTGAGCAGTTTCTCTACGATGCCTTCTGTGAGTGTGCCGCTTCTTTGGTTCTGTTTTTCAACGACTTCCACTCTTGATCCGATTTTGATGGCGCTTCTTTTTTGGTTATCCATAGTGGCCTCTCTTAGTAAAGTATTGATTTTAGTAGTGCCTTGGCGTGGTGTTCGCCTTTTAGATAGTAAGTGATGTGATAGGCGAATTCATGCACGGCGCCTGCGCCTCTTGCGGTGATGATGTTTTTATCGGTGACGGCTTTTTCATCGGGATGATAATAGCCTTTTGGCATATCCGACTGAGCGCCTGTAAAGGCTGTGAAGCGTCTGTTGTCAAGAAGCCCTGCCTGTCCCAGGAATCTAGGGCCTGCGCAAATCGCTGCGACGAGTTTGCCCTGGTTGTGAAACCGGGTGATAAGCGCCTTGATTTCCGTGTCTTTGTCCACGTTGTGTTTCACGAATTTACCACCGGGTATGACGACGAAATCATAGTCGTCCTCGTTGACGCTGTCCATGAACGTGTCGGCCTTTGTTTTCGTGCCGTAAGCCAGTTCAATATCAAGCGTGTCTCCGTACGTGGCCATGGTGACGTCAAAATCAGCTCGGATGAGCAAATCTCTAGTACCGACGACTTCCAAATCTTCATTATCACTGTGTACAATGAGCAATCCTTTCATGGTTAGCCTCCTAATCTAATTCAATTATAGCATCCATCCTTTTAGTGTTCCAAGTCATTCGGTCTTAAAAGTGCACTCTTGAAAGTACCATCGGATTGATACAGGGCTTTAAGCACATAGATGCTTCCGATGAAAAAGCCAAAGATCATGAGAAGCACGATCCAGATAACGGCCTTTAAAAGCGTGTCTTCCTTGTAGGCGACCCAGATGGCGAAAAGGGTGAAGCCCGCGTACAAATCGATAAGTGAAACAATACCCCAGGGGTTTTGCATCAGTTCTCCTCCGTCTTCGAAGAAGCTGCCAAAAAGAAAGCCTTGAAATAAAGCGTATGTCATGGCAGCAAGGCTTAGCCACGCGAGTATTTTTGCGGTTTTCATGTTATCCCTCGTTTTCCTGATAGATTATAATGTCTTTTCTTCTGATGCCCTGATCAACCATGAAAAGCACCAGTATCATAGCTGAAGCGAGCAGTCCTGTTAAACCCATGTAAAGTGCGTTGATTTCAAATGTGCCCACACTAAATACCCTTCCCATGTCATAGAAGGTTTCAAGCGGGGTCCCCGGTTCAGGTTTGATGGTGTAGAAGTAATTCGCCCTTTGAGAAAAAAGGAGAATGAAAAGG
>Ga0194138_10001800_pt1 | contig 10237 bp, 7 predicted proteins | sample TARM_MetaG_T2_14_FD_134022 | JGI IMG/M metagenome (GOLD analysis project Ga0194138, IMG submission 134022) | Freshwater microbial communities from Pennsylvania, USA, analyzing microbe dynamics in response to fracking - TARM_MetaG_T2_14 (version 2) | ecosystem: Environmental > Aquatic >...
AACACGGTTTATCTCTCGGAACATCCCGCACTTGAGAGCCAACAGTATGGAAGACCGGCGTCGCCGGTCCGGTTCTATAATCAGCCCCACCCCGCCAACCTCAGCCCCTGATACACCACCAGCGCGGCGGTGTAGGCGAGGATCGACATGTAGAGGAGCTGGAATCCGGCCCATTTCCAAGAACCGGTTTCCACCCGGGTGACCGCCTGGGTCGGGAGACACTGCATGGCCAACACGTAGAACACCAACAGGCTGTAACAAGTGGCGGGAGTGAACACCGGCGTGCCGTCGTCCCGCTTCGCTTTGCGTAGGTTGTCCACCAACAGACTCTGTTCTTCCGCGCCCTCTTCCCCCAGTCCATAGACCACCGACAATCCCGAAATGATGGCTTCGCGAGCCGCGAAAGAGGAGAGAATGCCGATGCCGATTTGCCAGTCATAGCCCAGGGGGCGAATGACCGGTTCCATCGCCTTCCCCACCCGGCCGGCCACGGAATGCTCCAATCGAATCCGTTCGGCCTCTTCGGGGGGAACGCCCTCCGGCACCTCCGCCTTTGGATAGGTGGACATCACCCAAATACTGACGGAGATCAGCAGAATCACGGTCCCGGCCTGCCGAATAAAAATCCACGCCTTTTCCAAAGTGTGCAAAAGCGCGTTTCGGAGATTAGGGCGTTTGTAAACCGGCATCTCCAACAGCAAGGGGCGGCTTTTCCCGGGCAGAATCGTTTTTTTCAATCCCCAGGCCGCCGTCAGCGCTGCCGTGATCCCCAGCGCATAGGCCCCGACCAACACCCCCGCCGCCGCGGTGGGCCTGTCCGGAAACAACAACGACACCACCAGCACATACACCGGGATCCGGGCCGAACAACTCGTCAGGGGCAACACCAGAATCGTCACCAGTCGGTCCCGCGCGTCGGAAATCACCCGGGTCGACATGATGGCGGGGATGGCGCAGGCGTGCCCGGACAACATTGGCACGAACGCCGTTCCGGGCAGCCCCACCCGGCGCATCACCCGATCCATGACAAACGCGGCACGCGCCAGGTAGCCCGAATCGTCCAACAGCGCCAACAGGAAAAACAGCAGACAGATCTGCGGCAAAAACACCAGAATGCCCCCCACGCCACCGATCACCCCGTGGCGCAACAGCGATCGCAGATCCCCCGGAGCCATCAGCGACTCCAACCCCGCGCCGAGTCGGCTGAAAAACAGCTCAATGAGATCCATCGGCACGGTCGCCAGGGCGAAAATGGTGTAAAACAGCCCGAACATCACCACCAAAAACACCCCGAGACCGATCACCGGATGCGTCAGCAATTCGTCGAGACTGTCCGTGAGCCGCCCCGGGGCGGCGTGTCGGGATTTCACCACATCCGACACGATCTGTTCGCTCCAGGTAAACCGGCCATGGAACGGACAGCCCCGGCATCCGATTCCGCATCGCACCTCTTCAGACGGCTTGTGGGGGCGCGGGTATTCCGCCACGCCCCAGACGAACACGTCCTCCACCGCCTCCGCGATTTCACGCGCCCCACGCCCCTCCGCCACGTTCACGCCCAACACCTTGCACCCCAGCTTCCGCTCCAGCTCCTCCAGATCGATATCCATCCCCTCCTCGCGCGCCCGGTCCAGCATGGTCAACACCACGACCACCGGCAGATCGCATTCCGTGATCTGACTGAACAAAAACAGATTCCGCTCCAGGTTCGCCGCGTCCACCACCACGACCACCGCGTCGGGGTGTGGAAACTCCGGATCGGTGCCCGCCAACACCTCCGCCCCCACCTTCTCCTCCAGAGTCGCGGCCTTGAGACTGTACATGCCGGGCAGGTCGATCAGTTCCACCTCCCCGCCCGGCAACTTCCATACCCCGCTCTTTTTGGACACCGTGGTGCCCGCAAAATTACCGGTCTGCATCCGCATCCCGGTCAGTTCATTGAACAAGGTCGTTTTGCCGGAATTCGGGTTTCCCGCCAATACCACCCGCGGAAGCGTTCCGGAGGAATCAGCCACGGGCCGCTCTCCGTTCCCAGCACCGGGAAGACGATCCGCACATGTGCACTTGAATCTGCTCGGCCAGCCGGGCGGAAATCCCAATGCGAGTGCCGTATACCTTGAGAATCATCGGATCCCCGGCCTTGACCACTTCCAGCGTGCGTCCCAGACAGATACCCATCGACTTCAACCGCTCCAGCTCCGGATCCGTATCCACGCCGGAAACCACACAACAGGCGCCAGGGGGCAATTCGGTCAAATAATAGGTCACATTCGGAGGACCGGCTTCATTTATGCTTTGCATAAATGCGTACCTAATGTTTTACCTATCAAACGCAAGTTTGAAACAGGTCTTTTTATCGGCCCGGGTGCATGACCAAAATCGCCCTGCAGTCCTGAATCCGGCGCCCATCTCGGGAGGGATGCGTTGGAAAACGTGTTCACAAAGGTCCCATTCAAATGAGATCGCCGTGAATCAGGCTCCGGAGGAGCCAACGCGTGAAGCTCGGGGGCCATGCCCCCGAGGGACTTCCATAAGAAAATGGCGCGCCCCGAATCATCGCCCCGGGAAGCCTGTTTTCAATCGTTCAACGCGGATTCCAAAGCGTCGCACACGGTCTCCAGCACCTTGATGCGCGCCCAGGACTTGTCGTTCCCCTCCACCGTCACCCACGGAGCCTCCGGCCGATCCGTCAACGCGATCATGTCGTCCACCGCCGTCCGGTACGCGTCCCACTTTTTCCGGTTCCGCCAATCCTCCTCCGTGATCTTCCACTGCTTGTACGGCGTTTCTTTCCGCTGCTCGAACCGCTCCAACTGTGTTTCCTTGTCGATCTGAATCCAGAACTTCCGCAAGACCGTCCCCTGCCGCACCAACTGCGATTCGAATTCGTTGATTTCCCGATAGGCCCGCTGCCAGGCTGCGTCGGAGGCAAAGCCCTCGATCCGCTCCACCAACACCCGCCCGTACCAGGACCGATCGAAAATCGTCACCCGCCCCTGCAGCGGCAATCGACGCCAGAAGCGCCAAAGATAGTGGTGATCCAACTCCTCCTGGGTCGGCGCCGCGACCGGAATCACCTGATACTGCTGCGCGTCCAGACCCTGCACCAGTCGCCGAATGGCTCCGCCCTTCCCCGCCGCGTCCTGTCCCTCGAACACCAACACGGTCGACACCCCGGCCACCTGCGCCCGGTGCTGCAGCTGGTACAACCGACGTTGGGACTTTTTCAAGCGCTTCTTATAGTCGTCCTTTTCCAACGCCTTCGTCAAATCCATACGTGTCAGCGTCCCCCGATGCCCCTTCATCTCCCGATTCCACGCCGTGCGCGACTTTGCCTCCTGCTTCGGTGGATGCGCCATCCTTTCACGAATCGCGTCCCGCAACGCGTGCGCCACCCGCAACTGGCGCGCATGCTTGTGCTTTCCGTTCACCAGCAACCACGGAGCCGGTCCCTCCTCGGAAGACCGCACAATCTCCTCCGACGCCGCCATGAACCGATCATACTGCCCCCAGTTTTCCCACGCCCCCGGCTTCACCTGCCATTCCGTCTCCGGCTTGGACCCCAGTTTCTCCAGTCGTTTCCGCTGGGCCTTTTTGTCCAAATGCATCCACACCTTCAGCAGCAACACCCCATTGTCGCACAAGGTGCGTTCAAACCGCGCGATGTCCTCCAAGTACGACTGAAACGTCTCGGGGGAAATCCGTCTACGGACCCGATCCAGCAAGGGTTGGGAATACCACGCGCTCAGAAACAATCCGATTTGTCCATTCGCGGGAAGGTCCCGCCAGTACCGCCAGAACGGAGGGCGTTGCCGCGCCGCCTCGTCCGGAGCCGTGTACGCGTGGGTCACCAATCCGCGCGGGTCCATCCAGGCGTGCAAGGTGTTCACCATCTCGTGCTTGCCCGCGCCGTCCACCCCGGCGAACACCATCACCACCGGAAATTTCGCCTGCAGCAGTTGTTGCTGCAGATCCACGAGTTCGATGCGCAACGGCGGCACCGCCTCCTTAAAATCCTTCTTTTTAACCTTCGGCTGGTCCGAAACGGCGTCGAATACTGTGGAAGACGTCATGTGCCCACTCTACCGTCGATCCGCCCCACGCCAAATCTAAAATGAACAGAAGCCCTGGAGGAGTGAATCAGGCTCCGGAGGAGCCAACGCGCTCAAGCCCGGGGGCCATGCCCCCGGGACTTCCATAAAGAGAACGGCGCGCCCCGAGAGGGGTGCACGCGGGATTGAGGACTTGAGGACGACTTTGACCCTGCCCCCGGCTATTCCCCGTCCTCCGTCGCCGCCGCCCCTTCGGCCTCCGCCGGACGCAACACGAACACCGCCCGATGCGGCACCGTGAAATACCTCTCCGCCGTGGCGCGAATGTCCTCGGCCGTCAACGAGGACACATACGACTCGAACTCCGTCAGAATCAACGGATCCTCGTTGTGCCAGTCATAAAACGGCAACACGCTGTTCCAAAACGAGTTTTCCTTCAACCCCTCCTCGCGCTGCCGACGCTGGGTTTCCCGCACGGTGGACACGATTCGCTCCTCCATCGGCTCCCGCACCGCCTGGCCGATCACCTCCTCCACCTTCGCGATCAGATCCTCCACCCGGTCCGGATCACACCCAAACAACACGTGCATCCGCAACAGCGGCTCTGGACGATGCCGAAATTCCGGCCAGACCGACACGTGATACGTCCCGCCCTCTTCCTCACGCACCACCTCGCGCATGCGGATCCGCAAGGCCGCCACCAGCGACTGTACCGCGTACCGCGAGTCGTAGTCCCACTCAAACGCCTCCGACGTCCACACCATCCGCACCTGGCTCACCGGCTCCATCCCCTTCGACATGGAGCGACGCACCTCGTATTCCGGAAACCCGGGGTCCAGAAACTCCGGGCTCTCGTCCTTCGACGTTGCCGGCAGAGACGCCACCCAGCGAGTGAACAACGGCTCCACCTCCTCCGGCGAAAAACTCCCGGTCAGATAAAAGGTGAAATCCCCCGCGTTCGCGAACCGAGATTCAAAAAACGCCAACGCCCGCTCCATGTCGATCCGGTCCACCTCCTCCAACGTCAACGGCTGAAGGCGCGGATGATAGTTGTGCAACGTCAAATTCACCATCTCGTTGAACTCCGCCTTGGGATTGGCCAGCCGATTGCGAATCGATTCCCGCAACCGATCCTTCATCGCCGCGAACGCCTCCGCGTCCTCGCGCGTGTCCGTGAATCTCAGATGCAGCAGCTCAAACAACGTCTCCAGATCCTCCGGGCTCGCCGATCCACCCACGCCTTCCCGATACGGACCGATGAACGCGCTCAGATTCGCCAACTTCCCGGAAAGCTTCTTCCCCAGATCCACCGCCGAAAACGCGCCCATTCCCGTGGCCGACGCCACCGCGTCCGCCGAGCGGGCATGTACCCATTCCTCCTCCGACGCCAGACTCGTCCCCCCGGGACTCCAGGCATGCAGCAACACCTGGTCCTCCTTGAAATCCGTGGGCTTCAACACCACCCGCGCCCCGTTTGACAACCGCCACTCGGTGATCCCCAACTCCGGGATCTCCGACCGCTCTATCACCGCGCCCGGTTCCGGCGGTTCCGCCACCAGCGGCTCGTCCGACACGCCGTCGTCATACGACTCCAATTCCATGTCCCCCACCTCGTCGAACACCGAAAGCAACGCCTCTTCCGACGGTAGCCGCGTCTTCCCCTCGTCCGAAGGACCTTCCGCCATAATCACCCGATTCTCTTCCGAAATCCAGGACCGGAACATCTCCCGCAACTCCTCCACCGTCACCTCCGGAAGCATCTCCCGATGCATCTCCAACTCGCGTTCAATCCCCGGAACAATTTCACCCGTCAACGCGTGCCGCACCATTTCCCCCGTGAACGCCTCGCTGTCGGTCGTGTTCCGCTCCTTGTACGCCTGCTCCACCGCCCGCAGCCGCTCCGCCTTTGCCCTCTGCAACTCCGATTCCGTGAATCCATACCGCCGCGCCCGCTCCGACTCCCGCAACAACGCCCGGGCCGCCTCCGTGTACGCGCCCTCCCGGTCCCGCACTCCCGCATACAGCAGATACGCGTCGCCCCCGCGGGTGTAACTTCCCCGATACGCCCCCGCGCTCAGAAATGGCGCGTCCGCCTTCTGCGTCAGCTCGGCCAGGCGCTGACGCAACATCGACACGATCAATCCCTGCTTCACATCCCTGCGGTAGTCCTCCTCCGTCCGCGTGCGTTGCGGAGGCATCTTCCACACGATGGACACCTCGGACGAGGTGAGTTCCGGATCCGAAAACACCCCCACCATCGTCTTTTCATGCGAGGGATGCGTGTAAGTTTCCCGTTTCGGCGGATCTTCCGGCGACTCCAGATCGCTGAAATACTCCCGGATCCGTTTCTCCGTTTCCGCCACGTCCAAATCCCCCACCGCGATCACCGTCATCAACTCCGGTCGATACCAATCCCGATAAAAATCCCGCAGCCGCTCCGGATCGAAGGTCTTCAACACCTCAAGCTTCCCGATCGGCAACCGCTCCGCATAACGCGATCCCGGAAAAAGCACCGGATACTGCTTGTCCCGCAACCGGGCCCGCGCCCCGCGCGACCCGCGCCATTCCTCGATCACCACCCCCCGCTCGTTTTCAATCGCCTCCTCCGACGCCGTGATCGCGCCCGCCCAATCCGACAGAATTAGATACGCCTGCTCCACCACCTCCGCGTCCTCCGTCGGAACCTTCAATTTGTAGACCGTCTCGTCGAAAGACGTGTAGGCGTTGAGATCCGGACCAAACGCCATGCCCAGAGATTCCAAAAAGCGCACCATCTCGTTCTTCTCGAAATGCTCCGTTCCATTGAACGCCACATGCTCCAGAAAATGCGCCAACCCCTGCTGGTCCGGTTTCTCCAAAACCGACCCCGCATTGACCGCAAGCCGCAACAACAACCGATCCTCCGGCTTGTCGTTCTGACGAATAAAATACCGAAGCCCGTTCGGCAGCCGACCCGAGGTCCACTGGGGATCGGCCACCTCCACGTCGGCTCGCGACGGAAGAAACCCACACAGGACGAAAACGAGAGATACAATCCGGATCAAATACTTCATAAGCTCCTTTCAGATAAAACAGAGACGGCTTCCACGCGGAAACCGTTCAAACACAGTGCCCCGAAAATGCGGGATTTCAATATCCGATTCCCCCGCGCACCGTCGGCCGGGTGCATGACCAAAACCGTCCATAAACGTTTTGCTCTATCGTTATCTGGTGATGAGGGTATCAGGCTCCGGAGGAGCCAACGCGTTCAACCCCGGGGCCATGCCCCCGCGACGTCCATAAAGAGAACGACGTGCCCCGAGAGGGGGTGCACGCGGGACGTGGGACGTGGGACGGTAGGGAGATTTTGGTCATGCATTCCAGCCGGCCGGACCCACAAAAAGGGCGGCGCATGCGCGCCGCCCGTCCGAAAACACACGTTTTCGGTTCGATCTCGTGGTCGAAGAGGACTATTGGGAGGAAGCCTTCTTCTTCCGCGAAGCTTTCTTCTTGGAAGGCGCCTTCTTCGCGGGAGCCTTCTTTTTGCTCGCGGCTTTCTTTTTCGCCGGAGCCTTCTTTTTCGCGCTGGCCTTTTTCTTGGCCGGGGCTTTCTTCTTCGAGGAGGCCTTCTTCTTGGCCGGAGCCTTCTTCGCCGCGCTCTTCTTGGAACTCACTTTCTTCGCCACCGTTTTCTTTTTGGACGGGGCTTTCTTTTTCGAGGAGGCCTTGCTCTTCGCGGCCACCTTCTTGGCGACCGCTTTTTTCCGGGCGGCCGTTTTCTTTTTAGCCGTGGCCTTCTTCTTGGCCGTCACTTTCTTCGCCACGGTTTTCTTCTTCGCCGGAGCCTTTTTCTTCGAAGCCGCCTTCTTTTTCGCGGGCGCTTTTTTCGCCGCACTCTTCTTCGAGGCCGGAGCCTTCTTCGCGGAGGCTTTCTTTCTTACCGCTTTCTTTTTGGCGGGGGCCTTTTTCGCGGCCGCCTTCTTTTTGGCCGGTGTCTTTTTCGCCGCCGCTTTTTTCGCGGGGGCCTTCGTCGTGGAGGATTTCTTCACGGCCGCCTTTTTTCCGGCGGCGGGCTTCTTTTTGGAAGCCGCCTTCTTTTTCGCGGTTTTCTTTTTCGCGGGCACTCTTAGACCTCCTCGGTCTTTCGGGACCCCGCTATGGGTCCCCGGTGTTAATGTCGTGGAGCACGGGCTCCGGTGAACACTCTTTTTTTACAACCCGAAACAAGAGAAGGTCAAAAGCCGCACACCGCGCGAAAATGAAAATCAAACACTGCCTACTTTTATAGGCAATCTGTCTCCCCGGAAGTTGGCACCACGATTGTGCGAAGGGTGGCGGCCTGAAACACCGAGGCGAGCTCTTCGAAGGCCAACTCCAAATCGTCGTTCACCACCTGGTATCCGTAATGTTCGGCCCGACTCATTTCCGTCTCCGCGTTTTTCAACCGACGCTCGATCACCGCCTGGCCATCCTGTCCCCGTCCCTGCAACCGCTCGCGCAACACCTCCAACGACGGCGGTGAAATAAACACATCCGTGAACGCCGCCCGCAGCCGCGCGTTGCCCTCCGCCCGCAACGCCTCCCGAATCAAATCCGCGCCCTGCACGTCCACATCCAACAAGACCGAATACCCCTCCTCGAAAAAGGTCTCCACCTGCCGTGCCCGGGTCCCGTAGAAATTCCCATGCACCTCCGCGTACTCCAGAAAGTCTCCGGCCTCGGCCAGACGGAGGAACTCCTCCCGACTCAGAAAATCGTAGTCCACCCCGTTCCGCTCTCCCTCCCGAGGCGCCCGGGTCGTGGAACTCACCGAATACCGCAACCGCGGCTCCCGTTCCAGCAGCCGACGGCACAAGGTCGTCTTCCCCGCGCCGGAGGGCGCGCTCACCAAAAACAACACCGGATGGGGAACCTGCTCAATCATTATTCCACGTTTTGCACCTGCTCCCGCAGCATGTCCACCTTTTCCTTCCCACGCAACGCCAGGCGGTTGAGATCCGCCCGGGACACTTTCACCGACAAGGTATTGAATTCGCGGGCCAGCTCCTGACACAAAAAGTCCAATCCACGCCCCGTCGGCTCTTCCGACGCCAACTTGTTCCGGGCCTGGGCCAGATGCCCCTTCAGCCGATCCACCTCCTCCCGCACGTCCGTCTTCTCCGCGTACAACGCGATCTCCTGAACCACCCGCGCCTCCATCTCCTCCGACAACGTGCCCAGCTCCTCCATCCCCGCCCTCAACTTGTCTGCCAACTCCTTCCGGGCCTCCGGCAGCTTCGGTTCCAGCTCGGCCACGATTTCCTCCGTCTCTCCGATCAGCTCCTCCAACACCTGCTTCAAATGCGCACCCTCCCGCTTCCGCATCGTCGTCAATTCCTCCAACGCCCTCACCAACGCCTCGCGAATCGCGGACCACACGGCGTCCATATCCGGGGGATCCCGCCGCTCCGCCACCACCTCCGGCAACGGCAATACGTCGGCCACCCGATCCAAGGGGTGCAAGCCATGCGTCGCCGCGAAGGCGTTGATCCGGGATATCCAGGCCTCCGCCCGCTCCGCATTGAATTCGTGACACGCGTCCTTCTCCTCCGAATCGATGAGAACCCGGCCCTGAATCCGACCCCGGTGCAACGTCGGACGCACCACCTCCAGGCACCGCGCCTCCAAAGCGGAGTACCCCTTCGGCAGCGACAACTGCACATCCAGATTCTTCCGGTTCACCGAACTCAATTCAACCTGGACCGCCAGGCCGTCCGCCCGGGCCGCGCCCTGTCCGAATCCGGTCATACTGTTCACGCGCCGCTCCCGGCCGAGTTCGCCTGCCGCTCCTCCCAGGCCGCCAACTCCTGCACGTCCTTGTCCCCCCGACCGGAACAATTGATGATCATTAGGGAGTCCTTCTCCATCTCCGGCGCGACCCGAATGGCGTGGGCCACCGCGTGGGAACTTTCCAACGCGGGCAGAATGCCCTCCCATTTGCACAGCCGACCCAACGCGTCCACCGCCTCCTGATCCCCGACCCAGGTGTACTCCACCCGTTCCATGTCCTTCAACCAGGCGTGTTCCGGGCCCACCGCCGCGTAGTCCAGCCCCGCGCTCACCGAATGCGTCAAACTGATCTGCCCCTCCTCGTCCTGCAGCACGAAGGTCTTGCAGCCCTGCAGGATCCCCGGAGATCCCCCGTTGAACCGCGCCGCGTGCTCGCC
>Ga0194138_10001801_pt1 | contig 10237 bp, 7 predicted proteins | sample TARM_MetaG_T2_14_FD_134022 | JGI IMG/M metagenome (GOLD analysis project Ga0194138, IMG submission 134022) | Freshwater microbial communities from Pennsylvania, USA, analyzing microbe dynamics in response to fracking - TARM_MetaG_T2_14 (version 2) | ecosystem: Environmental > Aquatic >...
AAAGACTCTTCAAACGGGCTCACATCTAAAAGTTTGCTCCTTGTCGGGCAGTATATATTCCGTAAAAAGTAATTTTAAATTAGAAAATCATGATATCAACTGGTTTGTTGAATAATTCGGGATCATTTAAGTGCACTGAATAAAAATCGAAAAAAGTCCATGGAAAAACTCAGCTCTGGATTGGCCATCAATCGTGCTTCAGATAATGCTGCAGGGCTTTCCATCTCCAAGAAGCTCAATGCTCAAGTTCGAGGCATCAGTCAGGCAAGAAGAAACATTATGGATGCACAAGGGCTACTTGAAGTGTCTGAGAGAGGATTGCAAGGGGTGAATAATGCCCTTCTAAGGATGAGAGAACTATCGATACAGGCAGCCAATGATACGTTGACAGACCTAGATCGACAAGGCATTCAGCAAGAGCTCAATGAAGTGAAGCAAGTGATTTCAGGAACTGTAAAAGAAAGTGAATTTAATACTCACATGGTGATGGGTACCAATAAAACAATACTTGAACAAGATCAGAGAGTCGTAGAAAAAGAACTGGGGATTATTCTAAAAGAGACAGGCTATGAACAACAATATTCCTCTATAGAGCCATATCGGGCAGCAGAATCAAGTAAAAGAACAGATGAAATTAATGTGTCAAAGAAAAGCATTGAAGTTTCCCAGCTAGAACTTTCTACTCTGGTGGGCACTGGCAATGTCACCGGAGACGGTTCTTCTCTACCCATAGATCCTATAATGGAAGAGATTCTTGGCTTTTCAGAGGAAGGTTTGGTTTTCAAGAGCTCACGAGACCACAAGATGTATTCTTTACAAGAAGATGGCACGTTACGTGAAGAAAATGATGACTATGATGCCTATGATAAGATTAATTTTTTTGAAATAATCAGTGAAGTGGGTTACGAGCTAGAGATGAACTTCACGTTGTCTTTGACTGATAATAAACTTCAGCTAGGCATAGAGGAAAGAGTTTTTCCCCATGAATTTACTGCGGATGAAGGAGAGATTGTTGGATTTGAACTCATTGAAGGAAATGATAATAAGCTGATCCTTCATTATCAAATAGAAAAGGAGATTGAGTCGTCAAATAAAGAGGAAGAGGATTTAGAGGTTGGTGCGACAACTACCATAAAAGAATCTGTTTTCAAAGTCATAACATGGACACAGAACTCTGAGGGCGTAGTTTTTGATCTGGGTGATGCGGAGGACGGATTTACAACCGAAGAAAGAACACTTGCGTTGGAGAAAATAGATGTTAAAAAAGTCATCAGCTACAACCATGAGGTGGTAGAGAGCGTCGAAGTTGTAGATGAAGACAAAAGTCTAAAGATTGGCAATCTATCAATTGAGGGTGTGGATGTATCCAAAGGGTTTTCCTTAAATAAGGATAAAAATAGCATCTTCTATGTGTCCAGCCTAGATGGTAGAATCTATGAGCAGAAGTTCTCAGCCACCTTGTCCCAAACCCATGGCGTATCAAGAAGTGAAGATGGTTTTGCCTTTGCATTTGACAAGAGTTTAGAAGTTATAGCTGGCTATGAACCCTCTAAGTATCTGAAGGATCAAGAATGGCAGATCTTTCCAGATGAAATTTCCAACCTGAGCCTTTCTGAAAAACCTTCTTTGATACAAGTTTTTGTAGGAGAAGGTGAGGATAGAACCCTATTAGCACTTGATGTAGACTATAGATTAGAGGACGATAAAATATACTTTGTGAGTGAGAACATCCCGAATAAGCCCTATGAGATTGTCTATGTAGCGCATCAGACCTTTGATGGATTGATGGAAGATGCAGATTTATATGACATTCTAGGAGATAAAAGCATTCGGATTTAAGTGGGGGATACTGAAGTATCTGTTAATGATATTCATTTCAACGAACCAACTGATGGAAGTCTAGGGGATTATGTGTTGGTTCAAGGTGGTAAAATATCATTGTTTGGGAAATACCAGTTGGCACCAGAGGAAGAACTATCAGTGTCTTATATCCGAAAGGATGCTAATAGTTTTTTTGTGGGAGAGGTGGATATCCATACCAATACCACTGAAATAGAAGGGAAAACACTCTTAGGAGCCCTTCAAGTCCTCAATGAAGAAGGGAAGGAAATGGAATACCTCAGTGATTTAGGCGGAACTGGTTATCGGTATGATTCTTCTACAAACAAGATCATTCTCGAAGGGGACGCAAGACTTCGTTTTGATGCCAACGAAACCTTAAAAGCCTATGAAGTTCATTTTTATAATGGTAAGGAAAATGATCCAGACAGAACGAAAATTTTCTTGACAGAACTTCCTGAAAACTTAGGTGATGAAGAGGACTTTTCTTCATCAATTATTGTGAAAAGAAATACGCCTACTATGGACAACAGTACTTGGACGTATGATAAAGCCACGAACAGCATCATTTTATTAGAGGAGAGTAGACCGAATATAAGAGATGAATATGATAACTATGACTATGAAATCTCTTATGTTTATGAGCCGGAGGGAAGTACCAGACAAGATGGAAAATACGAAATCTATCTCGGTGAGAGCAGTGGGAAGTTTATAGAGTACTATCATGAAGATTTAGAAAAGGCAGCCATAAAAAGTATGTTGGTGAAGAATGGTGAAGATACACTTGAATACAAGGGCATGGCTAATAACGAGGCTTATAATGCTGGAGAATCAGGATGGTATTATGATCAAAGTAATAAAAAAATCGTACTTCTTGGAGATGCAAGACCAGGGGTATTCGACACCATTAAAGTAGAATATTTGTTGGGTGAGACCACATTGGAAAATAGTACGTATGATTTTATTTTGTCAGAAGAACCCAAGAACTATGGATTAGAGGGTCATGATGAAGATTATCCCAAAAGTATTCGTGTGTTTGTAGAGGACTCCACCAGAGAAATTGAGTATTCATCAGAAAATGGATTTACCTTTGAGACCAAACTCATAGGTGGCCAATGGCGCACTGTGTTATCCTTACATGGAGATGCTCGTCCCGCAGGTGGGGAAAAGCCCACAATAAATGTGTTTTATATGAAAGACGATTACTTACTTCAGATTCATGATCCAGAAGATGAAGAGCATGAGATAAATCGGGTTTTTATCGGAGAGACATTAGAAACAGCCGTAGAGGTAGAAAAAAGCAACTACACCTATGAAAAGGGTGTGGTTACGGTGACCGGAGAAAGAAGACCCAATGCATCCTATGATTCGACTCCAGTAGACGCAAATAAGGTCAATGTGTATGTGAAGTATTCTCCGCCTAAGTATGTGGAAATCAATGAGAAGACTGTCTTATATAATCCTTACACGGATTCTTGGTATGAAACTGATGAAATCAAAGCTGAAATTCCCTTGGCGTTGATGAAAATTACCTTTGACTCACAAAATCCTCTGGATGAAAAGTACTTTGAGGAAGATGGTTCTCTCAGTATGGATTATTTCTATTTAGAGGATGGGAAAATCAGATTTACAGACGATCTAGAGTTTACTGAGGGAAATCACAAGGTGAAAATTGACTATATAGCAAATCTAATCAAAGGCTATGAGGATCAACACTTTACATTTCACGTGGGAGCGAATACAGGACAAGGGGTGGGTGTAAATATCAAATCCTTTGAAAATATGCTGTTCACCACAGATCAGCTGCGGGTGGAAACCAGAGAGTATGCAGACAACACCATCAGCATCTTGGATCGGCTCATCGGAGAGGTCAGCTCAGAAATGGGATCTTTGGGTGCCATTCAAAATAGGCTGACTGCGGCATCCAATAACTTGTCGGTCTTGGAAGAAAATACCATGTCCGCCATGAGTAGAATTGAAGATGTGGATTATGCACAAGAAATGCTCAAGCAGGTAAGGTATAGTATCCTAGAACAAACGGTCATGGCCATGCAAGCCCATCAAATGAGGTCTGGAGAAAGCATTTTACAATTGATCTCCTAAGAAAGAAGGCGAGCTTTTATAAGCTTGTCTTTCTTTATGTCTTCTTCATAGCTATGTGATACCATCCTTGGAGAATGTCCTCTGTGTTACCTTGAAGGCAAAAGAAAGGGCCATTCAAAAATAACTATTGGATGAGGGCTTTCTTTTTCCAGTGGGACAAGGATTTTAAAATTATGGGAGAGTTCTTTGCAAATCATGAAGATTCTCTTGGGAAAAATGGAAAATAGTGGAAGCCATGGATTTTATAAGATACATGAGGTAAAATAGAACAGGATTTACGTTGTTTTTTAAAACAAAGCTTGGAGGTCAAAGTCTAAGCGCGAGATAGAATAGGAGAAATATGATGGACGAACAAATACAATATAGTGTGGAAGCCAAAGAAGCATTCAAGCAAAAAGACATTACCAGGGCCAAGATGTTATTGGAAGAAGGTTTGAGAAAAAACACAGAAGACACAGAGGCGATGAACCTACTTGGTCACTGTGAGTATTTACTATGTAATTTTGAACGGGCAAAATATTACTGGCAAAAAAGCATTGCCATAAAGCCTAAGGAAAATCAGGCTGTGGAGCATATGTTGAAGTTCAAAAACGAAACCTATGAAAACTTCCAAAAGATTTACAAAGAAGCGTTGAGGTTTGAAGATCGTGGGGATTATCTGAAAGCCATGGCCTTACACAAATCTTTGCTTGAAAGAGAACCGCAAATGGTGGGGCTCCTTCTTCATGTTGGCCATTGCCACTTTCTCAATGGCAGTATCAAGGATGCCAAGGAGTATATGGAGAAAGCTCTACTCATGGATGAGAGTAACGAAAAAGCGTTGAGATACTTAGACGAGCTTTCTGTGCTTCAAACCAGGAAGAAGAAGAATCCTGGCAAAAAGCTACTGATGTATCTCCTTCTTATCGCTCTTATTGCAGGGGGGATTTATGTACTGAGCATCCTCTTTGATGGATCCAGTAGTGCTAAGAACCCACCCAAAGAACCTGTGATAGAGACACCTGTGGAAGAGGAACCCGTGGTGGAGGAACCAGAAACACCACAAGAGGAGGAACCAGTGGAGGAAGAACCCACTGAAGAAGACCCAGTGGAGGAAGAGCCCATAGAAGAAGAGCCTGTGGAGGAACCTACGCCTTCCAATCGGGTGTTCTCTGACAATGAGATTGAAGTTTTTGAGGAAGGGCTTGTGGACTTTAGAGCAGAGCGCTATGATCGAGCAGCAGAAGCCTTTATAAGAGTACTAGAGGTTGGCCAGATTGAAGGATATCTCTCAGAAGCCCTCTACTATTTGGCGGTGACCTATGATCGACAAGAGAAGGTGGAGGATGCCAAGGTTCGCTATGAGCAGTACCTCTCAAGATTCCCATCTGGCACCTATTTTGAAGAAATACTATATACCTATGGACTATTTCTTTATGAACGGGGAGAAGTGGCCAGGGCTAAGGAAATTCTATGGCGTATTCCCAACGAAGTACCCAATAGCATCTATAACAATACCGTGGTGTGGGACATTCTAAACGAAGAGAGTTAAACAGATAAAAGGAAGCATCCAGAGAATCAGACGGATTTCTGGATGCTTCTCCTTGGTTTATTAAAGAGACTACTAGGATCAGAGATTCTACAGGAAATGGTATCATGACTAAAGAAAAATCAACAGTAAAAGAAAAATGGGTATACATGAGGAAAGGGCCAGGGCCTTCTTCCAAGGAGTACCCCTTGCACGAAAAGATGGAAGGGAAGGGAATAAGATGTATAAAGAAACCAAAGAATCCCAATGGGAAGAAGTGGTAAGATTTCATGGGCATATATGTGGAGGACTTACCATAGGGTATAAGGCAGCCTCCTATGCAAAGAAATTACTAGGGATTGCAAAGGCCGCGGATGAAGAAGTGGTGTGTATTGCAGAAAATGATGCTTGTGGTGTGGATGCCATTTCAGTAGTCCTTGGATGTACCGTGGGACGGGGCAACCTCCTGTTTCACAAAATAGGAAAGCAAGCGTTTTCCATCTATCGACGAGACACAGGAGAGTCCGTACGTCTTGTGCTTAAGAAACTACCTAGGCCCATGGACAAAGAAGACGCAAAAAGTTACTATTTACAAAAAATGCCCAGTGAGCTTTTTGATGTCAAAGAAACCACCATCCCACTACCAGAAAAAGCAAGGATCTTTAGGAGCAAAACCTGTGCAGTGTGTCAAGAAGAAACCATGGAACAAGAAATGATCTCCATGGAGGGACAATTGCATTGTAAAGATTGCTGTAAACCCTATAATCGCTTTCAGGTGTAATAATTTATAAGGACCTCAGAAGAATCCGCTTTGGGTTTCCTCTGAGGTCTTTCTTCTTCTTTGACGATTCGTTCACTGGACCAACCTACGACCCGGCATAGTTGATGACCCTTGCGGTGTCTTGAGTTTCTTGTAGACCGCGAAGAGCATCTTTACAAAAAGGACCTACATGAGGACTATAGCACTTTCCATGAGAGCATTTGTTTGAAAGGTTATTTGTTCATAAAAATACCCTGGATTTTCTGTGGCTTTGGAAAGACTGCATGGACTCTCAAGGATGTTTAGATACATCCTATCAGCCAGTACTCCATAAGTGAAAGAGATGTGAAGTTAATTAGTGGAGAGAAGATGAAGGACAACATGAGCGCTAGGATTACATGAAATTGATTGAATATTCCATAATTATTCCAAAAGCTATAGATGTATGGATGGGAAGTGCTTATAATAAGTATAAAAAGTTTCTATCGAATAGACAGACAGAAGGAGAGAGAGACATGAGGTGGTTTAAAACTAAAAAAGAGCCAATTCGCACAGAGGAAAGAGCTTTGGTATGGGGAAAGGAAGTAGACAATATAAGGCTCCTTCGAGAGCATGTGGATATGGTTCAAGAATTGGTATACGTCGGGTCTTTTTCCTATGATCATGAGGAGAAGGAAGGATATTTCACCAAAGGCGTCTATCATATTTTGGGAGAAGACAACAAGTAGATGATGAAGAACCTGGAGTTCTTAGTACCCTACTTAAAGGAAAAAGATAGAGAATACTACAGGGGTTTTATGAACCAGGAAGGGACGGAGACCAGGGAAGAAACCTTCAAAATTTATCGTCCAGATGGACAAAGAAGGTATGTGAAAATAACCCTTCGTCATATACAAAAGGAAGGAGGAGATCTTAAAAAGACCTATGGCGTCATTCAAGATCTGACCAATGAATTAGAAAGAGAGAAAAGGTTCAGTGCCATGAGTTTGGCCTTAAATCGAGCCCAGAAAGTCGCAGAAATTGGGAGCTTTCAGTACGATGTGGTGAAAAATCTATTTTATGGCACCGATGAATATTTTAGACTCCTAAACCTAGACCCTGCAGAGATCACACAAGATTTCCAGAAAGTGCTGGAAAAGATCTATGAAAAAGATCAAGAAAAAGTACAGGCAAAGATGCAAAGGCATAAAGAAGGCGAAAAGGGCACCATGGACTTTCGCACCCTTGGCGCGGACGGCGCCCTTCGGTATTACCGAAGCAAGGCAGAACCGATCTTTAATGACCAAGATGAGGTAGTGGCCATTGTGGGCACCGTAGAAGACATCACGGAAATACGTCAGCTTCAAAAGGACTTAGAGAAGAGTGCAAGACTTCTGGATAAATCTGAAGCCATGGCTCATGTGGGCAGTTGGGAGAGCGATTTTAAGAAAAATAAAACCTATTGGTCTAAAGAAGCTTATAGAATTTTTGGTCTTCCAGAGGATACAAAGAGCATGAGTAGAGACCATCTCATGGAGTATATTCTTGAGGAAGATCGCCATTTGCTCAAAGAAGTGCTAGAAGCACCTAGGAAGGAACCTTTTGAATTGGTTTTTCGTATCAAAAAAGCAGATGGGCGTGAACGCACCATTTATGAGCTTTTTGAATTTGAGTGGAATGAAGAAGGAAATCCCATAAAAGCCCATGGCATCATGCAAGATATTACAGAGAAACAAGAAATGGAAGCAGCTCTGAAAAAGCAATCAACAGAAATGCAACTCATGGAAAGCCGTTTTCAAACACTTCTTGGGGAGTCTTCGGATGTTTTTGAAATCATCAATGAGCAAGGAGAAATCCTCTATATCAGTGAATCCTTAGAAAAGGTTACAGGGTATGTACCCACAGAGCGTCTGGGGAAAATCCTCTTTACTTTTTACGAAGAGCAGGAAAGGGTTAAACTGCAACAGATGGTACAACGCGTACTAGAGGATCCCCAAAAGAAAGTCCGGGAAGATGTGGTGGCCAAAAAGAAAGATGGCAAAACTGTATATGTGGAGTTCTCCATGGATAATCAGCTGGAGAATCCTTCTATTCAAGGAATCATCGTGCATCTACGGGATATTAGTAGCCGAAGAAAAAATGAACAGCGGGTTCTTCATTTGTCCACTCATGATATGGCCACAGGGCTGCCCAACAAACGTTTATTTGAGAAGACCTATCAAGAGATGCTGTCTGAAAAGGACTTTTCCCTTTTCTTGATGGACATAGATAGTTCTAGAAACATTAAGAATGGATTGGGCTATCGCGTGGTGGAGGACTACTTTAAGCGAATCGCCTTTCTTTTAAAGACCTATTGTGGGCAAGAGAAAAAGCTGTATCGTTATTCAGACAACCGCTTCATTGTGCTTTTGGCGGGAGAGCATCCTAAAGCCCATCATCAGGAGATGACCAAAGAAATTTTAGGGCTTTTTAAGGATGGCATCTCCGTGGGGAACTATGAGTTAGATGTGGATGTGAGCCTTGGCATCAGCATGTACAAAAGAGCAGAAGAGCAATTGGAAGAGCCTTTACGCCAAGCAGAGACCGCACTATATATGGCGAAAAAAAAGGGGCGAAATGCTGTGGAGTTTTACTCTAAGGCTGTGTTTTAAAGTAGTGTTGAAATTATTACTTTTTAAAAAATATGATATAATAAAGGTATTAATAGGATTGGGGGTGAGTATATGCCTAATGTTGAATCTATACTTTTAGAAATTGAAAAATTGCCAACGATTGAACAAGAAAATATACTCTCCATACTTGAAGAGGTGCTTCTTTTCGGTTCTCATGTTGGAAGAATCTCTCAAGAAGTCATGGAGTCCCGATTCTCCAAAGGTAAGGTCTGCCCGCATTGTGGGGAAGATTCAATCTCTCGTAATGGCAAATACAATGGCAAACAGCGATATATTTGCAAATCATGCAGGAAAAGTTTCACTGACTTCACTAATTCAGCGATATATAAGAGTCGGTCCTCGTTGGAGAAGTGGTACAAGTATGCGAAGTGCATGATTGCTGGATACTCTATCCGAAAGAGTGCTCAAATCGTTGGAATCAACATAGCCACAAGTTTCTTCTGGAGGCATAAGATTCTCGACTGTTTAAAAGCCTTTAACGGAATTGGACATGTAGATGGTGTTGTCGAGGCAGATGAGGTTTTCTTTGCAGAAAGTTTTAAGGGAACCAAACCTTCTAAGATGACCAGAGAATCCCGTCACAGGGGGTCCCAAGTGAAAAAAAGAGGTATTTCCCACGAACAGGTATGTGTAGCCACAGCAATTGACAGGCAGGGGAACTTGATTATGGAACTTCTTTGTAAAGGGAGAATGACTTCAAATAATCTAAACAAGCTCTATGATGGCCGCATAGGGGAAAATTCCATAATATGCACAGACAGCCATAAAAGTTACAATAAATTCGCAAGGGACCTTTCTTTGGACCACAAACGTATTCCCAGTGGAAAGCACAAGGAAGGAATATACCATATACAACACATCAACTCCATCCACAGCAAACTGAAACGGTGGATGCGTACCTTCAACGGAGTGTCCACAAAATATCTGAGCAGCTATATGTGCTGGTTTAAATGGATTGAATTGTCTGGGAGCGATAAGGACGCAATAAAAATCAAGAACTTCATCGTTCAAAGTTGTGTTCCACATGCCTACACTAAAATTTCAGATTTCAAGACCAGGTTGCCAGCGTTCATATAGGTTAATGTCTACACAGCTGAAGATTAATACGAAGCAAAACAAAATACTATTTAGGAGGAGACTTATGAAGAATCACAAAAGAAGTCGAAATTTTTTATTAGCAGCTGGGTTTTTAATGCTGTTTGCGGCTTTAGGACCATGGAATAATAGAGATATTGTCGGACGGGTTATATTTACCCCGGATTATTCAACAAACCAGTTGATATCATGATTTTCTAATTTCAAATTACTTTTTACGGAATATATACTGCCCGACAAGGAGCAAACTTTTAGATGTGAGCCCGTTTGAAGAGTCTTTCT
>Ga0194138_10001803_pt1 | contig 10235 bp, 9 predicted proteins | sample TARM_MetaG_T2_14_FD_134022 | JGI IMG/M metagenome (GOLD analysis project Ga0194138, IMG submission 134022) | Freshwater microbial communities from Pennsylvania, USA, analyzing microbe dynamics in response to fracking - TARM_MetaG_T2_14 (version 2) | ecosystem: Environmental > Aquatic >...
ATGCAGCCAGTAGGTGTAATCGAGCCATGCCTGGCCGCCGCTCTCGGGCAGCAGGGTGTCTTTGCCGTAGGTGTGAGCCAGGTATTCAATAATGGCACCGGACTCGGCCACCACCAGCTCGCCGTCTGTGATCACCGGGGACTTGCCCAGTGGATGCACCTTTTTCAGGCTGTCAGGCGCCAGCATGGTTTTGGGGTCACGCTCGTAGCGCTTGATCTCATAGGGCACTCCCAGTTCCTCCAGCATCCAGAGAATGCGTTGTGAGCGGGAATTGTTGAGGTGGTGAACTGTAATCATGCGCAAGCTCCATTCGCATTGAAAATGGTCGGGTGTGAAGAATAGTCTTCAAACGGGTTTTTGGTTCACCGCCGGAAGGTTTAATCAGATTTCCGTGAGCCGGAGAGCTGGCTTCAGAGTGGCGCTTACCTTAATGCTTCAGCGAGCGTGATCATATCGATTCGGCCACATTCAGAGCGGATAGGCCGGGACATACAAGCAGCCTACCTTTACCGACTACTTTTTTTCCTGAAGGATTGCAGGGGCAGTGTCAGTAACGCGCCAAGCTGTTGATGCCTGGCTTCCGCAAACTCGTCGAGTCCAAACGCTGCGGGCGCCGGCGAGCGCCGGGGGCAGGTGTAGGTCCCAAAAAGCCGGTCCCAAACCGTCAAGACCTCCCCGAAGTTGGAATCAGTCTGGGGCTGGAGCCTGGAATGATGGAATTGATGCGTGCCGGGTGTCACAAAAAGCAGGTTGATTACGGACTCGGTGCGGGGATTCAGGCGGATATTCGCGTGTGCCAGAAGCTGCGCTGCCTTGACGGCAATGACGTAGGGGATGACCTGGCTGGGCGCCAGCTCCAGTGTTGCCATCACCAGGTAGATGACAAAAAAACTGACGACGACTTCCCCCGGGTGGTGGCGGAAGGTCGTTGAATAATCCAGTTCGAGATCGCAATGGTGCACCCGATGCAGGCGCCAGAGCGCACTGGACCGGTGGTAGGCACGATGCAGCCAGTAGCCGGCCAGATCCAGAACCAGGAACGCTATAACGCCTGCCAGTAGCGGATGCAGAAGAGGTGAAGGTGAGCCCGGTAGCAGAACCAGCGGAATCAAGACCGGCGAAGCCAGAAGAAGGGCTTCGTTGATAAAGCCCAGGCTCAGGTTATTGAACCAGCGATCGTACCGATCCCGGACAAGTTCATTCCGGGAGAAACGGTACTCGGCCGCAATAATCAGCGGAATGCTGAGCAGGTAAAGTATCTGATAGGTTGCCATAGAACCGGGTTCGGGCGTTTATGGAACTGCAGCGTCCCTGCTTCCTTGTCCCTGTATGTCCGTAAAGGCTTGCTTCTCTGCAACCTACTATTATTTCCGGAATTTCCTGACGACAAACAGCGCTGCCACGCTGGCCGCAAATAGTCCCAGCATGCCGGGTTCTGGCACCACGGCGACCGTGCCGGCGAGTGCCGTCGCAGAAAGCATTGAGAGAATCAGTCCAGTGATTACGTATTTCATAGTGAACCTTCCTTTTTTTGTGGGCTCACAATGAGTGCAGCATTTTTCAGGCCAGGGATACTGAACCCGCCGGAATCAATGACCTGGATTTTTGGCAAATGCAGAGGTGTAAAGATATCCGGCGGTTTAATGGAGAACTGGTTGCCGGGATGCAATCCATGAATCAGCGATCAACCATTGCGATTTTGCACGGCTCGCTAACGTCGATTGCGCGCAGTAAAAGTATGGCGTTTAAGGCCCTTGAGAATCTCCGGCACCTTGAAAGGCAGCAGCGTCCCGGTCGCCTTCACCAGGCTGATAATGACATTCATCCGTTTGTACCAGAGTACCTGGCGAATCTTTTTCTTCATGGGGTGGTAGCCCTCCAGGTACAACTCCTCCACACACTCGGCGTTGTTGGTAAGGCTGTAACGGCTTAAATCCAGCGGCACCACGATGTCGGCGTTTTTGAGCTGCTTGCGGGTATTGAAATCGATCCCGATGTTGATGGCGTTGGTGATCACATCAAATGTGCTTTCCGGTTTCGGGTAGCGACTGACGTGGCTCAGGTCGATGGCGACGGTGATCCCTGCGCCCATTTTCGCCAGGGGTGAAATCGGAACATTCTCAACCAGCCCACCATCCACGAGAATCCGGCCATCAATCTCCACCGGCACAAACAGGCCCGGTACCGCCATGGAGGCACAGACGACATCCGCCAGGTTCCCTTCCCGGAAAATCAGCTGCTCGCCGGTTTCAATATCCGTTGCGCAGATGGCCAGGGGGATTTCGGCGTCTTCGATCCGGACATCCCCCAGATCCCGGTGGATCATCTCCCGGATGGCATTGGTGCTGAACAGGCCTCCGCGCTCCAGTGTGAAATTGATAATCTTCGACAGGTTCAGCGTCGAGCAGATGGAAAGGATGGATTCTGCCGGTCGGCCAAAGGCGTAATAGCTGGCGATGAGTGCGCCCGCGCTGGTGCCCGAGATGCAATGAATCCTGATCTGCTCCTCGTCAAAGGCTTTCAGAACGCCAATGTGGGCAATGCCCTTGGCAGCGCCACCTCCCAGAGCGAGACCAATTCGGGTGTTAAAGGGATTCAGTTTCATCGGTAGCAGCCTTTTTCGATCCCCGCTTCTCAGTGCGGAGTTGGAATTTTCAATTCTTCGGGTTCAAAATATTCATGTGGCGCTTCAGGGGTACATTTTCCAACCGACTGCCGAGGCATGCAGTCATAGGAGGTTTCCCAATGGGTGATGTCATTAAAGATGATTATCAGACCGACTATGTGGCGGGGCAGGATAATATCGCCAAATTCGGTTTCGATATACACAACGTCGTTTTTCCGCTAGCCGCACTGCTCATTGTGGCTTTTGTTGTTGGAACACTTATTTTCCCGTCGGGCGCAAAGGAGCTGCTTGATAGCGCCAAGAACGGTGCCATTGCCGTCTTCGACTGGGGATTCCTGCTAAGCGCAAATCTGTTTGTTGTCTTTTGTCTGGCCCTGATTTTCATGCCGGTCGGCAAGATTCGGATTGGTGGTGTCGATGCCAAGCCTGAATTTTCCATGCTGTCCTGGTTTGCGATGCTGTTCGCGGCCGGCATGGGCATAGGGCTGATGTTCTGGGCCGTTGCCGAGCCGGTAGCCTACTACACAGACTGGTACGGGACACCTCTTGGTGTTGAGCCCAATACCCAGCAAGCCGCTCGCCTGGCTATGGGCGCGACCATGTATCACTGGGGGCTGCACCCCTGGGCAATTTACGCCATTGTCGGGCTGTCCCTGTCTTTCTTCGCGTTCAACAAGGACCTGCCGTTAACAATCCGGTCAGCTTTTTTTCCTGTCTTCGGGGATAAGGTCTGGGGCTGGCCCGGTAACGTCATTGATGTGGTGTCCGTGCTGGCAACCATTTTTGGCCTTGCCACCTCACTTGGCTTTGGTGCCCAGCAGGCAGCGTCCGGCCTGTCCTACCTGTTCGGGATTGAGGGTGGTCTGAACGTCCAGATTGCGGTGATTGCAGGTGTTACCGCTGTCGCAACCTACTCTGTGATTCGGGGCATTCATGGCGGCGTCCGGTTGCTGAGCAATGCCAACATGATACTCGCGGCAATACTGCTTTTCTTTGTGATGTTTGCCGGCCCCACGCTGGCCATTTTCCAGTGGGTATGGGACACATCGGTGTCCTACGCGTCCAATATGTTTGCCCTGAGTAATCCGTTTGGTCGCGAAGAAGATACAACCTGGTTCCATGGCTGGACGGTGTTTTACTGGGCCTGGTGGATTTCCTGGTCTCCGTTTGTGGGGATGTTTATCGCCCGGGTGTCCTATGGCCGCACAGTGAGGGAATTTCTTACAGCGGTGCTGATTATTCCAACGATCATTACTCTGTTCTGGATGAGCACGTTCGGGGGCAGTGCCCTTTACCAGATCCAGAATGGCGTCGGGGCGCTGGCATCTGAAGGTCTGACCGAGGTGTCGCTGGCGATGTTCCAGTCGCTGGAGCCTATGCCACTTACGGCGATCACGTCGTTTGTTGGAATTACTCTGGTGTTGACCTTCTTCGTGACGTCCTCGGATTCGGGTTCGCTCGTCATTGATAGCATCACCTCAGGCGGTAAGACCGATGCCCCGAAGGCCCAGCGAATCTTCTGGGCAGTCACCGAGGGCCTGATCGCGGGGGTGCTGCTGTTCGTTGGCGGTACACAAGCGTTGGACGCCCTTCAGGCGGGTGCCGTGAGCGTTGGTTTGCCGTTCACCCTGGTGCTGTTGGTCATGACGTACAGCCTGTTCAGAGGCCTTCAGCATGAGCGCCGGTTGCTGATTGCGGAAGGCAAAATGTGATAGCCGGGTCTTTGCATTATTCGGGGTTCGTCCCCATTAATCCTAGACAAACCCACAGAACAGGAGGTCGATGATGACGGCAACAACTCTGAAGGAACAACTGAACAATGCGGTGAAAGAAGCCATGCGGAACAAGGACAAAACCCGGCTTGTCACCTTGCGTATGGCCCAGTCCGGGGTTAAGCAGATTGAGATTGATGAACGTCGAGAAACGAACGACGAGGACGTTCTGAAGGTGTTGGACAAAATGCTCAAACAGCGCCGCGATGCCGCCAGCCAGTACGATGATGCCGGTCGTGAGGAGCTGGGCGACAAGGAGCGGTCGGAAATGATGATCCTCGAGGAGTTCATGCCCTCGGCCCTGAACGAGGATGACCTGGATGGCCTGATCCGCATGGCGATCAGCTCAACCGATGCCCAGGGTATGCAGGATATGGGTAAAGTGATGAACGAGCTGAAGCCCCAGGTGCTTGGCCGGGTTGAAATGGGACACCTCAGCAAGAAGGTGCGGGAAGCACTGGCGGGTTGAGATACACGCACGGTGCCTTCAGCTGTCACAGGAGGTAAACGCCAATCAGCGAACCAGGAGAGCCATCATGCATGTGTTCATAGCCGGAGCCAATGGGCAGATCGGGCAACACCTGTTACGGGAAATGGCAGAGAGTGATCACGAGGCCCGGGCCCTGGTCCGTCACCCGGATCAGGGCCCGGAATTGCAGCAACTGGGCGCTACGGAAACTGTGCTGGGCGATCTGGAGCAGGACTGCAGCGAGGCCATGAGAGGGTGCGATGCGGTGATCTTCACCGCGGGCTCAGGCCCTCATACCGGGCCCGATAAGACCATCGATGTCGACCAGGACGGTGCCATCCGACTGGTGGATACGGCCCGCGCCATGGGAATCAAGCGTTTTATCATGGTGAGCAGTATGGGGGCGGGAGAGCCGGAGAAAGGGCCAGAGAAACTTCGTCATTACCTCCAGGCCAAGCACAACGCTGATGAACACCTGAAGAACAGTGGCCTGAATTACACGATTGTTCGGCCCGGCCAACTGACAGACGATGAAGGCACAGGCAAGGTTACCGTGAGCGCGGGATTGGAGAATTTCGGCCGGATTCCACGCCAGGATGTCGCCCGGATCCTGCTGGCAGTGCTGGGTTCAGACCATACCGAAAATCGTGTTTTTGAAGTGGTGTCGGGCGATACGCCGGTGCCTGAGGCGCTGGCAAACCTGTAACTGAAGTGCGCCCCCGGCCCAAAACCAGCTAACAGTTCGGCCATAGTCCTTAAACAGTCTAATAACGCACTGGTGTTCCTGCTGCGAGAGCGCAAGATAGAGGCTGAAGCCTTACGGGGCAAGGAGATGGCTATGACCAGGTTGCAGCAAGGAACGATTGACACCTTCAGGGGGCAGTTCGGTGGCCCTGTGTTTGAGCCGGCAGATGCCGGGTATAACGAGGCGCGTCAGATCTGGAATGCGATGATCGACCGGAAACCGGCGCTGATTGCCCAGTGCCGTTCGGCCGAGGATGTCATGGCCGCGGTTAACTTCGGGCGTGATCAGTCGATGCTGATTTCGGTCAAGGGCGGCGGGCACAACATCGCGGGCAACGCGATTTGCGACGATGGCCTGATGATCGATCTGTCGCAAATGAAGGACGTTGAGGTCGATGTCGTTAATCAGCGCGCCTTTGTTGGGCCTGGCTGCACACTGGCGGATTTTGACGCCGCGGCCCAGGTGCATGGGTTGGCGACGCCGCTGGGCATCAATTCGACAACGGGCGTTGCGGGGCTGACCCTCGGTGGCGGGTTCGGCTGGCTCAGCCGGAAGCATGGCATGACCGTTGATAATCTGATCTCCGCCGATATGGTGACCGCCGATGGACGCCAGACTCGCGCCAGTGCCAGTGAAAACCCGGACCTGTTCTGGGGGACACGGGGCGGCGGCGGCAACTTTGGTGTTGTCACCCGCTTCGAGTTCCAGCTGCATCCGGTGGGGCCGGAGCTGCTGAGTGGTCTGATGGTATTTCCCTTCGATCAGGCCCAATCGGTACTGACCCGGTTTGCGCGTTTCACGGAAACCATGCCCGATGAGCTCAATGTGTGGCTGGTGATTCGCCATGCACCACCGCTTCCGTTCCTGCCTGAATCTGTTCATGGCGAGCCGATTGTCGCCCTGGCGATCTGCTACGCTGGAGACCCGGAAGTGGGCGAGAAGCTGATCGCGCCTTTGCGTTCGTTCGGCGATGCGCACGGCGAGCACGTTGGTGTTCAGCCTTATTCGGATTGGCAGCAGGCGTTTGACCCACTGCTGGCGGACGGGGCGCGGAATTACTGGAAGTCCCACAACTTTGTGAAGCTGACCGACGATGTGATCCGGGTTGCGCTGGAGTATGGGAACAAGCTGCCTTCAACCGATTGCGAGATCTTTATTGCCTCCATTGGCGGTCAAACCGGCCGGGTGGCGCAGGATGCGATGGCCTATTCCAGCCGGGACGCAAACTATGTGATGAATGTGCATGGGCGCTGGGAAACGCCCGAGGAAGATGAGCGTTGCCGCCAATGGGCGCGCGCGTTCTTTGATGCCGCCAAGCCCCATGCCAGTGGTGGTGCTTACATCAATTTTCTGTCCCAGGATGAGACGGATCGGGTCGAGTTCGCCTACGGGGCGGCGTACAAACGGCTGGTGGAGGTCAAGCAGAAATATGATCCCGAGAACCTGTTCCGGGTAAACCAGAACATCCGGCCGGGTTAGCACTCGTTTCCTACAGGGAGAGCCGGAGAGCGAGATGTTTCAACAGTCCGGGGCGTTGCCGAGAGGTTTGGTCTGGCTCAGGGTAATCGCAACTGTGATGACCTGGCTCTTGGCGGTGGTTTTTATTCACGGGCTGGCTCATGCCTATCAATACGAGCTGATGGAGATCCTGAGCTTTCCGGTGTTAAGAGTGGCAGCCACAACCCTCCTGCTCACTGCCCTGGTTTATTTCATTGTGCTCAGCTTGCCGTGGTTGCGAAACCCGGGCATCCACAGCGTGTGCATGATTTTCGTATGGGTGACGCTACTGGTTCTCGGGCACTCCCTTTCGCACATCGGATTTCAGGATTCGCAGTCCATGTTGTTGTCGATGCGGGATTCACTGGGGGCCATCACAATTGTGTTGTTTGTAATTGTATACGGGCTGGTGCTGGCGATGCCGTTTCTGCCGGGTGTCGAGCTGGGCCTGCTCATCATGGCTGTCTTCGGCCCCGCTGGCGCAGTGGCAGCCTACGTGGCGACCGTCGGTGGATTGATGCTGGCCTTCGGGGTAGGTCGGACGCTTCCCGAGCATGTCGTTATGAGGTGGCTTGGGCGAGTTGGTGTTGTACTGCCACAGGGTGGCATGGCAGCTGCGGTGGATCGGATGATCAAGCCAAGGACTATGGATTTATCCCCTTCGCGAAGACTGATAGCGCTGTTGATGAATCACCGCTATTTATCGCTGGCGGTGTGTCTGAATTTTCCTGGCAATGCCGCGCTTGGGGGCGGAGGCGGTGTTGCGCTGCTGTGTGGCGTGAGCCGGCAGTTCAGCTTTCGCGCGTTTGCTCTGACCTTGGCGATTGCGATATCGCCGTTGCCAATTCTTGTCCTGGCTGGTTTGCTTGGCACTGAACCAATGATGGAGCATCATGGTTTTCTGCACGATGGGCTTACGAGCATTGAGAATCTGTTCGTTCACTAGAGCAGACTTGATCTGATCATGTCGAACGTATCCAGAATCCGCGCTACAAACTGGTCCTTTGGTCGGAAGCTGCTATCCGCGCCCGGCAGTGCTCAAAGTCGCGCTCGACGGCTGAACGGATTGCCTGTTCTACCTCGGCTTCAGCACTGTTAGTCTTCGATCAACCTTTCGACCCACGCCACCCCGAAGCGCACGCCAAAACCTTGAACGTCGGTCGGGATGTGGGCTAACCCGCCCTTATGAGTTCCGGAGGACGCCATATCGACGTGTATCCACCCGATGTCTTTGTCCACGAAACGACCAAGCAGCCGCGCTGCATAGATATGATCGCCGGGGCCTGCTGTTCGGCATTGCAGGGTGTCGGCAACTTTTGACTCCAGGTCTTCGTCGTAATCGTCTTCATAAGGAAATGGCCAGACTCGCTCACCGCACTGTTCTCCGGCCTGGATTATGGGCTCCACCCAGTCACGGCGATTGGTTATGGCGCCGGCCATCCGCTGTCCCAGGGCGGCTACAACCGCACCCGTGAGCGTTGCATAGTCAATGATTGCCCGAGGTTTACCACGGGACACCAACGCCAACGTATCGGAGAGAACCATTCTTCCCTCGGCATCGGTGTTTATCAGTTCAATGGTGGTGCCATCCAGGGCAGTAATGACATCGTTGCATTTCACGGCGCGGGACCCGATGTGGTTTTCAGCAAGCGCGAGCCAGCAATCCACCGGTTGAGACAGCTTGAGGCGGGCTATGGCCAAGAATGCGCCAAGCGCAACCGCGCTGCCCTGCATGTCGCCGTGCATGCCGAGCATGCTGCCGCCGACTTTCAGGTTGCTGCCCCCGGTGTCGAAACAGATCCCTTTGCCCACCAGGGCGAGTGGCTTGCCTTCAGCGCCGTCGGGGCGATATTTCAGGTGCAGTATGCCCGCGTCCCTGACCGGGCTTGCTTCGACAACGGAAAGGAATGCCCCGGCGCCAAGTTGTTCCAGTTCGTCCCGGTCGTAAAAATGGGTCTCCCAGCCTTCCTTTTTTGCCAGGGACTCGGCCAGCTCCCGATATATGCCTGGAGTCAGGTAGTTGCCTGGCAAATGGGTCAGCCACCGGGCCAGGTTGTTGCCTTCAGCCGTTGCTTCAACGTGATTGAAGTCTGCGTGTTTAAAACCGGTGCCGTAAAAGTGGATGGTCTCAAGTGTTTTTGGCGTCGGTGGGGTGCCCGAAATGCGAGGCAACTGGAACAGGCCGGCGTGAATTGCCGCCAACAGTGCCTCTGCCATCACTCCAGCAGAACGATCATCATCCAGGAGGGAAATGACCGTCAGTCCTGATGGCCGCTCTGCCAGCAATGGCCCAATCACTTTGCGGGCCAGTGTCAGGGCTTTGAATGTCGATACAGTGTCTGAGACAGAGACGGCTGCGGCACGACCACCGTGCGGTGTCGAAAAATGCACCGGGTTGTCGGTTTCCGGATATCTGGAGAGTGTCTTTGTCAGGAAATCACTCCAGGGTGTCGATGCGATTGCACCGCGATCTGCGCTCGGTCGCAGAATGACAACGCCCGTCGTCGGCTCGAAATCCCAAGAGGTGGGGGAGCCTTCCTCGTTACGTATCCGTATCTCTTGTAACTCTGGGAGCTCAGGCGTCATAGGGCTATTCCTTGCGAAGTTTTCGTTCACTTGGGCGGAGTATAGCTAGTTTCCTGGGCTTTAAGGGTCTAGATTGTTCAGTGTGGAAACTATTTTACGAATAAATGGAGTTAACCTATGGCGATTACATCGGAATCCAAAATGTCCCAGGACGTGCTGGCCTGGCGCGACCCCTCCATGGACTCAGTTCTCGGAACGGAGACTCCCAAGGATCCGAACAAGGGGTATGTCGCTCTGCTGGGCTGGAGTATCAACGCGATTAAAGCGGCACAGAAGTTTGACCGGCGCTATATCGTGGTCGCACCGGACTGGGCTGCGGACTTTTGCACCGCCAACAGCATTCCTTTTATCCCCTGGGATTTTGTCCGCCTGAACGATCGCTCCATGGAAATTGCTGAGAGGCTGAAAGCGGAAGGCGTGGATGTCGCTATCCCGTTGTTCGAAGAGACGGTCGAATGGTCCGGGGCGATCAATTCTGTTCTGCTCAACAATCCCCGTATGTACGGCCAGTCCATTCTGTTCCGGGACAAGGCTCTGATG
>Ga0194138_10001805_pt1 | contig 10229 bp, 8 predicted proteins | sample TARM_MetaG_T2_14_FD_134022 | JGI IMG/M metagenome (GOLD analysis project Ga0194138, IMG submission 134022) | Freshwater microbial communities from Pennsylvania, USA, analyzing microbe dynamics in response to fracking - TARM_MetaG_T2_14 (version 2) | ecosystem: Environmental > Aquatic >...
ATCCATTCGCAGCGCCAATGTCAGTGTTGCCGGGAACCGTCCTGAACTGCACCTTTATTTCAACCAGCTGCTTCTAAACGAATTTGGCGTTTCACTAAATAATATTGCTTCGGAGCTGGGCTCATTCTCACGCGAGTTTTCTTCAGGTGTTAATTTTAAACAGGGAACCGAAGAGTACGAAATCATCATAAAAGAAAATCTCACAGAAGAAGAGGAAGAAGCCGCATCCGAAAAATCAATCGACGATTTACGACAGTTGCAGGTGAACAATAACGAAGGAGCGGTTTACGACCTGCAAGACCTTGCCGATTTTGTTTACGACGAAGGAATGTCGAGAATTACAAGGGTAAACCAGGAAAAACAAATTGAGCTGTTTTACCGGTTTGTAGAAGAAGCCGAACAATCGAAAGATCTGCTCGAAGCTTACCGTCTTGAAATTGACCAGATTGTGAGCAGCTATAAAATGCCGGCCGGAGTTGCCATTGAAGTAATTCATGAAGAAGACCAGTTTTCGGAATTCTATTTCCTGATTGCAGCTGCATTCATTCTCATTCTGATGATTCTGGCTTCGGTATTCGAATCGCTGACAACACCAATTGTGCTGATGTTCTCTGTACCGCTGGCAGCCATTGGTTCGTTCCTGGCTCTCATATTTACCGGCAACAGCCTGTTCAATGCCAATACACTCACCGGGTTCCTCATTTTACTTGGAGTGGTGGTTAACAACGGTATCATATTAATCGACTTTACCAACATACTCCGAAAACGCGGCAACCGGAAGTCACGGGCAATTATAACTGCCGGGCTTTCGAGGGTTCGCCCAATTTTAATCACTGCAATTACCACAATTGTGGCCATGTTTCCACTGGCACTGGGGCAGTCGGAATATGTTGGAGCCATTGGAGCTCCCTTTGCTATTACCGTAATTGGCGGCCTTGCCGTAAGTACCCTGCTCACCCTGATTTTTGTGCCTACCCTCTATTTTGGTATGGAAAACGCGGTGAACTGGATAAAATCGCTGCACTGGGGATTAAAAGTTTTACAACTCGTAATTTTTGTTGCAGCTGCATTTTACATTTATTTCGAAGTAGAGTCTTTTATTTGGCAACTCCTTGGTTTTATGGCCATTGTTATACTCATCCCAGGGGTTACCGCATTCATACTTACCAGCTTGCGGCAGGCCAGTTCAAAAGTAATCGATGAAAATGAACCCATCCGGATTGTAATTCGCCAACTGGTAAAAATTTACGACCGCGACAGTCGGTTTGTACGCGAATGGAAATCGGGCCTGAAAATCAGGAAACGTGCCGGGTTGCTCAAAAATTACAGGCATTTGCGCGATTTTTACGATCTCATCTGGCAAATCCCGCTATTTGGGTTCCTGGTGTATTTCACCTTCTTTTACCTCGAAAGCAACCTCTGGATGTGGGTGATGTCGCACATCGTTTTCTTTTTCCTGTTCCTGTTAAATGTGCCGTTATCTCAGGTATTGAGAAACAAGTACGAGGATACTTCAAAACCGGTCTTCCTGAAAATCGACAAAATTATTAAACGGGTTATTTTTTGGGTTGTACCTGCATTGTTCCTCTTTATCTTCTTCTTGCGCTGGGACAACCTCGGAATGGTAATTTTTGTAGGAATTATCTGGTACCTGCTGCTGGTGATTTACGAATCCGGAGAATACATTCATAATAAAAAACTGAATATTGCCCGCATTGGCGGAAGGTTCTCAAACCTTCGCCGCGGCTATTTCACGCTGGTGCGCCAAATTCCTGTTATCGGAAAACGGAAGGTGCCATTCAGGGCTCTGAACGGCGTTTCGCTGGAAATTAAAACAGGGATGTTCGGGTTACTTGGTCCCAACGGAGCGGGTAAATCTACCATGATGCGCATTATTTGCGGAATTCTGGAACAGAGCTACGGGAAAATATGGATTAACGGGCTCGACACACAGAAACACCGCGAAGAATTGCAGGGGCTGATTGGTTACCTGCCGCAGGCTTTCGGAACTTACGAAAATATGTCGGCATGGGAATTTCTCGATTACCAGGCCATCCTGAAAGGAATTAAAGATCCGGCTATCAGGAAGGAACGGATGGAATACGTGTTGAAAAATGTACACATGTTCGAGCGGAAAGACGATAAAATCGGTTCGTTTTCGGGCGGGATGAAACAACGGATAGGAATTGCACAAATTCTGCTTAACCTGCCGCGGATACTGGTTGTTGACGAACCAACCGCCGGCCTCGACCCGCGCGAAAGGATACGCTTCAGAAACTTGCTGGTAGAACTGAGCCGCGAGCGAATTGTCATCTTCTCAACACATATTATTGAAGATATTTCGAGCTCGTGCAACCAGGTAGCAGTTATTAACCGGGGCGACCTGAAATATTATGGTACACCGACCGATATGGCCAGAATGGGTGAAGGATTCGTTTGGCAAATGACTATTCCTGCCAAAGAGTTCGATCAGTTTTCAAACAAACAGCTTATTATTCACCACATGCGCGATGGCGAAAATATTAAGCTGAGGTTGCTGTCCAAAGAAAAACCGGCACCCGAAGCCGTAAATGTTTCACCGCATCTCGAAGATTCTTACTTGTGCTTATTAAAAGACTTTGTTTAAACCCTGTAAAATGAAACAAAAATTAGAACTAAAAAACACGTTGGTCAATTCAACACGAATGGTGAGGTACAACCTGAAAATCATATTTGCCAACCGGTTTATCTGGTTCCTGATTGCAGCGTTTGCCTTTTTCATGTTTTTTGCCATTCAAACGGTTTTAAACGGCGAGGCCCTTACTGAAGGAACTGTTTACGGATTGCTCATATTTCCCGGTATCCTGCTTATTTTTTACCCTTCGGTATTTGGCATTCAAAACGACGACGATTCCAGGATGCTCGAAATACTTTTCGGTATTCCCAATTACCGCTACAAAGTGTGGCTGGTACGTTTGCTGATGATTTACGTCCTTATTTTTATTATCATCATGCTTTTTACGGCACTGGCTTCCATACTTCTTTACAATGTGAATATTCTGGAAATGTCGTACGAGCTGATGTATCCCATCGTTTTTATGGGATCGCTGGCATTTATGTTTTCTACCCTAATTAAAAACGGAAACGGAACGGCTGTGGTTATGGTTTTAATAGGCGTGGCCCTCATTATTTTACAGGATGCTGTTGAACGCACCCAATGGAATGTGTTTCTGAATCCTTTTGAAATTCCGAACAATTTTAACGAAATCATTTGGGAAGGACTCATTGTCAAAAACAGGATTTTCCTCGGTGTGGGTATTGTAGTATTTATTCTTTACGGTTTGTTTAATTTGCAAAAACGGGAGAAATTTATTTAGCGATTTGTGAAATGCCAATGTAGAAAACGGTTTTATACAGCTTAACCTTTTTCACAATTGAAATAAAATTTCAAGCCTGAAATTATTGTAACTTTGCACCCTCAAAAAATCATTGTAAAGGATGAAACAGAGGGATATTGAAATAATGGCACCGGTAGGTTCGTACGAAACGTTAATGGCAGCCATACAGGGAGGAGCAGGGTCAGTTTATTTTGGGGTGGAGCACCTGAACATGCGGTCGCGTTCATCAAATAATTTTTCGCTCGACGATTTACGCAGGATAGTTGAAATCGCCTCTCAAAACCAGGTAAAAACCTACCTCACACTCAATGTTGAAATTTTTGATGGTGAAGTAAGCCAGATGCACGCCGTGCTCGATGCAGCGCATGAGGCTGGCGTTTCGGCAGTAATTGCCGCCGACATTTCGGTCATTCAGTATGCCCGTTCCATTGGGCTCGAAGTACACATTTCAACCCAGGTAAATATTACCAACACCGGCGCGGTAAAATTTTACGCGCAATTTGCCGATGTGGTAGTGCTGGCCCGCGAGATGAACCTGGGCCGGGTTCAGGAAATCAGCGAAGAAATTCACAAACAACAAATTAAAGGCCCCTCGGGCAACCTCGCTCGCCTTGAAATGTTTGTTCACGGAGCGCTCTGCATGGCCATCAGCGGAAAGTGCTACCTCAGCCTGCACGAAATGAATTCATCGGCCAACCGCGGAGCCTGCCTGCAAACCTGTCGCCGTGCCTACACCGTTACCGATAAAGAGACCGGGGCCGAGCTGGAAATCGACAATGAGTACATCATGTCGCCAAAAGACCTGAAAACCATTCATTTTCTGAATAAAATACTGGATGTAGGTGTTTCGGTTTTAAAAATTGAAGGCCGTGCCCGCTCACCCGAATATGTAAAAACAACGGCTGAATGTTACCACGAAGCCGTTCAGGCCTGGAAAGAAGACACTTTTACCGAAAAAAAAATTAATGACTGGAACCAGCGCCTTTCCACTGTTTTTAACCGCGGGTTCTGGGATGGGTATTACCTGGGCCAGCACCTGGGCGAGTGGAGTGCCAATTACGGTTCGCAGGCAACCAAACGAAAAATTTACATCGGGAAATGTACCAATTACTTCACCAACATTCAGGTTGCTGAATTTAAACTGGAAACCAAAAACCTGAAAACCGGCGATGAAATTATTATTACGGGCCCCACTACCGGCGTAGTGCAGACCACGGTAAAAGAAATCAGGTTCGATTTAAAACCTGTACAGGAAGGACTGAAAGGCCAGCGCATTTCGGTGCCTGTTGACACAAAACTACGGCGCTCCGACAAACTGTTTAAAGTTGTTGATGCCAAAGAAGTTAAGCAACGAAAATAACGATTCTTTCCAGGTTCTTTTCAATTTCGAAAAAGAAAGAATTAAATTACGCGCTGCTAAATAACTTTAACGATGAAGAATATACTGCTGATTCTGTTACTTTTATTACTGACTCCCATCCATTTAGAAGCCCAGGTTTTACGATTCCGGGCGAGTGCAAACAGTAGTATTTTCATGAAAGAACCCGGGGAGCCTGAAGTTAGCCACCCCATGAAAGAAACCCTTTCTCACAAAGGGAGCGATGATTTTACACCCGAACTTAACCTTGGAGCATCAATTGAAATAATGGCCCCGGTAACTACCGATTTTGAGCTGGGTGTTGAGTTTGATTACACCAACCTTTCGGGCTATACCGAAACCGCCCCGCTATATAACTTTTTCCTTTCCAGGTACAATCCACTGCCCGACACCTACAAATACCCGGACGAAACCCTCATTTATAACACAAACATTTTCAACATTTTAGGAACAGCCCGTTTTTACATTCTTCCCGTTTACGAAGATGTCATCTTTTTCACAAAACTGCACGGGGGAATTGCTTTTGTAGGAACTGATTTTACTTTTCAGGACCCGCGTTACAGTGTGGGGTACGACGTTGGCGTGTTGTACTCACAAGGCACAAAAAGCAACGAGGATCCCAAAGATCCGGCATTTACCGGTGGCGGCGGACTGGGATTAACTTACAGGTTGTCCGACGAGCTGGATATTTATTTCGACGGAACAATTTCTGTTACCCATTCGGATGTTGTTAACGGAGTGCCCAATTACGATTACCTTGTTTATCAGGGAGAGGAAACTATCCGCCGAACAAACGGCTGGGCAATAACTTCACAGGTTAGTTTGGGAATTATTTTCACCACTATTCCAAACCGCAGGCTTAAAAGTGATAATTACACCCGCACCCGTCAGTTTCATAAAAGTATTTTCTGAAAACAGTTTTCCGGAAACATTTACTTAAAAAATTGAAGAAATGAAGATCCTGGTATTTACAATATTGATAATCGGTTTTTGGGCTGGTTCTTCAGTGCCTCCCCAAAAAGAAGAACTAAAGAAACAGATTTAATTCAACGAATATTTTGCATTTGTAAAAGAAAAAGCGGTTGAAGTTGTCAAAACCTGGTTCAATGCCGGCGACGGATACGGCGAAGTGTGGATTCGCGATTACAACACATTCATTGAACTTTCGGCAGAGGTTTTTGAAGCTGAAGTGTTGAGGGAGAATTTGCTTGTTTTTTTCAGAATGCAGGGCGCTGACGGCAACATCATCGACGGGTTTATTCCGGCCAACAAAGCTGGCGGAGGGTACGATTACATTTATTCTGAACTGGAACCGCGCTATGCCGGGCATGAAAACACAGTGGAAACCGACCAGGAATCGTCATTGGTACAAGCGGTTTACAAGTATGTACTGGCCACCGGGGATTCTTCCATTCTCACCGAAAAAGTGGGCGATAAAACCGTTTCAGAACGTTTGGAATGGGCAATGGAATTTCTGCAGGACCACCGTTTTAACAAAAAATACGGCTTGTTGTGGGGTGCCACCACTGCCGACTGGGGTGATGTGCAACCCGAACACGAGTGGGGTGTTTACCAATAAGATTCGATTAACTGAAATTAAAGACCAATGAGCAACAAAAAAGCGGTGGAGATTTCCACCGCTTCCTTCCTGAAAGACAAACAACTAATAACCATGTTTGCTGGCTTTGATCTACTTACAACCAATCAAACCCAGTAAGTCCACTTTAAAGCAATTCGAACAAAGCCGCCATTTTATTACGAACCAACCTCTCCATTGTTTCAGAATATTAACTCATTGATAAAAAGACACTTAAGCACCTACCTGGCGACAGACAGGAATTCAGGATGACGCTCTTTTGCAGAATATAAACTTTTTGGACAACCTCATCAAAAGCTAAAAGTCTATGTGAGAGATTCAAACACTTTTTCGAGCAGATGTTTTGTAGCAAGAATACCCTCTTCTTCTGAGAGGTCGCTTCCTTCATATTCAATACCAACCCAACTTTTATAACCGGCATCTTTCACAATTTTCATAATGCGGTAATAATCGGAATGGATTTCATTTCCATCCTCATCGAATTCGTGCGACTTGGCACTGACTCCCTTGGCATAAGGCATAAGCAGTTCAATTCCCTTGTAGCGATCGAACTCCTCTCCGGTTTGCCTGTCGATTATAAAATTGCCGAAATCGGGAAGGGTGCCAACGCGTTTATGATCGACCAGTTCCATAACACCGGCCAGCCAGTTTCCATTGCTCGACAGGCCGCCATGGTTTTCTACCAAAATATTAATCTTTTGCGTGTCGCCATATTCACACATCATGCGAAGGCCGTCGGCGGCCAGCTTTTGCTGCTCTTCGTATGAACCCTGGCTACCTGCGTTTACACGAATGGAATGACAACCGAGAAATCTTGCCGCATCAATCCATTTTTTGTGGTTCTCCAGCGTTTTAAGGCGTTCCGCCTTGCTGGGATGACCAACCATTCCTTCGCCGTCGCACATTATCAGCACACTATCCACACCTTCGTTTTTGCAAATCTTTTTCAGTTCGCCAAGGTAATTTTCATCTTTGGCTTTGTCTTTAAAAAACTGGTTCACATACTCAAGTCCCTTAATACCATGCTCGCTGGCAAACTTCGGAAAGTCCAGATTGGTCATTTCATTGGCAAACAACGCTTTGTGTAACGACCATTCGGCCAGTGAAATTTTAAACGGTGATTTTTTTGCAGCATAGCCGGCAAGTGCCGGGGAAACCAGCAGAGAGCCTGCCGTTGCTGCCAGTGTTGTCCTCAAAAAATTTCTACGTGAAGTATTTTCCATTTTCAACAGGTTTTAATTTAAAGTGAAATTACTGATTTTATATTTTAAAGAAAATTCTTTTCAGGTATAAATAGTAACACAAAAACCATTCAAGCGCCAAAACAGTTAACGAATTTACCAGTGCCATAACAAATTCGGGAGTGTTGAACCACGCTAAAAAGCCTTTGGTAAAAATGGCTACGAAACCATTCAGCCACTGGCCGCCCACCGTATTAAAAAACAGGTAAATAAAAATCGGATTCATACCCACAATAACAAATGGGAATATCCAGCCACTAATTTTTTTAACATCGATAAACCAGTAGCTAAAAGCCAGCACCAAAAGGGCCCAGCCTCCGGAAGCCAGTACAAATGAGGATGTACTGATTCTTTTTATGATGGGAGTAACGGAAGTCCAGTCGAGCAGGTAACCTACCGCCAGAATGGCGAGGCCGGAAAAGGCAATGACTTTTATTTTTTGAGTGGCCGTTTTACCCGACATCAAAATCTGCCCGGCCACAACTCCCCAGATGGTATGGGCCGCAGTCGGGATAAAATTAATGGCTACCCAGCCGCCACCGGGATTAATTTTTCCCATCAAAACCAGGTCCATCCACGTTCCGAAATTATGATCTTTCACAAAAGGCTGGTCGAAACCTTCAAGGGGAAAAGTGCGGTACAAAATTTCGGTGAGCAGCAGCAACCCAAACGAAGCAACTATTTGCACAGCATATTTGTAGTGCATTAAAAAATAGGCAATTAATATAGTTACCGAAAGTTGGGAAAGCACATTCCACAGCTCCCACACCAGTTCGCGACGGTAGCCGCAATGCAGGCCAACACCAAAGGCAAGTAAAAGAATGCACCGCTGAATGATGTGGCGTGTAATTTTTTGTTTCGAGTCGCCGCGTTTTCTTCGTTTTGCATACGAAAAAGGCATGGCTACCCCTACAATAAACATAAAAAAGGGTTGCACCAAATCCCAGAATCGCAACCCGTTCCACGGATGGTGATGAAATTGCTGAAAAAACGGTTCGAGAAAAGTGCCGGCAACGGGTTCCCGCACAAGAACACTCCACAGTGCTGTGCCTTCGGCTACCAAAAGGAACATGGTTATTCCACGAAAAAAATCGAGCGATAATAATCTTGTCCCTGAAGGATCCAGGTTACTGGTTTTGTTCATATCAAATTTAGTTGAAAATTATTCCATTAGCGGCTATACATATTTAAACCGCTTGATATTCTTTTTAGGTGTTTTTTCAAATTCTTCGTCAACCATCTCAACTGCTGTAACCACTTCGTAACGCGGCAAGTCGGCATTAAGTTTTTTACGGTTTTCTTCCATTACGTCGGCCAAATTTTCCATCTTAATGTGATGTTCTTTCATGGCTTCGTGGTCAGGATAAACTTTGGCCACAAGTTTTCCATCACGTTCAACAATAACACATTCCGAAATATAATGGAGGTTCATAATTCTTGCTTCAATTTCTTCCGGGTAAATATTCTGACCGGAAGGCCCCAGGATCATATTTTTCGTACGTCCTTTAATGAATATGAAATTGTTCTCGTCAATTATCCCCAGGTCGCCGGTTTTCAGCCAGCCATCGTCGCTAAAAACAGTTTTTGTAAACTCTTCGTTTTTATAATAACCGGTCATTACATTTTCTCCGCGCACCTGAATTTCTCCGACCGTATTGTATGGATCTTCCGAGTCAATACGCACTTCCATGCGGTCAACAAGGCGTCCTGCCGAACCGGGCACTGTTTTATCCCAGGCTTCGTAACTAATTAGAGGGCCACACTCTGTCATCCCGTAACCAACAGTAATCGGGAAATTTAACTTACTAAAAAATTTCTCAACTTCAGCACTTAACGGAGCCCCGCCAATAACAATTTCGAAAAACCGGCCGCCAAATGTTTCAATAAGTTTTTCCCTGATTTTTTTCAGGATGATATTCGAGATAAAGGGAAGTTTCAACAAAACACGCATCAGTGGTTTTTCGATGCTGGGCAAAATGCGTTTTTTATAAATTTTTTCGATAACCAGTGGCACTGATAAAATGAGGTGCGGTTTTACTGCGCCAAACACCTTGGTAATTATTGCCGGCGATGGAATTTTACTGAGGAATGTAATGTGGCACCCCCGGGTTAGCGGGAATAAAAATTCGAACAGCAGGCCATAAACATGGGCCATGGGCAAAAACGAAACAATTTTGTGCCCCGGTTCCAACGGCATGTGTTCCCGGGCATAAACAATGTTCGATGCCAGGCTCCTTTCAGGTATCATCACCCCTTTGGTAAAACCGGTTGTTCCTGATGTATAGGAAATTATGCAGGTTTCTTCACGTTCCCATTTTTCAAACTGAAACTGATTTTTTTCAAGCTTGTTTTCCTTGTAGTACCGAAACGCATCATCCAGCTTGTACTTCAGATTTTTATCTTTTGCCGCATGCAGTGAAAAGTCTTCCAGCACGATAACCGCATGCAGTTTTTCGGCATTATCGAAATCAATTTTTTCGAGCAATGATTTGGCACCAATTACCAACTTCGATTCCGAATGGTTGATAATATGGTTGGTATTGCTCTCATTGAAATCAGGCAGAATGGGAACAATTATTATCCCGGCCGAAAGCGCTGAAAGAAAAACAGCCCCCCAGTGGGCAGAGTTCCGGCCC
>Ga0194138_10001806_pt1 | contig 10228 bp, 2 predicted proteins | sample TARM_MetaG_T2_14_FD_134022 | JGI IMG/M metagenome (GOLD analysis project Ga0194138, IMG submission 134022) | Freshwater microbial communities from Pennsylvania, USA, analyzing microbe dynamics in response to fracking - TARM_MetaG_T2_14 (version 2) | ecosystem: Environmental > Aquatic >...
CCCATAAATTATCGCCGCATAAACGACCTTACTATCTCCTGAAACGGCTCGGCGACAATGAGACCGTCATCACGCGAAACTGCTACGAGCTCAATGCCGGGAATAAAACGAATATTATGCCTGCCGGGGAGTGGCTGCTGGACAATTACTACCTGATTGAGGAACAAATTCGCACCGTCCGCCAGCACTTGCCGAACAGCTTCGGTAAAGGTCTTCCGTCGCTGATCTCACCGCAGAACTGTCCGCGAATTTACGATATTGCATCAGAAGCCATCGCGCATGGAGATGGCCGTTGGGAAACCGTCAGTCTGGCCAGCTATATCACGGCCTATCAACAGGTAACACCGCTGACATTAGCCGAAGTCTGGGCCTTGCCGGGTATGCTGCGCCTGGCTCTGATTGAAAATCTTCGTCGCATCAGCATGGAAGTGGTCAAGGCCCAGCAGGAACGAAACCTGGCCGATACGTGGATAACCAGGATTTTCGAATGTTCAGAAAATACCCCCGCGGATTTAATCATGGTCGTCGCCGACATGGCCCGCTCTCGTCCTCCGTTGAGCAGTGCATTTGTCGCAGAACTGGTCAGGCGCCTGCAGGGACACGGTAATGCGCTGTCGTTACCTCTGACCTGGGTTGATCAGTGCCTTGCGGAACAGGGTGTTACAACCGAGGCTCTCATACACAGCTTCAATCAACAGCTTGCTGCCAGTCAGCTATCCGTCAGTAACAGCATCGCGGGGCTGCGTCTGCTGAGTGAAACGGACTGGGCTGATTTCGCCGAGACGATAAGCGTCGTCGAACAGGCGCTACGCCAGGATCCTGCCGGCACCTATCCCCGGATGCACTTTGATACGCGGGATCATTACCGTCATGTTATTGAGATTCTGGCCAGAGACAGTGCCTTCAGTGAGCCTGAGGTAACCCGCCAGCTGCTGGCTCTTACCGCGGAAAATGCCAGCGGAACACCGGAGCATCATATTGGCTATTATCTGGTCGGCGAAGGTCGTCAGCAGTTGGAAATTCATCTCTCCGCTGATACATCAATGCTTATACGTCTGCGGCACAGTTTCAACAGGATCTCCCTGCTGTCATGGCTCGGCAGCCTGAGCCTGTTAACCACCGCGGCGACGGCCGAGATATTGCACAAAACCGCACTGCAAGGGACGGGCTGGCTGCTGATCGCTGTGGCATTGCTCCTGATTATTGCTGTCAGCCAGTTAGTGAGCGATCTGCTGAGCGATGCAACCACCCGTTTTCGGATCCCTCGTCCATTGCCGAGAATGGATTTTTCAGCCGGTATTCCGGCTGACAGAGCCTCGATGATCGTGATCCCCTGTATGCTGACATGCCACGAAAGCCTCAGCAAACTCCTCACCAGTCTTGAAGTGTGCTGGCTCGGGAATCAAGACGAAAACCTCTGTTTCGCTCTGCTCACCGACTTCGCTGATTCAGAACATGAACCCTCGCCGGAAAACAGCGCCCTGCTCAGACAGGCGATCGCCGATACGAAGGCGCTTAACCAGCGCTATCCATCCAGTCGTCAACGGTTTTATCTTCTGCACCGGCAACCTGAATGGAATCCCGCTCAGGGAACCTGGATGGGCTATGAACGCAAGCGGGGAAAGCTGGCCCTGCTGAACAGTTGGTTGCGCCATCCGGGGACACAATTCGTCAACGTTGCAGACATGCCTGCGCATCTTTTACCGGGCCACATTAAATATGTCATCACCCTGGACAGCGACACTGTTCTGCCACGCGATACGGCGCATAAACTCGTCGCGACGATGGCGCACCCGCTCAATAAGCCAGAGTATGACCCGCTACGCCAGAGGGTGGTCAAAGGATTCGGCATCCTGCAACCTGGACTCGCGGAGGAGATACCACGCAACGGTCAGGGACGTTATGCTGCCATGCGCAGCAGCGTGCCTGGCAATAATCCCTATTCGATGATGTCTTCTGATATCTATCAGGATCTCTTTGGGGAAGGATCGTTCGTGGGCAAGGGGATTTATGATGTCGATATCTTTGTTCAGGCCACCGCCAACACCTGCCCTGAAAATTTGGTTCTCAGCCATGATTTACTGGAAGGCTGCTATGCACGATCGGGGCTGTTGAGTGAGATTTTACTCTACGAGCAGTATCCCAATAATTATCTTGTGGATGTCGCACGCCGTTCACGCTGGATCCGGGGCGACTGGCAACTGCTTAACTGGCTGAAGCCACGCGTCAGAAAAGCAGATGGCACCCAGGATAAAAATCCACTGTCAGCGCTTTCTTACTGGAAATTGCTTGATAATCTGCGTCGCAGCCTGGTCGCCCCTTCATTACTGGCATTGCTTTTCTTCACCCTGTTCTGGGTGCCTAATCCTTTTTACTGGCTTGGCGTGCTTACGCTGATATGGCTGTTGCCTGCCCTGCTCAGTATTACCCATGACCTCCTGCATAAACCTCTTCGTTCCCACCTGAAGTGGCATCTGTTGCTGGTCGGCGCAGGGGCGCTGAAACGCCTGTCAGGTATCGGGCTTAATTTTGCGATACTGCCGCACGAAGCCGGATACTCTTTGTATGCGATTGTCGTGACGCTATGGCGTCAGGGTGTCAGCCAGCGCAACCTCATCCAGTGGGCCAGCCACAGCCCGGACAGCCATCGGTACAAAATCTCGCTTAGGCGTTTTTATCAGGCTATGTGGCTAAATGTTGCGGCAGGAATAGCGCTCACGATTCTGGCCATACATCTTGCCCCACAGCTGCTGGCGCTCGCGTTGCCCGTCACGATCTTATGGTGTCTGGCCCCTTTACTGATGAGCTGGCTGAGTCGCCAGCCCGTGCGTAAGTCTTTTTCACCGGACCCGGTGCAAAAACAGCTGCTACGCCAGACAAGCCGGGAAATTTGGGCATTCTTTGAGACTTTTGTCGTGGCGCAAGATAACTGGCTGCCACCTGACAACTATCAGGAAATACCGCAACCGACGGTGGCCCATCGTACATCTCCGACCAATATTGGCCTTTCCCTGATGGCCAATTTGACCGCCTGGGATTTCGGCTACCTGCCCGGCGGAGAGGTACTCCAGCGCGTGTCACTCACGCTCGACACGCTGGATAAAATGGAACACTACCGGGGCCATCTCTATAACTGGTATGACACCCGAACGCTGGCACCGCTAAGCCCACGCTATGTTTCGAGCGTCGACAGCGGCAATATGGCGGGTCATTTATTGACGCTGCGTGAAGGGCTGTCCGCCATGCGTCATCAGCCTGTTTTAAATACAAAACAGGTCCTGGCCGGGCTGAACGATACGCTGGATATTCTGGAGAAACAGTGGGGTCAGAGCGCGCCTGACAGCCTGCTGATGTTGCGTAAACTCTGCCTGAACGCGGTTTCACTGCCGCCACTGACGCTTTTCAGCACGCTGGAAAAAATGCGTACCCAGTGCCACCATCTGACAACGAAATGTCATCATAAGTCCCTCCTTCAGGCGCGCTGGACAGGGCATCTGGAGCATCAGCTTTTACAGATTAATCATGAATGGTCGCTCCTGCTTGGCTGGTTACCCGCGTCCTGGAACGAACAGACGCTGCCGACGCTGAGCTGGCTTGCCCATGCGACATTTTCCGGGAACGGTACACCGCCGGCGTCAGTCACGGCACAGGCCCAGATGCGGCTAAAAATCATCACCGAGCTTGAACAACGACTGGATGACCATGCGCGGATGGATTTCGCCTTTCTGTACAATACAGCGACCAGCCTGCTCAGCGTCGGTTACAACTGTGACACGAATACGCAGGACAAGAGCCACTACGATCTCCTGCCATCTGAAATCCGCCTCACCAGTTTCCTCGCCATCGCCACGAATCAACTGCCGCTTAAAAGCTGGTACGCGCTGGGACGGCTGTTTACCACCATTGATAATGAAACTGCCCTGATGTCATGGAGCGGTTCGATGTTTGAATACCTGATGCCCAATCTGGTGATGCCCATCTGGCCTGGTAGCCTGCTTGATGAGATGAGTCAGTCGGCAGTGCTGCGCCAGATCCACTGGGGCATAGAGCGTGGGGTGCCATGGGGGGTATCAGAATCTGGCTATCATGCTTTTGATGTTCAGCACAATTATCAGTATCAGGCGTTTGGCGTGCCGGGTCTCGGTCTGCGCCGGGGACTTGCTGATGATATGGTGGTCGCACCTTACGCCACGCTGCTGGCGCTGATGGTCTCGCCTCAGAAGGCCTGTGAGAACCTGTTCCGGCTGGAAAAAAATGGCGCACATGGCGAATACGGTTTTTATGAAGCGCTGGACTATACCCCATCACGCCTGGCAACCGGTCAGCTTTTTGCGGTGGTGCAGTCCTGGATGGCACATCATCAGGGGATGGCATTTCAGGCGCTGGCCCACGTACTGCTTGATGCGCCCATGACCGAGAGATTCATGTCCAGCCCCCTCTTTCGCTCGGCAAGTCTGCTGTTGCAGGAGCGCGTGCCGGATGCCGTCGATCTCTATAGCCCGCGCCGTCATTTTGAATCGCATGATGGGAGGGTCAAACCTGCTCACTACGAACCCCGTATTTTCAACAAGGTAGACACTCCTGTTCCGGAGGTCCAGCTTTTGTCCAACAGCCATTATCACCTGATGTTGACCGTCGGCGGCGGGGGTTACAGCCGCTGGAATAATATTGCCCTCACCCGCTGGCGCAGTGATACCACCCGGGATAACTGGGGAACATTTTGCGCTATCCGCGATCTGCAAACGGGTGAGGTATGGGGCAATACCTGGCAACCTACGGGTAAGGATAACGCCAGCAGTGATGAAGCGATCTTTACCGATTCGGGCGCTGAATTCAGGCGTAGTTTCGGGACGCTCAGCGTTAAAACCCAGGTGGTGGTCTCCCCGGAGGATGATATTGAACTGCGGCGGCTCACACTGATGCATCGGGGCCGCCTGCCGCGCACCCTGGAACTGACCACCTATGCTGAAGTGGTGCTGGCACCTGAAGCCAGCGATCTGGCACATCCGGCGTTCAGCAATTTGTTTATTCAGACTGAGCTACATCCTGAGCGTGACGCCATCCTTTGCCACCGTCGTCCGCGCTCGCCGGATGAACCAAGTCCCTGCCTGTTTCACATGATGGTGGTGCATGGTGATAGCCATCAGAACGTCTCGTTTGAAACGGACAGAGCAAAATTTCTTGGCCGCGGCAGAGGCCCGGCAGAGGCACTGGCGACCGATGGAAGCGGGCCACTCAGCAACACGTCGGGGTCGGTGTTGGATCCGATCCTGGCAATACGCCACACGGTTACCCTGCAACCCGGCCAGCCGGTCACGATTGATATCGTGTATGGTGTCAGCGAAAGCCGCCAGCAAAGCCTGGCGCTACTGGAAAAATATCGCGATTACCCTATCGCGGACCGTGTCTTTGAACTGGCCAGGTCTCACAGTCTGGTGGTGTTGCGCCAGATGAACGCCAGTGAAGATGATGCCACCTTGTTTAATCGTCTCGCCAGTGCGGTTATCTACCCCAACGCGGAGCTGCGGGCCGACGGCCAGGTAATCAGCCGTAACCGGCGTGGTCAGTCCGGCCTTTGGGGCTGGGCTATTTCAGGCGATCTCCCGATAGTGCTGCTCAGCATTACCAGCGAGGACAGTATTGCCTACGTCACCACACTGATTCAGGCACACCGGTACTGGAGGCTGAAAGGGCTGGAGGTGGATTTAGTGATCCTGAATAACAGCCCCGGAGGCTACCAGCAGGAATTACAAAATCAGATTATGGCGTTAATTTATGCCGGGTCAGAAGCCAGTCTGCTGGATAAAACGGGCGGGCTTTTTGTCCGTAATGGTGAACACCTCTCCGCCGAGGATAAACTGCTGCTGATGAGCGTGGCCTGTCTTTATCTCGATGACCGTGCGGGCGGGATTAACGAACAGCTTAACCAGCGTATTCAAACCACAAAACCCCCAGGTCGGGTATTCATTCCATATGCGGTGCCGGAAAAGAATCAACATACTGACTGGACACCCGATACCCGTCACCTGCGCCATTTCAACGGGTACGGTGGGTTTTCTCAGGATGGCCGGGAATATCAGATTGTCCTCCGGGAAAATGAGGTGACACCCGCCCCCTGGTCAAACGTACTGGCCAATGCCCGCTTTGGCAGCGTGATTTCAGAGGCGGGACAGGCCTACAGCTGGTATGAGAATGCCCATGAATTCAGGTTAACGCCGTGGGAGAACGATCCGGTGAGCGATCGCAGCGGTGAGGCGTTTTACCTGCGCGATGAAGAGAGCGGCGAGTGCTGGTCACCGACAACCTTGCCTGTTCGCGGACAGGGGGATTATCTGACCCGCCATGGTTTTGGCTACAGCGTGTTTGCCCATCGGGAGAGCGGTATAGACAGTGAGCTGACGGTACTGGTGGCCGAAGAAGCGCCGGTTAAACTGGCGATTCTGACGCTCAGTAACAATTCGGGGCGTACACGCAAACTGTCCGTCACGGGCTATGTGGAGTGGACGCTAGGGGAATCCCGAACCCGCTCCGCCCCTCACATTGTGACACATGCGGCCAACATCACCGGCGGTTGCGGCGTGATGGCAAATAACTTTTATGCTGATAACGGTGGCGGGCGCACCGCATTTTTTGCCGTCAGCGGTAATTACTGTTCGCTAACGGGTGACCGCCGGGAGTTTATTGGCCGTAATGGTTCCCTGCACAACCCGTTCGCAATGAAACTGCGCAGACTCTCGGGTAAAACGGGAGCCGGTCTGGATCCCTGCGGGGCGGTACAGTCCGCAGCCACATTAATTGATGGTGATCAGAAGACGTTTATTTTTGTCCTCGGCGCAGATGAAAATCACGCCCGGTCTCAGGAGACGCTCGCCCACTATCTGAATGAGGATACGGTACGCCAGGAGCTGATCCGGGTTCACAACCACTGGCACAATGTGCTCGATAAAATCGTGGTTAACACCCCTGACACCTCCGTGAATTTACTGCTTAACGGCTGGCTGCTGTATCAGACGGTAGCCTGTCGTCTTATGGCTCGCAGCGGTTACTACCAGTCCGGCGGCGCAGTGGGTTTTCGCGATCAGCTCCAGGATACGCTGGCACTGAGCCATATCACCCCGAACCGGCTGCGTGAGCAGATAGCGCTTTGCGCATCACGCCAGTTTATCGAGGGGGATGTACAACACTGGTGGCATCCTCCCCACGGCAACGGCGTGCGCACCAACTGTTCTGATGACTACCTGTGGCTTCCGCTTGCCGTTTGCCACTATGTGGAAACGACGGGAGACAAAGATGTCCTGGAAATGCGCATACCTTACCTGCAAGGTCGCGCTCTCCCGCCTGGCGAAGAGTCCGTCTATGACACCCCGACCATCAGCGACACCGAAGAGACGTTATGGTTACACTGCGTCACAGCTATTCAGCGTGGACTGAGGTTCGGGGAGCACGGCCTGCCGTTGATGGGGGCGGGTGACTGGAATGACGGGATGAACCGGGTGGGCATTGAAGGTAAAGGTGAAAGCGTCTGGCTGGGCTTCTTCCTGTACGACATATTACAGCGGTTTGCAGTGCTGGCGGAGCACAGGCAGGATGACAGTGTGGCTTCGATGTGCCGTTCGCAGGCCCGCCATCTGCAAAAAAATCTTGAAACCCACGCCTGGGATGGCGAATGGTACCGACGCGGATATTTTGATGATGGGACTCCCCTGGGATCGAAAGCGTCACAGGACTGCCGGATTGATGCTATCGCGCAAAGCTGGTCGGTACTGTCAGGGGCCGCAAGCCCGTCTCGCAGCCTCCAGGCCATGCAGGCACTGGATAAGTACCTTGTGGATAATGAAGGTGGGCTGATCAAACTGTTAACCCCGCCGTTCGATGGACACGGCCCTAATCCGGGTTACATTCAGGGCTATCTGCCCGGTGTGCGGGAAAACGGGGGGCAGTACACGCATGGCGCCATCTGGGCCGTGATGGCATTTGCCCGGATGGGGAATACAGAACGCGCCTGGCAACTCTGGTCAATGCTCAACCCGATAAACCATACGTTGAATGCAGAAGGCGTCGCCATCTATAAAGCGGAACCTTATGTCATGAGTGCTGATATCTACAGCGTGGCACCCCATACCGGGCGCGCCGGGTGGAGCTGGTACACCGGTTCCGCAGGCTGGGCCTACCGTCTTCTGACTGAGGAATTACTGGGGATAAAACGTTTCGGTACACACTTTACCCTTCATGCCCTGCTGCCGGATGCGTGGCCGTCTTTCGCTATGACATATCAACATGGCGAAAGCCATTATCATATTTCGGTTTCACGTGGTGACGGCGAATATCAGGTGACGCTGGATGGCGTCGTCTTACCTGACGACATAATCCCGCTGCTGGATGATGGGCAAAACCATAGGGTTGAAATTCTTCAGGACTGACGCTGACTTAAAACGTGCATTAACGCCTGCCGTTAATGCGCTGATTGTCCCTGAGAACCTCAATCGCGGTCTGCATCGCGACTTTGTCATCCCGTTTTTTTTGCTTGCTCTGCATCACCTGGAGATACTCAAGCAAGGTTCGGGTGTTAATCGGCCGGCCCTGTTTACCCACAGCCAGCACGGCTTCACCAAGGATAATTTTCACCGGCGGCAACTGTGCCGGATACCAGTCAAGGGTGTCTTCTGATGTCATCATAAATTTCTCATGGAAGGGTATGATATCACAAATCACCGGCGAACCCGGCAGAGTCTGACTTGCTGCATAGCTTAAATATTCTTGCATAAATACGGATAATGAATGTTGCACCATCGCAAATGTATTACGTCATGTTTTATACAAGGGATTCAGGCAGTTCAAAAAAAATGCTCCGGAAATACTGCCTGCGGCATTTTATTCAGAAAAGGAGCCCAAAACATAACCTACTGAACATTAATAAGATGTCTATTAACTTTTGGTCACTGAATTTTCACTGCCTCACGCGTTTGTTTATAGCCACAATGTCTTGCCAGCCGCTGACGAATATTTTTTGAATTTAAACCCTATAACGCCGTCTAAAAGACATGTATCGCTAAAGACTGTATTTTTTTATTTTCCTTAGTCGTTACAGTTTTCAATTTCATTAAGGAAAATCATGTCACAACAATTTACTAAAATTTTACTCCATCCCCGCTACTGGCTCACCTGGTCTGGTTTAGGTCTGCTGTGGCTTATCGTTCAACTCCCTTATCCGGTATTACATATACTGGGATCCGCTCTTGGAAAACTGTCCAGACCTTTTCTGAAACGGCGGGAACGTATTGCGATTAAAAATATTGAGCTCTGCTTTCCCGAGATGACACCGTTAGCCCGAGACCAGATGGTGAATAAAAACTTTGTTTCTCTTGGGTTAGGACTGATGGAAACGGGCATGGCCTGGTTCTGGAGTGATAAGAGAGTGAGAAAATGGTTTGATGTCGAAGGGATTGAAAACCTGGTCAATGCAACCAAAGGGGTAATGGTTATTGGGATTCATTTTATGTCTCTTGAATTATGCGCAAGAGTAATGGGGCTATGCCGCCCGATGATGGCAACTTATCGCCCACACAATAGTCCATTAATGGAATGGGCTCAGACAAAAGGACGTATGCGTTCAAATAAGGCGATGATTAATCGACGCAATTTATCTGGCTTTGTTCATGCCCTCAAGGCCGGTGAAGCAGTATGGTTTGCACCCGATCAGGATTATGGGCCTAAGGGGAGCGTTTTCGCCCCTTTTTTCTCGGTAAAAAATGCCGCCACGACGAACGGAACGTATGCGCTGTCAAAACTCGCCAATGTAAATTTGATCACTCTTAGCATGATCCGACGAAGCGATAAAAAAGGTTATCACATGTACATCAGCAATCCGTTATCAGGCTATCCTGAGGGAGACGAGGTCGTCGCAGCGGGTTACATGAATAAAATCATCGAGCATGAAATTCTCCGCGCCCCTGAGCAATACTTGTGGATGCATCGCCGGTTTAAAACCCGTCCGCAAGGAGAAGTCTCTCTATACGAGTGACCACAGCAACCTATTTTTTATTATCAATGCGCGCATTGATAAAGCCTGAGGCGCGTCGACGTCGAACAGGTTCGCCTTTGAGGATTCCGATATGACCACGTTTCATCAACTTACAGCCGACAGTCTGAGTGGACAGCCTGTCTCTATGGCCGACTACGCCGGGAAAGTGGTTCTGGTGGTGAATACCGCCAGCCATTGTGGCTTCAC
>Ga0194138_10001807_pt1 | contig 10223 bp, 7 predicted proteins | sample TARM_MetaG_T2_14_FD_134022 | JGI IMG/M metagenome (GOLD analysis project Ga0194138, IMG submission 134022) | Freshwater microbial communities from Pennsylvania, USA, analyzing microbe dynamics in response to fracking - TARM_MetaG_T2_14 (version 2) | ecosystem: Environmental > Aquatic >...
GCATAATTGTCGTACGCGGTGGTAAAAATCACCATGCTTTTTATTTCCACCTGGTCGAAAATAGAGAAACAAAGCCCGTCGGCCAGTTGGATGTCCATGAAAAACAGGTCAGGATGCGGGTTTTTGCATAGCCAGTCAACACTGCTTTTAACACTTTCAAAAGTATTCACCACTTCCCACCCGGGCCGCAATTTCTTTATCATCCCTTCCAGCAGGCGCAGATTGTAGGGTTCGTCTTCTATCAGTACAATGTTCACTTTCCGGTTCATAACAATGGAATTTCCACTTCAAATTTTTCGTCCCCCGGCCTCACTTCTACCGGTCTGTCGGTTAGCATGGCATAACGCAGTTTTAGGTTTTTCAGGCCGGTTTGCTCCGAGAATGCCGATTCTTTAAGGTTCACGTTATTGCTGACAGTGAGCGTTTCAACGTTCGATTTTATTCGAATAACAAGCGGTTCTTCTTTTACCGCAATGTTGTGTTTCACCGCATTTTCAACCAACAGTTGCAACGCCAGCGGAGGAACTTCTTTTTTCAAATCGGCATCATCAATATCCATTTCTATTTTAAAAGCCTCACCCATTCGTTCTTTGTGAATTTCGGTGTAAGCTTCAATAAACTCCAGTTCCTCGACCAGTTTTATCGTGGTTTTGTCTTTGCTCTGCAACACATAGCGGTACACATCGGTGAAATTCTGGGTAAACTGGGAAGCCGCTTCCGGGTCGAACGTAATCATTGATTTCAGCACACTCAGGTTGTTAAACAGAAAATGCGGGTTCAGCTGGGTTTGGAGCGAGTTGTAGTCGCTTTTCAATTTAAGGCTTTTTAGTTCTTCCAGTTGGCGAACTGAGTAAATCCATTTTTCAATAATACGAAGTGTTATCGAAAAAATGGTGATGATGAAAATGAAAATCAATCCCAAAAGCATCATCAGCTGCACAATCGGATGCGAAAAAAAGAGCGCATCCTTCACAATTAGGGAAAAGTAGAAAACAACAGCCACCGCAATGATGAGGCTGACAACAAAATGAAACACCACGCGCAGGCTTATTTTTTCGGGGATAGGCAGAAACCGCTCGGACAGGTGGTCGATGAGCACGTTCATTTCGCTTATGATATTGAAAATGAGTACCACCTGGAAATATTCCAGCTTGGTGACCTGAACAGTTGAATCACCCATAATTTTGATGGACAGGAAAAAGAACAGCAATCCCACACCACTCACCAGCGCGAGCCGGATGAGTACACTTTTCAAGGTGTAAGCCGAAAGCCGGCTTAAATAGTGGAGTTCGCTGTGTTTCATATTTTTATTTCTGCTTTTTTCCAAAATTACTGTTTTTTGTTGAGCTGGTGACTTTCGGTCACCTGCTCAATAGTTTTGCTCTCAGCTTTATTCACCAGCTGAAATCCAGTCAGCAGGTGAAGGTACTTTTTTTGTTGAGCTGGTGGCTAAAAGTCCAACTGCTCAATCATGTCGCGGTCTCTCTTATTCACCAGCTGACTTTGAGTCAGCAGGTGAAAAGCTCAACCTTCCGGTGGCTTTCAGCCAGGCGGTTTCTTTCATTTTGAAATCGGTTTTAGAATCGATGAGCTCACTAAAAGCCTCCTGCCACTGGGTTTGCGCAATCAGGTATTCGGTGATGGTTTCCATGCCTACCTCGTAATTGTCGCGGGTTACCCGCAGGTTTTCTTCGGCTTGCTCCAGCGCAGTTTCGTTTAATTGTATGCGCTCCCAGGCCAGTTGCAGGTTCAGCCGGGCCTGTTCTGTTTCCAGTTGCAGCAACAGTTTGTTTTTTTCCAGCTCAAGCTCCTGAATTTCCTTATCTATTTTGGCAGCATTGATTTTTTTCATTCCCTCGCCCCAGTGAAAAATGGGAATTTTTACCGATGCCAGTACATTCAGGCTGGTGTTTGAAAAATCGGTGCCGCCAAAATCAATTCCACCGATGTGGTTGTACCCCGCTTGAATTCCGGCGGTTGGCAGAAAATCGGCTTTGGTCATTTTAATTTGCTGTTCCTGCAAATCGATGTTCTTTTTCAGCAGCTGGTACTCCGGACGTTGGTTCACCGTTTCATTTTCTGTTGCCAAATCCAGCGGTCGGTTTACCGAAACGGTTGTATCAACCGCAGTAATTGCTGTACCAAACGGCAGGCCTGTAACGCGGCATAAATCCATTCGGCTGAGTTCGAGGCCGTTTTGTGCTTTTTGCAGATTGAGTTTTGCACTGTTGTATTCTACCTGCGCTTTCAGCAAATCATTCCGGCTCGACATTCCGACCTCGTGCGCATCGCGGGCTTTTTCCACCAATTCTTCCAGCATGTCCACCGCCTGTTGCGCCAGTTTCACCTTTTGGGAAACCGAAATGTAGGTCCAGTAGGCATTGTCCGCTTCGGCGATAGTGTTCATCTGCTGAAGCGACTTGTTTTCGTCAGCCATTTCAATGCCAATATCGGCCATTTTATTGCCGGCGCTTATCTTGCCACCAGTAAAAACGGGCTGCTCCAAAGCAATACCTGCCAGGTAAGCCCCGCTCAGGCTCACATTCAGCGGCAGCCAGGCATACATATTGAAAACCGGGTTACCATCGGGGCCAATCACCGGCTCGCCCGTTTCAGGATTTGTCATTATGTTGGGTTCCAGCTCGCCGGTCATCGGATTGGGTTTTTGAGTAGGCAAAGTCAGCTCCATCTCAAAATCATTATCCTGGTAAATGCCCATGCCGGTTGCCGAAAGCGAGGGCAAACGCAATGTGCGGGCAGCAGCTTTTTGTGCTTCAGCTTTTTCTATTTGTTTTGCGGCAACTTTCAGGTTTTCGTTTTTTCGAAGCGCCATTTCCCGGGCCTGCTGCAAAGTCATTTGTTCCTGGCTTATTCCCGGCAGCCAGGAAATCAGAAAAATAACAAGTGTTATATATTTAATTGTCTTCATGATGGTAATTCTGTTGTATCAGGTTCTTTAATTCGTTTTACACCGTAAAATGCCGCATACAAAATGGGCACAAAAATCAGGGTAATGAGTGTTCCCACCAGCAAACCGCTGATAATAGCCACCGCCATACTGGCGTACATGGGATCGCCCAACAGCGGAATCATTCCCAGGATAGTGGTAAACGATGCCAGCAGCACCGGGCGTGTACGCGAAATTGTTGCATTGATAAGTGCATGGTACTTTTCAACCCCACCGGCAATGAGCATTTCGGCTTCGTCGAGCAGCACAATGGCATTTTTTACAATCATCCCCATCAAACCAAAAGAACCGATAATGGCCATAAACGTGAATGGTTGTCCTGCCAGGATCATTCCGGGTACAATGCCGACAAATGCCATCGGAATGCAGCTCAGTACAATCAGCGGTTTTCTGAAATCGTTGAAAAGTAAAATAAGTGTGAGGATGATGAGCATAATGGAAATGGGCAGGTAACTGAAAATGTTGTGCAACGCATCGCCCTGCAGTTCATGTTCGCCTACCCAAACTGCTTTATACCCATCGGGAAGCGGGATGTTTTCAATGTCTTCCAGCATCGTTTGGCGCACCAGTGCCGGACTGTAATCTTCCAGTGGTTCGCACTGAACCTGGATGGCACGCTGGCCGTTTACCCGGCGAACCACCTGTTCCCGCCAGTCGAGATCAACGCCCTGTGTTACGGCACTCAACGGAACAGGACTAACCAATTCATTGGTCAGTTCATCCACCGATTTTATTCCAGTCATTAACTCCTGTACCGTGCTTTCATCCACCCCCGAAAGATTGGGCATCATGCTCCACACCGGAATATCTTCCAGGTTTTCAATTCGGGAACCGTCGTTATTGCGCAGTTTCATAACAATGCCAACGCGGGTCTGGCCTTCGAAATATTCGCCAACTGGCAACCCCTCGGTGGCAGCCAAAATGGCATTGCTGACATCGGAGCGGGTAGTTCCGGCTCTTCGTGCCGATTGTTGTGCATACTTTGCAGTCAGCGCCTGTCCCATCGGCTCCCAGTCATCCTCAATGGTATATGGATCTGCATACGGATTGTTTCTGAAAATTTCCTGCGCCTGACTACTTAAATCGCGCAGCACTGCCGGGTCGGGACCGGTAATTTCCACCTCCACCGTGTGCGATGCTTTAATGGAAAGATTGTATTTTTTGATGCGGGAGCGGGCATCGGGATAGTTGTTGTGCAGGTAATCGCTCAGCACCGGCTTCATACGCGTCATGGTTTCGTAGTCTTCGAAATCCACTATCAGCTCGCCATAATTGTCGGCTGCTTCGCCCATGGGGCGCACCAGGCAGTAGCGTGTGGGTGTTTGCCCATGGCTGGAAACCACCTGTTTTACCTCGTCGAGTGAGAGCAGGTATTGCGTAATCTCATGCAAATCGTCCTGTACCTTTTGCGGGCCGGTACCTGCCGGAAGTTTGTATTCAATGTAAACCTGGTTGTAGTTGAAATCGGGGAAAAAGGTTTTTTTGATGTTGTTGAAATTGAGCCCGGCCAGCGCCAGCAGCAAAACAGCAACAATCAATGTTACGGATTTGTAGTGGAGCAGCAAGCCCAGTATATTTCTGAATTTCCGGTATCCCCAACTGTGATACAGTTCTTCGTTGCCTTTCTTCTTTTTGCGTTTCAATAATTTTTCAGCAAACAGCGGAACCTGGGTCATGGCCAGTGCCCAGCTTATGAACAGCGAAATGCAAAGCACCACAAACAGGTCGCGAACGTACGTTCCGGCGACATCCTGCGACAGGTAAACCGGCAGGAATGCAGCCACAGCAATAAACGTGGCACCAAACAACGGCCAGGCTGTTCGGGTGGCCGGCTGGATGAGCGCTTTCTTCCATTTCACCCCTTTTTTCAAATCTACCAGAATTCCGTCGATGACCACAACGGCATTGTCAACCAGCATTCCCATGGCCACAATAAAAGCCCCCAGTGAAATGCGCTGCAAGGTTCCGCCTGCTGCCAGCAGAATGGGGAAAGTGGCCAGAATAGTGAGCACCAGTCCCGTACCAACGATCAACCCGCTGCGTAACCCCATGGAAACCATCAGCACCACAATAACAATCAGCACCGAGGCAATCAGGTTTTTCATGAATCCACTGATGGCATTGTTTACCAGGTTGGGTTGGAAAAACACCTTTTCAAATTCATAGCCCACCGGGATGTTTTTTTGCATTTCGGCCAGCCTTTTTTCAACGCGCCGGCCAACCTCCACAATGTTTTCGCCCGATTCCATGGAAAGCGAAATGGCAATTGCCTTTTTGTTGTTCAGGTGCATGGTGTTGCGGGGCGGGTCAGGATAAACTTCATTTATTTCGGCAATATCCGAAAGTTTAAACAGGCTGCCGTCGAGGCCTTTTATCATCACGTTGGCCACATCATCGGCACTTGCAATTTTCCCGTTTACCGAAACCGGTAGCAGCTTGTTGCCGGTTTGCAGTGAGCCGGGATAAACCATCGAATTTTCGCCGCTCAACGCTGCCAGCACCTGAAAAGGATAGACACCGAGCTCACCCATTTTCGAGGGGGTAAAAACAATTTCGGTAACCGGTTCCTGCACGCCGTAAATTTCCACGCGGGCAACGCCATCAACCGCAAGCATTTCACGCCGGATAAAACGTGCCATTTTACTCATTTCCTTATATGAATAGCTGTCGCCGGTCATGGCGTAAAACATGCCATATACATCGCCAAAATCGTCGTAAACCATCGGAGGTTGCGCACCTGCCGGCAGTTTGGCCACCACTTCGTTCATGCGGCGGCGCAGGAAATCCCAGCGTTGCTCAATTTCATCCTGCGGAACGGTAAGCTCCAGCATCACCGAAACGATGGAGATATTAGGCATCGATTTCGAGCGGATGTTTTCCACATCGCCCAGTGTATTGAGTTCTTCTTCAATTATATTGGTCACCTGCATTTCCACCTCGTGTGCCGAAGCACCCGGGTAAACCGTTACAATTTGCGACTGCATTACCTTTAGTTCCGGGTCTTCCAGCTTGCTGATGGAGCGAAAGGCCAGGATGCCGCCAGCCACCATACAAAACAGGATAAACCAGATGATGGCCTTTCTGCGAAAAGTCATTTCAGTGATGTTCATTACAACAGCCCTCCCACATTGGTTTCAGCAACCGGTTCGAGCGGTTCCACCTGGTCGTTTTCATTTAACTGGTTCACTCCGGCAACAACTATCTGCTCATTCACATCAAGTCCGCCGGAAATTCGGATCCTGCCGTCGCCGGTGAGCTGCCCGGTTACCACTTCGCGTTTTTGCACCGTGCCGTTTGACTGGTAAACCCACACGTAGGTTTTACCTCCTTCGTTAAACAAAGCATTAAGAGGGACGCAGGACTGTGCTCCGGAAGAATTTTTCCGAACGATGTTCACCTGAATGTCCATGCCGGGTGCCAGTTTGGGCTGACTGGCCGGATTGATGCGCAGTTGCACTTTGTACAATTGGTTGTTGTTGGCTTTTCGGCTGTAGCTCAGCAACTGAAGCGGAAATTCCTCTGCAGTAACTGCTGGTTGCAGGCCCGAAAAGGAGATGATGTTTTCCCGGTCAACATACAGTTCAACAGGGATTTCCACTTCAACCTGGTAGTGCCCTACGTCAATCAGTGAAGCCACGGGCATACCGGCATCCACCAGTTCGTTTTCCAGGAAATTTACTTTCTGAATGTACCCCGAAACCGGCGCTGTGAGTTTGGTGTCGTTCAACTGGTCTTTAGCGTTTTTGAGCTGCGCTTCCACCATTTTTAAACCAGACACTGCTTTGTCGTAATCGTTGCCGGCCACGCTTTCGCGATTGTGCAATTCAATTACGCGGTCAGCTTCGGCTTTTACCTGTTCGTACTGCGCCTGAGCGGCTGCCAGTTGCACTTCGTAGTCGCGGGTGTCCATTTGGGCAACTACCTGCCCGGCCCGCACATAATCGCCTTCATTCACCATAATTTTCTGAATGGGTCCTGCCACGCGGAACGCCAGGTCCACTTCGTTGGCTTCATTCACCATTCCCGGGTACGACCTGACCACGAGGGAATCGGCCTGTTGGACCGGTTCAATTTTTACTTTGCGGATAATTTCGGTTTGCCCGTTGTTATTGCCGGCACAACCGGCCAGCAAAACCAGGCAAATTAGAAGAAATGCGTTGTTTCTTAAAAGTTTCATCTTTTTATAATTGTTTATTTTTAATGGTAAAAGATGGAACTCCCATGAATATTATAATCATGTTTATATGTGATTAAATCTTATTCATGGTCGTTTCATAGCTGAATATGTGTTAATCTTTAAACTGAAATTTCGCGTAATTTCTGAAAAATCAACCTAAAGTTAGGGGCTACAAAGAGATAATTTCTGAAAAAATTTGAAAAAATTTACTGAAGTGATGAAATTGGGGGTTGAAATGGGTTTGACCAATGCATAAAACAGCAGCGAAATTAACAAGAGATTATTTTGAATGTTAGTTGTTTCCGTCCAAATTTACATGACTAATAATGCCTTATTACAGAACAGAAATTTTTCTTTATGAGTTGAATTTATATTTTTGACACGAAATTGACAACTAAAAAAGGCAAATGAAAAAGATAGTCATCAACGGGGCAAACGGATTTGTTGCCTCACATTTCATCCGGGAACTTTTGGAACAAAACTTTGAAGTAATTGCCCTGGTGCGGAATGGTAAAAATCTTTCGGCACAGCAACGAATGAAAAATGTTTTGCAGGAAATTGACCCGGGCAACAACCTGAATTACAATAACCTTAAAACATTCAGTTACTCCTTATTGGCAGAAGATTACTCCCTTGCAACGAAGGAAATTGAGGCCATTTTTAGCGACGATATTATTTTTTTCCATTTTGCTGCCAGCCTGAAATTCAGCGCTAAAGACAAGAATACGATATTTGAAACAAATGTGGACGGGCTGAAAAATTCAGTTCAGTTTTTTCAAAAACATGCAAAGCCCGATTCGCGGTTTATTTACATGAGTACCGCTTATTCCTGTGGCAAATTTTCGGGTGTATTTGAAGAGAAATTCTACCCGGAGGAAGAGAAATCACACTTCAGAAATTATTACGAACAATCGAAACGATTTGCCGAGAATGTGATGAAGGAACACATTGAATCCGGCAGGCTAAACGGGCATGTTGTGAGGTTATCGCAGGTAGTTGGAAACAATAAAACCGGCATTACCAAAACCAATTATGGCATTTTCGATTTGGCCAAACGCCTCTATAATATTGCCAGTTTGCATCCCAACAACACACTGAGAATAAAGGCAGATCCCGATGGCACACAAAACCTCATTCCAATTGACAAGGTAGTTGAAGCACTGATGAATATACTTAAGGTAAACGACTTGCCACGGATAATTAATTTAACCGCAAAAAAAAGTATGAAAAACAAAATCATTGTTGAATGCATAAACAGGCATCTGCCCATGAAAGTTATTCTTGACAAAACCTTGCAAAAAACGAGTATGAATTCACTGGAAAGAATGATTGCGGTTGGAATGTCGTTCACCGGGGAATATGCCGGAATCAACCTGCAGTTTGCGCATAAAAACCTGGATAAAATTATGCTTTCTGAAAATAACGAAATCACAAAACATTCACTGTGCAAAATGATGGATTATTTTATTGGAGAGTTAGCTGACAGTTCCAAAAGTTTAAAGAACTTCAAAACAAACAGTTAAATCAAAATTCACCTGTTATTTTTTTCTGAAGTAAAAAGTCACGAATCTGATGATTTGCAACTTCTCTGCCTGTTTTTATCAATTTTGATGCTTTATGAAATTCAAATGTTTTGGCGGAGTCGCCCGGGATGTTGATGACAATGTCGGGGTGGCTCAGTTCAAGTATAAGGTTCGAAATACGTGTGAGCATCATAGATGAGGTGAGTTGCAACAGGGTAAGATAGCCCTGGCTCTGTTTGTCCGATTTTGGAATGAGTTCCTGAATTTTCTGCTGCAGGTATTCGATGGTACCGTTCAAATGCAGCCACCCATTCTCGCCGGCTTTCTTTTCACCCGATAAAATTTTTCTGTTCTCATCGTCGTATTCAGCCGTGTTGTGTTTGTCGTCGTATAAATTTACAGCTACAAGTATATCGCCGTCGGTGCGTTTTACGTGGTTTACCGGTACCGGATTGAGCAATCCGCCATCCACAAAAATTTTATCGCCGGCGGTATAAGGTGTAATTATTGCCGGAATGGCAATGGATGCCCGGGCTGCAGCGTAAAAACTACCGCTGGTGAACACCACCTCTTTCCGGCTTATAGCATTGGTTGCCACGGCTGAAAAAGGAATATTCATTTCCTCGATAAGCACATCCGGAATGAGTTCTTTCATTTTGTTGAAAACCCGTTCACCTTTGAGTAACCCTTTTTGACTCAACGTTACGTCCATCAGTCCGTAAATATCACGTTTCTTGAGCGTACTCACCCAGTCGGTATAAACGTTCAGTTTGCCCATAGCGTAAAATCCGGCAATGAGCGCTCCCATCGAACATCCGCTCACCGAAGTAATTTCAAAGCCGTGTTTTTCCAGTTCCTCAATCACCCCAATATGGGCCAGCCCGCGTGCCCCGCCGCTTCCAAGTGCAAGTGCCACTTTTTGTTTCATAATAAAATAACTTTTAATGAGGACTTTACTTCAATCTTCCCCGTTACTGCTACACTATCCTAAAATTACATTATTTTTATTTTTCGCAATTGCTGAAAAACAAATATCTTTCCTTTAAAAAAACAGTGTCTGAAACGATGCTTGCACCCTTTTTACAGTGGAATTTATTACCCCGTTTTATTACTTTATGATTTTCTGGGGTATTTTGGCTGCCATTGAACACATTGCCATTCAGTTGGTTATTTCCGAAATGCAGTCGAATGTAAAAGGACTGTACTGGGTTTGTAAGAAAAAAAATGCAAAAGGGAAAGCAGCAGGTATGATTTTTCATTCAACATTTGAATACAGTTATGCCGAAACGAATTTGTTGTTCGGCACAAAAAACCTGGAAGAAGTGATTCAATCCGCTGGCAATGAACTGACCGTAACGGGGTTTTACAAAATGCCCGGGCATTTTATTGAAAAGGAAATGCCGGCTAAAAGATGGAAGAATTCACTTAAAGCGGGTGGTTGAACTGTAAAAGCATTGCAATCAATCACTTTTTTCAGCGTTCCCTGACCGGTGGAAAGCATCCCGGTATTTTATCATTTCCCCGAATTTTTCTTGCGGAATATTAATGAATAAGC
>Ga0194138_10001814_pt1 | contig 10209 bp, 9 predicted proteins | sample TARM_MetaG_T2_14_FD_134022 | JGI IMG/M metagenome (GOLD analysis project Ga0194138, IMG submission 134022) | Freshwater microbial communities from Pennsylvania, USA, analyzing microbe dynamics in response to fracking - TARM_MetaG_T2_14 (version 2) | ecosystem: Environmental > Aquatic >...
CAGCCACCAGTGGGCAGTGAAGCTGGCAACGGCAAGCGCACACACAAGCAAAAACAGAAATAGGCGAAGTCGGGTGCGGGAAGCCATGAGTTTTTCCGTTTTTCTGATTGTCCGGGCACTCTAGCACTGTTGCCGGATCTGCCGGAGGCGCTAGAATCGCCACACTTTGTTGCATCGAAGGAACAGTTGGCATGGGATTGGATGACGCTCTGATCTTTACCCGGGTGGTTGAACAACACAGTTTCACCAGTGCCGCAGTGACGCTTGGCATGCAGAAATCCACTGTAAGCCGCCGTATTGCACAGCTCGAGGAGCGGCTGGGGGTACGCCTGCTCAACCGCACTACGCGCAAGCTGAGGCTTACTGAAGTAGGTCAGGCCTACTATGAACGCTGCCGGCAGATCATGCAGGAGTTCGCCGAGGCTGAAGAGGCGATCATGCATTTGCAGAGCGAACCGACCGGGTTGCTGCGGATCAGCTCGCCAATCGAGTTCGGTCAACTGTTCCTTGGTGCCGCCGTCGGTGAGTTTATGCGCTGCTATCCGGCAATCCAGGTGGATATCGAGCTGACTACCCGGCTGGTCGATCCGGTGGAAGAGGGCTTTGACGTGGTGATCCACCGTGGTCGCCCGCAGGACTCCAGTCTGGTGGCGCGCAGCATGGTATCCACTCCATGCCGGCTGTATGCCAGCCCGGACTATGTTGCACGGCATGGAGCACCGCGAACACCGGCTGACTTGTCCGCGCACCGCTGCATCCATACCAGCGTGGAGCCGCTGCGCAAGTGGCAGTTTCTTGACCCTGATACCAGCGTATCCATCACGCCGGTGCTCACGGTCAATAACATTACCTTTGCCCGCGAGGCAGCGTTACAGGGCGCTGGCATTATCAATGTGCCGGAGTTCATCGCCGAGCCGCTGGTCGAAGAAGGGCAGCTGGTTCGCATTCTTGAGGATTGTCGGCTACCCACGGCCGAGCTCTATGCGCTCTATCCCTCGCGTCGTTTCCAGTCGATGAAGGTCAAGGCCTTTATCGATTTCATGATCGCCCGTCTTGAGCAGCAGATGCAGGCGCGCGCACTGGAGGATGACGGGCTGGCGCGGTAAGATTTCACCCCGTAATTACAGGCCGGAGCAGTTGTGCTCCGGTCGGACCAGATCGAGAGACTCCATGACCGTCCGCACCCGCATTGCCCCTTCGCCGACCGGTGACCCGCATGTCGGCACCGCCTACATTGCCCTGTTCAACGAGTGCTTTGCCCGACAGCACGGCGGCCAGTTCATCCTGCGCATCGAAGACACCGATCAGGTGCGCTCCAGTGCCGAGTCCGAGCAGCAGATCCTGCAATCGCTGCGCTGGCTGGGACTGAACTGGGACGAAGGTCCTGATGTAGGCGGCCCGCACGGCCCTTACCGGCAGAGCGAGCGCAGCGCCATTTACCAGCAGCACAGTGAGCAGCTGATTGCTGACGGCCATGCGTTCCGCTGTTTCTGCAGCAGCGAACGGCTGGACGCACTGCGTGCCGAACAGATGGCCAACAAGCAGACCCCCGGCTACGACGGCCACTGCCTGCACCTGGCTCCGACCGAGGTGGCGCAGCGACTGGCTGCCGGCGAGCCGCATGTGGTGCGCATGAAAGTGCCGTCCGAGGGCGTCTGTGTGGTCAACGACATGCTGCGCGGGGAGATCGAGATTCCCTGGGAGCAGGTCGACATGCAGGTGCTGATGAAGGCCGACGGTCTGCCCACCTATCACCTGGCCAACGTGGTCGACGACCACCTGATGCAGATCACCCATGTGCTGCGTGGCGAGGAGTGGATCAACTCGGCGCCGAAGCACCAGTTGCTCTATCAGTATTTCGGCTGGCAGATGCCGCAGCTGTGCCATATGCCGCTGCTGCGCAACCCGGACAAAAGCAAACTGTCCAAGCGCAAAAACCCGACCAGCATCACCTTCTACCAGCGCATGGGTTACCTGCCACAGGCGCTGCTGAACTACCTCGGGCGCATGGGCTGGTCGATGCCCGACGAGCGCGAGAAGTTCACCCTGGCCGAGATGATCGAGCACTTCGACATCCAGCGTGTATCGCTCGGCGGACCGATCTTCGATGTGGAGAAACTGGCCTGGCTGAACGGGCTGTGGATTCGTGAACTGGGCACCGATGAGTTTGCCCGTGCGGTACAGGCCTGGGCGCTGAATGCCGACTACCTGAAGCCGCTGGTGCCGCTGGTGCAGAGCCGGGTCGAGACGTTCAGCGAGCTGTTGCCGCTGGCCGGCTTCTTCCTCAGTGGCCCGGTGGCGCCGGATGCCACGCTGTTTGCCCACAAGAAGCTCGGCCCGGACGAGGTACGCCAGCTGCTGCAACTGCTGCTGTGGAAGCTGGAGGCGCTGCGCCAGTGGGACAAGGACGGCATCACCGCCTGCATCCAGCTGATTGCCCAGGGTTTCGAGGTCAAGCTGCGTGACGTGATGCCGCTGCTGTTCCCGGCCATCACCGGTCAGGCCAGCTCGGTATCGGTGCTGGACGCCATGGCCCACCTCGGCCCGGACCTGACCCGCTACCGCCTGCGTCAGGCGCTGGAGCTGCTGGGTGGTACCTCGAAGAAGGAAGCCAAGGCCTGGGAAAAACGACTGGCGGAGATTGAGCTGGCGGCGGCCGGCTGACGGGCGCCGCTGCGGGGTATCGACTTAGCGATACCCCTGCGGGTTGCCTGACTGCCAGCGCCAGCTGTCATCGCAGATCTGCTGCAGGGTGCGGGTGGCCTTCCAGCCGAGTTCACTTTCCGCCCGTTGCGGATCGGCGTAGCAGCTGGCGACGTCGCCGGCGCGGCGCTCAACCGCTTTCCAGGCCAGGCTGTGGCCACAGGCTTGCTCAAAGGCCTGCAGCATTTGCAGTACCGAATAGCCCTGGCCGGTGCCCAGATTGAAGGCGCGCAGCCCCGCCTTGCGGTCCAGCCAGTCCAGTGCTGCCACATGCCCCTCGGCCAGATCCATCACATGGATATAGTCACGCACACCGGTGCCGTCGACGGTCGGATAATCGGTACCAAACACCTGCAGCTGCGGCAGACGCCCTACCGCCACCTGTGAGATGTATGGCAGCAGGTTGTTCGGCAGTCCGTTCGGGTCCTCGCCGATCAGTCCGCTGGGATGCGCGCCGACCGGATTGAAATAGCGCAGCAGGGCAATATTCCACTGCGGATCGGCCAGGAACAGATCGCTCAGCATCTGCTCGATAATCAGCTTGGAACGGCCATAGGGATTGGTCGCACTGAGCGGAAAGTCTTCGTCAATCGGTAATCTCGCCGGGTCGCCATACACGGTGGCCGACGAGCTGAACACCAGATTCCTCACCCCGGCCGCCTGCATCGCCTCGAACAGCACCAGACTGCCTGCGACATTGTTCTGGTAGTAGCGCAGCGGCTGGGCGGTGGACTCGCCGACCGCCTTCAGCCCGGCAAAGTGAATCACCGCATCTATCGACTGTTCCTCAAACAGCTGGTCGAGCAGGGCGCGATCGCGAATGTCGCCCTCGATCAGTGCCAGCGGCTGGCCGCTGATCTGCCTGACCCGGCGCAGTGCCTCGGGTTTGCTGTTACTGAAGTTGTCCAGTACCACCAATTGATGCCCGGCCTGCTGCAGGCAGATACAGGTATGGGTGCCGATATAGCCAGCACCGCCGGTAACCAGAATGCGTTGTGCCATGCGCCTTCCCCTGTTTATTCCACAGTGACCGACTTGGCCAGATTACGCGGCTTGTCGACATCGGTGCCCTTGACCAGTGCCACGTGGTAGCTCAGCAGTTGCAGCGGCAGGGTGTAGACCAGTGGCGAAATGCAGTCTTCGACCCAGGGCAGGTTGATAATGGTGTGGTTGGCGTCGGATCTCTGTTCGGTGGTTTCGCAGGCAAAGGTGATCAACTGGCCACCCCGTGCACGTACCTCTTCCAGATTCGACAGCAATTTTTCCAGCAGACTGTCACTGGGTGCCACGCTGACCACCGGCATATCTTCGTCTACCAGTGCCAGCGGTCCGTGCTTGAGCTCGCCGGCTGCATAGGCTTCGGCATGGATGTAGGAAATTTCCTTGAGCTTGAGGGCTCCTTCCATGGCGATCGGGTAGTGGCTACCGCGCCCGAGGAACAGGGCGTGGTGTTTGTTGGCAAAGCGCTCGGCCAGTTGCACTATCTGCGGCTCAAGCCCCAGTACCTGCTCAATCAGGGTCGGCAAACGCCGCAGGGCACTGACATTGCCGGCTACCTGCGGCTGGTCGCAGCCACGCACTTGAAGCAGGGCTGTGGTCAGCCATAGCAGGGCAGTTAGCTGGGTGGTAAAGGCCTTGGTTGAAGCAACGCCAATTTCCGGGCCGGCATGCGTCAGCAGACGCCAGTCGGCCTCGCGTACCAGCGAGCTGCCGGCCACGTTGCAGATTGCCAGGGTGCCCAGATAGCCAAGCTGGCGAGCGTGGCGCAGGGCCGCCAGGGTGTCGGCGGTTTCGCCGGACTGGGAAATACAGATCAGCAGGCTGTTGTCCGGGACCACCACGGTGCGGTAACGGTATTCGCTGGCTACTTCGACCTGACAGGGAATGCCGGCCATTTCCTCGATCCAGTAGCGGGCAACCAGGCCGGCATGGTAGCTGGTGCCGCACGCCACAATGTGGATGTGGCGGATGTCGGCCAGCCGCGTTTCGGCTTCGGGGCCAAGTACGGCAGTCAGCACATGGTCATCGGCCAGCGTACCGGCCAGGGTGTCAGCCACCGCCTGCGGCTGCTCGAACATTTCCTTGAGCATGTAGTGGCGGTATTCGCCCTTGTCCAGGCTGTGCGCGGCGTGCTCGTAACGCTGTACCGGGCGATCGGCAGGCTGGTGCTGGCGATCCCAGATCTGGCAGTGGTTGATGCCCATGCGGGCGTAATCACCTTCCTCCAGATAGCGGAAGCGGTCGGTGACCTGCAGCATCGCCAGCGGGTCGGAGGCCAGATAATGCTCTTCGCTGCCTTCGCCAATCACCAGCGGGCTGCCCATGCGCGCGCAATAGAGAGTATCCGGCTCGGCCTCGTGGATAATACCCAGCGCATACGCGCCATGCAGCTCGGCGAGGGTCGCACGCAGTGCTTGCAGTATGTCCTGCCCCTGTTGCAGGTGGTGGTGCAGCAGGTGGGCAATGACCTCGGTGTCGGTATCCGAACTGAACTGGTAGCCCAGTGACTGCAGGCGCTGGCGCAGCGGGGCATGGTTTTCGATGATGCCGTTGTGCACCACGGCAATCGAGCCGGACTGGTGCGGATGGGCATTGCGCTCTGCCGGTTTGCCGTGGGTGGCCCAGCGGGTGTGGGCAATGCCGATATGCCCCTGCAATGGCTCGGCGTCCAGCAGGTTCTCCAGCTCGATTACCTTGCCCATGGCGCGGGCGCGCTGCAAATGGCCCTCGGCGTCCAGTACTGCAAGTCCGGCCGAGTCATAACCGCGGTATTCGAGGCGGCGCAGCCCCTCTAGCAGGATCGGGGTGACGTTGCGTTGCGCGATGGCGCCGACAATTCCGCACATGTAATGGAGTCCCTTGAGTGTTTGGATGAAAAGGTGCCTATCTTACCACCGCGGGCGCATTGCCGGCAGCTACACCCCGGTGTTTGCGGCAATGGCTTGCCGCGTCAAATTCCAGTCTTTGATAACTTGTTGTTTTATAAGTGATTATTTGTTGGCATGGAGATTGCTTTAGCTTGCTTGTGCAATAACGCCGACCGTTTTCGGTCAGTAGGGGATGATTGTCATGAGCATCAGTTTCGACAAGGCATTGGGGATTCACGAGAGCGCGCTGAAGTTTCGCAGCGAGCGGGCAGCCGTGCTGGCCAACAATCTGGCCAACGCCGAGACGCCCAATTACAAGGCCCGTGATCTGGATTTTGCCGCCGTTCTTGAGGCCCAGCAGGGCAAGGGCACGCAAGGTGTTGGTATGCAGCGTACCCATCAGCAGCATTTCGTCACGGACAGTCTGGTCGATCAGGCTGCCGGGCTGCGATATCGCGTGCCCAGCCAGCCGGCTATCGACGGTAATACCGTGGACACCCAAACCGAGCAAGCACGTTTTGCCGAGAATGCCGCGCAATTCCAGGCGAGTTTCACCTTCCTCAACAGCAAGTTCAAGGGGCTGATGACAGCCCTGAGAGGAGACTGACCATGTCGCTTAACCAGGTTTTCAATATCGCCGGCTCTGGCATGAGTGCGCAATCGCTGCGGCTTAATACCGTTGCCAGCAACATCGCCAATGCCGAGACCGTCTCCAGCAGCGTTGACCAGACCTACCGGGCACGCAACCCGCTGTTTGCAACTGTTTTCAGCGAGCAGCAGGGCATGGGGCAGGGATCCTTGTTCCAGCCACATGACGAGGCGGGCCAGGGTGTGCAGGTGTTGGGCATTGTCGAGTCGGATGCTGAATTGCAGATGCGCTATGACCCTAATCATCCCATGGCGAACGAAGAAGGCTACATCTTTATGCCCAACGTCAATGTGATGGAGGAGATGGCCAACATGATGGCCGCCTCAAGAGCTTACCAGACCAATGTGGAACTCATGAACACCGCCAAGACGCTGATGCAACGCGTACTGACGCTGGGGCAATAAGGAGCAGGCAAAATGTCTATCGGAATCAATACGCAGGGTGCTTCAGCACTGGATAACTACCAGATGGACCAGGGTCGCTTTGCCAAGGGTGGCGAGCTGGGCAAGAACGAGTTTCTCGAATTGCTGGTTGCACAGTTGAACAATCAGGACCCGCTGTCACCCCAGGAAAACGGTGAGTTTATTGCGCAGTTGGCGCAGTTCAGCACCGTGGAGGGCGTCGAGAAAATGGGGGTGGGGCTGGATAATCTGGCCAGCGCCTTCCAGTCGTCCCAGGCGCTGCAGGCCTCATCCATGGTGGGTCGTTCGGTGATTGTGCCGACCTCCAAGGCCATGGTGGATACCGAGGCAGGTATTAAAGGTGACTATGTGCTGCCAGCCTCCAGTGCCAATGTTTTGATTAGCGTCTACGACGAAAGCGGGGCTCTGGTGCACCAAGCTAGTCAAAGCAATGTTCAAGCCGGCACCCGGGCGTTTTCCTGGGATGGGCGGGATGGCTCGGGTGATTTGTTGCCGCCGGGCATGTACAGCTTCAAGGTGGAGGCCAGCTTTGAGGGCGGCAACCGTCAACTGAATACCCTTTTGCCGGCCAATGTAGACAGCGTATCCCTGCCGTCCGCTACGGGCGGTGAAATGCTTCTAAACCTCGCAGGCATCGGCAGCATGGCGCTGTCCAGCGTGCAGATGATTGGCAAATAAGCTCGCTTGGGCGATTAACCACACAGGAGAGACACTATGTCCTTCAACATCGGTTTGAGTGGTCTGCGCGCAGCGTCCACCGATCTCAGTGTAACCGGCAACAACATTGCCAACGCAGGTACCATCGGTTTCAAGAGTTCACGGGCTGAGTTTGCCGACGTGTACGCTGCCTCTGTATTGGGTACCGGCAAGAATGCCCAGGGCAGCGGCGTGCAACTGGGCAGCGTGTCGCAGCAGTTCACCCAGGGCAATATCGACTTTACCCAGAACACACTGGATCTGGCGATTAACGGTAACGGCTTCTTTATCACCAGCAATCAGGGGGCGATCAGCTTTACCCGTGCCGGGTACTTTGGCACCGATCGAGAAGGCAATATCGTCAATAATTTTGGTGAGCGCCTGCAGGGGTTTGGGGTGGATCCGGTCACCGGCGACATCAGCGAAGGCGTTCGCCGTGATATGCAGATAGATACCCGGGCTGCAGAACCGCAGGCTACCACCGAAATCCGCTCGCGACTTAATCTGAATTCGACCAATGTGCAGCCGGTGCTGTGGCAGCAGAGCTATGACCAGGCCTATGCGGCATCGATTGCTGGCGCCGCGGATCCTGCCAACCCCACGCCGGCTGAAATCACTGCCGCTGAAACAGCGGGTCTGACGGCTGCTGCGGCCTCCTTTGATCCGACTGATTCGTCGTCCTATAACAGCTCGACTTCGGTGGATATCTACGACAGCCTTGGTAATCCGCACGTGATGACCAAGTACTTTATCAAGACAGGGCCTGGTGCCTGGGAGATGGTTGCGCTGATTGACGGGCGTGATCCGCAAACCGGTGTGCTGGCATCTGACCCGGCCTATACACCCTCTGCAGCGTCACGCTTTCCGATGAGCTTCAACAATGCAGGCCAGTTGACGACCGCCCAGCCCTATGAGCTGAATGGCTGGGTTCCCCTGTCGGCCAATGGTCAGCCTACTGGCGCCACGTCTCCTGTGGCGCGGCTGGGTATTGATCTCACCGGCACCAGTCAGTATGCCGCAGTGTTTTCGCGTAGCTCGGTGACTCAGGATGGCTTCACTACAGGGGATCTGGCCGGCCTGGAAATTGACGACAGCGGCATCATCTTTGCCCGTTATACCAACGGACAGACGCGCGTACAGGGGCAGATTGCACTGGCCAGCTTCCCCAACCAGCAGGGGCTGACCCCGCTGGGCAAGACGGCATGGGCGGAGTCCTTTACCTCGGGTGAGCCGGTGGTCGGCAAACCGACCACGGGTACTTTGGGAGCCATACAGTCGGGTGCGCTTGAGCAGTCCAACGTCAACCTGTCTGACCAGTTGGTGGCGTTGATTGTTGCCCAGCGTAACTATCAGGCCAACGCCAAGACCATCCAGACCGAGGATGCGGTAACCCAGACCATCATCAATCTGCGTTGATGGATGTTGCTACTCACCGGGGGCACATAGCCCCCGTTTTTTATGGTGCTGCAGACGTGGCGCCGTGCAACGTGGCTTTACGGCTTTGCATGGGGCGACTCAGATGCCCTGGGGGATTTCCTCGCCACCCAGCGCGGTGCCGAGCGAGGGAATCAGTTCAGCCAGTGTTTCGGCCATGATCAACAGGGTTGCATCCAGTTGCCCGGCCATATCCTCGCCACCTTGTTCATCAGCCTGCTCTTGCAGCAATTCTTCGAATTTCAGCCGGCGCAGTCCCAGTTTGTCGTCCAGTACCAGTGACAGCTTGTCGCGCCAGTGCAGGGCAAGCTGGCTGACCTGTTTGCCAGCATCCAGATGCTGCTGGATTTCGTCGCTACCCAGGTCCTGGCGCTTGCACTTGACGGTGCCGCCATCCTCACCGGTATCACGCAGCTCGCACTCGTCAGCGATCACCAGGCCTTCGGGAGCCTGTTGAGTGCGAACCCAGTCGGTCATGCAGGCCATGGGCGCTATTTTGACGTTGATTGGTCGTACCGGAAGGCTGCCGGTGCTTTCACGCATAAGGTTCAGCAGCTCTTCGGCACGCTTGTGGCTGGACGTGTCTACGGCAATCCAGCCGTGTTGCGGCGCCAGCAGGGCCAGAGTGGTGCGGCTGCGGGTAAAGGCGCGTGGCAGCAGATCCAGCATCACTTCGTCTTTCAAAGTGTCGCGTTCCTTGCGATAGACCTTGCGCGCATCACGCTGTTCTATTTCTTCAACCTTTTCGTTCAGCGCTTCACGAACCACGCTGGAAGGCAGGATGCGCTCATCACTGCGCATGGCGACCAGCCAGAAGCCCTGGGCTACCTGCAGCAGGTTTTCCGAGTGTTTGCCAAAGGGCGTGGTCCAGCCCAGTGTCTGGGTTTCCTGGCTGGCACAGGGGCGTGCCGGATGCTTTTCCAGTGCGGTGAGCAATTCGCTTTCATTGAAAGGCAGGGGCTGGCTGAAACGGTAGATCAGCAGGTTCTTGAACCACATGCGATTGTCCTTGCGTTTGACTGGGCACGGCAGCATTCTGCCGCGCTGTATTGATGGTGTCGGGCGCACATAGTGCCGCAGTCGCCGGATCAGGGCCAGTCATCCTGCTGAAGCCTGCGTATTTTCTGGGTTGGCGATAACGCATTGAAAAAAGGTGCGATTTTTTTTGCCACAGGTATTGCCAAGGAGGTTATCCCGGCCTAGAATGCGCCCACTTCGAGAGCAAAGGGTGATTAGCTCAGCTGGGAGAGCATCTGCCTTACAAGCAGAGGGTCGGCGGTTCGATCCCGTCATCACCCACCACTCGAGGGGTAATGCGCAGCGGTAGTTCAGTCGGTTAGAATACCGGCCTGTCACGCCGGGGGTCGCGGGTTCGAGTCCCGTCCGCTGCGCCATCTACGAAAGCCTTTAACTTGATGAAAGTTAAAGGCTTTTTTCG
>Ga0194138_10001817_pt1 | contig 10195 bp, 7 predicted proteins | sample TARM_MetaG_T2_14_FD_134022 | JGI IMG/M metagenome (GOLD analysis project Ga0194138, IMG submission 134022) | Freshwater microbial communities from Pennsylvania, USA, analyzing microbe dynamics in response to fracking - TARM_MetaG_T2_14 (version 2) | ecosystem: Environmental > Aquatic >...
AGCGTTATTGCCAATCAACAAATTAACATATGTCGGACAATTAACATGTCAAAAGGCACCCCTCGCCCGAAGCCGATTCATCTCATGACTGAAGTCACGAGTGTTCTCGGCTAATCTATAAAATTTAATAATAATAAAACACCTATAATATTTAGAACCCTAAAAATATTTTATTGACAAAAGAAATTCTTATGATAATATATGTAAGTAAGTACTAACATAAGGAGGGGCGATAGATGGAAAAAACTAATAAAAGAATGACAAGGGAAGAAAGAAGAACGCAAATATTAGAATCAGCCTTAAAGGTATTTATAGAGAAAGGATACAATGGCTCAACTACTTTAGATATAGCAAAAAAAGCAGACATATCTGAAGTTACTTTATTTAGATACTTTGACTCTAAAAAACAAATGTTTATGGAAGCTATAGAACCAATTTTAATAACTAGCTTAAAAGAATCCTTGGTAGAGTCCCAGGGCTTAAAGCCTATGGAAAAGTTAGAATATATTCTAAAGAATAGAATTAAATTCATTTCTCAGCATAATAAAGTAATTAAATTAATTTTAATGGAGAGCCAAGTAAATCCTGAAGTAGCTGATTTTGACTTTATTAAACAAATAACATCAATGTTAAAGGATTCCATAAGGGACACAGATATTGACTTAGAAGATGAAGATTTCTCCATAAGACTAATGATGGGAAGTATTTTATCCTTTTTATATCTACCTAAAATAAAAGATAATGAAATTGATTCTTATGTAGAAAAACTAATAGATACAATTACCAAATAAAGATCTAAGGAAGGATGGGTTATCATGAACAAGATATTTTCCAAGATAGGAAGTAGAATAGAAAAAACTCCTTTTAAAACCTTATTTGTAACTATAATAATATTTGCCCTTATGATAGTTGGTGCTATAAAGGTAAACATGGCGACTGGTAGTGAAACTCTAGTCAAGACTAGCAATGAAGCCTATATATCTAATTATGCTATGGAGGAGGAATTTGGTGGAGATGCCATCATGGTACTACTTGAAGGTGAAGAAGAGGATTTATTAAAGTTAGATAATATGAAAAAGATGTGGAATGTGGAAGAAAGACTTAAATATAATGAAGGAATTTTTACTCTTATGAGTCCAGCTAGCATTGTACATCAAATAACAGATAAACAAGGAACGGAAATAAAGAAACAAGTACCAGATATTAGCGATGGACTTGGTGAATTGGGAGATAAACTTACTGAAATAGGCCAAGAATTAGGAAGCAAAGAATTACCAGATCCTCAGGCAGTAGAAGAAAAGCTTGATAATTTAATGAAATCTATGGATCCAAGTAAGCTTATGGATGATATGGCTGGAGAACAAGAAAAAGAATTAAAAGATAAGTTTATGACCATGGGTAATGGGTTGGGAGAGATGGGGCAAAAACTAAGTAATATAGGCAGTGAGTTAGCCAGTAAAGATATACCTAATCCAAAGATGATAGAAGAAAAGTTAGAGGAATTATCAGGAATTTCAAAGGTATTTGATGAACTTAGCAGTGGTCAAGATGATTTAGCAAAAGGTGTAACAGAACTGGGAGGTGGATTGGATACTTCTTCAGCAGGCTTAAAGGAAATATCAAGACAGCTAGGACAAATGGCAGAAGAGATGAAAGGCAATCCTGAGCTCTATAAAAAACTAAATATGTTTGCAGAAAACATAGATAAAAGCTCTGCAGGTTTATCAATGATGTCAGAGAATACAGGAAAGCTTTCACAGGGTAATGAAAATACATCTCAGGCACTTAATAATATTGGTCAAAAACTAAAGCAAGAGTTAGAAGAAATGAAAAAAGCTTTATCTGGAGATGGGATATCCTCAGAAGAACTAAAGCAAATGTCAAATGGTTTTATTACTATGGGAGAAAACTTAGGTGATTTAAGTAAGGGCCTCTCTCAAATGGCAGCAGGTGGAAGCATACTTCCAGATAGCTCAAATGTTTTTTATTCTTTAAAAGGAAACATAGAAAAAGAAGTTTCAGCTATGAAAGACAATCTATCAGGCGGTATTTCACCGGATGAGTTAAAAACAATGTCAGATGGGTTTATTACTATGGGTGAAAACCTTAGTAAAATAAGTGGTGGACTTAAGACCTTCCATGAAAAGTCTGGAATGATGATTCCATATTTTCCCCACAATCAAAAAGAATTAGAAAATATTTTGTATGAAGATGGAAATTTAAGAGATATATTTTCTGATACCATAATCGATGAAAATCATATGATGATAATGATTAAGTTAAAAGGAAACCTAGAAGATAGTGAGATTGACTCTATTTTAAATGAAGTCTCCCATGCTATGGAAGCAGAAGACTTTGATGTGAACTTCATAGTTTCAGGAAAACCTGTATTGGATTCCTCCCTAAGAACAGAGATAAAATCTAATATGATAATAATGGTTGCTTCAGCAGTAGCTTTGATGCTTATAATACTCAACCTGGTCTTTAGGGTTAGATGGAGGGCCTTAAGCCTTGGAATAATATTTGTATCTGTAATAGCCACATTAGGACTTATGGGACATTTAAATGTTTCCATGACCATGGTTTCCATGGCAGTCTTTCCCATCTTAATTGGGCTAGGTATAGACTATTCTATACAATTTCAAAATAGATACGAAGAAGAGCATTCCGTAAAAACAACCCTTGTACAAATTGGTAAGGCTGTGGGTCTAGCTGTACTAGCTACAGTATTAGGATTTGTATCCCTCTTTGCATCCCCAGTACCTATGATACAAGATTTTGGAAAGATGCTTACCATAGGAGTTATAGTTTCCTTTATAGGAAGTATCTTTTTACTAATGCCAGTTCTTAGTGCTAGGGATACAGTGGCAGCAAAGGCTAGGGACTTTAGAATTAAAGACTATGAAAAGGCAGGCCCAATAGATAAATTTTTAAGATTTACAGTAAACTCAGTTATAAAACTAGCACCTCTAATAATAATAATTGCCTTAGGCCTGGCTACCTTCGGGCTCATAGCTGATACGAAGGTAGGTGTAGAAACAGATATAGAAACCTTTATGCCCCAAGATATGGATGCCCTTCATGATATTCACTATGTTAGGGATATTGTAGGATCTACAAATCAAATGGTTATATTTATGGAAGACGAAGAACTTCTTACTGAAGACAATCTCAGCTGGATGAGAGATATAAGCAAGCAAGCAAGAGCTGAATTTTCAAAGAAGATTGTAGATATCAAATATATAGATAATCTTGTAGAAAACTTCTCTGATATAGAAGAAATAAACTTTGATGAATATCTGGAGATTATAGATAATGACATACCAGAAAGCCAAAGAAGGATGTTTATTAGCGATGAGAAGGATAAGGCTGTTATTCTTATGAATGTAGAACATATGGCAACAGCAGAGTTACAAGAGTTTGTTGAAGATATGAAGATTATGCTAGAAGATGCCCCTATAAAGACATCAATTACAGGGAAATCTGTTTTAGATGTTGAAATGGTTAAGGGACTAACAGATGGTAGGTTTAGAATGACCATTATAGGTTTAGGATTAGTATTTCTATCCCTGTTAATACTTTATAGATCCTTCTTCAAGGCCCTTGTAGCAGTACTTCCAGTTGTCCTAATAGTAGGTATGTCCGGTGGTATTATGAACCTGCTAGGATTAAAATATACTCCAATAACAGCAACCCTTGGAGCCTTGGTCTTAGGGATGGGAACTCAAATGACCATAATGTTACTTGAAAGGTATTTGGAAGAGAGAAACGAAGGAAAAGATAAAAGAAAGGCTCTCTTTACTACTATAAAGTTTATAGGTAAGGCAACACTAGCATCAGGACTTACCACAGTTGGTGGATTTAGTGTTCTAATGACTTCAAAGTTTGTAATACTTAAGGATTTTGGTCTGATGACAGTAATAAATATATCCTTGGCCCTGATGGCAACCTTTATAATCCTACCAGCCTTGATATGGATTTTGGATAGGTTCATTGTAAGTGACAAGGTGAAGAAAGAAGCATATAAGGAGATACCACAAGAATAAGGAAAGAAGGGGGAATATATCTTGAAAAAAATGAAGATAGTTCAAGGGGTTAGCCTAGTATTATTTATAAGTCTAATAATTCTTGGGAAAGTACAAGTTTGGATGGCCATCTTTGGTGGTAGTTTACTATTATCAACCTATTTTGGAAGATTTTATTGTGGATATATTTGTCCCATAAACACTGGTATGGAGATAATAGATGGTAAAGCAAATAAAAAGAAAAGAAAAAGAAAATCTGTTCCAGATCTATTTAAAAAAGCAATTGTTAGGTATGGTATTCTAGCCTTATTTCTAGGAACTATGGTTATAGTTTTCAAAACAGGTAAGAAGTTGCCAGTATTGCCAGTCCTATTTTCTTTAGGGCTAATAATAACCTACTTTTACAGGCCAGAATTTTGGCATAGGTATCTTTGTCCCTATGGTAGTTTACTATCTATTTTTTCTAAGTTTAATAAGAAAGCATATAGGGTCTATAATGATGGTTGTATAAAGTGTGGTAAATGTGTTAGAGTTTGTCCAGCAGATGCTTTTATTTGGGAAGATAAAAAAGACTATCCTCTTATAATTAAGAATGAATGTCTTCAATGTGGAAAGTGTGTTGAAGCATGTCCTACTGATTCTATAAAATAGAAATAGATGGAGGAGGCGAAGATAATGATATCAGAAAAAATGATTTATGTAATATTTGAAGTAGTAATTAAAAAGGACTAGATATAAAAAAAGAAAAGCAGCTAAAGTTTTTTACTTTAACTACTTTGTCTACAGTCTGACAGTAGGATACCCTTTTTGGTGTCCTACTGTTTTTTCTCTCCGTCATTCTCTTAGAGGTTTTCATTTTTCAAGGCTTCTACAGGATTGTCTTTGTGGACCTTTTCCATGGCATACCTACTGGTGGCAAAGACCACCAAGAAGACACTACCCACGGCAATGACCATGGCTGCCTTTGGTAAAAAGAAGGCGAAATCCAATCCATTGCTCATGGAGCGATAAATAAGGTAGGTGACCATAACGGCCACTGGCAGGCCGTAAAGAAGACTCTTTACGCCATAGAGCAGACTTTCAAAGCGCATCATTTGATCAAAGGCTCTTCTGGTCATCCCCACAGCCTTGAGCATGGCAAACTCTCTTCTTCTCAAGGAAATATTGGTAGAGATGGTATTGAATACATTGGCCGCTGCAATGAGAGAAATGAGGATGATGAACCCGTAGGAGAAGATGTTCACCACAGTGATCATGGCCCGCTCTTGGGCTAAGTAAGCCCCGTGGTTGGTCAACCGGTGGGTGGGCAGCCCCAGCTCTTCTAAGGTTTCAATCATCTCTCCATAAGCCACCTGGTGATCCTTGGCTTTAAAAAACAATTCCACAGGGATGGAGGTCTCTTGAAGATCCGGATAAATGGTCTGAAGGCTACTCATGGGATAGTACAGCTTCAGCTCATGGGACTCATTGAAATAGGTAATGGGAAGCTTTTCGATGCGGTCCCCCACCATGAGGGGCGTTACCTTTAAGGCCTCCTCTAGACTCTTCAAAGTTTCCTTCTCTTCTTGGTCTTTATAGAGCAGCTGTCCCTCTTTCATCTCTCCGGTGTAATAGAGCTCTTCCCCGAAGTCCTTCACCTCATAAAGATCCATCTGAAAGCCCTCTTTTTGTAAGGGTTCAAAGGTGATGTATCGACCCGTATCATAATCATAGAAGTTTCCTTCTCCAAAATACACCCCTGGAGGCGTGGTGGTTTCAAGGTATGTTTTCTCCGCTAAGCCATTGTCTCTAATGAGCTTTTCGTAACTCTTCTCTTCCAAGAAGGTCAAACTCACATAGATCATGGTGCGCTCTTCTGGAATCACAAAGGGTGGGATATGCATATTCTCTGTGACTTCTACATACCTCTTAGTCACCGCCTCCATGGGCACCGACGCTTCTTGATAGGACCTTTGGACCATGGCACTGGTGTTTTCCACCCCTTCTGCTTGGCCTAAAACCTCCAGGAGTCCTTTGTAATCATAGTCTTCTGAAAAGACAGTATAGGTGATGTCATAGCCTTTGGCCCGCATGACTTCACCCATGCCTTTTTCAATATACGCCGTAAAGCTTGTGGCGGAAATGAAGAGCACGATGCTCATGAACAAGGACACCACCGTGGCCCGATATTTACGCTTGTTACGCTTGAAGTTTTTGGCTGCCAAGAGGCCACTAAACCCAAAGAGCGTATAGGTGAGCTTGGAGATTTTCACCTTCTTAGGATCGATGCGAATGTCTTTGGACTGCCGAATGGCCTCCATGGGAGAGCTCCCCGCGGCTTTTTTGGCTGGTACATAGGCCGAGATGAGCACTGTGAGAAGCCCTAGCATAGCGGCAGTAACCAAGGGCCCTTTCCCCAAGACCAAGGTCAGTTCTGCTTGCACCCCTTGTTGCCACAGGGTCATAAAGAGCTCTTTGGAGAAGAAGAAGGTCAGCCCAATGCCCGTGATGCCTAACAAAATCCCCAGAGGAATACCCACAGCGCTTAAGAGTACCGCTTCAAAAAATACACTATTTCGAATCTGCTTTCTCGTGGCCCCAATGGACTTTAACAGCCCATACTGCTTTGTCCGCTCACTGATGGAGATGGAGAAAGCATTGTAGATGAGCGACACTGACCCGAACATGATGATCAAAGACAAAATGCCCACCATGCTATAGAGCACTGCATTTAAGGTGTTCTCATTGGAATTCCCCGTGAACCTTAAAAGATCATGGTTGTAGGTGATCTCCCTGCTGGGGAAAGAAGCCTCCATGAAGGCATAGGTATCTTTCATGGGATCCATGCGTAGATAGGCTTGGAAGGAATCCGGTCCTGTGCCATCGGTTAAGGTGAGGGCAGTGTATCCTGGTGCTACATAGCTTTCAAAGTCAGGGCGCTCATAAAATCCCACCACCACATAGGTTCTATCCTTGGCACCTAGGAGCGTTTCTGTCTCTTGAAAAGCAGCAGCTTGATCTAGGATGGTGTCCTCTCCTATGATTCTTTGACCAAGGCTTAAAGACAATTCCTGTCCCAACTGAAGCCTTAAGCCACCATTATCTCCCAAGTGCACTGGCAGTAAGAGCTCTTGGCTATTCTCAGGAAACCGCCCATCTGTGAGATGAACCGGCATGGTCTCTTCAAACCCTTCTCCCATGGCCCCAACATAAATGTAGGGTTTCCCCTGGTTCTTGATTCCTTCCACTTTGGCATAGCCAAGGTTTTGAAGGAGCACCGCATGATCCACTTTTTCATGGGGGATCACTTGTTCCAGCTCCTTGGAGCTGACATGGTAGACGCCCCCATGATAGTTTCCTGCTTGTTCCTTGATGACTTCCAGCACATAGGTCTGAAGACTAAAGACGGAGCTGGTCACAGCGGTGAATAGGGCCACGGATAAGATGATGCCAATGATGGTCACAAGGGTTCTCACCTTGTTCTTTTTGAGATTTTCTAAAGTGACTTGATGAAGAATCCTCATGGACGCACCACCTCGTCTCGTAGAATCTGACCATCTTCAATGGTGATGATGCGATGGGCTTGCAAGGCAATTTGCTCATCATGGGTGATGATGATCAAGGTTTGATTGTATTTTTCATTGGACTTTTTCAATAAAGAAATGATTTCTTGACTATTTTTAGAATCCAAGTTTCCAGTGGGTTCATCGGCCAGCACCACCGCTGGAGCATTCATCAAGGCTCTCCCAATGGAGACCCTTTGCTGCTGGCCACCGGAGAGCTCATTGGGCAAATGACTTTCCCGACCATGGAGTCCCAAGGTGCCTACTAGCTCCTGAAGCCTTTGATCTGACACTTCTCGACCATCCAAAAGCACTGGGAGGGTCATATTCTCCACCACATTGAGTACGGGAATCAGGTTGTAAAACTGATAGATGAGCCCCACTTGCCGACGCCTAAAGATGGCCAATTTCTCATCATCTTGGGCATAAACATCTGCCCCATTCATCCATACCTTTCCACTGGTGGGTTCATCCACGCCGCCCAGGATATGGAGTAAAGTGGACTTTCCTGAACCGGAAGGTCCAATGATGGCCACAAACTCTCCTTGGGCCACGGAAAAAGAAACACCATCTAAGGCTTTCACCATATTTTGCCCACTACCGTAGGTTTTGCACAGATTTTCTACTCTTAAAACTTCCATGATTTCCTCCACATGATTTGTCTATTTTGATACTTTCTACTTCCAAGTATAAAGGAGCTGTCTGACAGCTCCATGAATAGAAAGTGACAGTTTCGTCACTTAAGTATGATCTTTGTAATAGCGTAGGACAAACCTTGCCCCTCCTCCAGGCTTATTTTTGGCCGTGATGGTGGCATTTTGCTTCAGCAAAATCATTTTACAAAGAGAGAGACCAATGCCCACGCTATGATCCTTGGCATTTTTCCCTTTGTAGAAACGGGTAAAGAGATGTGGGAGGTCTTCTTTGTCAATGCCAGGGCCCTCATCTTCTAAAATCAGCTCTGTGTAGAGGGCATTTTCCTTGGCGGTAAGATACATGGATTTTCCGTCTTCCATATGGTCCATGGCATTTTTCAAAAGATTCCTTAAGGCTTCTGCGCTCCAGGACAAATCTCCTTGAAAAGACGCCAAAGGGTCTATGTGTGTCACCACCTCTTGCCCTCGAAGCTCCAAAGGAATACGAAGGGGCATTACAGCTTCGTTATAAAGCGTTTCCACAAAAACTTTTTTGTTGTCTAATCTTGCGGTGCCCGCATCGAGTTTTGCCATCTTTAAGAGGCTTTCTATGAGCCAATCCATTTGCCGAAGAAGGTTTTCTTGGTCCTTTAATAGCCACCGCCTTTTCTCTACATCAAGTTCCCCTTTCAAGAGGTCTGTGATGAGATGAATGGCTGTTAAAGGTGTACGTACCTGATGGGAAATATCTTGTAGGGACCTGACCAAGGTGTTTCTTTCCTCCACCAAAGCTTTCTCCTTCTCCAAGAGTTTTTGGTTCATCTTATGGATCTGTGTTCTTAAGATGGACAGCTCTCCTTCCTCATAGGCAGAGATGGGGGCATAAGCCTCCTGAAAAAGCACCTGGTCCACTTCCTTGGTGAGGCTTTGCATTCTTGCCATGCGCCTTTTCGTATAGCAAAGAAAAAGACCCGTGAGAGATAGGCCTAAGGCCAAGACCAAAAGCCCTGCCTGTCCGCCAAAGGAGAGGATGCCAAAAATGGTTGCACACATCAAGAGGATTGTGGCCACCAAAAGGAAACTTTGAATCTCTTTGTTTCGTAAAAGCGTCATTTACTCACCCACCTTATAGCCAAGGCCTCTTAAGGTCATGATGATGGTGGGATTTTGAGGATCCTCTTCGATCTTCTCCCGAAGCCTTTTGATATACACCGTCAAGGTATTGTCTGAGACGAAGTCTCCTGCCACATCCCAAATCTCTTCTAAGAGCTTGCCACGAGAGAGCACCATGCCCTGATGGTTTAAGAAAACCAGCAGCAGACGATACTCTAAGGCCGATAAATACAGCTCTTGACCATGCTTTTTCACCAACGCCTTCACGGGGTCCACAGTGAGGTCTTGGACCCTTAAAATGGTCTCCTCCTTCCCCATGCGCCGAAGGACATTCTTGATTCTAGACAACAGCTCTCTGGGCAAAAAGGGCTTCTTCACATAATCGTCAGCCCCCATATCAAAACCGGCCACCACACTATACTCATCTCCTGAAGCTGTAAGAAAGATGATGGGCAGCTGAGGATCTAGATCTTTTAAGGCTCGGCAAAGGGCAAAGCCGTTGCCTTCTTTTAAGGAGACGTCTAGGAGTGCCACATCAAAGGAGCCTTCCTGAAATACTCCCAAGGCTTCAGCCTGGCCTTTGGCCACGGCTACGCCATAGCCCTCTCTCTTTAGCAAATCCGTGAGATTTCTCACAATGGCGTCATCATCTTCCACCAATAGCATCCTTTTCATGGTCTCCCTCCTCGTTCCTTCTTTCTTTCTTTCTTACTGTATCAAAAAAATCCAGGCCTTACCATGGCCAAACTACTTTTCACCCTGAGTTTGTCACTTATAGTTAAATTAAGCTGAGATTACCATTGATTGCCAATGAATCTCAGCTTTTTGTCATGTCTATTTTTTGTTGTGTTTTTTTTCTATCTCTTTCTTGTATCTGCGA
>Ga0194138_10001819_pt1 | contig 10193 bp, 8 predicted proteins | sample TARM_MetaG_T2_14_FD_134022 | JGI IMG/M metagenome (GOLD analysis project Ga0194138, IMG submission 134022) | Freshwater microbial communities from Pennsylvania, USA, analyzing microbe dynamics in response to fracking - TARM_MetaG_T2_14 (version 2) | ecosystem: Environmental > Aquatic >...
AATAGACATCCGGAAACGCATTGCTTCCACAAAGAAGACAAGTCAAATAACAAGCGCCATGCAAATGGTATCTGCCTCCAAACTGATCCGCGCCGAACAAAAGGTGCGGGGATATCAGCTTTACGCAGCAAAAATACGCGAAATCGTAACCCACATAGCCAGCACGCAATTGTCCTTGCTCGAGGAACATGGCCATGTATCGGCCAGTGATCAAGTCCTGTTCGATTTTCATGATATGTTGATCGAACGTCCGGTCCGCAAAACGGGTTATCTGATCATTTCCTCCGATAAAGGCTTGGCAGGCGGATACAACAGTTCCATCCTCAAAGCGACGAAAGATATGCTTGCAATCGACCATGCTTCAAACGATGAGTTCGTTGTCCTGTCGGTCGGCGGAGCGGTGGCTGATGATCTCAGGAGGAGCGGGATTGAGGTCGCATTCGAAATCAGGGACCTGAACGACCAGCCCAGCTTCACGGAAGTCAGCGATATCGTAGTGAAGGCTATCCAGCTTTACCGTGACGGTGTTTTTGACGAGCTGTATGTTTGCTACAAACATCACGTCAATGCTTTGATTTCAGAGTACCGGGCTGAAAAAATGTTGCCGCTGACGGACCTGGATTCCCAAGAAGCCGTCGGTTATGAAGTGGATTATCTTTTTGAACCGAACAAAGAAGAAATTTTGGAAATTTTGCTTCCGCAATATGCGGAAAGTTTGATCCATGGCGCCATCATCGATGCAAAATCATCCGAGCATGCTTCCCGCATGACGGCCATGAAGAGTGCCACCGATAATGCGAATAATTTGATCAACGATATGACGATTCAGTACAACCGAGTGAGACAGACTGCGATCACGCAAGAAATCACCGAAATCGTCGGAGGAGCTTCTGCTCTGGAAGATTAGAAAATGGGAGGAAAAGGCATGAAAAAAGGTCATATTGTACAAGTAATCGGGCCGGTAGTCGACGTTGGCTTCCCATTGGAAGAAGGTGTCCCGGACATCCGCAATGCACTGATCGTGCACAAGGCACCCGCAGCCGGGAGTAACGAGGAAGAAGGCGAAACCATCGTATTGGAGGTTTCGCTTGAACTGGGGAATGGTGTGGTCCGTGCAATCGCGATGGAATCGACAGATGGCCTGCAAAGAGGACTGACTGTAGTCGATACCGGCGCCCCCATCAAAGTGCCGGTTGGTCTGGGCACCCTGGGCCGTGTTTTCAACGTATTAGGCGAGGCAATTGATCTGAAGGGCGCTGTCCCGGATGATTTCCGTCGCGAATCGATCCACAGGAAAGCCCCGACTTTTGATCAGCTGAGCAGTAATTTTGAAATCCTGGAGACAGGCATCAAAGTCATCGATCTGCTGGCGCCTTATCTGAAAGGCGGAAAAATCGGTCTCTTCGGCGGGGCCGGTGTCGGCAAGACGGTACTGATCCAAGAATTAATCCATAACGTAGCAGAACAGCATGGCGGCATTTCGGTATTCACGGGTGTCGGTGAGCGTACGCGTGAAGGAAACGATCTGTACCACGAAATGCAGGAATCGGGCGTAGGCGAAAAGACGGCAATGGTCTTCGGCCAAATGAATGAGCCGCCTGGTGCACGTATGCGTGTCGCCCTGTCCGGTTTGACGATGGCGGAACATTTCCGCGATGAAGAAAAACAGGATGTGCTGCTGTTCATCGATAATATTTACCGGTTCACCCAAGCCGGTTCTGAAGTGTCTGCGCTATTGGGCCGGATGCCTTCAGCTGTAGGGTATCAACCAACCTTGGCAACAGAAATGGGCCAACTGCAGGAACGGATCAGTTCCACAAAAGATGGTTCGATCACTTCCATTCAAGCAATCTACGTACCGGCGGATGACTATACCGATCCGGCACCGGCGACAACCTTTGCCCATCTGGACGCAACCACCAACTTGGAGCGTAAGCTGACCGAACAAGGGATTTATCCCGCTGTGGATCCGTTGGCTTCCTCATCCAGTGCCTTATCTCCGGAAATCGTCGGGGATGAACATTATGACGTAGCCACCAAAGTGCAGCGCATTCTGCAACGTTACCGCGAACTGCAGGATATCATCGCTATCCTTGGGATGGACGAACTATCCGATTCTGAAAAAATCACGGTTAACCGCGCTAGACGGATCCAATTCTTCCTGTCCCAAAACTTCCATGTGGCCGAAGCCTTTACCGGCGTTCCGGGATCTTATGTTCCTGTAGCCGAAACCGTACGCGGCTTCAAAGGAATCGTAGAAGGCAAATACGACGGGGTGCCGGAAGAAGCTTTCCGCAATGTCGGTACGATTGAAGAAGTTCTGAAAAAAGCGAAAGAGCTAGGCTATAAAGGAGGGGAATGAGATGGCATACCTGCAAGTCAATGTGGTGACGCCGGATGGCATCGCCTTTCAGCATCGCGCTAAAGCGGTGACCGCCAAAACAACGGACGGCGGCATTACCATCATGCCAAACCATACCCCGATCATTGTGCCGTTGGCGATCGCCGACCTGATCGTAACGCGTGTGACCGATGAGTTGGCGCAGAACCATATCGCCGTCAATGGTGGTATCATGGAAGTGCGCGACAATATCGTCAACATCATTGCGAACAGCGCGGAACGCGCACGGGATATTGATATCGACCGTGCCGAAGTCGCGAAAGAACGCGCCGAAAAACGCATGGCGGAAGCGCGCGATTTCAAAAACGAAAAAGAATTCCAGCGTGCGAAGATCTCGCTGTCGAAGGCCATCAACCGAATCGGCGTTTCGAAGAACAGATCCAGCTAAAAAAGAGGCCAGCGATGGCCTCTTTTTTTGCATATATTTTCTGACAAATAATTAGTGAATGGGATCATATGCACAAATCATCTGCAAAAATAGCCCGCAATTTCACTCTGATGTATTGTAACATATTATTATACCTGATGAAGAAAACAAATGTAAACGATTTTCTTAGTAATTTCTTAGGAGATGGTCCGACAAAAACGAGCTTCCTTGTTTTTTTTTCAAAATATTTATGTTAGTATAGTTTGAGAATATGGGAGGAGTGCGTCGCTTGGACATAACGCTGTTTAACGGTATAATAGTATTGCTGTCCCATATGATATTCATTTTCATTTCTTTCTGGTCGATGAAAGCCATCCGACTGGAGAAATGGATCAGGAAGGGGCACATACGCGAAGCACGGGTGCTCTATTTCTTTCTGTCGATTGCTTTAGGCTATACAGTGAGTACGTTTCTGCTCGAGTTGGTGACGACTTCGCGGAACATCAGTTATTTACTGTTCTCATGATCCGCTCACAGTTGCACAAGCGATTTTTGCTGAAGAGCAGATCGGAGTTTCGGTTTTCAAATAGTTGCATACAAACATACAAATGACATCACAATTGACTTTCGGAGGGATTTTTTTATGGAAAAAATAATTGTTCGCGGCGGTAACCGTCTTGAAGGAACAGTTAAAGTTGAAGGCGCAAAAAATGCGGTGTTGCCGATTTTGGCAGCTACACTTTTGGCAAGCGAAGGGCAATCTGTATTGACGAACGTTCCGATACTGTCCGATGTATTCACAATGAACAATGTTCTGAAACATCTGAATGTCGGCGTTGAATTTCAAGAAAACAACAACACCATCTTAGCGGATGCATCAAACGACATTAATTTTGAAGCACCATTTGCTTATGTCAGCAAAATGCGTGCATCGATCGTCGTAATGGGTCCGCTATTGGCACGTCTGGGGCATGCGCGCATCGCTTTGCCGGGCGGCTGTGCCATCGGAACCCGTCCTATCGATCTTCATCTGAAAGGTTTCGAAGCGATGGGAGCCGACATCAAGATCGAAAATGGTTTTGTTGAAGCGAAAGTCGAAAGATTAGTCGGCGCACGCATCTACTTGGACTTCCCTAGTGTGGGTGCTACCCAAAACATTATGATGGGCGCTACTTTGGCTGAAGGGACCACCATTATCGAAAACGTCGCGCGCGAACCCGAAATCGTTGATCTGGCGAATTTCCTGAACCGCATGGGCGCGAAAGTGGTAGGAGCCGGAACAGAAACGATCCGTATCGAAGGCGTTTCATCCATGAAAGCGACGGAACATTCAATCATCCCTGACCGTATCGAAGCAGGAACATTTATGATTGCGGCCGCTGTAACGAACGGTAACGTGTTCATTGAAGATGCGATTGCCGACCACAATAAACCACTGATTTCAAAACTGAAGGAAATGCATGTTGCCTTCCAGGAAGAGGAAAATGGCTTGCGTGTGATCGGTCCGCGTTCTTTGAAAGCGACAGACGTCAAAACAATGCCGCATCCAGGGTTCCCTACCGACATGCAATCGCAAATGACGATTGCGCAATTGGTGTCGCAAGGCACCAGCACAATGACCGAAACAGTATTCGAGAACCGCTTTATGCATTTGGAAGAGATGCGCCGTATGAACGCTGATTTCAAAGTTGAAGGGCAAACGGTCCTGATTCATGGCAACACCGATTTGCAAGGCGCAGAAGTTTCCGCATCGGATCTGCGTGCAGCAGCCGCTTTGATCATTGCGGGGCTTGTTTCCAAAGGTTACACGCGCGTCACGAACCTATCGCATTTGGATCGCGGATATTATCAATTCGACAAAAAGCTGCAGGCATTGGGCGCTGATGTTGAACGTGTGACGGAAGACGAGAAGAATGCCTTCAGCGATGCAGATGTTGAAGCACTTTTCGCAAAATAAGCCGGACAACAGTTGTCCGCAAGATAGCTATCGCTAAATGATGAATGTTTGAGAGGGGAACAACGTGGCCAGAGATATAGGGATCGATTTAGGTACAGCGAACGTACTGATTCACGTTAAAGGGAAAGGTATCGTTTTGAATGAACCTTCCGTCGTTGCAGTAGACACAAAAACCGGAAAAGTTTTAGCAGTTGGGGAAGAAGCCTATATGATGGTTGGGCGTACGCCGGCAAACATCAGAGTGATCCGTCCGCTGAAAGGCGGCGTAATCGCAGACTTTGACATCACCGAAGCTATGCTGACCCACTTTATTGATCGTTTGAATGTGAAGGGCTTTTTGACCAAGCCGAACATCTTGATTTGTTGTCCGACTAACATCACAACGATCGAACAAAAAGCGATTATCCAAGCCGCCGAAAAGAGCGGCGGCAAGAATGTGTATCTGGAAGAAGAACCGAAAGTTGCTGCTGTCGGGGCCGGGTTGGATATTTTTCAGCCGAACGGTAACATGGTCATCGATATGGGTGGCGGAACGAGTGACATCGCAGTCTTGTCATTGGGGGGCATCGTAACGAGCAGCTCGATCAAGACAGCCGGCGACAAACTGGATGCCGACATCATGAACTTCGTAAAACGCGAACACAAATTATTGATCGGCGAGCGCACAGCCGAAAAGATCAAAATCACGATCGGGACGGCATTGCCGCCCGAAAAGGAAGAAAAAATGGAAATCCGTGGCCGCGACATGGTGACGGGCCTTCCGCGCACCATCTACATCACTTCCAAAGAAGTATATGAAGCGATGCACGAAACCCTGGTTCTTGTTGTAGAACAAGCGAAGGAAGTGTTGGAAATGACGCCGCCTGAATTGGCAGCAGACATCATCAATACCGGAATCGTATTGACAGGCGGAGGCGCCTTGATCAGCGGAATCGAGAAACTATTCTCGGGTGAGTTGAAAGTCCCGGTTTTCGCTGCGGAAAAACCTTTGGATGCAGTCGCTTTGGGGACTGGCATCCTGCTGAACAACATCGACCAGCAGAATCGTCCATCCGGTGGCTTTTTCGGATTTTTGGCACGACTGATCCAAAAAACAAAAATCAAAAAAGGAAGATAGGTGATCGCTGTGAAATTTGATTTCAAACCTGTACTGTCAACGGTGATGTGGGTTTTGATTTTCATGTTGCTGGCGTTCATCCTGTTCGGTGCCGGTCTGATGGTCGGATATGGCGTCCTTGGCGACGGCGATCCGATGCTTGTCTTCAGCAGGCAGACTTGGGAACATATCTTCAATTATATCCGTTAAGGAAACGAGAAAAGCAGACAGGAGCGATTGCGTCCCGTCTGCTTTTTCTTGTTCATGGACTTGCTGTGCTCCGGTGAGGAGCGGCTTCGCGGGAGGACGTTCATAATTTGGCGAGCGTGCTCCTGCAAGGATGGCCTCGTCGGAGTTCCGGCCGATAGACACTGGTCTCCTCCGGCAAGCGAGCGCCTTGCCGGAGCTGCGAACCCGCATCTCCAGTTGTGATCAAGAAAACGGCCGTACCCTTGCTTCGCACGGAACCTCGAACAAAAAGCGAAGACGGTCAGCATCGCTCTGCTGCTTGTCTTCGCTTTTTGTTTTTGATTGTTATTTCAATGATTTTGAGTTGACCATGACTTCGTCGATCAAGCCGTAATCTTTAGCTTGCTGAGCAGTCATGTAATTATCGCGGTCAGTATCGCGTTCGATGATTTCCATCGGTTGGCCTGTGCGCTCCGCCAAAATTTTGTTCAGTCGTTCGCGCGTTTGCAGGATGTGACGGGCTGCGATTTCGATTTCGGTTGCTTGCCCTTGCGCGCCGCCGAGCGGTTGGTGGATCATGATTTCAGCGTTCGGCAAAGCAAAACGTTTGCCTTTCTCACCGGCAGTCAACAAGAAGCTGCCCATCGAAGCTGCCATCCCCATTGCGATAGTCTGAACATCCGCTTTGATGAAGTTCATCGTGTCGTAGATGGCCAAACCAGCAGAGACGCTGCCGCCTGGAGAATTGATGTAGATGTAGATATCTTTTTCTGAATCTTGTGCATCCAAGAACAGCAGTTGTGCGATGACAGAGTTCGCTGTGTTGTCGTCGATAGGACCGCTCAACATGATGATGCGATCCTTCAGAAGACGAGAATAAATATCATACGCACGTTCACCACGGGATGATTGTTCGATTACTGTAGGAATTAAATTCATAGGTGTTTCCTCCTCGTTCGTTTTGAATGAACAGTTTTTCTTTACATGGTTTATTTTAACGCATTGGTCAGAAAAGGTCAATCGTAATGTTTGATCAGCAATCCCCCTGTTACTGGTGAAATATACCTTAGTCAATCATATCGTTTCAGGCCCCAAATGTCCAAAAATAGATTTGGAAATGCCAATCGAGATGAGGGGGAAGCAAACAAAAAATCTCCTTTCCCTAGCGGAAGAGGAGATTTTTTGCATTGCTTTGCATTCAAAGACAAGAAACGTTGGTGCACCGATAAAATAATACGTCTCCTGAGGGAATCGAACCCCCATCTCAAGAACCGGAATCTTACGTGATATCCATTACACCAAGGAGACAAGCAACTTTTAACAGTATAACCCATAGCGTGAAAGATAGCAAGGGGGAAATGTGATTTTCAAACCTCGCGATTGTATGCGATTGTATGGGCGCTGATTCAGATCCGCGGAACATTCATGAATCCCGAGAAACAACCGTCCAGTCGCCCTTGAAATTAGTTCCTGCGAACTGAAAACGATTTCAATAAAAGTTTGTGTGTGTTAAAATGATTCTGAAAAGGTGAGGAGGGGTTGATGTGTCAGTTATATCAAGTATGCGTATGGATAAGGAAAGTTTGGCGGAATCGCTGAAACTGGCGGGGTACGACAATGAAGGATTGCTGTCCTATCTGCAACAAAAAGCATTGGACAATCCTTTGATAGAAATGAAAATCAATAAAGAGTTCGATGAACGCGCAGTGAAAGAAAAAAACGTGGTGTACAAGCCGGAAAAGGATGATCCGATGGACATGGTTTCCGCAATGGATCAAGTGTCTGAGGAAGTGCCGGCGTTGGATACTTTTTTGTTGGAACAAATCTACGCAAATATGCGGGATACCCCCTTGCGCGAATTGGTTCTATTCTTGGTGGCATTCATCAATCCGGAAGGGTACGTCACCATCGATCTGAACGAAGCCGCGGAACAGAAAGGGGTCGAACCGATCATGGTGCTGGATGCATTGACGCTTTTGCACCAGTTGGATCCTCCGGGTGTTGGAGCCCGGAATCTGCAGGAATGTCTGATGCTGCAGACGGAGCGGGATGAACATGCGCCGGAAATCGCCTATTATGTTCTGGAAAATCACTTTGAGGCATTCAGTGATAAAAATTGGCAAGCGATAGCGGATGAAATCGATGTGGAGCTGTCCGACGTGAAGAGTGTATTCGAATATGTCCAAACGTTGGATCCGACACCGGGTTCGGCATTTGGTGATGACATTCTTTCGTTGCCCAGGCCGGATCTATATCTGCAGTTGGTGGATGGTCACCTGACAGTGAAGTACAATGAGTGGGGCGCTCCGTTCATCGTTTTCCAAAAAGAATATTACGATGAGATGGTGCAGCATGAAGATGAAGACGTCCAACAGTTTCTGGCAGTCAAGAAATCGGAATGGGAACAGCTGCGCTCGGCACTGGCGTTCAGGAAGGACTTGCTGCTTGCGGCGGGTGAATTGATCTGTGGCTTGCAGAAACGTTTTTTCCTGGAAGACAGGGAATTGGAACCGCTCGATGAGAATCGTTTGGCTGAGGAGTTATCGATTCCGGTCGCAGTCATGCGCGAAGGATTATTGGAGAAAACGATCGAAACAGACCGCGGGACATTTTTGTTGCAGCATCTATGCGGTGAATAGGCCGTAAAACGACGAAAATAAATGAAAAAGATGCGAAACGCTAAACAATAACGGGGCGATTTGCGACCCTTTTGGAATGGTTGATGTATCAACGTTTTCTTGGATTGTGCGTCCGGAAGACAATCGGATTATAGGTTAATCGTGATTTATTGAACGAATCTATTTTGAGCGAAATCGAATTAATTTGCCAAAACGCTTGAAACGTCTAGTGTTTACTGTTAAAATGATGAAGTAAAGACGAGGGAGAATAGACGGAAGTAAAAAAATATTTACAGTCATATTCCATCGCTCCTTATATGAAATAAACGAGGACCGCCTAAGGTTGCAGCGGGGCGAAAAACGTCCACGTGCAAATGAAGAGGGTTTTTATGGAAGAGTCTATTTCAGTCTTGCAGCAAATAGTCCCGGACATCATGTCAGTCCTTCAAAATCGCTACCATATCATGCGTAATATCCAAATGTATGCTCCAGTCGGGAGACGCGTCCTGGCCGATAAAGTTTCCTTGTCAGAGAGGACTTTGCGGACTGAGACAGATTTTTTGCGGAAACAAGGTCTTCGTTCCAGTTCGAAGAACGGGATGGAATTGACCGAGGAAGGCGAAGACATCTTTCGGCAGCTGGAAAGGTTCATGCGGTTATTGCTGAATATGAATGCGAAAGAAAAGGCGTTAGCGGATTATTTGAACATTCAGTTTTGTAGGATTGTTCCTGGCGATAGTGATGAAGATGCATCCGTCCTGGATGAAATCGGAAAAACAGCCGCCAAAGAACTGCATGCGCTATTGCCGACAGGCGAATTTATCGTTGCTGTTGCCGGCGGAAGTACGATGGCACAGGCTGCCGAACATTTTTCACCGGAATTGTCCCAGAACAGGAATTTTATTTTTGTTCCGACACGAGGCGGTTTAGGTGAATCCATGTCGATCCAAGCCAACAGTGTCAGCGATCGGATGGCGCAATTGGTCGGCGGTGAGAACATGGCACTTTTCGTTCCCGATAATTTGAGCGAAAAAGCTTATGCATCCATGAAATCCGAGCCATCGATCAAACATACTTTATCCGTCATGAAAAAGGCAAACTGCTTGTTATATAGTATCGGGAATGCTAAAGTAATGATGGAAAGACGCAGGATGTCGCATGGGATGATTTCGTCCCTTGAAGCGCATAATGCGGTAGGTGAAGCCTTTGGTTGTTACTTCAACGAGAACGGCGAAATCGTCTATCGATTGTCCCGCTTCGGACTTCAGATTGAAGACATCGAAAAGATCCCATATGCAATGGCCATTGCAGGGGGAAGCACGAAAGCCAAGGCCATTAAAGCGTTCATGAAATATGCCCCACATCAAACATGGCTGATTACGGATGAGGGCGCAGCTAATCTGATTTTAAAAGGGGTAACCCTTTAAAATAAAAATTTTGATTTATCCTAAGGAGGAAATCTCAGTATGACAGTAAAAGTTGGTATTAACGGTTTTGGACGTATTGGACGTTTAGCATTCCGCCGTATTCAAGAAGTAGAAGGAATCGAAGTTGTAGCAATCAAT
>Ga0194138_10001820_pt1 | contig 10189 bp, 8 predicted proteins | sample TARM_MetaG_T2_14_FD_134022 | JGI IMG/M metagenome (GOLD analysis project Ga0194138, IMG submission 134022) | Freshwater microbial communities from Pennsylvania, USA, analyzing microbe dynamics in response to fracking - TARM_MetaG_T2_14 (version 2) | ecosystem: Environmental > Aquatic >...
AAACTCTGATAAGACAGACGGCGTTCGCCACTTCTTCAATTGAGAACCGTCCGATTCTTACCGGTGTCAATCTGACCATTGATGGTGACAGACTGAACGGGGTTGCAACGGATTCATACCGTCTCAGCCAGAAAACCATCTCTCTTGAAGATACTTATGACAAGATGAATGTCATCATTCCAGGCAGAAGCCTTGAAGAACTTGTAAGAATTCTGGAAGACAATCAAAGTGATGTCGAACTTCATTTCGATCAGTCTCAAGTTCTTTTCAAGTACAAAAACATTCTATTCCAAACCCGTTTGCTTGAAGGCAACTACCCTGAAACATCCAAACTGATTCCTCAGGAATACCCAGTACAGATCAAATTCAACAAGGAACAATTGATTACGTCCGTTGAACGTGCAAGCCTGTTATCAAGTCGGGACGGACAGAACGCAATTGTAAAATTGAACATGCGACAGGACGACACGGTTGAAATATCGTCTAATTCACCTGAAATCGGCCGTGTGCTCGAAGAAGTCTATCCAGTTGATGAAGTGGTGGGCTCACCCATAAAAATCGCATTCAGCTCAAAATACTTCCTTGAAGCACTGAAAGTTTTCAACTCCAGTGAAGTCACCGTGAAGTTCACCGGTGAAATTCGACCATTCGTGATTGAAGGCGAGTTTGACGACGACATGCTTCAGCTTATTCTTCCCGTCAAGACGGATTAGGATTAACGATACTATAACCGCATACTCCCTCGTGGAGAATGCGGTTTTTTTTAGCCTGAATCCTTGCTTATTTACCATTATTTATATATAATAATATTAGTATATATATTATATATAAGAAAGAGTGATGGTTTTGAAGGATATTGAAATCAGTACAACATTCATCAAGTTGGGACAGTTTTTGAAATTCGCGAATATCGCAGCAGGTGGTGGCGATGTAAAAGCGATTTTGGAAGCTGGGAAGGTCAAGGTAGACGGTGAAGTTGAAACGCGCCGTGGCAAGAAATTATACCCGATGATGGTCGTTGAAGTCGAAGGAGAAGGAACGTTTACCATTAAACATGTCTGCGCTTAAAAGTCTGACCCTTAAAAACTTCCGGCTCTACGAATCCCTGCAAGCATCCTTCAGCCCGCTTGTAAATATCATTCTCGGAAACAATGCTCAGGGAAAGACAACGCTTCTTGAAGCGATACATACCCTGGCGCTTACTAAGTCGCACAAGACGGCTACAGATAGAGAACTCATCACACACGACGCGCCTTTCACCGTGATTAAGGGAACGTTCAAGGACAAGACCAGCGACACACGCCTTGAAATGATTCTTTCAAAAGACGGCAAAAAGGTCAGACACAATCATATCGAATACCGAAGACTCTCTGACTTCATAGGGATTGTGAATATCGTGATGTTTGCGCCGGAGGACTTGAATCTCGTCAAGGGCGGACCATCGGAAAGACGACGGTTTCTCGACATGGAGATCGGTCAGCTCAACAGACATTACGTCCATAATCTCACCCAGTATAGAAAACTGCTCAAGGAACGAAACGAGCAGCTCAAAATCATGCAAAGAAAAAAAGAGAAGGACAGTCCGCTTCTGGACGTTCTCTCAGAACAGCTCGTCCACTACAGTAAACGTATCACAAGGGATAGAGAGCGCTTCGTTGAAACCCTGAAGGGCAAAGTGAAAACCATCTATCAGGCACTGAGCTCAGAACCCATGGACATCGACATTCACTACAGTCCGTCTTCAAAGGGAGATATGCTCCAAGCCTTAAAGAAAAAACAGGCTTATGATCTTATGACAGGCAGTACGTCGATCGGGCCACATCGCGATGATTGTGGTTTTTATTATGGTGATATTCCAGTCATGAAAGTCGCGTCGCAAGGACAAATAAGAACTCTGGCCTTGTCGCTGAAACTCGCCGTTGTGGAAATGATCAAGGAAACCGGAAAAAGCGCCCCGATCGTCTTGCTTGATGATGTTTTCAGCGAGCTGGACGATACAAGGCAGAAAAACCTGCTTAACAAGTTCGACAAGGATTCACAAATATTCATCACGAGCACCTCGCTTGATACCATGCACCTCGAATCTCTTACGGATTACAAGGTCTTTGAGGTCACAGCGGGAAAAATCGAAGGAGTGAAAACGCATGGAAGCACATTATGATTCCAGCAACATACAGATTCTAGAAGGCCTGGAGGCCGTCAAACGTCGTCCGGGTATGTACATTGGTTCAACCGGCCCCAAAGGGCTTCATCACCTGGTTTGGGAAATTGTCGACAACGGTGTCGATGAAGCACTCGCAGGGTACGCTACCGGGATTACCATTGAACTTCAGGAAGGGGAGGTCGTCGAAGTCATCGACGATGGTCGCGGAATCCCCGTTGACACTCACCCGAAAACGAATCTCCCTGCCGTTGAAACCATTCTTACCACGCTTCACGCAGGTGGTAAATTCGACAATGATTCCTACAAGGTCTCAGGTGGCCTTCACGGTGTGGGTGCAAGTGTTGTAAACGCCCTCAGCGAATGGTTCGAAGTGGAAATCCATCGCGATGGCATGATTTATTATCAGCGCTATGAAAAAGGCATTACAAAATCCAAACTCGAAGAACGCGGACCCACTGATAAAACAGGAACGCGCATCCGGTTTAAAGCGGATGCGAATGTATTTTCAGAAAGCAGCGTCTATGATTATGAGACGCTTCGAATCCGTATACAGCAAATGGCGTTTTTGAACAAGGGCATCCGTTTCACCTTGAGAGATACAAGGGCCTCTGAACCTGTTCAAAACGAGTATCTATACGAAGGCGGCATCAAGGAGTACGTCGCCTACCTTAATAAAAACAAAGACACCCTTCACGAGAACATCATTTACGCAGAGGGCGAAAAAGAAGGCGTGAGCGTCGAAGTCGCGATGCAGTACAACAACTCCTTCTCCCAAAACATATTCCCCTTCGCAAATACCATTCACAACCCTGAAGGCGGGACCCATGAAGAAGGATTCAAGATGACCCTTACCCGCGTTTTAAACAACTATGGAAGAGAACAGAGTTTCTTCAAAAAAGACGAGTCGCTTCTTGGCGATGACACCCGCGAAGGTCTGACCGCGATTGTAAGCATCAAACATCCGGATCCCCAATTCGAAGGGCAGACCAAAGCCAAACTAGGGAATACGGAAGCCCGTCGGGCTGTAGCAAGTGTCATGGCTGAAGGACTCGAACGCTTCTTGCTTGAAAACCCCAAAGACGCTAAAATCATCATCGAAAAAGCGCTTCTCGCATCAAGGGCGCGCCTCGCTGCTAAAAAAGCCCGTGAGGCAACAAGAAGAAAAAGCCCTCTTGATGGACTCGGCTTTGCCTCAAAACTCGCGGATTGCCGTGAAAAGGATCCCAAAAAAGCGGAAATCTATATCGTTGAGGGAGACAGTGCGGGCGGTAGTGCCAAACAGGGCCGTGACTCAGGCTTCCAGGCGATTCTTCCCTTGCGCGGTAAAGTGCTCAACGTTGAAAAGGCGCGTCTTGACAAGATCCTTGCCAACAAGGAAATCCTTTCCATGATTCAAGCCTTCGGAACAGGCATAGGCGACGAATTCAACGTCGATATGGCCCGTTACCATAAAATCGTCATCATGACCGATGCCGATGTCGACGGTGCCCACATCAGAATCCTGATGCTCACCTTCTTGTTCCGCTACATGCGACCACTCATCGAACGTGGCTACGTATATGTTGCACAACCCCCTCTATACAAGCTTCAACAGGGCAAGTATGTCGATTACGCCTTCAGTGAAGAAGAGATGGAAGAAAAACAGGCAAAATTGTCACAAAGAGCAAAAATCCAACGGTACAAAGGGCTTGGTGAAATGAATCCGGGTCAACTTTGGGAAACCACGATGGATCCGAACTACAGGACGCTTCTCAAAGTCACCATGGACGACGCTATGGAAGCCGACAGTGTCTTCAGCCGCCTTATGGGCGATGACGTTGCAGAACGCAAGGAATTTATTCAGGAAAATGCTCAATACGTTGAAAATCTTGACATTTAGGAGAGTTAGTTATGGACGACACTATGAACCCAACCACGTTTGATAGAATCACTGATTTGCAGATAACGAGTGAAATGAAAAAATCATTCTTGAGCTACGCGATGAGCGTCATCGTATCACGTGCCCTTCCTGATGTGCGCGACGGTCTCAAACCCGTACACAGAAGAATTCTTTACGGCATGGAAGAGCTCGGCGTTTTTCCGAATTCCGCCTATAAAAAGAGTGCGAGAATCGTCGGGGATGTCATGGGTAAATACCATCCTCACGGTGACAGCGCGATTTATGATGCAATGGTCCGCATGGCCCAGGAATTCTCTTATCGCTACCCACTTGTAAACGGACACGGAAACTTCGGCTCCATCGATGGAGACGCCGCTGCGGCGATGCGTTATACCGAAGCGAAAATGACCAAACTGACCCAGGAAATGCTCAAGGATATCAAAAAGAACACGATTGATTTCGCAGACAACTACGACGGAACGGAAAGAGAACCTGTCGTATTACCTTCCAAGTTTCCGAATCTTCTTGTGAACGGATCGACGGGGATTGCTGTTGGAATGGCTACGAACATTCCGCCACACAACCTAAGTGAAGTCATCGATGGCGTGATTGCCATGATGGATGACCCTGACATTGATGTCGACGGACTCATGCAGCATATCAAGGGCCCCGACTTTCCAACCGGTGGCATCATCATGGGGCTTTCTGGACTCCGCCAGGCCTATGAAACCGGAAACGGATCCATCAAGGTCCGTGCAAAAGCCCATATTGACACGCTCGCAAACGGTAAAAACGTCATCACCGTTACGGAGATTCCCTACCAGGTCAACAAGACCCGTCTGATTGAGAAAATCGCGGAACTTGCGAAGGAAAAAAGGATTGAAGGCATCACTGATTTGCGTGACGAGTCCAACCGCGAAGGCATCAAGATAGTCATTGAACTGAGAAAAAGTGTCAATGCGGAAGTGACCCTCAACAATCTTTACAAATTCACTCCGCTTCAGACCTCTTTTGGCATCAACATGCTTGCGCTTGTGAATCAAAGACCCGTTGTGCTTCCGCTCAAGGACTCTCTTTATCACTACATCAACCACCAAATCGAAGTATTGGTAAGAAGAACCCAATTCGATCTCGACAAGGCCAAGGCCAGAGCCCATATTCTTGATGGCCTCTTGAAGGCGCTTGACAACATCGACGAGATCATCGCCATCATCCGAAAAGCGTATGACGATGCTCAGGAACAACTCATGGACGCCTTCGAATTTTCTGAAGAACAAGCCAAGGCCATTCTTGAAATGCGTCTTAGAAAACTAAGTGGACTCGAACGTGAAAAAATCACCAACGAACTTGAGGAACTCAAAGGGAAAATCACTGAATACGAAGAAATTCTTGCCAGTGAAGACAAACAAAAAGACGTCATCAAGGAAGACCTTCTGACACTCAAGGATACCTACCACAGTGACAGACAAAGTGAAATTTCTCTATCACTTGATCTTGATCTCGAGGATGAAGACCTGATTCCTGAAGAAGACGTGCTTATCACCATCACCCAGGGTGGCTACTGTAAACGCATGAAAGCAGACACCTACAAGATTCAAAACCGTGGTGGAAAAGGCATGACCGGCATCAAGATGCATGATGATGATGCCGTTGAACATCTGCTTTTCACTTCCACGCACGATTACGTCCTTTTCTTCACGAATCTGGGACGCGTCTATAAAATAAAAGGATACAAGATTCCACAGTTCGGAAGAACTTCAAAAGGCCTCCCGGTCGTCAACTTCCTGAACCTTGAAGAAGGCGAAACCTTGCAGGCGGTCACCACGATCAACAACTTCGAAAGTGAAGAGCATCTCTTTTTCACTACGAAACTGGGCGTGGTCAAACGCACCCCTGTAAGTGCCTATCAGAACATCCGTACTTCGGGTATTCGTGCAATCACCTTGAAAGAGGGCGATGAGCTTCACGATGTGAAACGCACTCAAGGCAATCAGGATATCATCCTTGGTGCGTCAAACGGGAAAGCCATTCGCTTCAACGAAACCACGGTTCGTCCGATGGGACGCACCGCGAGCGGTGTAAGGGGCATCCTGCTTAGCGAGGGTGAACAAGTAGTCGGTACCGCACTTGTTGGAGAAGAGAAATCAGAAATCCTCGTCGTCAGTGAAAAAGGCTACGGGAAACGTACCAACATCGAAGAATACCGTCAGCAAAACCGTGGCGGAAAAGGGGTCAAAACCCTCAATATTACCGATAAGAACGGTCCGCTTGTACGCCTTATCGGCGTCAACGGAGACGAAGACCTCATCATCTTGAGTGACAAAGGCACCATGATCCGCATGGCTGTCGACCAGATTTCCACAAGTTCAAGAGCCACCCAGGGTGTGCGTCTCATCCGTCTGAGTGATGGACATCACGTTGCAAGCACCACGCTTGTGCCGCATGATGAGGAAGAAGAACAGGAACTCCTTGAAGAAACGGCTTTAGAAGATAGCTCTAATGAAGACCCTGAAGAGACAATAACCGAAGAAGACAAAGAAGCGTAACGGTTCTTTAGATTGACAAGCCGCTCGCGGTTTGCTAAAGTGTTATTAACAACAATACGTTGATGGGGCCTAGTAGTTTAAAAGTGTTTGAAGAGAGCCGGTGGATGCTGAAAACCGGTAACACGGAAAACGAATTCCACCCCGGAGTGAAAACCAACCATTTTCCGGTACCTGCCGTTATCAGGCTTGAGTGGATGTGCTATGCATCAATCAGGGTGGCAACACGGGTTATAATGCTCGTCCCTTTATCGGGACGGGCTTTTTTATTTCTATTCACCAACCATTAAATCAGGAGGTATGACCATGTTGGATATTAAAATGCTTAGAGAAAACACCAATGACTTAATCAAAAGACTTGAACTCAGAGGCGGAACCTTCGACCATCTGAGAGACGTCGTCGTTAAAGACGAAGAAAGAAGAACAATCATACAGGAAGTCGAACGCCTCAAAAAGGAACGCAACGAAACCAGCAAGCTGATTGGGCAGTACAAACGCGAGGGCAAGGATACGACAGAGATTTTTAAAAAGATCGAAAACAACAAGGATGAAATCAGTAATCTTGAACTTAAAAGACAAACCCTTGAAACGCAAATCAACGATACGCTGCTAAGAACCCCAAACCTTCCCCACAAAGACATTCCCGTTGGCAAGGATGACAGTGAAAACCCGGTAATCAGAACCGAAGGCGAGATTCCTTCTTTTGACTTTGAAGTGAAACCGCACTGGGACCTCGGTACGGATCTCGACATCCTCGATTTCAAACGCGCCTCAAAAGTGGCGGCTAGCCGCTTTACCATCTATAAGGGCCTTGGCTCTCGTCTTGAACGCGGGCTCATCAATTTCATGTTGAACATGCATGTGGATGAACACGGCTACAAGGAGCTCATGCTTCCCTACATTGTAAACAAGGAAAGCATGACCGCAACAGGTCAGCTTCCAAAGTTCGAAGACGATGCCTTCAAACTGACCGATGAAAGAGAGCTTTATCTCAATCCGACTGCGGAAGTACCGGGTATCAACATGCACCGAGGCGAGATTTTTGAAGCCGGAGAACTGCCAAAAAGATATGTCGCCTTTACAACCGCCTTCCGCCAGGAAGCCGGAAGTGCCGGTAGGGATACACGCGGCATCATAAGACAGCATCAGTTCAACAAGGTCGAGCTCATCAAGTTTGCAAAACCAGAAGAATCCTACAGTGAACTTGAAAAGATGCTAACAAACAGTGAAAACATTTTGAAAGCCTTGAAACTTCCATACAGGGTTGTTGAAATATGCAGCGGTGATTTGGGCTTCTCAATGGCGAAAACCTATGACATCGAAGTGTATTTGCCTTCATATGGCACCTACCGTGAGATTGGAAGCATCTCAAACGCTGAAGATTATCAGGCAAGACGCGGCAACATCAAGTATCGTCCGACGAAGGATTCAAAACCCGAATACGTGCATACGCTTAACGGATCAGGCCTTGCGGTAGGAAGAACGGTTGTTGCGATCATGGAAAACTACCAGCAAAAAGATGGCTCTATCAAAGTGCCTGAAGTGTTGAGAGACATCCTGAAAACAGACGTTATTACAAAATAAGAGGAGGCAAACGATGTACAAACTGCAAAAAAGACTCGAACTTACCGGTGAGACGAAGCCGCTTATTATCAGCGACAACATGGAAAGCTACTGGGTAAAAACCCTGGACGAGGCGTTAAAGGGAGAAATAAAGGCCCTTGAAGAAGACACGTACGCGTGCATCAAGACGCTTGGATTGCTTGAGATGGATAGGGTATACGTTGTGAGCGAAAGCGCCCTCGAGTCACCTGAAAAAGCCGAGAAGGCTCTAGGGTTTGTCAGGGATCTCAAACAGGCGCCTCTCATTGTCACAGAATCCTTTAAAGAAACGCTTGTTCCAATGCTTTTTGAGATGATTTCAAGAAACCAGTATGTGTTCAGTACCTTCAAAAAGGATAAACCAACCCTCGCAGACATCCACTACCTTGATCATCCTGAAAGAGTCACTGCCATAAAAAAAGGCATCGCACTTGGCGATGCGGTGAATTTCACTCGTGATTTGGTGAATACTCCCTACAATCATCTCAATGCAAAAAAACTTGCGGATATCGCCAAGGACCTGGCGAAAGACGAGCGGACATCCATAACAATCCACGACAAAAAAGCGTGTGAAAAAATGGGGATGGGTGCTTTTCTTGGTGTCAACGCCGGAAGCAAGGACGAACCTCAGTTCATCCATCTTTTCTATCAGGGCAACCCCGAAACGCAGGATCACGTGGCGCTCGTAGGTAAAGGCGTCATGTATGATACCGGAGGCTATTCCCTTAAAACCCCTACAGGCATGCCGTCAATGAAAATGGATATGGGTGGCGCGGCCACTGTGCTAGGCGCACTGAAGGCTCTTCAGGCGCTTGATTCCAAAGCAAACGCGAGTGTTATCATCGCCGCCACTGACAATCGTATCGGTGATGATGCGATTGTACCGGATGATATCTTGAAAAGTGCCAAAGGGACTACCATTGAAGTCATTTCCACGGATGCCGAAGGGCGTTTGACGCTTGCGGATGCATTATGGTACGCACAGGAAGAGGGCGCTAAAAAGATCATTGATGCCGCCACGCTTACGGGCAATGTCGTGGGCGCACTCGGAAGTGAAGTGACCGGCGTATTTACGAACGATGAACATTTCCTGGATGCCTTCAATAAAAGCGCCGAAAGGTCCAAGGAACGCGTATGGCATCTCCCTATCATGGACCCGCACAGACGCGAACTTGAAAGCTACAGTGCCGACATGAAAAACAAAGGGTCTCGCATGGGTGGAGCAAGCATTGCGGGGGCGTTTTTGGAGCACTTTGTCAATGAAGGCGTATCATGGCTTCATCTTGATATAGCCGGAACGGCCTATAACGAAAAATATGGCGCGACCGCTGTCATGGTTAGAACCCTTGTCAATCTGTTTGAATAGGATAGCTGCATAAAAAAATACGGAATTTCCAACTTTGTGGGAATATCCGTATTTTTTTAAGGGTTTAAAGCTTGTTAACGATACTGTTTTGAATTGCCTTGAAATCCTCGACACTGTAATCCTTGCTGTGGTCTATGCTTGAAATAACGGTGCCGTCATCTTCGTATCTTGGGATAAGATGAACATGGAAATGGTATACGCTTTGAAGCGGACGGTCGTTGTTGTTCAAAATGTTTAATCCGATTGGATTAAACGCTTTTTTGAGTGCGTTGGCCACTTTTGGAACCGCCGTAAATACATGATGGGCGGTATTATCATCGAGCTCATAGACATTTGGTACATGGTTTTTTGGAATCAAAAGCGTGTGACCCTTGGTCCCCTGGGTGATGTCTAAGAATGCATAGACATGCTCGTCTTCATAAACCTTGTGAGACGGAATGTCTCCGTCAATGATTTTACAGAAAATGCAGTCGCTCATAATTAGCCTCCTAAAAGTCTTTTTTAAGGATCCAAAACAAATCATCCATGGATTTCAGGATGTAATCAGGATCAATATCATTCAACACTTTCAAATCCTTGATGGTCCAAGAAACACCGGCACTTAATATATCGGCATTTTTTGCAGAAAGGATGTC
>Ga0194138_10001821_pt1 | contig 10186 bp, 5 predicted proteins | sample TARM_MetaG_T2_14_FD_134022 | JGI IMG/M metagenome (GOLD analysis project Ga0194138, IMG submission 134022) | Freshwater microbial communities from Pennsylvania, USA, analyzing microbe dynamics in response to fracking - TARM_MetaG_T2_14 (version 2) | ecosystem: Environmental > Aquatic >...
CAAGTAGGCCGTTTCCCCGGCATTCGTGAAACTCCACTGAATACGCCGTTTGTTGATATGGGCGCAATTGGCGCAACTTCAGGGATCGGTCTGGGTTTCGTGACCAATAACGCCATCCTTGATCTGCAGCTTTCCGCTATGGAGAAAACGGGTAACGGTGAGGTGGTGTCGCAGCCGAAGGTTGTCACCGCAGACAAGGAAACAGCCAAAATCCTTAAAGGCTCGGAAGTGCCTTATCAGGAAGCCAGCTCCAGTGGTGCAACCAGTACCTCGTTCAAGGAGGCAGCGTTGTCGCTGGAAGTAACGCCGCAGATCACGCCGGATAACCGCATTATCATGGAAGTCAAAGTCACCAAGGATGAGCCGGACTTTTCGCAAGCAGCGAGCACCGGTGGTATCCCGGCCATACGCAAGAATGAGGTGAATGCCAAGGTGCTGGTTACTGACGGCGAAACCATCGTGATTGGCGGCGTGTTCTCCAATACGCAAAGCAAATCGGTGGACAAGGTACCGTTCCTGGGGGATCTGCCTTTCGTAGGTCGGATATTCCGTCGTGATCTGGTCCAGGATCGAAAATCCGAACTGCTGGTATTCATCACGCCGAGGATCATGAATAATCAGGCGATTCAGGCCAGTCGTTAACCAAGTAATGCCCAATATCATCCTCGTAGGCCCGATGGGTGCTGGCAAAAGCACCATCGGGCGTTTGCTTGCCAAGGAGTTGCGTCTGGCGTTTCGTGATTCCGACAAGGAAATCGAGAAGCGCACGGGTGCCAGTATTCCGCTGATATTCGATGTCGAGGGTGAGCAGGGCTTTCGCGAGCGGGAGCACGCTGCGATCGCCGAGCTGTGCCAGATGCAGGGCATCGTTCTGGCTACTGGCGGTGGTGCGGTCCTGCGAGAGGACAACCGTCAGGCGTTGCGTGAAGGCGGGCAGGTCATCTACCTCTGCACATCGGTCGAGCAGCAGCTTGACCGTACTTCGCGAGATCGAAATCGTCCGCTGTTGCAGACGCCCAATCCTCGGCAAGTGCTGGTTGATTTGATGGCTGTACGAGACCCTCTGTACCGGGAAATTGCGGACATCACCGTTGAGACCGATGAGCGTCCTCCGCGTCTGGTGGTCGGTGAAATACTTGAACAGCTCAGGGCGCTTGTGTCCCGTGAAAGCCCCGACGAATCTGCGCTATCCTAACCCCCTTTAATCCACGGGGGCCTACATGCAGACTCTAGATGTCGATCTTGGCGAGCGTAGCTATCCGATCCTTATAGGCGAACAGCTCATCGAGCGCGGCGAACTGTTGTCCCCTCATATTCGTGGCAAGCAGGTGGCCATCGTCACCAACGACACCGTTGCTCCACTTTACTTAGAGCGACTGATGCAGAGCCTCGCAGGTTATGCCGTCACGCCGGTGGTTCTGCCCGACGGCGAGGCTTACAAGAACTGGGAAACGCTGCAGACGATCTTCGATGGCCTGTTGTCTGCCAGACATGATCGCAATACCACAATCATTGCCCTGGGTGGCGGCGTGGTGGGCGATATGGCCGGATTCGCGGCGGCCAGCTATCAGCGTGGCGTTGATTTCATCCAGATGCCAACAACTCTTTTATCCCAGGTCGATTCCTCGGTGGGTGGCAAGACCGGCATCAATCATCCTCTGGGCAAGAACATGATTGGTGCTTTCTACCAGCCGCAGCTGGTGCTGATCGATACGTCCACGCTGGCGACACTGCCGGCACGGGAGCTGTCGGCAGGTCTGGCCGAAGTGATCAAGTACGGGCTGATCTGCGATGAACCCTTTCTGAGCTGGCTTGAAGTCAATATCGACAGGTTGAGGGCGCTCGACCAGGCTGCACTTACCGAGGCCATACGGCGTTCCTGTGCCGCCAAGGCGGCGGTAGTCGGTGCGGACGAGCGTGAATCGGGGATCCGTGCGACGCTCAATCTTGGACATACCTTCGGCCATGCCATCGAAACCCATCAGGGCTACGGTGTCTGGCTGCATGGCGAAGCGGTAGCGGCCGGCACTGTGATGGCGCTGGAAATGTCACGCCAGCTTGGCTGGATTTCCGCCGACGAGCGAGATCGCTGCGTGCGGCTGCTTGTGCGTGCCGGCTTGCCCGTCGTGCCGCCAGGCGATATGACGCCGGATGACTTCCTGCGGCACATGGCGGTCGACAAGAAGGTGCTCGACGGCCAGTTACGCCTGGTATTGCTCAAGCGGCTGGGCGAAGCCGTAGTGACTGGTGACTTCCCTCGCGAAGCGCTGGACGCCACATTGCGCGTCGACTATGCCGTCCTGACGCAACAGCCGTGAACCTGAGAGACTTTTCATGACCAGTTTGTCTGCTGACGATTCGCTCCTGAGCCATTACGGGTTCAGTCATGACCCCTTTGCTGCTCGCGTGCCCGGTTTCAAGTTTTTCCCTGCCCAGCGCAAGCCGGTGTTGGGGCAGTTGCATCACCTCGCTCGTTACAGCCAGCTGTTGCTGGTGGTCACAGGGCCTGAAGGGAGCGGCAAGACCCTGGTGCGTCAGGCGCTGGTTGCGAGCAGCAACAAGCAGTCGGTCCAGAGCGTGGTGGTCACGCCGCAGTCCACCATGGATTCGAATCTCGTCCTGCAGCAGATCGCCCAGGCGCTCGGCAGCGCGCGTGCCGACTTCGACTCGATCATGGCGCAGATTATCCAGCTGGCACTGACCGGGCAGGAAATCTACCTGCTGGTCGATGATGCCGAGCGGCTGACGGGTGCAGCGGTGGAGACCTTGTTGCGACTCGCGGAAGGCAGCCCGGAAGGCCGACCACATGTCTTCCTGTTCGGTGAAGAGTCCTTGTTGGCGCGGCTGGAAGCTCTTGTGGATGGCGAAGAGCGTTTCCACGCCATTGCGCTTCAGCCTTATGAAGAAGATGAAACCAGGGAATACCTCTCGTTGCGCCTTGAAGGTGCCGGTAGTGGGCTGGAATGCCTGACCGAAGAACAGATTGTGCGCATTCATGAGCAATCTGGTGGCTGGCCCGGAGGAATAAATCAGGCTGCGCGAGAAGAATTGATTGATGCGATGCACCATTCCAGGGCAAAAAGAAAGTCGAATGGCTGGTTTCCGCTGCCTATAAAGCACCTGCTGGCATTGCTGGCCGTCCTCTGTATTGTCGCCATTGCGCTGTTCATCATGCGCGATGGGGTTGATGAGCAACCCGCGGCGCCGGCCACCACAAGCCTGCCACTTGGTACCGGAGCTGTGGAACCTGTACCTGCGCAAGGCACGCCTGGATCTGGCAAGTCTGAAGAGTCATCACTACCAGCGACCAGCCCGGAGCCGCAGACGCCACTTGTCCGGGAGCCTCTTGCTGCCGCCGGCAGTGCTGATATCGAAGACTTTCCGCTCCAGGAGGCTCCGCCGACTGTTCCTGCGCCAGTCGCTGAACAGCCTCGTGACCGTGTCGAGCAGCCCGCGGGGACTGCCAGTGCTGTTGCGCCATCCACGGTTGCACCCCAGCCTGTAGCTCCAGCTCCAGCTCCAGCCCCACGCGAGCCTGCGCGGCCGGTCGCCGCAGCAGCCCCCGCGCCGGCTGCTGCCACTCCGGCAGCGGCCTGGTATGCCGGTCAGCCTGCGGGTAACTATCTGGTACAGATTCTTGGCACCCGCAACGAAGGCAATGCCAAAGCGCTGGTGAAGCAATATGGCAGCGACTACCGCTACTTCACCAAGCTGCATGAAGGCAAGCCGCTTTATGTCGTCACGCTTGGGAGCTTTTCCAGTCGCAATGCGGCGACCCAGGCAATCAAAACCTTGCCGCCAGCCCTGCAGGCCGGAAAACCCTGGATACGAAATTTCTCCAGCGTGCAACAGGAAATCAGTCGTTTGCGTTAAATAAACGCCCCAAAAAAGTGCGCAATGCACCTTTTTGGGGCTTGCAAAAAATAATTGTGTCGTTCTAGCTCGCTTTGTAAACTGCTCCCCCTTTGCTTGCGTCCATCTTGGGGCGTCGCTCCGCATGGCCGGTAAGGGGTTGATTTACAACGTATTTAGCTGGAGCGCCTATGAGAGCAGGTCTGTTTCGTCCTGAAGAGTTCAAGGATAACTGTGGCTTCGGCCTGATCGCCCATATGCAGGGTGAAGCAAGCCATCACCTGCTCCAGACGGCCATTCAATCACTGACCTGCATGACCCACCGCGGCGGCATCAACGCCGATGGCAAGACCGGCGATGGGTGCGGGTTGCTGATGCAGAAGCCGGATGCCTTCCTGCGGGCCATGGCTCGTCAGCACTTCGATGCTGAGCTGCCGGCACTTTATGCGGTTGGCATGATCTTCCTGAATCAGGACCCGATCAGGGCTGACGCCGCCCGTGCCTGTTTCAACGAGCAGCTTGCCGCGCAAGGGCTGACACTGGTGGGTTGGCGCGAGGTGCCGGTGGATACATCGGTACTGGGCCGCCTGGCTCTGGAGCGCCTGCCGCGCATCGCGCAGGTGTTCGTGACTGGTGAAGGCCTGGCCGAGCGCGACTTCGGCATCCGTCTGTTCATGGCCCGCCGCCTTGCCGAGGTGGCCCTGGCCGACGACAAGCAGTTCTACGTCTGCAGCTTCTCCGACAAGGACATCATCTACAAAGGCCTGATGATGCCCGCCGATCTGGCCCAGTTCTATCCGGATCTGGGTGACGAGCGTCTGGCTACGGCCATCTGCGTCTTTCACCAGCGCTTTTCCACCAACACCATGCCGCAATGGCCGCTGGCACAGCCGTTCCGCTTTCTCGCCCACAACGGTGAGATCAATACCATCACCGGCAACCGCAACTGGGCTCAGGCGCGCCGCCTGAAATTCGCCAACGAGTTGCTGCCGGATCTGCAGGCGCTCGATCCGCTGATCAATCGCAGCGGTTCGGACTCATCCAGCATGGACAATATGCTGGAACTGCTGGTCACCGGAGGTATGGACCTGTTCCGCAGCCTGCGCATGATCATTCCGCCGGCCTGGCAGAACATGGAAACCATGGACCCGGATCTGCGCGCCTTCTACGAGTACAACTCCATGCACATGGAGGCCTGGGACGGCCCCGCGGGTGTCGTACTCACCGATGGTCGTCACGCGATCTGCCTGCTCGACCGCAACGGCCTGCGTCCGGCGCGCTGGGTCACCACCACCAACGGCTACATCACCCTGGCCTCGGAAGTTGGCGTCTGGGATTACAAGCCCGAAGACGTCATCGCCAAGGGTCGTGTCGGGCCGGGTCAGATCCTCGCCGTGGATACCCACACGGGGCAGATCCTGCATACCGACGACATCGACAGTCATCTCAAGTCGCAGCACCCCTACAAGAAGTGGCTGCGCCAGTATGCGCTGCGCATTCAGTCGACCCTGGACGACAATGACCACGGCTCGGCCTTCTACGATGCGGACCAGCTCAAGCAGTACATGAAGATGTTCCAGGTCACCTTCGAGGAGCGTGACCAGGTACTGCGCCCACTGGCCGAGCAGGGCCAGGAGGCGGTCGGCTCCATGGGTGACGACACGCCCATGGCGGTGCTTTCGCGCCGGGTGCGCTCGCCCTACGATTATTTCCGTCAGCAGTTTGCCCAGGTCACCAATCCGCCAATCGACCCGCTGCGCGAAGCCATCGTGATGTCCCTGGAAACCTGCCTGGGCGCCGAGCGTAACGTCTTCGAGGAAACCGCTGATCATGCCAACCGCGCGATTCTGACTACGCCGGTCATTTCACCGGCGAAGTGGCGGACCATCATGGATCTCGATCGTCCGGGGTTCGAGCGTCAGCTGATCGACCTCAACTACGATGAGTCGCTGGGCCTCGAAGCGGCGGTGCGCGCTATCGCCGATCAGGCTGAAGCGGCGGTGCGTGATGGCAAGGTATTGCTGGTGCTCAGCGACCGCCAAATTGCGCCGGGCAAGTTGCCGGCACACGCTGCGCTGGCCGTGGGCGCGGTGCACCATCGACTGATCGAGACCGGACTGCGTTGTGACTGCAATATCCTGGTCGAGACCGCCACCGCACGTGATCCGCATCATTTCGCCGTGCTGATCGGCTTCGGCGCCACGGCGGTCTATCCGTTCCTCGCCTACGAGGTGTTGGGTGACCTGATCCGCACTGGCGAAGTCCTCGGCGACCTCTACGAAGTGTTCAAGCACTACCGCAAGGGCATCTCCAAGGGCCTGCTGAAAATCATCTCGAAGATGGGTATTTCCACCATCACCTCCTATCGCGGCGCCCAGCTGTTCGAGGCGGTGGGTCTGGCCGATGAGGTGGTGGAGTTGAGCTTCCGTGGCGTGGCCAGTCGTATCAAGGGTGCCCGTTTTGTCGATCTGCAGGCCGAACAACGGGCGCTGGCAGGCGAGGCCTGGAACGTGCGAAAGCCGATCCAGCAAGGCGGCCTGCTCAAATTCGTCCACGGTGGTGAATACCATGCTTACAACCCCGACGTGGTCGGCGCATTGCAGAAGGCTGTGCAGAGTGGCGACTATGGCCTGTTCAAGGAATACACGGCGCTGGTCGATCAGCGTCCAGTGTCCATGCTGCGCGACCTGCTCAGGCTGAACGAAGCCGAGCGTCCCCTGGCCCTTGAGGATGTCGAGCCGCTGGAGCAGATTCTCAAGCGCTTCGATTCGGCCGGCATCTCCCTTGGCGCGCTGTCTCCGGAGGCCCACGAAGCCATTGCAGCGGCGATGAACCGCATCGGCGCGCGCTCGAACTCGGGTGAGGGCGGCGAGGATCCGGCACGCTACGGCACCGAGCGCAGCTCGAAGATCAAGCAGGTGGCCACCGGTCGTTTTGGTGTGACGCCCGAATATCTGGTCAACGCCGAGGTGCTGCAGATCAAGGTAGCCCAGGGTGCCAAGCCCGGTGAGGGTGGCCAGCTGCCCGGCGGCAAGGTCAACGGTCTGATCGCCAGGCTGCGTTATGCGGTGCCGGGTGTGACGTTGATTTCTCCGCCGCCGCACCATGATATCTACTCCATCGAGGACCTGGCCCAGCTGATCTTCGACCTCAAGCAGGTCAATCCCCGTGCGCTGGTATCGGTGAAGCTGGTGGCCGAGCCGGGCGTGGGTACCATCGCTGCCGGCGTGGCCAAGGCCTATGCTGACCTGATCACCATCTCCGGTTACGACGGCGGCACAGGCGCCTCGCCATTGAGTTCGATCCGTTACGCCGGTTCGCCCTGGGAGCTTGGCCTGGCCGAGACTCATCAGACCCTGCGTGGCAACGATCTGCGCGGCAAGGTGCGGGTGCAGACCGATGGTGGCTTGAAGACCGGCCTCGATGTGGTCAAGGCGGCGATTCTCGGTGCCGAGAGCTTCGGTTTCGGCACCGCGCCGATGATTGCCCTGGGCTGTAAATACCTGCGTATCTGCCACCTGAACAACTGCGCCACCGGCGTTGCTACCCAGAATGACCAGCTGCGCAAGGATCACTTCATTGGCACGGTCGATATGGTGGTGAATTTCTTCACCTTCGTCGCCCTTGAGACACGTGAATGGCTGGCCAGGCTCGGTGTGAGCAGTCTGCAGGAGCTGATCGGGCGGACCGATCTGCTGGAAATCCTGCCGGGCGAATCTTCCAAGCAGGCGCATCTGGATCTTACGCCCTTGCTGGGCAGTGACCACATTCCGGCAGACAAGCCGCAGTACTGTCAGGTCGAGAAAAACCCGCCCTTTGATCAGGGCTTCCTGGCCGAGCGCATGGTCGAGCTGGCGCGTGCTGCCATCGAGAACAAGAGCGGTGGTGAATTCGAGCTGGAAATCTGCAACTGCGACCGCTCCATCGGTGCGCGTGTATCCGGCGAGATTGCCCGTCTGCACGGCAACCAGGGCATGAAGGATGCACCCATCACCTTCCGCTTCAAGGGCACTGCGGGCCAGAGCTTCGGCGTCTGGAATGCCGGCGGCCTGAACCTGTACCTCGAAGGCGACGCCAATGACTACGTCGGCAAGGGCATGACCGGCGGCAAGCTGGTAGTGACTCCGCCGAAAGGTAGTAGCTTCCGCTCGAAGGATTCGGCCATTGTGGGTAATACCTGTCTGTATGGCGCCACTGGCGGCAAGCTGTTCGCGGCAGGCACGGCAGGTGAACGTTTCGCGGTGCGCAACTCGGGCGCCCATACGGTGGTGGAAGGCACAGGCGACCACTGCTGTGAATACATGACCGGTGGTTTCGTCTGCGTGCTGGGCAAGACCGGGCACAACTTCGGTTCCGGCATGACCGGTGGCTTCGCCTACGTGCTGGACATGGACAACAGTTTCATTGACCGGGTGAACAACGAGCTGGTCAACCTGCAGCGGATCACCGGCGAGGCGATGGAGGCTTATCGCAGCCATCTGCAGAGCGTCCTGCGTGAATACGTGGCGGAAACCGGGAGCGAGTGGGGCGCCGAACTGCTGGAAGATCTGGACGACTACCTGCGCCGCTTCTGGTTGGTCAAGCCCAAGGCGGCCAACCTGGCGAGCCTGTTGTCGAGCACACGCGCCAACCCGCAATAAAAGCAGCTTCAAGCCGCGAGCCTCAGGCCACCAGTGCCGTGAGGCGCGGCTCCGTGATCGTCCTGCGGCTTGCAGCTTGAGGCTTGCCGCTGCTGTTGAGAGGTTTATGAAATGACTGAACGTCTGAATAACGACTTCCAGTTCATCGAGGTCGGGCGCAAGGATCCGAAGAAGAAGTTGCTGCGCCAGCGCAAGAAAGAGTTCGTGGAGATCTACGAACCCTTCAAGCCGCAGCAGGCCTGCGAGCAGGCCCATCGCTGCCTGGGTTGTGGCAACCCCTATTGCGAATGGAAGTGCCCGGTCCACAATTACATCCCCAACTGGCTCAAGCTGGTGTCCGAGGGCAACATCCTCGCTGCCGCCGAGCTGGCTCATCAGACCAACACGCTGCCGGAAGTCTGCGGCCGCGTCTGTCCGCAGGATCGACTGTGCGAAGGCGCCTGCACGCTGAATGACGGCTTCGGTGCCGTCACCATCGGCTCGGTCGAGAAGTACATTGCCGACACCGCCTTCGCCATGGGCTGGCGACCGGACATGTCCAAGGTCAAGCCGACCGGCAAGAAGGTCGCCATCATCGGTGCTGGCCCGGCGGGCCTGGGCTGTGCCGATGTGCTGGTACGCAACGGCGTGGCTCCGGTGGTATTCGACAGGAACCCGGAAATCGGCGGCCTGCTGACCTTTGGCATCCCCGAGTTCAAGCTGGAGAAGAGCGTGCTCAGCCGGCGTCGCGAAATCTTCGGCGGCATGGGTATCGAGTTCCGTCTCAATACCGAAGTGGGCAAGGACATCAGCATCGAGCAGTTGCTGGCCGACTACGATGCGGTGTTCATGGGCATGGGCACCTACACCTACATGAAGGGCGGCTTCCCCGGTGAAGACCTGCCGGGGGTGCATGATGCGCTGGATTTCCTGATTTCCAGCGTCAATCGCAACCTGGGTTTCGAAAAGTCACCGGAAGACTTTATCGAGATGAAAGGCAAGCAGGTGGTAGTGCTCGGCGGCGGTGACACCGCCATGGACTGCAACCGCACCTCCATCCGCCAGGGTGCCAGGAGTGTCACCTGCGCCTACCGCCGTGATGCGGCCAACATGCCCGGCTCGCGTCGTGAGGTGAAGAACGCCAAGGAAGAGGGCGTGAAGTTTCTCTTCAACCGTCAGCCCATCGCCATCGTCGGTGAAGGCAAGGTCGAGGGCGTCAAGGTGGTGGAAACCCGCCTGGGTGAGCCCGATGCAAAAGGTCGCCGCAGTCCCGAGCCGATTCCCGGTTCCGAACAGATCATCCCGGCGGATGCGGTACTGATTGCCTTCGGCTTCCGTCCCAGCCCGGCTGACTGGTTCGGTGTTCAGGAAATCCAGACCGACAGCCAGGGTCGGGTGATTGCTCCGGAAATGGGCACATTCAAGCACCAGACCAGCAACCCGAAGATCTTTGCGGGTGGCGACATGGTGCGTGGCTCGGACCTGGTGGTCACTGCGATCTTCGAGGGGCGCCAGGCAGCCGAAGGGATTCTGGATTATCTGGAAGTCTGATCATTCGGAGGGTGGACCGCGCTTCATCGATCCACCGGGTGGCGATCCACCGAGCGGAGCCGCGGTGGATATAAAGAGCGATATCCACCCTACGCTTGCCGCAGTCATCTGACCTGAATCAAGCCACGAAATAAAAGGCGCGGCCCCTGCCGTGCCTTTTGTCA
>Ga0194138_10001826_pt1 | contig 10166 bp, 7 predicted proteins | sample TARM_MetaG_T2_14_FD_134022 | JGI IMG/M metagenome (GOLD analysis project Ga0194138, IMG submission 134022) | Freshwater microbial communities from Pennsylvania, USA, analyzing microbe dynamics in response to fracking - TARM_MetaG_T2_14 (version 2) | ecosystem: Environmental > Aquatic >...
AACTATTGGAGACGTTAACTTTACGCTGAACGGGCAGACCTCGTATTCGATAACTAAATAGATATTCTCTTACAGAAAAAGGTCGGGACTTCGGTTCCGGCCTTTTTGTGTCTTTCGGATACTGTGAAAATAATATCGTGAAACTATGATTAAAAACAGATAATAAAGTGAATGATAATGAAAGTTAATTCGTTATCAATAAAAAGTTGAATATTAGACAACATTTCAGAAAATTACCGTAATAACAAGGTTGATGACGGTTTCCGTCCAATTTTTCCTGTTTGACATGCCAAGTGAACTCTCTATAATGAATCATGTTGGTTTGGACGCATTCTGATAATGAATCCATGCAATAAAGTGAATCGGTCTGATGCAGTTTGTTAGCCACCCAAGGAATTGCGTTCATGTGAAAACATATGTGAATTATGTTTCATAAATGAAAGCGATATTTTGGATATCTGCAAATATAGTTACATTATAGACTGAACTATTCCCTGTAATGGAGTATGTCCAGTTACAGAGGATCGCTTAAAATGGATCCTCGCTTTTTTTATTTGGAATTTTTGTTAGAAATGGGGTCTCTACATCGCTCTTATGCAAAGCTTATCCACTCTTATCATCATGCAATTACTTGTAATAGTGAAGTACGCATCATTATTACTGTTGTTCTTTGCAGCATCAGCTCTAAAAGTAGATTGAATAAATTAGTGAATATTGAGATAATGGCAGAAAGGAAATTATAAAATATTGAATTACTGTTAATGCGCACCAATCGATAATAAGAGACATAGCCTACCTAAAGGAAGGCTGGATATCGAATATGTACGGTGAAAAATTACATGGAGTTAGCCAATTCAATAAAGAAATTTCCATGAACATATTATTTAAAAAGTGGGTGTAATTATTGGAAGAAGAATTAATTGATCTTATTGAAAATGGTTATGAATCGCATTTTTTAGACTTTAAAGCAACAATGTATCCTAGCAAAGGTACTCCAAATTTGTTGAAAGATATTTTGGCGATGGCAAATTCAAATCATCTAGGGAAAAAATATATCATAATGGGAATCCAAGATGATGGATTCGGTGGTAGAAAGCTTTGTGGCATTAATCCCAAGGAAAAAGTAGACTCTTCCAACTATCAGCAATATATTTTGAGTAATATAGAACCTGACCTGCATTTTGATATTTATTACAGAGATTATTCCGGAAAAGAACTTGCAATCATCGAAATCGGGAAATCGCTTAATAAACCATATTTTACAAAGAAAGACTCCAATGGAATAAACCAAGGATTGTGCTTAATAAGGAAAGGCAGTACGAATGCGGTCGCTAACCGAGCTGATTTTGATCACATGTATAGTGAAAAATCAGGGGGATTTGTACCTACAATAATCAGAAACTGTCTGAGAGCAATCGATGGCACAGCTTTTTTGGATGTTACTTTAAGAAATTTATCTTCCGATCCTGTAACGATTATTTCTGGGAGACTGTGGATTAAGGACTCTCAAGATAAAGTTAGATCCATACATCCAGTTTATGGGTTCAAAAAAGAAGAAGGTGCTGATTTCCGGCTTGAAATCCCCGCTAAAAGCGAACTTACAGGTGACCTATATCTTGGGTTTGAATCTAGCGACTGTTTGCGTTTGCGACTCAGTGATACAGGATATACTGATGAACTTTTTGTTTTCGTTCTGCAACTCAGGGATACCACGGGAAAAGAATATGAAACAATATCTCAAGATGCAACTATGTTTGCAAAAGGAACTTGCCTGTGGAAAGTTAAAAAACAAAACCAATCTATGAATTAGTTAGTTGCAGTTATTTGAATCCACTATCTGGTTGATCAGAGTACTGCGGAGGGGATGAAAAATGTGATTGCTGAAATAAAGGGGAAACTGACCCAAACAGGCCATAATTTGAATGAAAGGTCAGAAGATAATCTGACCGGAAATTTTTTTGGAGCACTGCGTTACATCCCGTTTGATTTAGCGTTGCGGAATATATTAGCAGCTGGAGTGTATCCAAGCAAAGCAGGCGATATAATTGGAAAAATTAGCGCTGACTTTTGGAGCGATAAAATAGAGTTTTGGCCATATGATGAAGAAGGCGAAATTGATGCTTTGCTGAACTTTGAAGATACGATAATCGGAATCGAAGTGAAGTACTTAAGCGGACTATCCTCTGATGATGATGTAGATACCTCTGCTAATACAGACAAGCAATCTATCGAAGCAAAGCCAAGCAAAAATCAGCTTTCAAAAGAGTCTAGGATTGTTTCTCGACGCGGTGCAGGCAAAACGAAAATTTTACTGTTTATCGCAAATAGTGATGCTTGCCGACCGGTATATGAAAATGTAACAAAGCGAAATATTATCAGTAATGATGTTTTGCTGGGATACATTTCATGGCAAAACATATTGGTGGAGCTGGAGAAACTTGAACTTGAAAATCCATATCACCAAGTTATCATCAAAGATTTGATTGTCTTACTGAAGAAAAAGGGATTCGAAATTTTTAAGGATATGCTTATATCTCCGAATGTGGATATTGATCCCGAGATTTGCTACTTATTCGATGGTGCAAACTCTTTTGATTTTCAATTTAAAATGGAAAGTACGATTGATGGAGGATTACACTATGAGTTCAGTTGAAGAAAATATCCGGGATGCCTTTATTGTGGTGCATAATACACATGAAAACGCTGAGAAACTAATGGGATTTTGCCGGACCATCGCTGAAGAAAAAACGAACTACAACAATGTCAATGGAAAATTTTTAAGATGGCGATCAGATAACCAAAGCTTGGGTTGGTGTATTGATGATTTCATTCTTTTATTTCAAAGGGAAACGGATAAAATGCTGCCGAATGAGTGGCGCGATGGCCCTATCTATGCCATGGAAATCATGCTGAGTAACGACGAAGATCCGAAGCAGGTTCCCACCATTTATTTGTCTAAGTTCGAGTATGAGAATATCGCTTCATGGAATAAGGGATACTCACCGACAAATCATTGGCAATGTTTTTATTATCCGTTGAGAGATAAGGATACTATGGAGATCCCACAAAATGAAGAACAAATATCCCTAGCAACTCCAAAAACAAAAGAAATAGCGGAGCAAGAATATCTTGGACTCAGAAAGGTAAATTTCATGCAGTTACCATTGATTGGGGTAACTGCTGAAAATGCGGAAGAAAAAATATTTGGCAGCTTTGAGAAATTGTATCAGTACAATTAACTTAGCCAATCCAAAAATAAAACAAGAAGAGTCATCCTCCGTTTTTCAACTGTAGGGATGGCTCTTTTTGTTTAAGCCACAGGTTCGGTATAGGAACATCCCGTCCGCGCTAAAATTAGATTGAATAACTGACAGGATATTGAGATAATAGAAAGAAAGCAAATCTAGTGATTTTGCGTACTGGATGAGGAGGGGTCTTGTGGCCTATCAGAGTGAAGCAGCATTAGAGAACAAGCTAATCGAACAACTAGTCACAAAGGGCTACCAGTGGGTACCAGAAGTGAAAAGTGAAGCAACGATGATTGCGAATTTCCGTGCCATTCTTGAAAAACGAAACAATAAAAATATAGGAGATGAACCCCTGACTGATAAAGAATTCGACCGGCTGATGACACAAATCAACGGCAAGAGTATCTTCGACAGCGCCAAAATTCTGCGGGACAAGGTATTGCTGAAACGAGACAACGGCAAGAACCTCTACCTGGAGCTGTTCAACACCAAAGAATGGTGCAAAAATACATTTCAAATCACCAATCAGATCAGGATGGAAGGCAAATATTCCAACCGTTATGATGTGACCATCCTGATCAATGGGCTGCCGGTGGTGCAAGTGGAACTGAAACGAAGCGGTGTGGATATGAATGAAGCTTTCAACCAGATCATGCGCTACCGCAAGCACACCTTTACCGGATTGTTCCGTTATATCCAAGTCTTCGTCGTCAGCAATAGCCAGGAAACGCGCTATTTTTCAAACAGTGATGGCGAAATTCTGAAGAGCCAGATGTTCTACTGGTCAGATGTGGACAACAACCGTATCAACCTGTTGAATGAATTTGCGGACAGCTTCATGGAGAAATGCCATCTTGCGAAAATGCTGGCACGCTACATGGTGCTGAATGAAACGGACAAGATCCTGATGGTGATGCGCCCTTATCAAGTATACGCGGTGGAAGCGCTGGTGCGCCAAGCCCTGGAAACAAGAAACAACGGCTACATCTGGCATACGACGGGTAGCGGGAAGACATTGACTTCGTTCAAAGCCAGCCAGATCATTGCGCAGGAGGAAGGCGTCGAAAAAGTATTCTTCCTCGTGGACAGACGGGACCTGGACTCGCAAACGTTGGCGGAGTTCAACAAATTTGAAGCGGATTCCGTAGACATGACCGATAATACCTACAAGCTGTTGAAACAAATGGGCGACAAGACCAAACCGTTGATTCTGACGACCATCCAAAAAATGGCCAACGCGATCAAATCCGGCCGCAAGGTGATCGACAGCTATCGGGAAGATCGGGTTGTGTTCATCATCGATGAGTGTCACCGGACCCAATTCGGCGAGATGCACAAACTGATCCATAAGCACTTCAAGAACGCGCAATATTTCGGCTTCACAGGGACGCCGCGTTTCCCCGAAAACCCAAGCCAGGACGGACGGGTTACGGCGGACATCTTCCAGAAATGTCTGCACACCTATCTGATCAAGGATGCCATCCGGGATGAGAATGTGTTGGGCTTTTCGGTAGAATACATCAGCACCTTCCGCGGTCAGTTCGATGAAGAGGACCAGGAACGGGTGGCAGGAATCAATACGAATGAGGTGTGGATGGCGGACGAACGCTTGGAAGACATAACCAAGCACATCCTGAAGAACCACCGAAAGAAAACCAAAGATCAGCAATACACGGCCATCTTCACGGTCCAAAGCATCAAGATGGCAATCAAGTACTACGACCTGTTCAAACAGCATGCTGAAGGCATCACTGTTTCCAGTATCTTCACCTATGGAGCCAATGAACCCGGCAACGAAGACATTTCGACGGAACATTCGCGGGATAGCCTGGAGCGGATCATGAAAGACTACAACGAAACCTTCAGCACGAATTTCGCTACGGATAATTTCAGCGGCTACTTTGCGGATGTCTCCAAGCGCATCAAAAAAGCCGTTCCGGGTGAAAAATTGGATATCCTTATTGTGGTGGATATGTTCCTGACTGGTTTAGACAGCAAACCATTGAATACCTTGTATGTGGATCGGAACCTGAAATACCACACGCTCCTACAGGCCTACTCACGGACGAATCGGATCGAAAAGGAAACCAAGCCATACGGAAACATTGTGTGCTACCGCAACCTGAAGTATCAAACGGATGAAGCCATCAAACTGTATTCAAAAACCAACGACACGAACACTGTATTGATGGCAAGTTATGACGAATATTTGACTGAATTCCGTACGGCACTGGCGGCGCTGCTGCAGCTTTCTCCGACGCCGGAAGCGGTCGACCAACTGGAATCCGAAGAGCAGCAGTATCAATTTGTAGTGCTTTTCAGGGAACTGTCCAAACTGCTTTTGAAGATGCGCACATTCGATGAATTTGAGTTTTCGGAAGGTGCCCTTGGGATTGTCGAACAGAACTACCAGGATTTCAAGAGCAAGTACTTTGCCATCTACGAAAAAGTGAAAAAGAAAAAGCTTGGCGATCCGGTTTCGATCCTTGATGACATCGACTTTACGATTGAAGTCATCCAGACAGACACCATCAATGTCAGTTATATCCTGAACCTGATCCGCAATATCAATCTGGAGGACGAGGAAGAGCGGGATAAAAATGTTGCGACCATCCATCGCCTGTTGAACCAAGCGGACAATGAAGATTTGCGTCTCAAGGCGGACCTGATCCGCAAGTTCCTGGACACGGTAGTGCCTGCACTGGATAAGGACACCAATGTGGATGAAGCCTACAATGCTTTTGAAGAAGAGGAACGCGAAGGGGAAATTTATGATTTTGCCCAGGATGTCGAATTGCAGCCCGCCGTTGTGAATGAGTTCCTGGCGGAGTATGAATACAGCGGCAACCTAAACAGGGAACGAGTATCCGACCAAATCAGCGGAAGTTTCATCAAAAAACGCAGAAAAATCGATCGGATATTTGAATTTGTTTTGGAAAATACGCGGAAATTCATGTCCGTATAAAATTCTGAAACCTGTGTATAGGAATGCCAGTTGAATAATATTTGTTAAAGGAAGATTGTATGGACACTCTAGCCCCTATTTTTGAGCGAATCAAGCTAAAAGAAAAAAAGTATGCAGGGAAGACATTGGTCGGGCTGATTGATGTCAGTTCGGACGAATATGCTTCATTAGAAAAAAAGGCCTTAGAGATAATGGTGAGTTACAAGCATCATCCTTACATTAATCAAGCACAAAGCGATATTCTGTCTGTCTATGCAATCCTTTTTGATATGTATGAGTATACAGGCGAGCGTTTTTGGGAGTCATTGGCAATCCGATCTGGGTTGGATGAAAAATATGTGCGGGATATCATTATTGAAGCAATGAAAACAACCTATGAGAGCCGTTGCTGGGGTTTCTATCAAACAACCAGAAACGAGTATGTCGAAACAATCCGGATGCATGGGATAATCGGCAACGACAGTTCGGGAGACAAGATTATTTATGCCTTGTATGTCATTTGGCTGAAGGATTTTGAAAAAGAAGTAACCAACGAAAAGTTGGATTTCTTCTTCCCCTATTTACGCAACCTATTTAGAAAATATGAAGGCAGTGTGGAAGAGGATGCCGCTAATTATGATTTAAACGGCATTGCATACATACGTGGACAACTTCCGAAATCTTTTATGCGCGCTTTTCTGCTGAGTCCATCTGCGGTTGCAACCGAGCTGAAGCATATTTTTGATTACTTCAAATATATGGAAACAAACAAGAATGAGCCTATCGCGATCAATGAGCGTTTCGAGAATAAAATAAAGGCCAGTTTTAAACGGAATCATAATTTTGTCAACGAGTATACAAGCGCGCACATCCGGAAGAAAGCAAAACAACTGCCGCATAAGGACAAAATCGAGTACAAGCCAAATGCTGTCCGGTTGCATGTGCCGACACATTTCCTGGACTTCCAGTCGAATGAAGACCATAAGGTGGTGCTTAAGGTATTCAACTATCAGCATATGTTAAAAACCGTGCAGTTGAATATTTCCGTAGGCGGTATCGGTTGGAAAAGCGAAACGGTTGATTTAACTTTAGCAGGGAAATACAAAAATGTGCGGTATACGCTGGAGAAGCAAAAAACAAAAGAAATCATTTACGACAGTCAACAAGAACTTTATGAGAAGAAAGTCCAAGAGCTCATGCAGGCGAAACTGAAAGAATCATCACCCATCGAAGCTAAGAAAGCCGAGCGTGTCCCGATAGAACCAAAAGTATTCACGCTTCTGACGAACGGAGCGAAAGTCGAAACTGACTTTAACAAGCTGAAGCCAGGGTATATTTATGAAATTTCACCAGCGAATGGATTCAAAGTAGACAAGGCGGATTATATAGTTTCTAAAGACAGTCTGATGCTATTGGCGATGAACCGAACCGAAATAAGTGATGGGCAGATGAAATACAATGTTCCAGGCCATAAACAGATGATTGTCTTTGATCGTGATCAGCATATCCATGGAATGACCGTCAATATTGATGATACGTCAACCAGCATCCTGACGGGGATAATCAGAATCGAAATTGTCATGGGCTTTCCGTATGCATTGAATGAGTTGCAACTTAAAGTGAATGAAGTAACCTATGACGGATTAAGCATTCGGAAAAAGTTGCTTAAGGAAATAAAGCTGATGGACAATGGAGATTTTGTGTATGTTATGGAAATTTCGGAAGGTTTGAGGAAACAGGACATAAATAGGTTACAAGCCTTTATCAACATAAAGGGAATCCAATTGAAATACGTACAGCATCATTTCTACTTTGATCCGAACTGGTCATTCAGCTATCAATGCGTCCAGTTTCAAGACAAAGAATACATCCAAATTAACGATGTTTCCCAGCTGGACGGAAGTAAGGAAATAACCAACCTTGACGATAAAAAGGTGTCTGTATTCCTTAAGCGTCAAGGAAAACCTATGCACACCATTTTAAATGTTGGACATTCGAAAAAAGACAAGAGAAACCTATTGATTCAAGAACTTGAAAAAGCATACTTGTATGATCCGGACGCGAAGCGGACAGTTACCGAAACTGACAAAAAACAAATCATTGATCGTCTACATGATGATTGGAATGAAAGTATAAAACAGTTAATGAACGATTTTGTCAAAGATACCAGCACACTTATCATAATTAACCAACTCATGAATGATTATCTCAGTTTCAGGGATACGTTTTCTGGTTGCCTTTTAGAAGTGGATGATAATTTTATAGATAAAATATTGACGGGGCTAAGTAACGCGCTGTTTGAGGGAAAGACTATGAAGAGTGCTCATAAAAAATATATTCCCGGATTAATCAGGATTCTTGCTTCGCATCAGATGGATCATGCGTCTCGCGAATATATATCGAAAGCAATGCGTTTATACCAAATGCCGATAGATGATGAAAAGGTTTATTTGGACATAAATCATGCGCTTTATTATCAAACAAAAGATTCAACTGCAGAAGATGATGCAACAGTGGTTAAGGTGCTGGATGATATTTCCCCTGAACAGCAGATCCTTTCGCTCAAGCTTTACAGATTGGCAAGTAATTCCACAATGAGCGAGTTGGATACGATACTTGAAGTGAGAAGTCTTCAGACAGATTACCCTGAGAAAGATGCCATGACTTACTATGAATTGATAGCTACCTTCAAGCATTTTATCTCAGGAAAACAGTTTGCTAAAAGTTCAGCCGATATCCGCTTGTTTATGAATGTTTTTTACCAATTTGCTATCGAATACAATAAAGAGACCGTCTGCGAATTCATGAATGAACTCGAAAAAGTGATAGATAAAAATACGAACGAGAAAGAAAATCTGATAATAAGGAAGCGGCTGATGCTGCTGGCAAAAGCCTTAAACTTGGATGTTTTAATCAAAAACGAGTGTAATTTATAAAAATTACACTCGTTTTTGGTTGACTTTGCATTTTTTAACGGCTATGATGGATGCATAGATATGAAATTTAATTAAATTACAAAGGTGGGGAGAGGATGGACTGTAAGATTGATGAAGTTGCAAAGCTGCGCCCAGGGCAATTGTTGACTCGTATCAGGGAAGTGACTGATTTGAACGCCAATACCTATGTGGTGTATTCAGGGAAGCACTTTTTGATGGATTCTTATGAATTGGATTCAGATGATGGGAAACAAGATAAAATCATCCGCACAGAAGAATCTGTCATGCTGACCGAAGAAGGTATGCTGTTGATCAGTTTCACAACGAACAAAGCCGCAATGGTCAGTTGGGCGCACGTGGGTTATCTATTGACTTCAAACTATGTTGTCGTAGAGTGTGATGGCGGAAAAATAGATCCGGATTATTTTTGTTTTGCCTTCAATGAATCCGATGAAATCAAGAAGCAGATAGCAATGAATGAACAAGGTGCAAGCCTTGTATCGCGAATCAGTCTGCAGCAAATCCGCAAGTTTGAATTTTTTTGCCCAACACTTGAGGAACAAAAGCGAATAGGGGCTATCTATCGGCTTCAACAAAAACGAGAGTTGCTGCAGGCAAAACAAATCAAATTAGAAAAGGAAGCAGTGCACGCTATTTTAAAAAAATATATTCAAGGGAGAAAATAAAATGAGCATAACTGAAAAACAAAAACAACAGCAAGCCGAACTGCATAAAAAACTATGGGCCATCGCCAACGATCTGCGGGGCACAATGGATGCCAGTGAATTCCGCAACTACATCCTGGGGCTGATTTTCTACCGCTACCTGTCCGAAAAGACCGAACAACGGGTAGCGAAACTGTTGGAAGAGGATAATCTGTCCTATCAAGAAGCCTGGGGAAATCCGGAGTACACCAAAGACTTGAAGGATGAACTGCTCGAGCAAATCGGTTATGTCATCGAACCGCATGACCTGTTCTCAGCAATGGTGAAAGAAATCGAAAAAGGCGAACAAGGAAACTTCGACGTAGAAGTGCTG
>Ga0194138_10001828_pt1 | contig 10155 bp, 6 predicted proteins | sample TARM_MetaG_T2_14_FD_134022 | JGI IMG/M metagenome (GOLD analysis project Ga0194138, IMG submission 134022) | Freshwater microbial communities from Pennsylvania, USA, analyzing microbe dynamics in response to fracking - TARM_MetaG_T2_14 (version 2) | ecosystem: Environmental > Aquatic >...
ATTTGCCCAGTTCACCGTAGCGAAAACCACCTCGCTGGAAAAACTGATGGCTGGCCTGACGCCGATTCGCGAGTCTGACATTTTCTCTGAGCAGATGACCGAAATGGCACCCAAACTGGGCGGCCTGGTGGAGTTCTACCGCAGCCCCAACGAGTCTAACTGGACCCCTACCGGCACCAACGTACCGGACTACCCACGCATGGCACCGCTGTGGTGGCAGAACCTGGCACCGGTGATGAGTGGTGAAGTCACGCCCCAAGAAGGCCTCGACAAGCTCGCCGCCGACATGGACAACACCATGAACCGCTTGGCACGGGCCAACGTCTTCGACAGCTATGCCCCGGTGCTGAACGAAGAACGCGACCCGCAGTACTGGCTTGACCAGGAAGGCGCACCCAAAGCGAAGCTGGATAACGAGATGCCGCAAGGCACCACCGTTCCTTACGATGAAATGATGGAAGCATGGATGGCGGCCGGCACCCGCTAAGACCTATAGGGCGGGCGCCAGCCCGCCCCTTTTCCGTGGTGTCATCAGCGGCGGGCATTGTTGCCCTCTCCACTCGTTGAGACCGCAACCGACACGGGGCTTTTTCTTAATTAATTGGAACCGCTATGAAACTGCGTAACCGTAATGTCGAGAAATTGCACACTGATGACTTTGACGCACTGATTATCGGTGGCGGCATCAATGGTGCAGCAACCGCCGCTGCTCTTGCGGGCAAAGGTGCTAAAGTAGCCCTAATCGACCGTGGCGACTTTGCCGGCAGTACCAGCATGCACTCCTCGAACCTGGTTTGGGGCGGCATCAAATACATGGAAAGCAAAGACTTTGCGCTGGTACGTAAGCTCTGCAAAAGCCGCAACCACTTAATCAAAAGCTACCCGTCTACCGTTCAAGAAATTCGTTTCCTCACCACGATTACACAAGGTTTCCGCCACTCTCCGCGCTATTTGTGGGCGGGCACTTGGCTTTACTGGCTCATGGGCAACGGCTTTACCAAGCTACCGCGCCTACTCTCGCCCAAAAAGATCAAGCAAGAAGAGCCGATTATCGACATTGAAGGTGCCGTTGGCGGGTTCGAGTACTCGGATGCTTACCTGCATGATAACGACGCTCGCTTCGTGTTCAACTTCGTGCGCCATGCGCTCAATTACGGTGCCGTCGCTGCCAACTATGTCGAATCGCTGGGCGCTGAGCGTGAAGGCGACGTGTGGGTGACCAAAGCCCGCAACGTAATGGATGGCAGCACCTTCAATATTCGTTCCAAAGTATTGATCAACGCCGCTGGCCCCTGGGTCGACCAGCACAATGCCCTGACGGGGCAAAAAACGTCCCACCAGCACCTCTACTCGAAAGGCATTCACTTGATTGTGCCGCAGTTAACCGACACCAAGCGGGTGCTGGCGTTCTTTGCCGATGATGGGCGGCTCTTCTTCGTCATTCCGATGGGCAACCGCACCTGTATCGGCACCACCGACACTCATATGGAGCACCCCGAGGTCGACGTCACCGCCGACGATATCGCGTTCGTTTTGGAGAACATCAACAAGCGCCTGACGCTCGACAAACCACTCACCCAAGCCGACATCATATCGACGCGCTGCGGGGTACGCCCTCTCGCCATCAAGGCCGACCAGGGCAGCGACCGCGACTTCCTGCAGCTATCGCGCAAGCATGTCATCGATACCAATCCAGAGAGTGCCCATATCAGTATCTTTGGCGGCAAGCTCACTGATTGCCTCAACGTGGGCGATGAAATTGCCGAGGAGGTAAAAGCGCTTGGCGTGGCGCTCAGCGATCCTAACTTTCACTGGTATGGCGAGCCGCCCGAGCCGGTGAAGCAGCAGTTTATGGATCAAGCCAAGCGCATGAACCTGGATGCCATGACGGCGGCTACCTCTTCAGAGCCGCTCTCCTCAAGACTATGGCGACGTTATGCAGAACAAGCGATTCCCATGCTTGAGAAAATTCGCCAAGACCCTTCTGAAGCCGATATTTTGATCGAAGGCACCGAGTACATCCGCTGCGAGCTCGAGCACGCGCGTGACCATGAGATGATCACGCAGTTGGAAGACTTCTTACGCCGCCGCGCCAAGGTGTCGCTGGTCGTTCACCATGAGCAGCTGCGCCAGTCGCCAGGCCTAAAAGAGGCCTGCCGGGTCCTCTTTGGCGAAGAAGCTGAAGAACGATTTACCACCTACTTCAAAGAGAATCGTGATACGTCTCGGCCGTCGGTTGAAACGCTCTCTTAAACAGAAGCGAGCATTTTAAACCGTCACTCTTGCTCACATAAAAATCCCCCTGCTAACTCAATAGCAGGGGGTATTAATATCGTGAGTAAGTGTGTTAAGGCATCACTCTTCGTGTTCGACGAGCAGTTGAGAATCGCCCGCTAATACCTCATCCCATGCTTCTTCCAGCGTACAGCCTGAACGACTATCAATGGTGTCGATAACTTCGACGGCATGTTGGAGCGACTCACGATTGCTCTTCAGCGCCAATACTAGCTTGGCTAAATCTTGCTTGCTGAAAGAGCTAGCGATACGGTCGGCTTGTTGGCTCAATTCGATGCAGTTCATGGTTAGTCCCTCATGGTATGGTCAGCCGCTGCTCGTTATTGTTTGATACTTCGTAATGAATAATCGAGCAGCCATCTTAATTAACGACGAATGGTGACATCGCTACTCATGCTGGGCCGGGTAAGTGCCCAGTTCGGTAACTGCGAAACGGTCACAAGCGTTACAAGACCTTCGCCTTAAGCGCCCTGGTAATACGGCAGCGCCTCGGTATGTAGCAAGGATAAGTGCGACGTATCGGGATAACAAAACACCGCCCTGATCCATGACTTCACTATGGTTCACGGCTGCCATGCTCACAATGCATCATTGGCAGCAGGCTGGGTTGTAGTTTGACTACATAACACCCATAGAAGCGCTATCGATGACGTAGACTTTCAAGAAGAGAGTTAAACGACTGTTTTAAAAGGGTAGAGAAAAATCAATGGAGAAGAACTAACACGTCTTTAAAAGATAAAAAACGCCTGCTCATTAAAAACGAATGCAGTTTACTCCTAAATAACGATTTCTCTATACGACCAAGGACGATGGCTTCGTTAAAAAAACGCCATAAAAAAACGCCGCTGTGCGACAGCGGCGTCTTTTATGGCGCTTCGCGGCGGCGTTGTTTACGTAGAGCGCACACGGGATACCGCATCCAACCAGCCCTGGTAGAGCTTCTCACGGGCCTCCTCTTCCATGGTCGGCGTAAAGCTGCGCTCGCAACGCCAGAGCTGCTCGATCTCCTCTAGCGTGTCGTACCAGCCAAGACGTAACCCTGCCAAGTAAGCCGCCCCAAGGGCCGTCGTTTCCAAAATGGTCGGACGGTCAACTTGGACATTGAGCATATCGGCCAAAAACTGCATGACCCAGCTGTTTTTCACCATGCCGCCATCCACACGGAGGTTACCCGGTGACGCTTCCATATCATCGTTCATGCAGTGCTGCAGGTCGCGGGTTTGATAACACACCGCCTGAAGCCCCGCCGCGACTATTTCGGCAATGCCAGTATCGCGGGTTAAGCCAAAAATAGCGCCACGGGCCTTAGGATCCCAGTGCGGGGCGCCCAGGCCGGTAAAGGCTGGCACCAAATAAACGCTGTGGCCGCTGCGGGTTTTCTGGGCCAGCGCTTCGGTTTCAGAGGCATCGGCAAACAGATTCAGACCATCTCGTAGCCACTGCACCGTGGCGCCTGCTACGAAAATACTCCCCTCCATGGCGTAAGTAGGTTTGCCGTTGATACGGTAGCCAATGGTGGTCAGCAGGCGATTACGCGATACCGAGGCCGTTTCCCCGGTATTCACGATCATGAAACAGCCGGTGCCGTAAGTGCTTTTACCCATACCGGGTTTAAAGCACGCCTGCCCGACCAGCGCCGCCTGCTGATCACCCGCGACACCTGCAATCGGCAGCGGCGCGCCCAGCCAGTGGGCCTCGACCGTGCCAAAATCATCGCTGGAATCGTTCACCTCGGGGAGCATATTGGCGGGTACATCAAATAGCGCCAGCAGTTCCTCGTCCCAGGTTTGGTCATGAATGTTGAACAGCGCCGTGCGCGAGGCATTGGTGGCATCGGTCACGTGACGTTTACCATCGGTCAAACGCCACATCAAAAAGCTATCGACGGTGCCGAACGCCAGCTCGCCTCGGGCAGCGCGCTCGCGTGCGCCCTCGACGTTATCAAGTATCCAGGCAAGCTTAGTAGCAGAAAAGTAAGGGTCGATCAGCAGGCCGGTTTTGGCTTGTACGGCCTCGGCGTGGCCCTCGTCACGTAGCGCCTGACAGCGCTCGGAGGTGCGACGATCTTGCCAAACGATGGCGTTGTACAGCGGCCGACCGGTGGCGCGGTCCCACACCACGGTAGTTTCACGTTGGTTAGTAATGCCTACGCCATCCACTTGTTCTGGCGTTATCTTGGCTTTGCTTAACACTTCGCGGCAGGTGGCAATCACTGAATCCCAAATGTCTTCGGGATTGTGTTCAATCCACCCATCTTGCGGAAAGTGTTGAGGAAACTCTTGTTGGGCAACTGCCGCAATTTGGCCTTGGCGGTCAAAAATAATGGCGCGGGAGCTGGTCGTGCCTTGATCGATGGCGAGAATAAAGGAGGACATATCGCGTTCACTTTGTTGTAGGTTCTTTCGATTTTGTCTGTTTTGTTTCGTTTTATTATCATCAGAGGCTACTCTAGGCGCCTGGAATGCTCAAGTATGAAACTCTGCCACCTTAGCCAAAGCCTGAGCACTGTCGTGACAGGCGCTAAGCAATGTGCAGCGCCACATCGTGTTGGGTGAGCAGTCGCTGAATCGCCTCGGGGGGCTTACGATCGGTAAACAGCGCATCCAGTTGGGAAATGTTACCTTGGCGCACCACTGGGTTTCGGTGGAATTTCGAGTAGTCTGCGGCTAAATACACCCTTCGCGAATTGGCAATGATCGCCTGGGCAACGCGTACCTCTTGGTAGTCAAACTCCAGAAGCGAGCCATCCTCGTCGATACCACTGATCCCGATGATTCCATAATCCACTTTAAACTGATTGATGAAGTCGATGGTGGCTTCGCCGATGATCCCGCCATCACGGGAGCGCACTTGACCGCCCGCAATGATCACCGTGAAGTCCTCTTTGTGTTGCAGAATCGCCGCCACATTGAGGTTGTTGGTAATGATCTCCAAACCTTGGTGCTCCAGTAGCGCTTGGGCGATCATTTCATTGCTGGTCCCGATATTGATGAACAGTGAGGCATGATGGGGTATATGCTGTGCCAAGCAGCGGGCAATGCGCTCTTTCTCTTCGAGGTGCAACGTTTTGCGGGTGCTGTAAGCCGTATTGACCGTACTTGACTCGACCCCGACACCACCATGTACGCGGCGCACGCGACCTTCGTTGGCCAGAGTGTTCAAGTCTCGACGAATGGTTTGTGGCGTGACCGCGAAGTGCTCGGTGAGCTGTTCGATACTCATATAGCCGTGCTGGCGAACCAGTTCGACGATGGCATCCTGGCGATACTGTTGATTCATAAGCCCGGCCTGTTCGATATTTATTGGTCTATGTGCGTTATAGATTAGCAAAATTTTCGGAATCTAATAGCGCGAACCACGAACAGGCCAAGTGCTGCCGTTACCCTAGGGCTATGTCAGAGCGGCCACACCCATAAAATCGCCGGAATGGCTGTGGCCATCACCACAAGCGAAAGCGGCAACCCCAGTTTCCAGTAATCTCCAAACCGGTACCCCCCGGGGCCCAGCACCAGGGTATTCGACTGGTGTCCAATCGGGGTTAAAAACGCACAGGAGGCGCTGACGGCTACCACCATCAAAAACGGGTCCAGCGAGGCATCAAAGCCGTTGGCAAGGCTCGCCGCAATGGGTGCCATGAGCAGCGCCGCCGCGGCGTTGTTGACTACGTTAGAGAGCAGCATGGAGAGCAGAAATAGCCCTACCAAGGAAACGACAATCGGCCACTCTACGCCAAACCGCAGCAGCGCATCGGCAATGATATCAGCACCGCCGCTGGTCTCCAGTGCTTCGCCCACCGGCAGCATGGCGGCAAGCAGCACAATCACCGGGCCATCAATGGCCTGGTAGCCATCCCGCAAGGGCAGCACGCCAATCAGCAGCGACACCAGCGCCGCCGTGCTCATCGCAACAGCCGCGGGCAAAAGATCAAACAGCATCGCGACAATCGCTAGCGCGAAAATACCCACCGAAATAGCCAGCTTACGCGGCTGGCCTAAATGTAGCTCGCGGTTGGCCAGCGGCAAACAACCCAGCGTCGATAAACTATCGGCGATTTCGTTTTCGCTGCCCTGCAATAACAGCACGTCGCCGGTTTGAAAACGAATGTCGCGCAGGCGCTGCTTCAGGCGGCCACCATCACGGGCCACGGCCACTAAGTGCAAGCCAAACTGATGGTTAAGGCGCAGCTGTCGCACACTGCGATTAATCATCATCGAATCATTGCGAACAACAGCTTCAATGAGCTGTAGGCCTTCGGTATCGACCGGTTGACGTTCATCGCTCTTCTCCGCGTCCTCGCGCTGCTCCTGCCCGTCCTCTGGCTCTTCAGGTTCGGCAATGGCGCTAAGACCCACTTTGTCCTCCAGCAGCTTCAGCTCATCGGGGCCGGCTTCCAGCAGCAGGATGTCACCCTCACGAAGCACGCCGTGAAACTGGTAGCCCGCCCGGCGATTATCTTCACGCACCACCGCTAAGACAGGGATGGTCTCATCCAGCTCATCGCGCAATTGTTGAAGGGTGAGCCCATTAGCTTTGGAGTCTTCAGTAACATTTAGCTCTACTAGATAGTTGGCGGTATCGAACATATCGTCTGCCGCCGCCTGCCCACTGCGTTTGGGGGTCAAGCGCCAGCCTACCAGCACAATAAAAGCCAAGCCCACCAGAGCCACCACAACGCCGACTGGCGAGAAGCTAAACATGCCGAAGTTTTCGCCGGTAATATTGCCCCGGTAGGCAGAAATAATAATATTGGGCGGCGTACCAATCAGCGTGGTCAGCCCTCCCAGCAGAGAGCCAAATGCCAGCGGCATTAGCAGCAGTGAAGGAGACGTATTGTGTTCACGGGCAAGACGTATCGCGACTGGCAACAGCAGCGCCAGCGCCCCTACGTTATTCATCACCCCAGACAGCACCACCACCGTACCCACGAGCACGAGCAGTTGTAGCATTAGGCGCTCGCCCACTTTGAGCACCTGATTGGCGATGACATCCACCACGCCAGAGCGCTCAAAGCCACGGCTTAACACCAGCACCGCCGCCACGGTAATCACCGCCGGATGGCCAAAGCCTGCAAAGGCGTCATCCGCAGGCACCAGCCCGAGCATTACAGAGCCTAGCAGGGCCGCCAAAGCAACCAAGTCATAACGAAACCGGCCCCAAATAAAGGCCACTAGCGTGAGCCCCAGCACAATAAACACCAGCGTGCTGGGGGTCAGTCCTAAACTTTCCAGAGTCATTGCGTGCCATCTCCCTATGTTGTCGCTCCTCTTCCCTGACACGGAAAGTGTGGAGTGTTCAGCATCACATTAGGCGATGACTATACAGCCGTACACGCACTGAAAAATAGGAAAAAATAGTGCGCTGGTTAGCGTTTCATACGTGCCAGTAACCGCTCGACGGCTTCTAGATGTTCTGGCTCGTTGTGGCACATGCCTTGGAACACGGCGCACACATCCAGAAACGGCTTCAGCTCCATATCCGGGGCCATTTTCAAGAGCCGCTTGGTGAGGCGTGTCGCTTTCGGCGGCTGGGCCGCAATGCGCTTGGCATGGGCCAGAGCGGCCTCCATTAGCTGCTCCGGCTCCACGACTTCTAAGACTACACCGTAGGCAAGCGCTTCATCAGCGCTGATCACCCGGCCTGAGAGGGTTAGCTCAAAGGCACGCTGGTAACCAATTTGGCGCTGCATAAACCACGCCCCGCCATCACCGGGAATAATCCCCAGATTGAGAAACGTCTCCCCAAAGCTCGCCTTGCGAGAGGCAATACGCATATCCGCCATATTGGCCAAATCGAAACCGGCACCGATGGCCGCACCATTGACGGCGGCGATGATGGGTACTTCAACTTGATGAAGCGCCAGCGGCATTCGCTGAATGCCCGTGCGGTAGCGCTCAGCGACTTCAGCTACGTCTCCCGCAAAATCGCCGCCACGCTCGGCCATGTCTTTTACATTGCCACCCGCGCAAAAAGCGCTGCCTGCACCGGTGATCACCAGCACCGAGACGTCCTGGCTATGGTTCACCCATACAGCGGTGGCGACGATATCATCCACCAGCGCCGTGCCGGTAAGCGCATTACGCACATCGTGGCGGTTAAGCGTGAGCGTTGCCACACGGTTTTCCAGCGTTAGGGTAGCGTCGGTTAATTCAGGTAGCGTTCGGCTCATGATTGGCGCTCCACAATAATTCGTACATCGACGATGGCATAGTTAACGGCAGAATGGCCTTTCGGATAGGCAATCACCGGGTTCAAGTCTAGTTCGCAAATATCTGGGTAAGCCTCTACGAGCTGAGACACCTGCATCAGCAGCGACACTAACGCCTCCTTATCGACCCCTGCAGCCCCCCGCACCCCTGCCAGCACTTTCTGCGCTTTAATTTGATCGACCATGGAGCGTGCGTCGCGCAGGGTCAGCGGCAGCGAGCGGAAGGCCACGTCTTCGAGCACCTCCACAAAAATGCCGCCCAAGCCAAACATCAGCACCGGGCCGAAAATCGGGTCGCGCATCATGCCGATAATCACCTCAACGCCCTTCTCCGCCATTGGCGTGACCAGCACGCCCTCTATCTGGGCGTTCGGGTCGTAAGCCTGGGCGTTTGAGTGAATGGCCTGAAAGGCATCGCGCAGTGCGGCGTCACCCACCAGGTTAAGCTTGACCCCGCCCGCGTCGGATTTATGCAGGATATCTTTCGAGACCACCTTCATCGCCAGCGGCTTGCCCTGCGTGCACTGGGCGATCTCGGCGAGTTCGTCCTCACGACGCACCAACCACTCCTCGGGCACTGCGATGCCGTGCTCCGCCAGCAGTGATTTCGCTTCAAATTCCAGTAAGTCGCGTCCTTCTGCCTTGGCTGCGGCAAACATGGCCCTGCCTGTTTCCGTTGGCGCGGCGGGCGCTATCGTCTCCTGCGCCTGTTGGATGGCCAGATACTCTCCTCGCTCACCTAGGGCAGCAAGCACGCGCACCGCATGCTCAATCGAGGAATACACCGGCAAACCGGCTTCGTGTAGACGACGCAACGCAGGCGGTTTGATGGGTGCGTAGAGGCTGTAAATCACCAGCGGCTTCTCGGAGGCTTGAGCAAGCTCTACCATGCTCTCCGCGCCACGCATCTCGTCGCCCATCAGCGACTCCGCAAAGCGCAGGCTATACCCGCCGAACATGCCGACCAGGAAGACGCTATCAACGCCTTCATCCGCCATCACCAGCTCAATGCAGCTTGCCAGCAGCGAGGGGTTCGCATCCGAGGAGCCCGCCACGTCCACCGGGTTAAGGGTAGATGCCTGAGGCAGTAACACCTCGCGCAGTGCAGAGCGGGTAGCGTCAGAAAGCTCGGCCAGCGTCAGGCCCGCCTCCGATAAACGATCGGCGGCAATGGTGGCTTGGCCGCCGCCGTCAGAAATCACCGCCACGCGCTTACCGGGGGCTTTTTGCAGCCGCCCCAAGCCTTCCGCCACTGGCAGGATTTCATCGGAGTACTGCACCACGCTAACGCCTGCCTGACGCAACAAATCGACGGTCATTTGGTAGCTACCGGCCAACGCACCGGTATGGGAGCTGGCGGCTTTTTGGCCCTGCTCGGTGGCACCGGATTTATACACCACCACCGGCTTCATGGCGGTCACGTCACGGGCCACTTTCAGAAACTGCTGCCCATCGCGGAAACCTTCCACGTAGAGCGTCGCCACACGGGTATGCTCGTCTTCCCCTAGGTAGCGCAGGTAATCGTTAAAGCCGATATCGCTCTGGTTGCCTGGGCCAACGTAGGTGCTGAACCCCACTTGCCCGTTATGCTGGGCTTCCAGCGCAAGAGAGAGCAGCATATTGCCGGACTGAGACACAATGCCGATATCACCCGG
>Ga0194138_10001834_pt1 | contig 10144 bp, 7 predicted proteins | sample TARM_MetaG_T2_14_FD_134022 | JGI IMG/M metagenome (GOLD analysis project Ga0194138, IMG submission 134022) | Freshwater microbial communities from Pennsylvania, USA, analyzing microbe dynamics in response to fracking - TARM_MetaG_T2_14 (version 2) | ecosystem: Environmental > Aquatic >...
TGACGTCACATACGGTTTCCTTGATTGACCTGATGGTTTCTTCTGAGGCACTTTTGCCAAGCACAAAGGTAATGGCGTCACGGATGATTCTGATGCCTACGTAGATGACAAGCAGTGCGATGAAGAAGGCGGCAACTCTGTCTCCGTATCTGAGGGCGTTGATATCATAGCGTTCTCCAAGAAAGGACATCAAGAACCCGCCGAGAACGACAAGGCTCCCAAGCATGTCGGTGAAGGATTCCTTTCCACTCGCCTTGACGATCTGGCTGTCGAGTCTGTTTCCGTGGTACGTCAGATACCGCGCTAAAATGAGTTTGATAATGATAACGAATATGACGATGAAAGACCCGTATATATTCGGCACTTCGGGTCCGTCTCCGATATTGAGAATCATGTCTCTTATGAGCTGGTAGGCTATGAAAAGCACACCAAGACCTAAAAATATGCTGAGAACGTATTCGATTTTCCCGTGTCCAAGAGGGTGTTCGCTGTCTGGGGGTTTTTGGCTTTCTCTAAGCCCGAGAAGCACAAGGACATCACTGAAGAGATCACTTGTGGAGTGTACGGCATCCGCTATAAGTGCGGCGCTGTTTACGGCGAATCCGCCTATGACTTTGACGATGATCATGGTGATGTTGACGAAGAAACTCCTGAGCATCACCGATTCGCGGCTTTTATTTGGCTTCATTGAGGTTCCCTCCTATCAAAGCATCGACAGTGAGAGGCACCTTGAGATTCGCGACTTCTTCCATGGTTTTCTTAACGAGTTTCTGCATGGTTTCCTTTTCGTCTTCAGGGACGTCAAATACTAGTTCATCGTGTATCTGCAAGATGAGTTTCGATTTGAGGCCTTGTTTTTTGATGGCGTCATCCAATTCGTTCATGGCGATTTTTATGAGGTCAGCCGCACTGCCTTGAAGCGGTGCGTTCATCGCTGTTCTTTTGCCCATTTCTCTTTGGGTGTGAATCTTGGAGTAAAGTTCAGGAATGTAGCGTCTTCTGCCATAAAGGGTTGCGACGTATCCATCTTTCTTGGCGTCTTCAACCACCTGGTCCATATACGCTTCAATGCCTGAAAAGCGCTCATAGTAACGGCTGATGAATGTCTTGGCTTCAGCCGCTGATATGCCCAGTTCCTGTGAAAGTCCCCAGGGCGTCTGACCATAGATGATGCCGAAGTTCACGGCCTTGGCCATTCTGCGCTCGTTGCTCGTAAGTTCTTCCTTGTCAAAGACAAGTCTTCCCGTTGCGCTATGGATGTCTTCGCCGTTGTTGAAGGCTTCGATGAGACGTTTCTCATTCGCAAGATGCGCAAGAAGTCTCAGTTCAATCTGGGAATAGTCCGCCGCAATCAACACGTTGCCTTTTGAAGGGATGAAGACTTTTCTTATGTTTCTGCCCATCTCGCTTCTGATTGGGATGGTTTGAAGATTCGGTTCAATGCTTGAGAGCCTTCCGGTTTGTGTAAAGGCCTGTTTGTAGATGGTGTGGATTTTGCCGTCCTCGTGAACGGCGTCCTGAAGGCCCTTTATATAGGTGTTTCTAAGCTTGTCGACCATGCGGTAGCGAATGATTTTTTCGATGATCGGGTGTTTGCCTTCGAGTTTTTTGAGGACGTCGATGTTTGTGGAATACCCGGTTTTGAGTTTTTTCTGAGGCGGGAGATCGAGTTTTTCAAAAAGAATCTCAGAAAGCTGCTTGGGTGATCCTATATTGAATTCTTCTCCTGCGAGTTCATGGATTTTTTCTGTGAGATCCTTAAGATCTTTTTCAAGGGTTTTGTCGATATCCTTGAGCGCGTTTTCATCAATCTGTACGCCGTAGTGTTCCATCTCAGCGAGCACAAAAGCGAGGGGGAGTTCAATGTCTTCATAAAGACTTTTTTGATCATGGTCGTCAAGGTCGCTTTCCATTTTTTTCTTGAGGGCCTTGATGGCACGCGCCTTGCTGGCGGCGTATTCGATATAGGTCTTTTTCTCGGGCACAGCCGCTCTCGCACCTTTTCCGTATACGTCTTCCAGGTATGGGACGTCATGGTAATCGAAGTTCGATACGATAACTTTGAAATCCTCTTTGGTGTTTGTCGGGTTCAGGACGTACGCTGCCAGCAGCAAGTCAAATTCAATCCCTTTAACAGAAAGATTATCCTGCATGAGGGAAACCTGAAGACGCTTCACATCATGAGTGTACTTTTTCTTCTTTTCGTCTTTGAGGAATGCCTTGAACGCTTTTGAACCAACGGCTTTTTCATAAGGGATGAAGAAAAGACCGGCGTCACTTAGAAGCGCAAAGCCGAGTTTTTCCGCGAAATGATAGTTGGAGCCAAACGATTCGAGCACGAGGGTGGTCTCATTTTGTGAGACGGCCCTTTCGATGTCCGCTTCTTTTTCAATCGGCTCAACAGGTGTGACGTCTTTCTTGGACTCTTCAGGGTCATCTTCAATGCCATTGTCCTTTTTAAGACGACGCAGCAAACTATGGAATTCAAGATACTCGTAAAAATCAATCAGTGCGGAACGATCAATCCCTTCATAGCGGAGATCATCAAGGGTGAAATCTAGATCCGCATCTGTTTTCAAAGTCGCGAGGTCTCTGTACTTGATGGCGTCTTTTCCATATGTTTCGATTTTTTCCTTGAGTTTGCCTTTGAGTTCGTTCACGTTTCTAAGCAGATTGTCGACGGTTTCATATTCATGGAGAAGTTTGAGTGCCGTCTTCTCACCGACGCCTGGGATGCCTGGAAGGTTGTCTGAAGAATCGCCCATGAGGCCTTTAAGGTCGGGAATCTGCGCAGGGGTGATGTTCATGTCTTCTTTAAGCGAATCCGCCGTATAGTCTTTTTCAGGCTGAAGGCCGCTTTTTGACACTCTCTGGTGAACCTTGTGGTTCAAAAGCTGATAGAGGTCACGATCGTTTGAAACGATTTCTATGTCGTCAAAATCATCATAGAATTTGGTCGCAAGGGTCCCGATGATGTCGTCGGCTTCGAGGGCTTCGCTTTCAAAGACTTTCATCCCCAGTTTGTCAGGTACGGCCTTGATGTAGGGAAGCTGTTCTCTGAATTCATCGGGCATCGGTTTTCTGCCCGCCTTGTATTCTTCATATTCCTTGTGTCTGAAAGTGGCCTTCCCCTTGTCGAATGCGACGAGGATATGGGTGAAGTCCTCTTTCAAGATCAGATTGAGCATGTTTGTGATTGCGTAAACGGCATTGGTGAACTCACCGCGTGAGTTTTTCATCATACGGCCTGAATACGCGGTTGCGTAGTAGGCTCGAAACATTAAATTGGAGCCGTCAATAAGGATCAGTTTTTTCATTGATGTTCCCTCGTTTCCGTTTTGAAATCTATGTGTATTTTACCACATGCGGGGGTAAAATAAAAAAAATACCCATCGAAATGAGTATTTATTTTGTATGCTTTTCCAAGTAGTCGACAATGTCTTGAACAGTTTTCATTTTAGTGGCCGAAGAATCGTCGATTTCAATATCGAATTCTTCTTCGATCGCCATGATGAGTTCCACGGCGTCCAGTGAATCTGCACCAAGATCATCGGCTAGTTGTGAATCAACATCGATGGAATCTTCTTCAACACCGAGTTCATCCGCGATAATCGCTCTGATTTTCTCTAACACGAGCATCACTCCTTTTTTATTCGCTATCATTATAGTGTTTAAGGTGTGCTTTGTCAATGAAGAGTGCTTTTGTTCTTTTCATAAATGGAAACAAGTCCGCGCAAGATAAGCAGATCGTCCATGATGTAATCATCAGGAAGCAGGGTTTTAATCAGTTGTGCGGCGCCACCTGTGACAATGACGGCCACATCGCTGTTAGAATAATCACGCTTGATGGCTTCGACAAAGCCCATCACCTGATGGGCATGACCATAAAGAAAGCCCGAATTCAAGGCTTCAATCGTGTTCGTGCCAAGGACCTTTTTAGGCACTTCAAACTCGAACTGAAGCAATTGCGAGGTTCTTGAGACAAGGGCTTCTTTTGACGTATCAAGGCCAATCGTAATCGATACGCCTTTGATAACGTTTTTCTCGACGTATGTGAACGTGGTCGCCGTTCCCATGTCGATGATGATGCTGTTTTTATGGTAGGTGGCGACGGCCCCTGCGGCCGCAGCCACTAAGTCGGCGCCGACTTGCTGTGGATAGTCCGTCTTGATGGAGACCCCGGTCTTGATACCCGGCCCTACGAATACCGGCGTAATGCCATAGTACTGTGTGATGAATGTTTTAAAGGCCGTATTGAGCTGTGGCACAACACTTGCAATGATCACTGCATTTACATCTTCAAAAAGATAGCCAAGAAGGCTCTGGTATTCATCACTTGATTTGGTCTGATCGGTTTTGAAACGATACGTTTTCTCAATCGTGCCGTTGCCTTTTCCGATATGGATGTTGCTGTTTCCTATGTCGATATATAGACGCATGGGTGGTCCTCCTACTTCATGGCGAATTGGTTGCTTGCTTTCAAACGCCTTACGATTGGGGTTCCAATCATGATTGCGAGAATGATTTCAATAGGACCGTTGAGTGCCATGACGGCCGCAATGAACTGAAAAAGCGGTCCGAAAAACTCTTCAATGGAATCCTGGAAGAACACGAGACTAGAAAGCACTACAATCGTATGCGTCAAAGTGGCAAGACCAAAGGTCAGACCGATGACAACCGGTTCATTGGATATAAGCGCTCTAAGTCCTTTGTAGATGTACCAGGTAAGCAAGCCGAATATGATTCTTGGCAGAATACTGATAAACGGATTTTGAAACACTACATCGGCAACGCCGGGTCTGACGTAGGCGACAATCAGGGAAAACACCCCAAAGGCCGTACCCAGTACGAGACCGTATTTTCTTCCTCCGTAAATGGTACCGATGATGACGGGAATGTGAATCGTGACAATGGCGACCGGTCCGATTTGAATGTAGCCAAGGAACGGAATCATTGACATGGCGACAATAATCGCGATAAACATCGCCATCATTGTCATTTCTGATGTTTTTCTGTTTCTCATTTGAAATTCTCCTTTATTTTGGGCCTTGATAGGTCCCTTATTGTGAAGTTTATTTATATTGATACGCTTTAAAGACTCGCGTGCTTGAGCTACACGGTCTTACGCGCATGAATATCCTTAATGGTGAACTATACGTTGGAACGGATTTCTTCGTAGGTTTCCTGATTCATGGAACGAATGACCGCAAGCACCATGTCCTTGACGGCCTGGTAGTCATTTTCATGAATCATGGATGTGGTTGAATGAATGTAACGTGCAGGCATACCGATGGTCGCAACGATGACTCCGTCACCGTGAAGTTGCGCACGCGCAGCGTCGGTGCCACCTTTGGATTGGTAGTACTGGTATTTGATGCCGTGCTTTGCAGCTAGGGCTTCGAAATGCTTTTTCATGCCCTTGTGCATGATGGCGTTCGGGTCGTAAAATCTTAGAAGGAAGCCTCCATCGAGTTTTCCGCCGACTTCATCGTCGTCAAACGAATCCGTACATGGTGAACAGTCTACTGCGAGGAATACATCCGGGTCCACAAGCGCAGTGGCCGTTGACGCACCTCTTAGGCCCACTTCTTCTTGTACGGTCGCACCAGCGTAAAGTGAACAAGGCAGCGTTTCATCCTTGAGGGTTTCCATGATGTCAAGCGCCATGGCTGAACCAAAACGGTTGTCCCAGGCTTTGGAGATGAATTTCTTGCCATCTTTTGTAGGTGTATAGGAATTTTTCGCAATGATCTGTTGTCCGATTTTCACGCCGAGTTTCTGTGCGTGTTCCTTGTCGTCTGCGCCGATATCAAGCAAAAGGTCGTCAAAGCTCTTGAGGGCCTTTTCCTTGCTGTCACCACGGGTGAGGTGCGGGGGCTTTGAAGCCGTAACCCCGGGAATTTCGTCCATGTCATCCGTGTAGATAATCATGTGTTGTGACAAGAATACTTCTGGTTTCATGCCGCCAAGACCCTTCATCTTGACAAGGCCTTTGTCCGTAATGCCGGTGACCATGCCACCGACTTCATCCATGTGGCCTGCAAGCATGACCTTTGGGCCTTTGCTTTCACGGTTCAATACGCCGAAGACGCTCCCAAGCTTGTCTTCGATGATGTCATCTGTGTACTTCGAAAGTTCGTTTTTCACGTATGTTTTTACGTGATGTTCAAAACTTGGTGCACCTGGCAGGTTCACCAGATCTTTATAGATTTTCTTCATGTTTAGTTTCCTCCTTGAATGTAGCGGTAAGTTTATATATTGGGCCTTCCTTGGAAAACCGTTCTTCAAATTCCGTCATGAACAATGTATCCTTGTCATATGCTTTGTGAAGATCGAGGCAAATTTCCTTGAAGTCAACGCCAAAGTCATTCATGGTTTCAAGTGTGTATTCAAAAAGATTGCGATTGTCGGTTTTGAATTCAAGCACGCCTTCTGGCTTTAAGAGTGAACGATAAAGCTTTAAAAACCCTGGATGGGTAAGGCGTCTTTTGGCGTGGCGTACTTTCGGCCATGGATCTGAAAAGTTCAGATAAATCGTATCGACACTGCCAGGTTCCAGATTTTCCTTGAGCATCTGTGCGTCGGCCTGAACCAGAAGAACGTTGTCTCTTGGTTCTTCAATGAATTTTTCAAGGGCTCTGACAATCACACTGTCGTAGCGTTCAACCGCTAAAAAGAACCTTTCCGGATAAGCGGCTGATAGATTGTGTATGAACTGACCCTTGCCGGCGCCTATTTCGAGATCAAGCGGACGGTTGTCGATTCTAGAATGAAGATCGACTTTTGCGCCTCTTGGAATTTCAACGATTTTATCGGGATGGGTCTTTATTGTTTTTTCTGCGTGTTTTACTTTTCTAAGTCTCATCAAATCACCGTTATTATTATATCAAAGCCTATCCTTTTTCTCCAGGAAAGTCTTTCTTTATTTATAGAGAAGTCTCTGAACCACTTAAGTTTTCTATGGCTTCCATGTAGATTGCGGTCGCCTTGAGAAGATCGTCAATGAAAATGTGTTCATCAATCTGATGTGCCACGTCTTCTCTTCCGGGCATCACAAGACCAAACGCCACACCCTTTGAGAGGGTACGTGCGTACGTGCCACCACCTATTGTGAACGGTGGATTTTCATAGTCTTTCGTAACGTTTTGATAAGCATCCATAAGCGTAGTGACAAGTGGGTCTTTGGGATTCACGTAATGCGGTGGCACATGGCCCTTGGATTCGTAAGCCAGCTTGTACTTGTAGGCAAGTTTTGAAAGGGTGTGCCCTGCCTTTTCAAGATCGAAGCTCCCCGGATAGCGGACATTCACGCCAATCAAGGCGCCTTCTTTTGAATATCTGAACACGGCTGCGTTCAGTGTGAGGGCCTTGAGCTGTTCATCGCTTGAAGCGATGCCTGTCTTCTCACCATAGTGGTCAAACGCGAATACGTTCGCAATTGCGTTGATATAGGGATGGTCGATATGACTGCTTAAAAATGTGGCCAGATGGGCCGCTCCGTTAATACCCTTTTCAGGGGTTGAGGCGTGCGCGCTTTTCCCTTCAAGCGTATAGGTGTTTCCTTGAACGTTTCCTTTGAGTCCATGTTCACTTAAATACCTTTCGAAATCGTCTTTGAGATCAAGCGATTCATCGATGACCGCAGTCGCTTCTGCGGGCACGACATTGTAGCGATCACCCGAAGAAAAATAAATCAGACTACCCGGTTGAGCTTTCCCAGTGAAGTCGAAGGAAAAAAGCCCTTTTTCACCGTGAATGACAGGAAACTCCGCATCCGGTGAGAAACCGGCATCGGGCATCGGTTCTTTTTCGAAGTAGCGTTCTATACCGCGGTTCGCGGTTTCTTCATCCAACCCCAGGATTAGACGTATTCGTTTTTTCGGAATAAATCCCTTTTCTCTAAGGAGTTTCATCGCAAAATAAGCAGCGATGGTCGGTCCCTTGTCGTCCATGGTGCCCCGTCCATAAATCTTACCATCGCTGATGTATGGTTCGAAGGGTGGACGCGTCCAGTCTCCGGTTGCCGGGACCACATCAAGATGTGTCAGAATCCCGAGGATGTCTTCGCCCTCCCCCCACTCAATATGACCAGCGTGGTTGTCCACGTTTTTAGTGATGAATCCATCTTCTTCACCAAGATCAAGCATCATCTTCAAAGCCTTGTCAATGGTCTCGCCAAACGGTGCTTTCCTTTTTTTGTCATAGTTTTCAAGGACGCTTGGAATGCGTACAAGATCTTCAAGCACTCCTATCAAACGGTCTTCATGTTTTTTTACATATTCCAGATAACTCATAAACAGCCCTCCAATGCAATTTATACTACCACGGGTCATATCATAGTTCAACAATAAGGAACTTCGGACCCTTTATTGCTTGACATATGAATGTTCTTTCATATAATATAATAGAACAGTAGGTGATACTATGATTAAGAAAATCGTAATGAAAAACCTCATTTGTTCAGGCTGCGCTTCCAGAATTGAAAAAGCGCTCAATGAACGTTCCGATATACATTCTGCAAGTTTTAATTTCGCGAGTCAGACAATGCTTTTGGACGCCGATGAATCCTTTGTCGTCTCAAATGAAATAGCCTCCATTCAAAAGCTTGTCGATTCAATTGAAAACGGCGTTGAAGTCATGCCTTATGGCGCCCGTAATAAAACATCGCCTCACCATTTCATCAAAGCATACCGCTTTGTGTTTTTGGGTGGGCTTATTTTTTTACTGGGTGGCTTGCTTGGCTATTTTGACATTTTAAGACCCAGACTGAACCTTCTTTACTGGGTAGGGTACGCCCTCATTGCAAAAGACATCCTTCAAAGCACCTTAAAAAGCATAAAGCGCAAAGAATTCTTCAATGAGAACTTTCTTATGTTCATCGCAACATTCGCAGCCATGATCATTGAAAAACCTTTTGAAGCGGCGGCTGTCATCATCTTCTATTCAGTGGGTGAACACCTTCAGCACAAGGCCGTGGACAAATCAAAAGACGAAATCAGCGCGCTTATCGATCTTCACGTCGATTACGCGAATGTCCTTGAAAATGGCGAAGTCACAATCAAGGATCCATTGAGCGTCAACATCGGCGATACGCTGATTGTCAAAAATGGCGAGAAAATTCCTACAGACGGTGTCATCACCAAGGGAAATACCGCACTCAACACAAGTGCTCTCACCGGTGAATCAAAACTCAAATCCGTTGGCGTGGGCGACGAGGTTTTAAGTGGAAACATCAATACCGGCAGTGTCATCGAACTCGAGGCTAAAAAGGAATACAGCGATTCAACCATTGCAAGAATCATCGATCTCATAGAAAACTCCACAAACCAAAAAGCCAAAACCGAAAACTTCATTACCAAATTCGCAAAGGTCTATACTCCGGTTGTTACTCTGGCGGCGATTCTTATTTTCATCATTCCATCCATCATGGATCCTGGCAATATGGAAGAATACATCTTCAGAGCCGCGACGTTCCTTGTAATAAGCTGCCCATGCGCCTTGGTGCTTTCAATCCCGCTTTCCTACTTTGCAGGCATTGGCGCAAGCGCAAAAGAAGGCATACTCTTCAAAGGCTCCAACTTCCTTGATATGATGAACGATGTTGACACCATTGGCATTGACAAGACCGGAACGCTCACCCACGGTAATTTCGAAGTGGCTGGATATACCGACTATAAAACCTTAAAATACGCCGCAAGCCTTGAACACTACTCGAATCATCCGATTGCACGCTCCATCGTCGACGCTTACAAAGGCAACTTCGTAAGTTATGACGATGTCATGGAAGTTGCAGGGTACGGCATGAAAGCCAACACCCTTGAAGGCACACTGCTTGTTGGAAACAAGAAGATGCTCGAAAACGAAGGCATCACGCTTAAAGATGAAAAAGACCTTGCAGGCACCAACGTATTCGTAGCGCTGAACGGTAAATACATGGGTCGCATCGTCGTAAAGGATCAGCTCAGAAAAAGCAGCATTTCAGCGATCAAAAAACTTTCTAAAGGCCGGACCATCACCATGCTTACGGGCGATAATGACGCCACCGCAAGCGAGGTCGCAACCGAGCTTGGCGGCATTCACTATGAACCATGCTTGCTACCTGAAGACAAAATCACACACTTTAATGCATTAAAAACCCAAAAAA
>Ga0194138_10001836_pt1 | contig 10140 bp, 9 predicted proteins | sample TARM_MetaG_T2_14_FD_134022 | JGI IMG/M metagenome (GOLD analysis project Ga0194138, IMG submission 134022) | Freshwater microbial communities from Pennsylvania, USA, analyzing microbe dynamics in response to fracking - TARM_MetaG_T2_14 (version 2) | ecosystem: Environmental > Aquatic >...
GAAATATTTGAAGAACTAGATGTAAAAAACTGTATTATAATATTTAGATTACTACCAAAGGACTTTGCAGCAGATGTTTTTGCATACTTATCTTCCCAACAGAGAAAGGATATTGTTTCATCAATACATGAGAGTCATCTTAATGATATTGTAGATGAATTATACTTTGATGATATGATTGATTTTTTAGAGGAGATGCCAGCAAATGTTGTAAAAAGGATATTAGTTACAGCAACCGATGAGGAGAGAAAGTTAATTAATCAGTTTTTAAATTATCCAGAAAATTCTGCTGGAAGCCTGATGACAATAGAGTACGTTGATTTAAAAAAAGAAATGACAATCAAAGAGGCTTTAAATCATATAAAGAAAACTGGAGTTGACAAGGAAACTATATATACCTCCTATGTATTAAATGAAAAAAGAAAATTAGAAGGTATTATTTCTTTAAGAAAGCTTGTTTTGCTAGATGAACACCTACTAATTTCTGATGTTATGAATGAAGACTACATTACAAGTACAACATTGGATGATCAGGAGGAAGTTGCTCAGCTATTTAAGAAATATGATTTGCTAACGGTCCCCGTTGTAGATAAAGAAGGCAGACTAGTTGGAATTATTACGATTGATGATATCGTTGATGTTATTGAACGAGAAAACACAGAGGACTTCCAAAAAATGGCTGCCATGGCACCTACGGACGAGGAATACTTGTCAAGTAGTGTTTTTTCATTAGCTAGAAAAAGAATTGTATGGTTATTAATTTTGATGATTACTGCAACCTTTACTGAAATGATTATTGCAAGTTTTGAAAGTGTGTTAGCAGCTGTAGCGGTTTTAGCCGCATCTATACCTATGTTGATGAATACTGCCGGAAATGCAGGTTCCCAGTCCTCAACCCTTATTATAAGGGGGATTGCCCTCGGAGAAGTTCAGTTAACTGATTATTTAAAAGTATTTTCTAAAGAACTTAGAGTTAGTATGGTCGTAGGGATACCTTTGGCTACAGTAAACTTTATACGTATGGCTGTACTGGGTAATGAACTATCCATTGCTTTTACAGTATCCTTAACCTTATTACTTGCTACAATGATGGCAAAGATGGTTGGTGGAATCTTACCAATTATAGCCAAAAAAATGAAATTAGACCCTGCAATCATGGCAGGTCCACTAATTACTACAATCGTTGACGTTTTGTCGTTACTTGTTTATTTTAATATTGCATCCGTATTAATTAAATTATAGAGAAATAATAGAATCTACGCTCATGGCGTAGATTTTATTATTTTTTGGGATAAAATTTCTTCTTTTGATAAAAATAATGTTACTTGAAATAACTATCTGAGGAGGATAAAGATGAGGAGAACTAAAAATGTTTCTATTTTTCTTATAGCTATACTGTTATTCTCGGTTCTGAGTTTAACAAGTTCTGAAGTAGCCTTTGGTCAAACCCTTTCCTGGGGATCACAGGGAGAGGATGTAACTCTAATGCAGACAAGGTTAAAAAATTGGGGGTTTTATGATGGCCCTATTAGTGGAACCTTTGGTGCCTTAACCTATGATGCTGTGGTGCTTTTCCAAAAACGTAATGGTTTAGCGGCAGATGGTATTGTAGGCCCACAAACCAGGGCAGCATTAGGACTACCCTCAAAGGGTGGAGGAACGACTACTCCGGCCAGTAGAGGGGTATCTAGGAGTGATGATGTACACTTATTAGCTAGAACTATACACGCTGAAGCTAAGGGCGAGCCCTATGAGGGCATGGTTGCTGTAGGAGCAGTTATATTAAATCGAGTTAGGAACCCTGCCTTCCCTAATACAATGGCCGGTGTTGTTTATCAACCCTGCGCCTTTGAACCGGTTAAAAACGGAGCTATTAATCAAGAACCAAATGAAACTGCCTATAGGGCCGCTAGAGATGCTCTGAATGGCTGGGACCCTACGGGAGGAGCAATTTATTTCTGGAATCCTGCCACTGCCACAAGTCAATGGATTTGGACAAGGAATATTACACTTAGAATTGGAAGACATGTATTTGCACATTAAAGGAGTGAAATAGAATGGCAAATTGGAAAAGATATACACTACCTATAGTTTTAGCTCTTGCCCTATTAATAACTGTCGGGTGGGGTGTACATGAATATAATCAGAGGGTTGAATATCATACATACTTGGACCTTCAGTTTCAAAGGCAGTTCTATGAACTAATTGGTCATGTTGAAAATGCACAGGTTGATTTAGCTAAGGCTATGGTTGCAGGGGCATCAAATGATACAGCTAAATATTTAAATGGTACAGTATACCAAAGTTATATGGCCCAGGAGAAGTTATCACAGTTACCCTTTGATCATGCGCCGATTAGGAGAATAGAAAAGTTTTTAAGTCAGCTAGGGGACTACTCTACTGCAATGGTAAATAAAAGTTTAGATGGGGTTGTTTTGGGCAAGGATGAAATGGAAACTTTATCGGAGTTGCATAGTTATGCGAATCTTTTATCCCAGGAGCTAATTGTACTCCAACAACAGATTGTAAAAGAAGGAGTTAATTTTGGGGATCTAAGAAGGGAAGGTAATAGAGATTTACAGGCCTTAAATAAAAGAATGGAAAGCTTTAATTTAATAAATATTGAAGAAAGAATGCTAGAGTATCCTGAGCTAATATATGATGGACCATTTTCTGAGCATATGACTGACAGAAAGTCTAGATTAAAGGGTAAAGAGGTAGATCAAAATACTGCAATACAGATTTTAAGAGATATGATAGATGAGGATTTAACTGATATAGAAGTAGTTGGTAATGTTGAAAATACAACATTGGATGGCTACTATATCAGAGCTCAAAAACCAGCGGATGGAAATCGTGATAATATTTCTGCAGTGGTAACTAGACAGGGTGGAAAAGTATTATGGTACTTAAATCCAAGGGTTATAAACGAGAGTCGTTTAGATAGGGAAGAGGCAGTAGAGATAGCAGAGGATTTTCTAGAGGACTCTGGCTATGAAGATATGACTGCCACATATGTTATGGCATATGAGGGACAAATCTTAATAAACTTTGCATATAAACAAGATGATGTAATAGTTTATCCAGATTTAATTAAAGTTAAAGTAGCCTTAGATAATGGGGAAATCATAGGATTTGAATCCCATGGGTATTTAATGAGTCACCATACAAGGGATATTTCTAAGCCGACCTTAACAGAGGATGATGCTAGAGAAAGGTTATCTAGTGGTGTAGAGGTTGAACATGCTAGATTATCGATTATACCTACAGCAGGGGAAAAAGAGGTACTTTGTTACGAATTTAGAGTTACACTCGGTGCAGACAGATTTCTTATATATATTGATGCAATGACAGGACATGAAGTAAAAATACTTTTGATGGTTGAACAAGAGGATGGTACTTTAGTTATTTAGATTTAATAACAACCTATTTGATGAAAATCAAAAGATAAATAAAGATCTACTCTTATGGAGTAGATTTTTATTTAAATATATTTCAAAATGACATAATAGAAACTTGATTTGAGCTCTCGGTTTATGTAAAATATAAAGAAACACTTTTGAAGGGAACTGAGGCATATGAGATTTGTTACTTATTTAAATAATGGGGTTGAAAAGATAGGTGTTTTAAGTAATAAGGATGACGTAATTATAAATTTAAATGATCTGTTAGGTTCTAATACATTTTCTACTATGTTAGAGTTTATTAATCAATGTAATGAGGGTTATATACATACTATTAAGGAAGTTCTTGATAATTACGAAGGAAAGGTAGATTTTATCCACATGGATGATGTTAAATTATGTGCACCTATACCAATACCCTTGAGGAGTGTTATATGTCTGGGACTTAATTATCACGCCCATGTAATAGAGTTGAAGGATACCTTCGGAAACGATCGAAAAGTGCCCGACTATCCGGTATACTTTAGTAAAATGGCCAATCGTATTATCGGAGTAAATGATTACATAAATAGTCACCCGGAAGTTACTGACGAAGTAGATTATGAAGTGGAACTAGCTGTAATTATAGGAAAAGAAGGTACAAACATTGAGAAGGATAAGGTCGAGGAATACATTTTTGGTTATTCAATCCTTAATGATATAACTGCGAGGGATTTACAAAAAAAACATACTCAATGGACTAGAGGTAAAGGATTAGATACATTTACAGCTATGGGGCCGGCAATAGTTCATAGAAGCCAACTTCCATTTCCATTGGAATTAGACCTACATTCTAAGGTTAATGGTGAACTAAGACAAAACTCTAATACAAGGCTTCTAATGTTTGACATACCCTATATTATAAGTGACTTATCTAAGGGTATTACTTTAAAGCCTGGAGATATCATTGCAACGGGTACACCTGCAGGTGTGGGAAAGGGCTTCAATCCTCCTAAATTGTTAAAAATTGGTGATACTGTTGAGTGCCATATAGACAAGATAGGGACACTGATAAATACTGTAAAATAAGTACGACTACAATACAAGAATTAATTAAAATACAAGTTAATCAAGCAGGAAATATATATAAAGTAAAAAATCTTTCGGTTTGGAAGGTTTTTTTACTTTTATTAGATAAAGTTGTTACCAAATTGTTGTTGGAGAATAAGAATAAAGAAAGGGTTTTTTTAGTGAGGAGGAGTAACCTTGAGTTTTGTTGAAAAACTGTCAAACGCGGTTTCGGAGTCCGTAAAAACAATTTCAGATAAGTCGTCAAATATGGTTGAAATAAGCAAAATGAATTTGAGTATAAGGAAAAGAGAAAAGGAAATAGAAAGTTTGTTAATTGAAATAGGTGAGTATGTGTATAATCAGATGAAAAGCAAAAATACAGTGACCTCAGACGAGTTACGGGTGTTAGTAAAGAGAATTGATTTTCTTCAGCAGGATGTGGAGACCTTAGAGAAAATGGTGTTTAAATTACAGGATATGAGGGTTTGTGAATACTGCAAAGAGGTATTTGAGGATAATGTTGCCTATTGCCCCTTGTGTGGTAAATATATTAGAAGCTAGAAAAAGAAAAAATATTTAGAAAAAAGTTATACCTGTGAGAATTGTCACATACGTAGCTTCAATTTTAAAGTAAAATAAACTTAAGATAAATGAAAAGGAGAGTGCTTATAATGGCAATTAGAAAAATAATTCAAATAGATGAAAATAAATGTGACGGATGTGGACTATGTGTACCAGGATGTGAAGAGGGAGCAATAAAAATTATAGATGGTAAGGCTAAGTTAGTAAGTGATGTATATTGCGATGGTTTAGGGGCTTGTTTAGGACATTGTCCACAGGATGCTCTAAAGATAGTAGAAAGAGAAGCTGATGAATTTGACATGGAAGCAGTAGAGGAGTTTCTATCTAAGGAAGGAAAGACTCTAAAACCACATAATGATAATCATATTCCTTCAGCACCACAAGTAGCACATGTACCACACAATCATGGACATGGTGGTTGTCCTGGAAGCAGAATGATGAACTTTAATACGGATGAACCAAAGGATACAGGAAAGGTTACTGTAAGTTCAGAGGATATCGAAGTGAATATTAAACCACAACTTAGACAATGGCCTGTACAATTAAATCTTGTTCCTGTAAATGCACCATATTTTGAAAATGCAGACCTCTTAGTTACAGCAGATTGCGTACCATTTGCTTACCCAAATTATCATATTGATTTATTGAAAGGAAAGGCACTAGCTATTGGATGCCCTAAGCTGGATGATGTAGATCACTACGTTGATAAACTAACGCAAATAATTAAAAACAACAATTTAAAATCTATTACTGTAGCCTATATGGAAGTCCCATGTTGTACTGGTATAGTAATGGCTGTAGATAGAGCAGTAAGTAATGCTAATTCAAATGTGAAAGTTAACAAGGTTAAGATTGGCATAAAAGGACAAAGAATAGGATAGTATTATAATAAACCCTTAATTTTATATTAAGGGTTTATTTGTGGATAAAAATCACTTTCGATGGTATAATTTAGTTGATATTTGTGTATTTATATTAATACTAAAGAAGTAGGTGAGTAAATATGGTGAATACTTGCAATGAATCTCCGATAGGAGTCTTTGACTCTGGCCTTGGGGGAATAAGCGTTTTAGCTGCATTAATATCAAATTTGCCAGAGGAAAAGTATGTCTATTTCGGCGATTCACATAATGCCCCATACGGAGTCAGGGAAACTGAAGCAGTTAAGGAGTTAACCTTTAATGTAGTGAATTATTTAATGAAGTATAATATAAAAGCATTAGTTGTAGCCTGTAATACTGCAACAAGTGCTGCAGTAACTGAGTTAAGAAACACTTATGATATTCCAATTATTGGTATGGAGCCTGCTTTAAAGCCAGCCATTGAAAAATATAAATCTAAGGATATTATTGTTATGGCCACCCCTGTTACCCTTCGTGAAAAAAAGTTTAACAATTTAATACAGCAGTTTAATAGGCCAGAGAACATCATTAAACTTCCTTGCCCCGGTTTAGTTGAACTAATAGAGGTAAGTGGGGGAGAGAGCCAAGAAATTATTTCTTACTTAGAAAGTCTATTTGCTCCTTTTGATTTAGCCAAGGTAGGATCAATTGTTTTAGGCTGTACTCATTATATTTTTATTAGGGATACTTTAAAGAAAATTATTGGTAATGAGATAGAATTAATAGATGGAAATAGAGGTACAACTAATAGATTACATAGACTTTTAGAAGAGAAGGATTGTAGAAATTGCAATGGGAATGAAACTGAGGTAAGGATAATAAACTCCAGCCAGGACTCAAGAATGATTACCTTAAGTAAAGAATTATTAGAAAAACAGCTAATGATTCTGAATTGGAAAGGCTCTTTGAAATATGTCTAAAAAAATACCGGGAGAGGGGATATTGTAGCAGGAACAATAACATACTATTACTGAATATAATTTAGGAGGTGTTGTTATGATTCATGCTGAAGCAACTCTATATCCACATAGATCCCAAAACGCGGGGCAGATTATAAACCAATCCTTAGATTCATTAAGACAAGAAAAGGTTGAATATGTAGTTGGACCTATGGCTACTCATATGCATGGTAGCGAGGCAGATGTTTGGCATAGTTTAAAAAAATTGTTTGATGAAGCTAAAAATTCAGGTGGAGAAGTAAGTATGGTGGTTACTATTACAAACTCCCCGGATTAGTGATTACAAGGATGTCTACAGAGATTGTAGGCATCCTTAATTTTTTTTATTTTTCGATGTTAAGAATATGGGAGAAATATGATGTAAGGAGAAGTATTACGGAATAAAGTTTTGCTTTTTGTGCCAAAAGTCTCATTGAAAAACAGTAAGGTTTTAGTGTATTATATACAATATATAGTATGAAAATAATAACTCGAACACAATAGGGGGATTTTTATGGGAATTACAAAGGTACAGAAAAGAAATGGTGAAATTGTAGAGTTTAATTCGACAAAAATAAAAGATGCTATCTTTGCTGCGGCTAAATCTGTTGGTGGAACAGATGAAATGAGAGCTATTAAACTATCTAAAATAGTTATTGATATCATCGGTGAGAGCTATAGTGCAAGTATTCCATCAGTAGAGGATATACAAGATATAGTAGAGAAGGTTTTAATAGAGGAAGGTCATGCTAAGACAGCTAAGGCATATATCATTTATAGACAAAAGCATGAGGATATAAGAGAAATTAAGAACTTATTTATGGATGCTGAAAAAATGATAGAAGAGTATGTTAGCTTAGAGGATTGGCGTGTAAATGAAAATGCTAATATGGGATTTTCATTACAAGGATTGAATAATCACATTGTTGAAAGTATTACTTCAAAATACTGGCTAAATAAAATATACAGTAAGAACTTAAGGGATTCACATATTAGAGGAGACTTACATATTCATGATTTAGGGCTTTTAGCACCATATTGTTGTGGATGGGATTTAGAGGCGTTCCTTAGAAGTGGATTTAGGGGAGCGAAGGGTAAAATTGAATCAAAGCCTCCTAAGCATTTTGAGTCTGCCCTAGGACAATTAGTAAATCTGTTATACACATTACAAGGCGAATCTGCTGGAGCTCAAGCTGTGTCAAGTATCGATACATATTTAGCACCTTTTATTCATTATGATGGATTATCATATGAGCAGGTAAAAAAATCATTACAGAGATTTGTATTTAACTTAAATGTACCAACAAGAGTTGGTTTCCAAACACCATTTACAAACGTAACATTAGACATTACTCCACACCAATTATTAAAAAACATGCCAGTTATAATCGCTGGACGTAATATGGATAAAACCTATGGTGAATTCCAACATGAGATGGACTTATTTAATATGGCCTTCTGTGAAGTAATGATGGAGGGTGACGGTGCAGGTAGGGCTTTTAGTTTCCCTATTCCTACAGTTAATATTACTCATGATTTCCCTTGGGAGTCTGATGTTGTAAATTCAGTAATGGAGATGACAAGAAAATTCGGAACTCCATACTTTGCTAACTTCCTAAATTCCGATTTATCACCGGAGGATATAAGAAGTATGTGCTGTAGATTACGTCTTGATAATAGAGAATTACGTAAAAGAGGTGGAGGGTTATTTGGAGCAAACCCACTGACAGGTTCTATTAATGTTGTAACTTTAAATATGGCTAGAATTGGTTATTCAGCTAATTCAGTTGAGGACTTTAAAAAACGAGTTAGAGAGCTTATGGAACTATCTAAGGAAATATGTGAAGCAAAAAGAGAAGTATTAGAAAGATATATGGATGTTGGATTATATCCATACTCCCGTTACTATTTACAACAAGTTAAGGATGCTACTGGGGAATACTTTAAAAATCATTTCTCAACAATCGGTTTAAATGGTATGAATGAGGCATGTCTTAACCTATTAGGAAAAGATATTACTACAGAAGAGGGAAATGAATTTGCTGTAGAAATTATGGAATTTATGAATAGAGTAATGCAAATTTTCCAAGAGGAAACAGGAAGCCTATGGAACTTAGAGGCATCCCCAGCAGAGGGAACTGCATATAGATTTGCTAGGTTAGACAAGAAAATGTATCCAAAAATAATTACTCAAGGAACAGATGAGCCTTATTACACAAATTCAACCCAATTACCTGTTGGTCATACTGAGGATATTTTTGAAGCTATTACGCTACAAGAAAACCTTCAAACCTTATATACAGGAGGGACTGTATTCCATGGATTTATAGGTGAGGAGATTGATAGTGTTGAGACGTGTAAAACTCTAATAAAAAATGTAATGAAGAATAGTAAAATTCCTTATGTTACAATTACACCAACGTTCTCAATATGTATAGATCACGGATACATCAAGGGTGAAGAATTTGAGTGTCCTACATGTGGAAAAGAAACAGAAGTTTGGACTCGTGTTGTAGGATTCCATAGACCAGTTCAATCATGGAATAGAGGTAAAAGAGAGGAATTCAAAGATAGAAAAGAGTTTTCAGCTCAAGCGAGTTTAAGTCATCTTGAAAGTTTAGAAAACCAAGAGGAATCAGTTATATAGTAAGGTGTGATTAAATGAACATTATAGGGCAACAAAAATCATCCTTTATCGATTATCCAAATAATATATGTACTGTATACTTTACAGGCGGTTGTAATTTTAAATGCCCATATTGTCACAACAAGGATATGGTCGATAATAAGGGTACTAAAATAACCGAGGAAGACATATTTAACTTTCTAAACAAAAGAAGAAAATTTATTGATGCCGTTTGTATATCCGGTGGGGAGCCTACCCTTCAAAAAAATCTCTATTCATTTATATCTAGGTTAAAAAAAGAGGGATTTCTAGTAAAACTTGATACTAATGGTTATAGGCCGGATGTGCTAAAATCATTGATCGATGACGGTATGCTCGATTATATAGCTATGGATATTAAGGGCCCCCTAGAGGTGTATGATAAAATAACAGGCATCAACAATATTGACTTAAGTTTAATTGAAGAAAGTATAAGGCTTATTAGAAACTCAAATGTTGAATATGAGTTTAGAACTACCGTATGTAAGGAGCTCTTAACTAAGGATGACATTGTTAAAGTTGGTAATATGCTTAAGGGAAGTAAAAAGTATTTTATTCAAAACTTTAAAGACGGAGAAAATGTTTTATGCGGTAAAGAC
>Ga0194138_10001839_pt1 | contig 10129 bp, 10 predicted proteins | sample TARM_MetaG_T2_14_FD_134022 | JGI IMG/M metagenome (GOLD analysis project Ga0194138, IMG submission 134022) | Freshwater microbial communities from Pennsylvania, USA, analyzing microbe dynamics in response to fracking - TARM_MetaG_T2_14 (version 2) | ecosystem: Environmental > Aquatic >...
CATGATCACATAGTGGAAGAGTCTGTTGAAGGTGAACTGGATACCCTTGTCAAGCTGGTACCTCTTGTATACGCTGGGCAGAAACTGCCTTGTGAATATCTTGGATATATGAAATGCCATTGTTATTATAAGAAAGGATACAATCAAGAGGTTGAGATTTATCCCAATGGAACCCAGGGTTATGAAATCATAGAACAGCCAGTTGGAATTTTGGTAGTAGCTTAGGAAGAATATGAGAAAAGCATAGAGCACAATCCAGTTTCCCAGATGTGAATTCATATCCTTTTTCCTTAAAAGCCTGTTTATTATTGGTCTTATAAGTACCAGTGCAAGAATCACTGCAGCTGGAACCAAAAGATTGTCCATCAGGTAGGTATATATGGTATCAAGCATGGTAGGCCTCCTTTTTTGTGTATGAGTACATTTTAAAGGAAGGGAAGGTGTATTGCAAGGAAATGGAAACAGGATAATGAATATTTTTCTCTTGCAATACCAGTAGAAATTATGTAGAATGGACACAAGAGGGAAATGTAAACGGTTACATCTGGAACGGAGGAAGAACATGAAGGTTACAATAAGGGATGTTGCTACAAAATGCGGAGTATCAGTTGCAACCGTATCAAGGGTCATAAACAACAGCGACCAGGTAACAGCCGAGACTAAAGACAAGGTCCTGAAGGTTATTGATGAGCTTGGATTCATTCCAAACACCAATGCCAGAGGCCTTTCCACAAGAAGCACAAATACGGTCGGTATTATTGTCCAAACGTCTCAAATCCATTTTTCGGTGAGCTTATCCAGGGAGCTGAAAGGGCAGCCAGCGAAAGCGGCTATCAGATAATAATACTTAATTCAGGGTACAGCAGGGAAAAGACCCTGAGGGACATAATGGTCCTTCAAAGCAGGGATGTTGATGGAATAATAATGTCAACTGCCGATATAGATGAGAAGACCTTGGATTACCTGCACGACAACCAGATTCCCTTTGTGCTCATGGGACCTGTACAATACAAATATCCTGTCAACTATGTTTCGGTGGACAATATGGAAGGGGCAAGAATGGCAGTCCATCACCTGGTAGACCTTGGACATGAAAAGATTGCATACTGTACAGAGAAGCACGACAACTACCTGAACCAGCTGAGATATGAGGGCTATGTGAAGGCTTTGACCACTAACGGTATGGAAGTTGATAGGAACCTGTACTACGAGAACGATGTTGAAAAGAATGTGGAGAGGATGCTTGATGGGAAGGGAGAAAGACCCACTGCGATATTTGCATTCAACGACAATCTTGCCCTGTCATACATGGAAGCCCTTGAGAGGAAAGGGGTAAGGATTCCCGAGGATATGGCCGTTGTGGGATTTGACAATATCAGGTTCGCATCATACTATGCCATACAGCTGACCACAATCGATAACAGGCAGGAGGAGTTCGGAAGGGAAGGTTTCCAGATACTGAGGGAAATATTAAAGAATGATGGAAAGAAGACCCAACAGATAATAACCAGACCCCAGCTTATTGTGAGAAAAAGCTGTGGAGCCAAATAATTTTTTAGAAGTCATGTAACCGGTTACAAGGCCGGTTTGAAATCTTATTGAGCAAGGTAGGTGAAACTTATGAATTTAACAGTTTTGGCATTGATTACAGGTTTGGTTGCAGGAGGAGCTTTCACACTTTTAAAGCTGCCTTTGCCGGCACCGCCTACATTGCCTGGAGTGGTTGGAATAATTGGAATTTTTCTTGGAGCGAAGATAGTGGAAATTTTCAAGTTCTAGATATTGATATTGCGGATGATACTAACAAATAATATTGCAAGGAGTGTTGATTATGGATCAATTGTTGAGGGATTACGTAGAAAAGCTGAAGAGTGATGATCTGCTTCTACCTGCATGGTATGAGGATGGAAAGATTGTCATGCTTGACCAGCTTAAGCTGCCAAAAGAAGAATACATTGAGCTTGGTGATATGGAAGGTGTAGCCAAGGCAATCAAGGATATGGTTATAAGGGGTTCAGGCGCAATCGCTCTGGCAGGGATCTATGGAATCATCATTGCAACCTTCACCAGCAAGGGAGACGCAGATGAGATCAGGAAGGCTGGGGAATATCTCAAGGCGACAAGACCAACAGCGGTTAACATGCATAAGACAGTCGACATGCTCTGTCAGGACATGGATGGCTTCAGCAAGGACGAGCTTGTTCAGGAAATGCAAAAGCGTTCCATCCAGATAATGGAGAAGCAGCTTGATGTTGAGAGAAGAATAGGCAAGGCAGGGGCTGACCTGATCAAGGACGGGGAAACAATCCTTACAATATGTCATGCCGGAGGAGTGGCCGGTTTCGGATTTGGGGGAAGAACCCTCTCGGTATTCAGGACAGCCATGGCCCAGGGAAAGAACATCAAGGTCATATCATGTGAGACGAGACCTTATTTCCAGGGTGCTAGAATCACTGCATGGGAGCTGAAGAAGCTTGGAATACCAGTTACCCTGATTACAGACAACATGGTTGGAGCAATTGCACAGAAGGGAATGTTCGACAGGGTGATCACCGGTTCAGACAGGCTTGCCGTAAACGGAGATACTGCCAATAAGATTGGAACCTACATGATTTCACTTGTTGCAAAGGCTCACGGAATACCATTCCACATATCAACCTCCAAATACAATATCGACCTTAATGCAAAGAGCGGCAAGGATATTGAAATAGAGATGAGGGACAGCAGCGAGGTCACAATGATAAACGGGAAGAGAATAGCAGCTGAAGGGGTTGAGGCCCTATATCCCGGTTTTGATATTACACCCAATGAGAATATTACAGCCATCATCACAGAGAACGGAGCATTGGAAGGGCCATTTGTTGAAAAACTGACCAAGCTGGCCAATGAAGCGTAGATTTGATCAAACTATCTTTAATTAGAGGAGGAGTTTAAATGTCAGAGAACAACAATTGGAACTCACAAGCTGAAAGACCTGAACTTGAGGGTAGACTGCAATACCATATAAGATGTCGCCCAGGAGATGTGGCTGAAACGGTACTTCTTCCAGGAGATCCTGACAGGGTACCAAAAATGTCGGAGCTTTGGGATGAATCAAGGGAAATAGCCGCATACAGGGAGCACGTTACCCACACAGGGAAAATCAGGGGCATGGATATTTCGGCATGTTCAACTGGAGCCGGTGGAGGCTCAACCGCCAGTGCCCTTGAAGAGCTGGCAGAGGTTGGTGCAAAGAAATTCATTCGAGTAGGCACAACATCTGCAATACAGCCCCATATCAGACCGGGTGACCTTATCATTTCATCTGGCGCTGTCAGATATGACGGAACCAGTGAAAACTACGTGAACCTTAACTATCCTGCAATAGCTGATTACGAGGTTGTGGCAGCCTTGGTCGAAGCATGTGAGAGACTTGACTTCACCTATCATGTGGGAATAACCGCGACAGCCGCATCCTTCTTCTGTGGACAGAACAGACCAGGCTTTGGTGGCTATAGGCAAAGCTGGTTCGAGGACAGATATCAGGACCTTAGGGCGGCAAATGTGGTGAACTACGAAATGGAGGCCGCAACCGTACTGACCCTGTCAAGCCTTTTCAAGATAAAGGCTGGGGCAATATTTGCCGTTATCGGCAACAGGGTGACTGATGAATTTGTCTACGGTGGTGTAGAGAAGAGCATAGCTGCGGCAACAGAGGCAGCCATCATACTCAATGAATGGGACCAGCTTAAGAAGGCTAACAACAAGACCTACTGGCATCCATCACTTGGAAAAGATAAATAGGAGGAATAAGAATGGATATTCAAAAAATGAAGGAAGAATTGGTTAGATACAGTAGGATGTGCTACGACAGGGGAATGATCTGTGCAACTGGCGGCAACATAAGCTGCAGGGTTCCCGGGGAGGATGCAATCATTATAAAGGGAACGGGAAGTGCCTTTAGCGATATGACCGTTGACGATGTTGTAAAGATTGACCTTGATGGAAATCACCTGGAGGGCTCAGTTCAGAAATCCAAGGAATGGAGGTTCCACGCCGGAATCTACAAGGTTAGACCGGACGTGAATGCGGTAATCCACATACATCCACCTTATGCAACAGCAATTGCAGCAAATCATGATGAGCTTCCACTTGTTACCAATCACGCCAAGGGCTATCTCAAGAAGGTCCCTACGGTTGGAATAGCAGGGTCAGGCTCAGAGGAGCTTGCAGAGAATGTTCTCAATGAATATTCCGACCCTGAAAGGGTTGTAATCCTAATGAAGGAGCACGGCTTGACATCTGTCGGTCCCGACTTCAGAAAGGCCTTCTTCATGGCTGAAATGGCTGAGGACACTGCAAAGATTGCACTATTTAGCAAGCTCAAGTAGTTGGATTGGTAAATTTGGAGGTGACTGCATGAAAATAGCAATAATCGGAGGTACGGGTCTTTATGATACAAGCTTTCTAAGGGACCCTGAAGAAAGGATAATCGATACTGAATACGGACAGACAAAGGTATATGTATCAAAGATAGATGACAGGGAGATAATTTTCCTCCCAAGACATGGAATCCAGCATGGAGTCTTGGCATACCAGGTAAACTACCATGCCAATATGAAGGCACTGGAGCAGCTGGGAGTAAAGAGGGCCATTGCCATGAATGCAGTTGGTTCACTTAATCCTGAAATGAAGGTTGGAGATCTGGTTTTGATTGACCAGTTTATGGATTTTGCCTGGAACAGGGAATCAACCTTTGGAAAGCACTCTGTAAACATGACAAACCCTTATTGTCCGGAGCTTAGGAGTCTGTTCATCCAATCAGCCAAGGAGCTGGGAATTGAGCTTCATGAGAAGGGCAACTATATCTGTACAGGAGGACCAAGGTATGAGACTGCCTTGGAGGTCCAGGTTTTCAGAAGCTGGGGAATGGATGTGGTTGGAATGACAAACTCAACCGAGGCAACCCTTGCAAGAGAGGTTGGAATATGCTATTCGACGGTGAATCTTGTGACGGACATGGCTGCAGGACTTACTGATGTTGAGCCGGACCTTGCCCTTCATAGAAGTGTTGTCAAGGACAACAATGAGAAGCTTAAGAAGCTTCTGTTCACAACTGCCATGAAGGTTGAGGAAAACAGTGACTGCGTATGCCAGGAGCTTCACAGAAAGGCTGTTGACGCCAGAAAATAATCAAGACTACAAATATTCCTGGTGGAACCAATCTGCCAGGAATATCTTCAATGAAAGGTTGATTCTTAAATGAACAATACTGATATTATTAGGGAACTGCCAAAGCTGGACCTGCACTGCCACCTGAGTGGAAGCATCAGACCCGGGACAATACTTGAAATTGCAAAGCTTGAGGGGATAGCCCACCACACGGATGACCTTGAGGAATTCAGGGGCTATGTACAGGCTCCAAGTGAGTGCAAGTCACTTAAGGAGTATCTGGAGAGGTTCGAGCTTACCTTAAGTGTAATGCAGAAAAAGGAATACCTTAAGAGAATTGCCTATGAGCTCATAGAGGATGTGAGCAAGCAGAATGTCCTTTACCTGGAAATCAGGTTCGCGCCCTTCTTCCACCTGAACGGGGGTATTACCTTTGACCAGGCTGTTGAAGCGGTTCTTGCAGGAATGGAGGAAGGCAGAAGGGACTTTGGAGTCCTTTCAAACCTGATCCTTATCCTGATGAGACATCATTCTCCAGAGAGGAGCATTGAGGCGGTAAAGCTGGGAAGGAAGTTTCTGGCCAGGGGTGTTGTGGCTATTGACCTTGCGGGAAACGAACATGATTTTCCACCTGAGTTACACAAGGAAGCCTTCCAGCTGGGCAAGGAGTATGGCTTCCGTAGGACAGTTCATGCAGGTGAAACAGGAATTCCAGAGAATATTATCACAGCAGTTAGGGACCTTCATGCAGAAAGAATTGGACATGGAGTCCACGCATACAGGGCCAAGGAGGTTTATGACTTTATCAGGGAAAACAGGATTCCACTAGAGCTTTGTGTAACAAGCAATATCCAGACCAAGGCCATAGAATCCTACAGTGACCATCCAATCAGGAGATACCTTGATGATGGGTTTGTGGTCACTGCCAACACTGACAATATGACTGTTTCAAACACTGATCTGAATCAGGAGTATGAGAAGCTTTTATCGAGATTGGGCTTCAGTCTGGAGGACCTGGGAAAGGTCATATTGAACGGACTTGAGGTTTCCTTTGCATCAGAAGAGGATAAGGAGCAATTAAGAAAGCTCTTCAATGAAAAACTGGATACCCTACTATTGAAATAGAAAAATGCTGTTACCGGATTGGTAACAGCATTTATTTTATTGGTCGTAGCAATTGAATTTTTCCTTGAGACCTCTAAAGGTCCTTTGGAAGGGCTCCTTGTCCTTGGATGCTTTCTCAATGGCCTTCTTCATTGACCCTTCAAGCTCCCTTTTTCTTTCAGCAATCTCTTTTCGGATCTCCACCTCCGACAAACCGAGGATCTCGCGGTTTTGCATGACAAATCCTCCATTTATAAGGACATGCTTAACATCCAGCTGTGAAGTGTTGAATATGAGCTGGGTTGGCAGGGATGAATCCAGGATATCCAGGAGATGCGTCCTGTCCACAACAACAAGATCGGCTGAATGGTTTATCCTTATCTCACCTGCAGGTCTTGAGAAGGCAAGGATTGAGCTGGCATTTTTTGTGATCATCTCATAGCCCTTATTCAGGCCTATCCAGCCCTCATAGTCAGGGTTTGAGTTCCTCTCAACAAGAAGAAAGAATCTCAAGATTTCAAGCATATTGTGGTTCGTTCCACAATTGGCCCCGTCTGATCCAAGTGTTAAGGGAATGCCCTTTTCAAGGAACTGCCTGGCAGGAAATACACCGCTTCCAAGAAAATGATTGCTGGTTGGATTTGTAATTGCAGTTACACCTCTTTTTGCCAAAAGGTCCACCTCGGAAGCTGTCAGCCAAACACAATGGGCAAGGGAGGTCTTATGGGTCAGGAGTCCATGCCGGTCCATCTTTTCAACCGGCGAAGAGGCATGGTCAGCAGAGAGCCTTTGCCAGCGGCTTTCAAGGAGGTGGCTGTGCACTGGAAGGTCATGGTCCCTTGCCAGTTGGGAGGATGCCTCAAGAAGCTCATCGTCAGCCCTTTGTGGGGAATTGATTCCCACCATTACCCTGGTGTTTCCATCAGGATTGTTGAATTCTGAAATAAAGTTCTTATAGAATTTGACGTATTCATCCGTAGATGGGAAGGGACTTGGACCACTTGACTTTGGAACCTCCCTATCCATATTGTAAAGCAGGTCTCTGTCCTTTATGTTGTGCAGCATGGGGGCAAGGCCTGCCTTGAAACCTGTTGATCTGTAGACTTCAGCAATTGAGGATGCCTTGCCAAGGTGTGGAATATGGTCCACACACGCTGTCACTCCAGCCTTTAGCATCTCAATTATACCAAGGGATGCAGACAGTTCCATGTCTCTGTTGGACAAGACTCCACCCAGGGCAACCGTATCGTTTGACCAAAGCTCAAGAGGTTCTCCAAAGGAGGTCCCCCTGATAATGTTGGTATAGGAATGGTAGTGGCTGTTGACCATACCAGGAAGAACAAGATCCCCATCAAGGTCCACCATATCCTCATTTTGGCCCTGGGTTAGTCTGGTGCCCATTTCTACAATTTCCCCATTTTCGGTTCGTATATCAAGCTTTTCAAAGTATATATGGTTTTCATCAGTCTGTAACACATATCCGTTTCGTAGTAGCATGTTTACCTCGTTTCCATTGAACAAAGTTGGTCGTCCTACGTCTTAAAGGGTAAAAAATATATTCCTCTCTCTTAAGACGGAATCAATCGATGAATCTTCTGATAACATTGAATTCCAGCCTATCTGTCAGGAAATAGCTGTCAGAGTAAAATGCAGGCACACCCTGGGCGGAATAGTGCATCTGCTGCAGAAGCAGAAGGGCTTTAGGTTCATCCAGGCAAAGCTTATCCATAAGTCTTTCATCGCTTAGGACAGCATGGATGGAACAGCTTGAAAAGGAAACTGGAGTATACCTATCCAGGAATCTGAATAGGGAAGAATTTCCGTTATCCTCGAATTTCTCCATCATGCCATCCTGGTAGGGGATGTAGTCCTCCACAAAAACAATTGGGACATCATCGGCGGTCCTGACCCTCTCAATGTAAAGGACGTCCACGGGTGAGTCGCTTCCAAGTTCAGTTGATATCCTTTCATTTGCCTTTCTGATGTCATAGCTTACGCTCTTTGTACCAGGGGCATAGCCATGCTCTGCCAATATTTTGGTGGTGCTGTCCAGCTGTGCGATGTTGTATCTGATGCTATCGCTGCTATTATAACTGGTTACAAATGTTCCGATTCCATGACGCAAAATTACCAGTCCCTGGTTTTCCAGGATCTTCAGTGCTTCACGAACAGTATTTCGACTGACGCCCAGCTGGGCTGCAAGCTTGTTCTCTGAAGGTAATTTGCTCATGAAGCTTGACTCATTTATCATGGCCACAATAGCTTCCTTAACCTGTGAAGACAGGCTTTTATTAGTCAATTTCATGAATACAAACACTCCTTGCAGTTGAATTTATTGACTTAAGTTTAGTATATAAGCAAACGTATTGTCAAGACCTGGTAATGGAAGAAAGCCAGAAATTCCCCAAGAGAAATGGACAAAACACAGAAAAAAGTAACTGATGAAACGAATGGAATGGAGTAAAAATATTAAATTTAAGAAACTTTTGGAATATTGTATTAGATTAATTGACAAGGTATTAAACTGCATGATATCATATATTCAAGGTGGTTGTTGGACAACCAATGACCAACCAGAATATTTTGAATTTAGCAAAATTTTGAACTGAGAGTATAGCCTCAATTCAAAAGGGTAATAATTACTGCATCTACATACGAAAAAAAAGATTCCGTCCGCAGCGTGGATAATGATCAAAGCGTATGTTGTCTTATCAGAGAATTCCATGACGCTGTGGCAGACAAACAGCTCAGTAGTGTCAAATAGCATGAAATGATCAAAGGGGGAATGAGGCTCGCGGGAAAACGATTTTTGTAAAAAGCAATTCTAACGTATGATAAAAGTAGTAAAACTAAAATGCTTGGAGGAGAACTCATGAAAAAGAAAATTCTATTTGGTTTAATTGTAAGTGTACTGTTAATATCATTGCTGACAGGATGTGGCGGACAAGCTCCAGAGGTTCCTGAGGAAAGCAACACAGGAGAAGAAAGTGGGAAATTGAAGTTTGCTGCAATACTTGGAGTAGGTGGACTTGGAGACAACGGCTTCAATGACGAGGTATTCCAGGGAGTGCAGATGGCAGCTGAGCAATACGACGCAGAGTTTGACTATGCAGAGCCAAAGGACATATCAGAGTTTGAAACACAGCTTAGGATGTTTGCTGATGCAGGAGAGTACGCAACTATAATAGCAGTAAGCACAGAGCAGGTTGAGGCATTGAAGATGGTTGCAGAGGATTATCCTGATCAGAGATTTACAATGCTTGACCAGAAGATAGAGGGTTATGACAACATTCACAGCATTGCATCATCAAACCCTGGACAGCATTTCCTTTCAGGAGTATTGGCAGGGATAGCAACCCAGGATGAGAGATTCCCACTTAGCAACCCTGAGAACGTACTTGGCTTTACAATAGCAATGGACACGCCAGTATCAAGGGCACAGGCGACAGGTTTTCTTGCAGGGGCAAAATACATCAATCCGGATGTGGAGATACTTACAAACTTCATCGGTGGCTACAACGACCCGGTAACAGCAAAGGAACTGGCACTTGTAATGTATGAAAGAGGTGCGGATGTTGTCAGTGCAAACGCTGGAAGCTCCTCACAGGGAGTTTTCGCAGCAGCAAAGGAAAAGAACAGATACGTAATCGGAACATCACTTGCAATGGTTGATCCTGAGGTAAGCCTTAGTACTTCAGTCAAGAAGGTTTGGGTATTCGTGATCGAAGAGATAAAGACACTTAGCGAAGGGACATGGGAGCCAGGATTCACAGAGATTGGAATGGCTGAAGGTGTAGTAGACTACAACGTTGAGGGATTGGATGTTGAGATTCCAGAGGACGTAACAGCAACAATCGAGGACATCAGACAACAG